>JFJP01005976.1_pt1 | contig 51162 bp, 54 predicted proteins | sample 431651 | NCBI WGS metagenome assembly JFJP01 (sample SAMN02602958, study PRJNA72255) | Microbial mat metagenome, whole genome shotgun sequencing project. | biome: fresh water; feature: sink hole; material: water; isolation source: purple microbial (photo- and chemosynthetic) mats found in... | reverse complement strand
GTGTGGGACGAGCGCCGCGACCGTGGGCTGGTGCTGGCTGAACTGGGCGAGAACGTGCGCGCAGCCCAAGACCTGACCGATTACCTGGTGCGCCAGCCCGAGGCCACCGACCACGCTGCCATCAGGGCTCGTCTGGGCGAGCTTCGTCAGGACTGACGGGCTGTGGCCGGTGCAGCACCCGGCCGTTCTCTGATGCATCACCATCGCTGGTTTCCATTCCTTGCCGTGCTCGGCTCCGTCACGGCGCTGGGCGTGGGCACGTCGTGGGCCAAGCACTGGCTGTTTCCGCTGGTGGGGGCGCAGGGCACCACTGCCGTGCGGGTGGGCTTGTCGGCGCTGGTGTTGCTGGCGTTGTGGCGGCCCTGGCGCTGGCACCTGCGGGCGGGCGATGCGCGTGCCATCGCGCTGTATGGCGCGGCACTGGGTGGCATGAACCTGTTGTTCTACATGTCGCTGCGCACGCTGCCATTCGGGCTGGCGGTGGCCATTGAGTTTGCCGGCCCGCTGGCCGTGGCCGTCTATTCCTCGCGCAGGGCCATAGATTTTGTTTGGGTATTGCTGGCTGTCACCGGGCTGGGGCTGCTGTTGCCTTTGGGGGCACACAGTTTGAGTGCCAGTGCGCTGGACCCTGTGGGTGTGGCCTACGCGCTGGGCGCGGCGCTGATGTGGGGCACCTACATCGTGTTTGGCAAGCGCGTGGGGCACCTGCACGCGGGGCAATCGGTCTCGTTGGGCTTGCTGGTGGCGGCAGTGGTGGTGGTGCCCGTGGGCGTGGTGCATGCGGGCGCAGCGCTGCTGTCGCCCGTTGTGCTGGGGGTGGGGCTGGCCGTGGCGGTGATGTCCAGCGCCATACCCATTTCGCTGGAAATGATGGCGCTCAAGCGTCTGCCCAAAGCGGCGTTCGGCATCATGCTGAGCATGGAGCCTGCCGTTGCCGCCCTGCTGGCCATGGCTCTGCTGCAAGAGCACCTGAGCACTGACCAGTGGCTGGCCATTGGCTTGATCGTGGTGGCTTCAATGGGGGCGGCCATCACGGCAGGCAAGCAGTCAGCCTGATGCGAGAGGGTGCCAGACGGGGCAGACAAGCTGGGCCAGCGCTCAAGGGTTGCAGTGGCTGCACTGTGCCGGGTCAGCCCCCTCGGCGGTGGGCAGTGGCCGTTGGGCCTCGTGCCCGCAGCAGGCGCAGCGCCATGTCTCGGCCACCGGCAGGTGTGTGCGCCGGCCACAGGTACGGCATCGCAAACCCGGCACATGGCTGTGGCGTGAGAAGCCGGGTGACTGGCACACCGGGCAGGCACTGAGCAGCCGCTGGGCCAGGTCCAGCCCGGCCTGGTGAATCAGGGCCTGCCGCGTGGGATTGCGGTGGGCGCGCAGGTCGCTCTCGGCAAACACGGCTCCGTTGGCGGCTTCTTGCATGGCCTTGTCAAACGCTTGGTCCAGGTCGGCCCAGGTGGCGAGGTTTTTGTGCAGACGCAGGTCGTCTGGCCCCTCAGGGCGCAGCACCAGGCCGTGCGCGGGAAAACCAGCTTCCGTGGCAAAGGTGTGCAGCGCCTCAGGGCTGTTCAGCAGGCTTTGGCGGTCATCTGCCGGGCCTTGAGCCATGCCCACCACTTCCAGGCTGCGACGGTCGTCGATCCAGATGACGATCTCCACATTCCAGGGCACGAGCCCCATGTGGGGGTCCATCCCAAACGAGCCCTCGCTGGCCAGACCCAAGGGCAGACCAGACAGATCCATGCCCGCCCGCGCCTTGCGACGTGCCGCATCCAGTTGTGTGCCTGGCCGTGGCTGTTCGCGGGTGAAGGTCCCCAACTGGTCGGTGTCAAAACCCGTCACATGCTGCACGCTGCAGCCCAGGTGCTGCCTCAGCACGGGGCCCAGGATGGCCTCCTTGCCATGCTGGGTCAGCAGCGCAGCGGTGTGTCCGTGGTAAGCAGCGTTGTGTGCCATGCCGGTGCCTCAGGCCCCCCACGCCCAATGCGCCACCTGGCTGTACAACGGGATGCCAAACAAAATGTTCAGCGGGAAGGTGATGCCCAGCGACAGGCTGAAATACAGCGACGGGTTGGCCTCCGGAATGGCATGGCGCACCACGGCGGGCACCGCAATGTACGATGCACTGGCGGCCAGCACCATCAGCAAAATGGCGTCGCCCATGGCCACTCCAAACAGACGTGCCAAGCCCAGCGCCAGAGCTGCGTGGGTCAGCGGCCCCAGAACGGCATAACCAATCAACCAGGGTGACTGGCCGCGCAGTTGCGGCAGGTTGCGTGCGGTCATCAGGCCCATGTCCAGCAGAAAGAACGCCAGCATGCCCTTGAACAGGTCGCCCGAAAACGGCTGCATGGCCTCGCGTCCGGCCTCGCCGCTGACCAGTCCCACCAGCATGGCACCCAGCAGCAGCAACTGAGCGCCGTCGGTCAGCGACTCGTGCAAAACTTTACGCAGGGGCGGCAGGTTGCCCGATGAACCTGCGGTCAACACCGCAGCGCCACCCAAAGGCACGGCTGACTGCGAAGCGGCCTTTTGCCGCAGTGCATTGGCCATCAGCACTGCCAGGATGATGGCGGGCGACTCCATCAGCGCCATGGCCGCAGCCATGTGTCCGCCAAAGGGAATGTGGTGGGTTTCCAGGTATTGCACGGCCGTCACAAACGTCACGGCGCTGACCGAACCGTAAGTGGCTGCGATGGCCGCCGCGTCAAACCCCGACAGCCAGCGGCGCAGCACCACGTAGCCCAGCAGCGGCACCACCACCGCCAGCAGCACCGCCAGCCCCAGGCTGGTGGCCACGCTCGGTGTCAGGCCGGACTCTGACAGGGCAAACCCGCCCTTCAGGCCCAAGGCCATCAGCAGGTACAGCGACAAAAACTTGGAGATGGCGGGTGGCATCTCCAGGTTGGAGCGCACCAGCCCCGCAAACACGCCAAACACAAAAAACAACACCGCCGGGTCCAACAGACTTTGCATGGCCTCTCTCCTTGTGCCGGGATGCTAAAAGCCCGTATGACAAAAGTAAAATCGATTCTTAAGTTTATATATATCGATAAAAGTCTATGAATGTGACCTTCCGCCAGCTCAAGCTGTTCCTGGCGCTGTCTGATACCGGCAGCGTGAGCGCCGCCGCGCAGCGCATGCACGTCACGCAACCCACCGCCTCCATGCAGCTCAAAGACGTGGCCGATGCCGTGGGGCTGCCGCTGTACGACGTGATCTCGCGCAAGGTGCATTTGACGGAGGCGGGCGAAGAACCCATGCTCGACCAGTGGGAGGCCTTCGAGCAACGCATGGCCGCCATCCAGGGCATGGCCCGTGGGCGGTTGCGGGTGGCGGTGGTCAGCACGGCCAAATACTTCATACCCGGCCTGCTGGGCAGCTTTTGCGACCGCCACCCCGAGGTGGACATTTCGCTGGAAGTTCTCAACCGCGACCAGGTGGTGACCCGCCTGCGCGCCAACATGGACGATCTTTACGTGATGTCCCAGCCGCCCGATGACCTGGCGCTGGAAGACGACATCCTCATGCCCAATCCGCTGTGCCTGGTGGCACCGGCCTCCCACCCGCTGGCGGGCCAATCTGGGGTGACGTTGGAGCAGCTGGCTGGCAGCCGTTTCGTGTTGCGTGAGCGCGGTTCGGGCACACGCATGGCCACCGACCGCACTTTCAAACAACACGGCTTTGCCCCAGCCAACTGGCTGGAGTTGGGCAGCAACGAGGCCATCCGCGAATCGGTGGCCAGCAAGCTGGGGGTGGCCGTGCTGTCCAGCCACGCGCTGGGCAGCGGCGCGGCCGATGCCCGCGTGGTGGTGCTGGACGTGGTGGGGTTTCCCATTCAGTCGCAATGGCACCTGGTGTGGCCCCGGGGCAAACAGCTGTCGCCGCTGGCGGGGGTATTCAGGGCGCATGTGCTGGCGCGCATGCAGGGCGGTGCTGCTGGCCGTCCACCCTGAGCCGTGGCAAAGGCGTCAGATCTTCAAAGTGCGACGTCGCGTGTTGACTCGCAAAATCCAGACGCGCGAGATCAGCAGGTAGCTCGAAACAGCGGCCACAGTCGCGGTCACCGCCAATCCGGTGAACAGCGGCAGGCCGATGGATCCGAAGTGTTCAAACAAGCTTCCAGGGTCCGTCAGTGACAGTCCGTCTGCGACTGAGGTGCCTGTGACCCAGGCACCCAGGTGGTACGCAGCGTAGTAGATGGGTGGAACTGTCAGCGGGTTGGTGACCAGGGTGCCGACCGCAGCCATGGCCACATTTGCCCGGAGCAAAACAGCTGCAGATCCGGCGAAGAGGATTTGCGCCACGGGAATCAACAGCCCGATGAACAGGCCCAGCGCCACTCCCAGGGCCACACCACGGCGTGACCACTGCCAGAGTTTGGGGTCGGCCAGGCGCGGTGCCAGGCGCTGCAGGCCGGGCGTCGCCGCCAGTTGTTCCCGGCTGGGTGCCATGCAACGCAGGCGTTGGATCAGAACTTGCATCGTCATGGGCTGGGTGTCTGAGGGTTGCGGATCATGGCCATCACTTGCCCAGCGTCCAACGTGGCTGCCTTCTGCTGTATCTGCGGCAGGTATTGGGTTTGCAATTGTTTGGCAGGCCCCAGCAGGCTTTGAAACGTGTCACGCAGCACATCGGTGCTCATCACCCTGCCGCCTGCGTAGTAGCGCTTGGCCACCTGGCCCAGTGCATACGTGGTGGCAAACGAAAACGCCATGCCTGTGGCAACACCGCCGATGCGGCCCACCGTTCTGCCTGCTACTTTGCCCAGCAGGCCGCCCAACAGCTTGCGACCGAATTGCTCCAGGTACTGCGACGTGAGGCCCACGCCCGCAGCGGCAATGAACTCCTTGATGTGGCCCTGGTCCAGGTTGACACCATGCGCCTGCCCAATGCCGTACACCATCTTCACCTGCAGCGGGATGATGGCCATGGAAGCCCACGACTGCGGGAGCAACTCCAGCGCACCATTGAGCAAGGCGTAGTTGAGGATGGACTTGTCCAGCGCCGCATCGTTGGCCGTGGAGGCCGGCGCGCCCGCTTTCAATGCAGGCTGAGTGGCGCTGACAGCTATGGCCGTGGACATGGTGGTGCCTGAGGCAGCGGGTACTCCCAACGGATCGACGAACGGGTCCACCTCGCGCTCAATGTCTTTCGCCTGTGTGTCACCCAGCCCCAGTCGGGTTTTGAGGGTGTTGAGAAACTGGCGCTCGGCATCGGTGTTGCGGCCGTCGGCCTCGCACACACACAGCGCCATTTCATAGGCATAGTGGCGTAGCCCCTCATCACTCAGTGCCGCCACCGCGTGGTCGAGGGTGAAGCGCTTGAGCAGCACATCCTGGTACAGCGCTCGCAAGTCCACTGCAGACGATTCGGTGGCCAGCGACTCTGCCATGCGCCGGATTTCCTCCCGTTCGCGGTCGTCTTTGGTGCCATCGGCAAAAGCTGCCTGCAGGGCAATGGCGAGAATGGCTTTTTGGTCTTGGGCTTGCATGTGGGCTCCGTGGGAATGGATGCTGCATCCGTGTCAAAGCCAAGGAGCCTACCGTTGAAATTAAGTCCGTAAAAGCATAAAAATGTGTGCTTTTACTTCGATTTAACCGAAGTGATTACCGGTCAGGCCGTGCAACGCAGGCCAATCATGTTGCCCTTGGCGTCGTTCACCATGGCAATCAAGCCGTCATCGCCCATCGACAATTTGGGTTTGAACACGCTCCAGCCTGTCTTGTATTCCGGTTTGGCTTTCACATCTGGTACAAACCCGCAGCCGAGTACCCGTGGGATTTGATTGTTTTGATCAGGAAAGCCATACATAAATGGACAAAGTTCTCTCCAAGGTTGGTTCCATGCTGTACGGCATGCGGTTCACCATGCTCTTTTTTTACGTCGTTGCTCGAAAGCTTCAAGCTCATGCAAACCCTCCTGTTCGGTGAGCTGCAGAAAATTGACCTCATCATCAAGGTGCTGGAGTTGGTCGACATGACCATGGTTGCCCAGCTGGTGTGGGTGGTTGCGTTGGCAGGTGTGTCGCTGTTTGTGACCACCGGACACTTCGACAAAACCGACATGAAAAAGCCCGACTGGCTTGACCACGTCAACACCTACAACCTCAAACTCAAACTGGCGTTTGCCATCATTTCCATCTCAGGCGTGCACGCACTCAAAACCTACCTGAGCAGCGACCTGAGCATGGAGAGCATCAAGACCGTCACCATGGTGGCCGTCATCCACTTCACGTTCGTGTTGTCGGCCATGGGCATCTCGTTTGCCGAGCGGATGACCCGGGGGCAGCAGCACTGACTGGCGCAGGGGAGGGCGGGCGCGGCTCAGCCGGTCGCCCAGGCCAGCATGTCAGTGACCACGACCGAGCCACCCCACCACAGCGCCACCACCGATGCCACAGCGACTGCTGTGGCCAGATAGCCGGCCAGCAGCATCAGCCCGTCGCGCAGGCGAAGGCCCCAGGCCAGCAGTACGATGGCCAGTGCCGGAAGCACGTTATCAAAGGAAATCATGGGCACTGGCACAGCCATCGACAGTCCGGCGATGGCCAGCATCAAACCATTGAGCAAACGCGCTGCCTGGTTGCTCAAAGCCAGCATCCGGGGTCGCCCCATGCGCGACATGATGCCCACCGACCGCTGAACCATTTTTGCCAGCAGCGACTTGAGCCGGTCTCCGAGCACCCGTTTGCCCAGCCAGCCGGGCAGGTCTGGGCTTCGACCCATGCTCAGCCCGTATGCCACCAGCAGGCACAGCACGCCCACGGCCGAGGCCATGCCTGGCAGCGCAACGGGCAACAACAGCGGTGTGGCCAGCAAAGCCAGCCATACCAGCCGTTGTCGTGCGCCATGACCGACCGTGTCGGCCACCGTGTTGCCCATGGCTGCCAGGTGGGTTGAGGCAATTCGGTCCACCGCAGACCGGCGAGCGGTCTTCAGGACTTGTGGTGTGTGAGGGTGTCTGGCCGTGCCGTGCGGCGGAAGTGGGGGCAAATGCTGGCGCGCCATGTCGTAAAACGTGAAAACGCGATACGGTACGCGTTTGAAGCATTCCAAAAAAGAGTGTTTTGCATGTTGCATGCATCGCAAAAAACTGATCAATGCGCCCTGTTTCGCCCTCACACTGCTCGCCTCACCTAGCGGCGAAAGCGTTTGAACTGTGCTGCCTGCTGCCCTGTCCCCAGCCGAGAACCGATTCCATGCCCAATACCCGTCAAGCCAACGCCGTTCGCCTTGAATTTGCTCCCGGTTGCCTGGTGCAAACCAACTTGTCAGGAGCCGCCTTCACGGACGACTGGCTGTGGGTGGCTGGCGATGAAGCCTGTGGTCTCGACCGCCTGCGCCGCCTGGAGCCAGTGGGCAGCGAAACCCTGCGCTACGGCGATGTACAAGATTTTCCGTTGGCTGACCTGCTGGACTTGCCCGGTACCCGCGAGGAAGAAGCCGACCTGGAGGGCATGGCCGTTGCCGATGGGTTCATGTGGGTGGTGGGATCACACGGCCTCAAACGCAAAAACGCCAAGCCTGACCGCGACCACATTGCCAATGCCAAGCGGCTGGCCAAGGTGTCTTTGGATGCCAACCGCCGCCTGCTGGCGTGCCTGCCCATTGAGCCGGACGCCACAGGCCAGCCTTGTTTGGTGAAGCGGTCCCAAGATGGTCGACGGGCCATGCGCCTGAAAGGCGATGCGCAAACCAACCTGCTGACCAGCGCGCTGGCAGACGACCCCCATTTCGGCCCATACATGCTGATTCCCGGCAAAGACAATGGCTTTGACATCGAAGGCTTGGCAGTGGATGGTCAACGCCTCTTGCTGGGCCTGCGTGGCCCAGTGCTGCGTGGCTGGTCTGCGCTGCTGGAGATCGAAGTCGAGGCGCATGGTGACCACCTCCGACTGGTGCCGCTGGATGCCCGTGGCACCTTGTTGCGCAAACACTTTTTGCAACTCGATGGCCTTGGCGTGCGCGACCTGCATTTTTCGGGTGAAGACCTGTATGTGCTGGCCGGCCCCACCATGGTGCTCAATGGTGACATCCGCGTTTTCAGATGGCCCAATGCCAAGGCTGTGTTGCGTGCCAACCAAGAGGCCGCCCGATTCGAATCGGGTTTGACCGAATCCGTGGCCTTGCCCCACGGGCGCGGCGTGAACCGTGCTGAAGCCATCTGCGACCTGCCGCCTTCTTTGGCTGGTGGCAAACCCCGCTGGCTGGTGCTGTACGACGCACCGGGGCCTGACCGGCGTGACGGAGAACACACTGTGTTTGGCGACCTGTTGCGCCGCGACTGATGACCGCTGAGCTCCGCGTGCTGGGTCAGGGCCAGGCATTGCAGGGCGCGGCCCATGGGGTGCGCTTTGACCCAGCGGCTCCCATGCTGTTTGTCATCAACTCGTCTTCGGGCGCGCAGGACATTTCGGCCAAATGCGCCGTGATCGAGGCTGCCCTGGCGTCGCACGGACGCCAAGGAGAGCTGCGCGTGTGTCGCCCGGCAGATTTGCGGCAGGTGGCCACCGAGGCCGCAGCAGCGGCGGTGGCACGCGGCTCGGCCGTGGTGGCCGTGGGGGGCGATGGCAGTCTCAACACCGTGGCCCAGGCCGCTCATGCCGCAGGGTGTGCCATGGGTGTCATTCCGTACGGCACCTTCAATTACTTTGCCCGCACACATGGCATTCCCACCGATCCGGCCGCTGCAGCACAGTTGCTGATGACAGCGCAACCCAGCCCCGTTCAGGTGGCCGCCATCAACGACAGGTTGTTTCTGGTGAACGCCAGTTTGGGCGTGTACCCCGAGCTGCTTCAAGACCGTGAGGCCTACAAAGCCCGCTTTGGCCGCAGCCGCTGGGTGGCGTTTGTGGCCGCTGTGGTCACTTTGTTGCGTGCCCAGCGCCGCTTGCGCCTGCACATCGAAATGGGCGCGGCAGAACGCGACGTGCAAACCCTGACCCTGTTCGTGGGCAACAACCGCTTGCAGCTGGCTCAACTGGGTGCCGAGCCCGTCGACACGCTGGCGGGCACCCCCGGCCACGGCAGCATGGCTGCTCTCATGTTGCGGCCCATCGGCACGCTGGCCATGGTCAGGCTCATGCTGCACGGCGCCATGGGCAGGCTGGGCGAGGCGGCAGGGGTTGAGAGCTTCGAGTTTCACCACATGGTCGTGCGGCCCCGGTTGGCCCCTGGCCGCAAAGAAGTGGTGGTTGCGTTTGATGGCGAGGTGGCCCGCATGCGCACGCCTGTTGACATCCGCGTGCTGGACAAACCCCTGTACCTGCTGCAAGCCCCCAGTGCGACGGCTCCCACCGCAAACGGGCCAGAGGGCACTGCATGAGTGTGCTGCTGCATTTGTCAGACACGCACTTTGGCACCGAGCAACCGCAGGTGTTGGAGGCAGTGGTGGCGCTGGCTGCGCAGCAGCGGCCCGACGCGGTGGTGCTGTCTGGCGACATCACCCAGCGGGCGCGGCCCGATCAATTCCGTGCCGCCAAAACCTTTGTCGACCGGCTGGGCGCGCCCGTGCTGGCCATACCTGGCAACCACGACATTGCCTTGTTTGACCTGTGGGCGCGGCTCACCCGCCCGTACGCACGTTTTGCCAGCGCGTTCGGCCCCGAGCTGGAGCCCGTCATGGCCTTGCCAGACTGCCTGCTGGTGGGTGTCAACACCACCCGCGCCTGGCGGCACATGCATGGCGAAGTGTCTGCTGCGCAAGTGGATAGGGTGGCCCGCCTGCTGGCTGTTGCCCGGCCCGAGCAACTGCGCGTGGTGGTGGTGCACCAACCTCTGGCAGTGCCTCATGCCGGTGAACGGGTGCACCTGTTGCGCGGCCATGCGTACGCTGCGCGTGTGTGGGCGCAAGCGGGGGCCGACGTGGTGCTGGGTGGCCACATTCACCTGCCGTACACCTTGTCATTGCCGGGTCTGGCGCGGCGGCTTGTGGTGGCGCAGGCCGGCACCGCCGTGCCCAACTCGGTCAATGTGCTGCGCTGGGGTTCGGCAGTTTCCGCTGTTGATGTGGTTGGCGCACCTCCGACTGACAGGCCACACCTGCACGCACAGGGCGCAAGTTGTCTGGTTGAGCGGTGGGACTTTTCAGTGCAGCATCAGGCGTTTGCGTGCGCCGCAGTCACGGTTGTGCAGCCCGAACGCGACATCAGGGCTGGCTGACGTTTCAGCGTTGCTGCAAATCTGATGTTGGCTGAGTCGACAGGGCACGCCAGGTTTCACGAAACACCGCCTGTTCCACCTTTGCGCGCTGGCCCACCGGGCAGGCCACCCGCACCACCAGCACCAAGTGCTCGGGGTTTGAAAAGTCCCACGACACCTTGGTTTTGCCCGACGGCAGCGCAATGAAGTTGGCTTCAGCCGCTTTGCGGAAGTGGGCCATGGCCTCGTCGCGCCAGGAAGCTGTGGCGTGGTCGGCGGCGGCCAAGGCGGCACATGCGCGGCACGTTCCGGAATGGGTATCTGGATGGCGTGCAGCACATACGCCCCGTTGGGCGAGGCATTCACCAGCGGGTTCGTCAGCAACAGGCCATTGGGAAACTCGGCCACCTTGCCCGTGCGCTGGCCCGCCCTGTCCAGCTCTACCAGCGTGGTGGCAAACATGTCGATGTCCACCACCCGGCCATGCAGGTTGTTGAACTCAATCACATCGCCAATTTTGTAGGGCTGCACCACCGTCACGTACAGGTAGCCGTGTACGCACATCACTAGCTCTTTGCTGACGATCAGGATGGCACCTGCCACTGCCGCCACCGACAACGCAAAGCCCGCAATTGTTGATGCCCACACCGACACAATGACCAGCAGCGCCGCAAACCAGATGATGTTGCGCGCCCACACCAAGTGCAGGCGGCGCTTTTCCGCCGACATTTCGCCCCGCGACAGGTAGCGCCCCCACAGTTGAGAGGCCACCAAAGCCAAACCCACCAGCAACGCGGTGACGATGACCTTTTCCCATTGGCCAGGAATCCAGCCAGTCAGTTGTTCGAGTGTGGTCATGAGTGAGGTCAGAACAGCAACGCAGCGGCAAACACACCCACCATGATGAATGCCAGTACCACTTTGGCCAGCAGCCCCAGCATGATGCCCAACCAGGTGGCCAGCCCCACCTTCACGGCGCGGGCTTGGTCTTTGCGGGCCATGTATTCACCCACGGCTGCGCCCACCAGCGGCATGAACAACACCCCCACCAGGCCCATGAACAAGCCCACCACCGTGCCCACTGCGGCGCCCAGCAAGGCCTGCTTGCTGGCCCCGGCCTTTTGTGCGCCCAAGTCCAGCCCCCAGGCCACCACGCCCAGCACGCTGACCACCACCACGGTGGTGACGCTCACGCGGGCAAAGTCGTCAATCCACGCGCCCAGCACAATGCCCGCCCACACCAGCAGGGTGCCGGGCAGAACCGGCAGCACCGTGCCTGCCAGCCCCAACACAATCAGGGCAACGCACAGCACCCACAACAGAGTCACTTCCATGGCCAGCTTTCGGTTTTGGAACAGATCACATCGACCTGTTCACGCAGGCGTAGGTGAAGCTGCGTGGCGGTTCTTCAAGGGCGCAGGGAGTGCAGGTGTGGCTGTTCGGAACAGCTGATGCTCGCTGTTCAGGGTGCAGCGGCGCTTTGGGGACCGGCGCTTGGCGAGAGTTGGGATTTTTATGACAAAAGTGACCCTGTCGCTTGATGGGTATGTATTGTTAGCTATTTAATTATAGTGATAGCTAACATCCTATGCCGGATAAGCGGTAGGGGTGAATTTATCTATCAATTACTGTGCGGTTGAGGCTGGGCTTGGTATGGCTGGTATCGGCCAGAAGCGGGCATTTGATTCTCGAACCGGTATGGCTCTTGAAGGCTGATTGCGGTCCTAGAGAATTGCAATCTGCCTGCCACAAAGCTGTCGTTGGCCAGCACGGGCGACTGGCAGAGACGTTGTAACTACATTGTCAAAACGAGCACCCGTGCTTGACCAAGTGTGACTATTCCGTGTTGTGACTCCGTAGCCGCTAACCTTGTGACTGCCATCATCTGTTTGCGTCTGCTGATCTTGATGGTGAAGACTTCAGACCATCGAATTGCCATTTGCCGAAGTCTCGGGCACAGGCTCTTTCACATCCCAGTGCTCAACGAGCATGCCAGCCGCGACCCGGTAGATGTCCACAACGGCAGTGCCTCGGTCATCTGCATTGATTTTGAAGAGCGCATGTGCAACGACCAGATCACCTTCCGCGATGAGGCGCACCACCGTAAAGCTAGCGGCAGGCATTTGCAAAAAGAAAGCTGAAAGAAATGACTCCAAGGGCACTCGCCCATTGGGAACATGGGGGTTATGCTGAATGTAGTCTTCGGCTACGAACCGGGATAGTTCGGCCAGGTTCTTGTCATTCCAAATGCGAGCGTAATAGTCAGCAACGAGTTCTTTGTTCTGTTGCGTGCTGGTCGGTGTTGCGCCGTTTGTGTGGGTGTTCATATGAATCTCCATGGGTTGGTGAATGAAAGAGTTAAGGTGTTATTTCTTGCTAGGCACTGGGGCGCTTTGCTTCTCTGTCTGCAGAAATGCTTGAGATGCGCAATGCCAACATTGCACCCGTTAGCAGCGCCATGGACGCCAAGGGCAACGCTGCAGAACCCCACAGGCTATGGGTCTGCCTAGCCACTAGCGATCCCAAAGACATGCCTAGATAAAGCGCGGAGGCATTCATGGCCAATAAAAGGCCGCGCATGTCCGGCGCAAGCGCGATCAGGCGCTTTTGTTGCGGGGCTTGGAACAGCATGGCAAAAACCGCCCAACTCGCCAATAGCAAGAGCGCGATCTCATGGCGCTCGGATACTGAGGCCAGAGCCAGAAAGACCACCATCAATCCCACCTGGGACACCCACAAGACGGACTCGGTGGGAAAGCGGTCGCCGATGCGCCCCGCCACCCAGTTGCCTCCGATTCCTCCGACGCCAAATATCATTAACGCGAGGGAAACCACTGCCGATGTTGCGTTAAAGCGTTCCTGCAGCAACAGACTGATGAGTGCGTACGTGGCAAACTGTGCCGCCATTTGAAATAAGGTGACTCCCACGGCCCAGCCTGTGGAAGCGCGCTGGAATACCCCTATAAATGCCCGCAGTGGAATTCGTTGTCCAGCGACGGTGTCTTCGATAAGCCAATGGATGGTTATGGCACACAGTGCCGCCAGAATTGCGACTGCGTAGAACACCGCTTGCCATGACAATATGCTGCCAACCCAGGCTGACAGCGGAACTCCGACGACGGTGGCCATGGTCATACCGCCAAAGACGGTGGCTAGAGCTTTAGTCTGCTCATGCGGTTGCACCAAACCCGCACCCAGTGATGAGGCAACAGGCCCCACGCAGGCAGCACCCATTGCCATCAAGACCCTGGCAGCGATGGCCCATGCGAAGCTGGGCGCCAGCACGGAGGCCAGAGATCCGACAGCGAGGACTGCGAGTCCGGCATTCAAGAGCGTGCGCTTTGGCAGCGTGCCCAAAGTCACCTGCACCAGTGGGGCCGCCACGGCAAACGTAAGGGCGAAGACGGTAACCAAACTTGCAATTTCTGCTTGACTGACACCAAATTGCACGGCCAGCGGCCCAAGCAAACCGATCACGGCGAGTGAACCCGTTCCGAGCGTGAAATAGGCCAGTGCCAATGCAGGTAGCCCGTAACGGGCTGATGTTGTGGATTTCAACCAACGCTCCTAAGCGACGAAGTACCGCGATCAGTGGCAATTTAGCCTTTCACGCCATATATTGGAAATCGATTGTTCTTATAGGAGGTATCCACTTGGTCGATTTGAGAGGGGTCGATTTGAACCTGCTGGTGTCACTGGATGCCTTGCTCGAAGAATGCAATGTCACCCGGGCCGCTCAACGCCTGCACCTCAGCCAGTCGTCGGTGTCTGCGCAACTGGCGAGACTGCGCTTGACCTTCGATGATGCACTCCTGGTGCCTGCTGAAAGTGGCCGTGGCATGAACCCCACCGCCCGTGGGCTTGCATTGGTTGCACCTTTGCGTGCCGCGCTCAAAGACCTTGAAACAGTAGTGAAACAGCGACCGACATTCGATCCAATGCGAGATGAGCGCAAGTTTTGTTTGGCTGCCAGTGACAATGCAGCGGTCACCTTGGGGCTGCCACTCATTCGAAGTTTGAATACTTCAGCCGGGCCGGGTGTGCGTGTTGCCTTCGTTGCACCGCATGCAGAAAAAGTGGCAGAGCAGATGGAGCGCGGGGAAATTGATGTGCTGCTGGGATCAGCGCGCATGGTGCCGCAGTCCATGAAAACTCGCCCACTTATATCCGAGCGTTTTGTGATGGCCCAGAGAAAGGGACATCCGCGAGGGGTTTCGCCCCTTGATCTGGATGTTTACTGTTCGCTCGAACACGTTCTGGTATCCACATCGGGTGGATCGTTTGAGGGCTTTATGGACGAGCACCTCACTCGCATCAAACGTTCGCGTCGTGTTGTGCTGTCGGTGCCGCAGTTCACCTTGGTGCCAGAGATACTACGAACCACCGACTATGTCTGCACGCTGCCCGGTCGGCTGGCAAAACAGTATGAGTATCTGCTGGACGCATTTGAGCTGCCATTCATCGCTGAAGGCTTTACGTTGAACATGGCTTGGCACCCACGAAATAGTAGCGACCCTTCTTCCATTTGGCTCAGGCAGGTCCTATCGCAAGTCTCAGAGACTTCGGCATGATGCCGCTGGACTTCCTCTAACCGGCTGTTCGTGGCTGGCAGGTAACGCTGCACTGCCGACGGTGGGCCTGAAATCCTGAACGGCTCTTCAGGGTCGCAACCAGCCACCCGTTGCCCCAATCTCCCTCCCCTTCAAGGCGCAATTTTCCGCTTCAGCGCCATCGCCACCGGCCTCGGCAAGTTCGGCAGCGACCGCAACAACCACGGCAACACCTTGCGCTTGGCCCCGCTGAGCGACTCGGGCACCACGGCCTCGATCAGGTGCGGGCCGGGGTGGGCCAGGGCGTAGGTCAGGGCTTTCACAAAGTCCTCGGCGGTGGTGGCACGCACGGCGTGCACGCCCATGCCTTGGGCAAGCTGGGCAAAGTTCAGCACCGGGCCGTGCAGGTCCAGCTGGGCTTTGGCTTTGGGTCCTGCTTTGTCGGCGCCCACGCGCTCCAGTTCCACGTTCAGCACCGAGTACGACGCGTTGTTGAAGATGACGGACGTGACGTTGAGTTGCTCCCGCGCCATGGTCCACAGCGCCTGGATGGTGTACATGGCGGTGCCGTCGCCAATCAGCGCAATCACGGGGCGGGTGGGGCAGGCTATTGAGCAGCCCACGGCGTTGGGCAGTCCTTGGCCGATGGCGCCGCCCGTCAGGGTGATCAGGTCGTGCCGGGGTGCGCCTGCGGTCATGGCCCCCAGCATCAGGCCCGAGGTGATGGCTTCGTCGATGACGATGGCATCGGGCGGCAGCAGCGCGCCCACCGCTTTGCACACCTTGGGCGCGGTCAGTTTGCCGCGCGGCAGTCCTGGTCGTTGTGCGGCTTGCAGCGCGGGCTGGGCCTGCTGTGCGCCCAGTGCGGCCACCAGTTTGTGCAGGCTGGCCAGCGCGTCTTGTTCCGGGTTGGACAGGGTGTGGACGGTGCAGGTGTCGGGCACCAAATCGCTTTTCTTGCCGGGGTAGGCGAAGAAGGACACGGGTGCTTTGGCATCCACCAGCACCAGGTGCTGCACGTTGGCCAGTTGCACCCCGGCCATCTCGGCCAGGTAGGCAATGCGCTCGACGGGCGGCAGGCCCGCGCCGCATTGCAGCCGGGTGGGGAAGACTTCGGCCAGCAGCTTCACGCCGCAGTGTGTGGCAATGCGTGCCGCCGCCATCAGGCCGGGCTCGCGCAGGGCCTGGCGTGGTCTGGCCGCTGCGGATGGCTTGGGCTATTTGGGCCACGGTGTCGTCGCTGGCGGCGGGTGGGTTGGGCAAGGGTGGGGGCGGGCAGGGCACGCCGCCTTCGCCCCACGACACGTCGGCGGGCAATATCAGCGTGGCCACCTGGCCGGGCAGGCCACGGGCAGCGGCAATGGCGTCGGCCGCGTCCTGGCACAGGCTGGCGGTGGTCTGCGACGTGCGCACAAAGCCGGGCGACACGTTGCGGGCCACGGTTTCAATGTCTGACTGCATTGTATGGGTGGTGGCGTGGTCGCCAACGACGTTGACCACGGGCACCTTGCCCTTGCGGGCGTTGTGCAGGTTGGCCAGCCCGTTGCCCAGGCCGCAGCCCAGGTGCAGCAGGGTGGCGGCGGGTTTGTCGGCCATGCGGGCGTAGCCGTCGGCCGCACCTGTGGCCACGCCTTCAAACAGGGCCAGTACTGCGCGCATGCGCGGCTCGCTGTCCAGCGCGGCCACAAAGTGCATTTCGCTCGTTCCCGGGTTGGTGAAGCAGACCTCGATGCCGGCATCTGCCAGCGTGGTCATGAGGGCTTGGGCGCCGTTCATGGGTGTTGTGGGCATGGGGTGGGCTCCGTGGGTGTTCTGTGTGTGCAATGCGGGTGGACGCGGCGGTCAGCCACCGGTCGAAAAGGTGCGTGCGGCAGAGCGCGCCGTGAGGATGCAGCCGGGCAAAAACGTGCCTTCCAGCGAACGTTTGCCGTTGGCCCCGCCGCCGCCAAACCCAGCGGCCTCGCCGACGGCGTACAAGCCGGGTATGGGTTGACCGGCTGCGTTCATCACGCGGCTGTGCAGATCCGTCTGCAAGCCGCCCAGGCTCTTGCGGGTGATCAGTTGCATGTGAATGGCAATGAACGGCCCGGCCCCCGGCTTTTGCAGCGGTGCGGGCGCACAGGTGCGCAAGCGGTCTGGCCCCCACTGGCGGGCGTGGAGGATGCGGCGAATTTGCTCGTCGTTGTGCAGCTTGTTGCCGTTGGCAAAGTTCGCATCGAAGGCATCGGCAGTGGCTTGCAGCGTGGCCGGGTTGATGTGGTGCGAGGTGGTCAGAGCGTTCATCTTGGCGGCCAGCCCGGCCAGCGTGTCATCCACCAGAAAATGCGGGCTTTCGCGCTGCATCTGCTGCACCAACCGGTGGTTGCCCAGCAGGGTTTCTTTCAGGAACATCGCAAACTGTTTGTCGCGGATGCGGGGGTTGTGCTCGGCCCCTGAAATGGCAAATTCCTTGGCGGCAATGCGCCAGTTCAGCAGGTGCCAGGTCCATGGTTGCACCTGCTCGGCCACGCGCTGGCACAGCCAGTGTGTGTCAAAGCCTGTGACCAGCGGATGCGGGCCAATGCGCTCGCCCCGGTGGTTGAGCCACAGCGCCGACTTGCACGGAATGGCCGACAGCCCATGACCCGCAAAGTGCGGGTAGGGGTGCGGAAAGCCTGCGGCGTAGTTCCACATTTCGCCCGCGTTGGTGATGTGCCCGTCCAGGTGGCCAGCCACCCAGTGGTGCATGGCTCCGTCCGCAAACGGGTGGGCACCGTTGAGCATGGTGGCAGGCATGGGCCTGCCAGCAGGCCAGTTGGCGCGCGTCTGTTCGTGGCCGCCGTTGATGCCGCCGGTGGCCAGCACCACCACGGGCGCTTGCAGCCGCACCTCGGCCCCGGTGGATTCATCAATGGCCACGGCACCGGCCACCTGGCCAGCCTGGTGGTCCAGCGCGGTCACGCGGTGGCGGTGCAGCAGCGTCAGCCGCCCGCCTGTGTTGGCGCGGTACAGCGAGGCCACCAGGCAGCGCACCAACTCGCGGGCCGTGCCCCAGACGATGTGGTAACGCGGCAGGCTGTTGCCGTCACCGTTCAGGCCGCGCTCCACCCAATTCACGGCGGGCATGAACTTGATGCCTTCACCCGTCAGCCAGTCGTACACCTGCGGGCGCGACTGCTCCACATAGTGTTGCGCCCAGGCCCGGGAGTGCACGTCGTGCGTTGGCAGCTCGCCAAAGCGCAGCCAGTCGCGCAGCGCCACCTCGGGTGTGTCAGGGATCTTCATGCGGGCTTGCAGTGGTGTGCCCACCAGCGCCATACCGCCAAAAGCCCACAGCGCCAGGCCGCCGAAGCGCTCGGGCGTGTCGCGGTCCACCAGCGTCACGCGTTTGCCCGCGCGCAGTGCCTCCAGCGCGGTGACGATGCCCGCCAGCCCGCCGCCGACCACCAGCACGTCGCTGTGCCAAACGTCTGCCATGTTGTTGTCTCCGGCTCTTGTTGTGTGTGCGGCAGGCACGTTAACAGCGATGGAGTGCGGGCGGTGTCAGGTGGGGTACAGCGGCGCGGTTGGCCCACAAAAAAGCCCTGGTTTCAAAAAAGAAAACAGGGCCTGGCGCTTGTTTGTATTGAAAACTATGCTATTTAATTAAATATATAGCAAGCATCCCATGTCCGTCAAGCGGTGAATGGTGTTTTTGTCTTGAAGGTGATGCTCTCAGGCCACCACCACCTGCGCGCCGGCACCTTGCGGCGCAATGGTGCCAATGGTGTAGACCGTTTCGCCAGAGGCGCGCAGCGTGGCCGCCACGGCGTCGGCCTGTGCTGCAGACACCACCACCACCATGCCAATGCCGTTGTTGAAGGTGCGGTTCATTTCAATGTGGTCAATGCCCGCAGTGGCTTGCAGCCACGCAAACAGCTCCGTCTGGGGCCAGCTGCCGTGTGTCAGGTGCGCGGCCAGACCGTCGGGCAGCACTCGGGGAATGTTCTCTAATAGGCCGCCGCCGGTGATGTGGGCCAGGGCCTTAATGCCGCCCCCATCGGTGGGGTGGGCGGCCAGCGCGGCCAGCACGTTTTTCACGTACAGGCGGGTGGGCTCCATGATGGCTTGTTTGAAAGGCTTGCCGTCCAGCGTGGCGGGTGTGTTGGCCCCTGCGCGCTCCAGGCACTTGCGCACCAGGCTGAAACCGTTGGAGTGCACGCCGGCCGAGGCCAGGCCCAACACCACGTCGCCCGATTGCACGGTGGCACCGGTGAGGATTTTGCTTTTCTCAACCGCGCCCACGCAGAAACCGGCCAGGTCGTATTCGCCAGCGGGGTACATGCCAGGCATTTCAGCGGTTTCGCCGCCAATCAGGGCGCAGCCACTCAGCTCGCAACCCTTGGCAATGCCACCCACCACGGCGGCGGCGGTGTCCACGTCGAGCTTGCCGCAGGCAAAGTAGTCCAGAAAGAACAGGGGCTCGGCACCCTGCACCAGCACGTCATTCACGCTCATGCCCACCAGGTCGATGCCCACGGTGTCGTGCATGTTCCATTCAAAGGCCAGCTTGAGCTTGGTGCCCACGCCGTCGGTGCCGCTGACCAGCACGGGTTCTTTGTAGCGCTTGGGCACTTCAAACAGGGCGCCAAAACCGCCAATGCCGGCCAGCACGCCTTCGCGCATGGTTTTTTTGGCCAGGGGTTTGATGCGCTCCACCAGCGCGTCGCCGGCTTCGATGTCCACCCCCGCGTCTTTGTAGGAAATGGGCGTGGCGGTGGGGGAGGGGGTGTGTGCGCTGGTCATGGGGGAAAGATAGAATTTGCCTTCGATTTTACGGGTTGCCCACCGGGCAGCCGCACCGGATGGCCACCCCTCCCGATATTGCGGGGCGGGCTCCGCCGCCTCATACACAGCATTGCCCCGCATGAACTTGTCCCCTTCCCAAACACGCGCACTGGCCTGGGTGACGCTGTCGCTGGTGGCATGGGGGCTGTTGCACCTGCTGTCGCCGGTGTTGATGCCTTTTGTGCTGGCTGCAGTTCTCGGTTACGCCCTGCACCCGTTGGTGGAAAAGATGTACGCCCGTCGTGTGCCCCGCTGGCTGGGGGCCGGCGTGGCGTTGGTGCTGTTGGGCGCGGTGGTGCTGGCGGTGCTGCTGCTGATCGTGCCGGTGGTGACGCGTCAGGTGCCCCTGATCCGAGACCAGGTGCCTGCACTGATGGAGCATTTCAACACCTGGCTGCAGCCCATTGCGGCCCGCTTTGGGCTCGAATTGCAAGTGGATGTGAGCGCCGTGCGTGACGTGTTGCGCAAGCTGGTGGCGGGCCATGAACAAGATTTGGTGGACGGCGTGTTGTCGTCGCTGCGCATCGGCGGCAGCGCATTGGCTGCAGTGCTGGGCAACTTGGTGCTCACACCCATCGTGGCTTATTACCTGTTGCTCGACTGGAACCCACTGGTTGCACGTCTGAAAAACGCGGTTCCTCCGCGCTGGCGCGGTGCCACCCAGCGCTTCCTGCATGAAACCGATGAGGTGCTGGGCCAGTACCTGCGCGGCCAACTGTTGGTGATGGCTGCGTTGGCGCTGTTTTACACAGTGGGCCTGGCGCTGGTGGGGTTGAAGCTGGCGCTGCCCATTGGGGTGTTCACCGGTTTGGCCGTGTTTGTGCCTTACCTCGGGTTTGGTTTGGGGTTGGTGTTGGGTGTACTAGCCGCCGCCTTGCAGTTTCAAGACCTGTCCGGCGTGGTGCTGGTGCTGGCCGTTTACGGGGTGGGCCAGGTGGTTGAGAGCATGTGGCTCACGCCCAAGCTGCTGGGTGAGCGCATTGGACTGCACCCCATAGCCGTGATTTTTGCGCTGATGGCGTTTGGTCACCTGTTTGGTTTTGTCGGTGTGCTGGTGGCCTTGCCAGCCAGCGCCGTGCTGCTGGTGGCCTTGCGCCGTGTGCGCCAGACCTACCTTGGCAGCGAGCTTTACACCGGTGCCCCACCGCCCCCGCCCGCTGAATGAAGCAGCTCGCGCTTGATTTCGACCTGGCCCCGCTGCCCCGCCTGGCCAACTTTGTGTCTGCCGGCAATGAAGCCGCACTGGCCCACCTGGGCCTGTGGGTGGACAACCCGCTGCGTTCGCCCGTGCCCACCTACCTTTGGGGAGAAAGTGGCAGCGGCAAATCGCACTTGCTGCATGCCGTGGCCGGTGAACTCATGGCGCGAGGTTCTGCCGTGGGCTGGCTGGATGCCAGCGTGCTGATGCCCCCCACCTTTGACAACCAGTGGGACGTTGTGTGTCTGGACGATTGCCATCTGTACACCGCCGAGCAGCAGGCGGCCGCCTTCAACTGGTTTGTGAACGCACAAACCCCTGTTGAAGGCCGCGCGCGCTGGGTGCTGGCCGCCGGGGCTGCCCCGCCTGCCGACCTGAAGCTGCGCGAAGACCTGCGCACCCGCCTGGGCTGGGGCCAGGTGTTTCAACTGCAGGGTTTGAGCGAGGCCAACCGCCGCGCCGTGCTGCGCCGCGCTGCCGACGGGCGTGGCGTGGTGCTGACAGACGAAGTGATGGACTTCATGCTCAGCCGCTTTTCGCGCGACCTCAGCAGCCTCATGCAGTTGCTGGAGCACCTTGACCGGTTTGCCATGCGCACGCAGCGCGCCATCACCATCCCCCTCATCAAAGCCATGCTGGAAAACGAATGAAGCTCGCGCTGTTTGACCTGGACCACACCCTCATCCCCATGGACTCTGACCACGCGTGGGGCCAGTTCACCGTGGCGCTGGGCTGGCGCGATGCCAAGGCCTTTGGCCGCGCCAACGATGTGTTCTATGAACGCTACAAGGCCGGCACGTTGGACATTGCCGAATACGTGCGCTTTGCCACCGCCGCCATCCGTGAGCAGGGACTTGAAAAATCCATAGCTGCACACGCAAGCTACATGAGCGATGTGGTGCAAAAAAGCATCAAAAAACAGGCGCTAGCGCTGGTGCAGCGCCACCAGGCTGCGGGCGATGAAGTCATCATCGTCACCGCCACCAACGAGTTCGTCACCCGACCCATTGCCCAGGCCTTTGGCGTGCAACACCTGATTGCCATTGATCTGGTGCGCGACGCCACCGGTTTGCCCACCGGCGAGATCGCGGGCATACCGTCGTTTCGCGAGGGCAAGGTGGCGCGTGTGGAACAATGGTTGGCAGAGCGCGGCAAAACGTGGGGCGATGTGGCCCAGAGCACGTTTTACAGCGACTCCATCAACGACCTCCCCCTGCTGGAAAAAGTCAGCCATCCGGTGGCCACCAACCCCGATGACCGGCTGACGGCCATTGCCCAGGCACGCGGCTGGCCCATACTGAACCTGTTCTCATGATCAAAACCTTCATCAAGAAGCTGCTGGGCCAATCCGGTACTCCAAAGACGGCCAAAGCCAGCCGCTTTGGCAAACGCCAGGACGTCGGCCCTGAGCAGCACGGCATCAACCCCGCGCTGGTGGACCGGCGTGCACTGGACGTGGTGCGCACCCTCAAGCAAGGCGGGTTCGAGGCCTACATCGTGGGTGGTGCGGTGCGCGACCTGCTGCTGGGCCTGGCCCCCAAAGACTTTGACGTGGCCACCAACGCCACGCCCGAGCAGGTCAAAGGTTTGTTCCGGCGGGCGTTCATCATCGGGCGGCGTTTTCGCATCGTGCATGTGGTGTTCGGCCGTGGCCGCCAGGAACGGGGGCTGAGCGAGGTGATCGAGGTGTCCACCTTCCGTGCATACCTCGACAACGCCGATGCCGAGCAGGTCAGCGGCAACGAAAAAACCAGCAAACAGGCGCTGGCGGGCATGAGTCATGCGGTGGATGCCAGTGGCCGCGTGTTGCGTGACAACGTGTGGGGCCCGCTGGAAGAAGACGCCGCGCGGCGCGACTTCACCATCAACGCCATGTACTACGACCCGGAAGCGCAAACCGTGGTCGATTTCCACCACGGCATCCGTGACGCGAAGCAAAAAGTGCTGCGCATGATCGGCGACCCGGCCACCCGTTACCGCGAAGACCCGGTTCGCATCATCCGTGCCGTGCGCTTCGCCGCCAAGCTCAGCCAGTTGGGATTTGCCTTCGACCCCAAAACAGGCAATCCGCTGGTTGCAAGTGCCAGCCTGCTGGCCGAGGTGCCCCAAAGCCGCCTGTTTGACGAAATGCTGAAGCTGCTGCAAACCGGCCACGCGCTGGCCAGCGTCGAGCAACTGAAGAAGCTGGGGCTGTCCAAAGGCATTTACCCGCTGCTGGATGTGGCCGTGGACCGCGCCGACGACCCGTTTGTGAAGCTGGCGCTGCAAGACACCGACCGCCGCGTGGGCGAAGGCAAACCCGTGGCCCCCAGCTTTTTGCTGGCTGCGGTGTTGTGGTCCGATGTGCGCGAGGGCTGGGCCCGCAAGCAGGCGCAGCGCATGCCCCCGTTTTCTGCTTTGCAAGAGGCGGTGGACGAGGTGTTCGACGCGCGCATTGGCGACGTGTCGGGCCGAGGCAAGCTGGGTGCCGACATGCGCGAAATCTGGCTCATGCAGCCACGCTTTGAGCGGCGCACGGGCAACGCCCCGTTTTCGCTGGCCGACCAGCCCCGCTTCCGGGCCGGGTTCGACTACCTGCGCCTGCGCGCCCAGGTGGGAGAGGTGCCCGAAGAGTTGGCACACTGGTGGGAATCGTTCAGCACTGCTGACGACGCCACCCGCCAGGACATGGTGGACGCGGTGCGTGCCGAGCAGGCCGCCAAGCCCCGCCACCGTGTGCCCCGCGTGCACCAGGTGTCCGCCCCGCCGTCAGCGCAGCAGGCAGGCGGGCAGGAGCCTGATGACGACCCACGCTTCAGGGCCACAGACGGCGATGCGTCTGCTCCCGGTGATGCCCTGAACCCAGATGCCCCTGCGCGCAAACGCCGTCGGCGTCGCCGCAAGCCGGGGGGGGGATCGGGCGGGGACGGGGGTGGGTCCGGGCAGGTCAGCGGTGGTGATGCCAACGACTGAGTTACCGCTGGCACCAACCCTCCGCGAGCCTGTGGTGGCCTGCGTGGCTCTGGGCGCCAACCTGGGAGATGCGCCACGCACCGTGGCAAACGCGTTGCGGCAACTGGGCCACTTGCCGCACACAGAATTGCTGTCGGCTTCCGGGTTGTACCGCACGGCACCGTGGCAAGCGCATGGGCCAGACTTCATCAATGCGGTGGCCTTGGTGAGCACACGCCTGACTGCCCCCGCACTGTTGGAAGCGCTGCTGCACCAGGAAGCACAGGCCGGGCGCGAACGACCTTACCCCAATGCCCCCCGGACTCTGGACCTGGACTTGCTGCTGTACGGCAGTGGGCGCATCGCGTCGCCACGGCTGACCGTTCCGCACCCGCGCATTTGGGAACGTGCATTTGTGGTCGTGCCTCTGGCTGAAGTGGCTCCCGAAAGGGTGCCGCCACAGGCGCTGCTGGCGGTATCGGGGCAGCACATTGAGCGTATCCAGACGTGAATCTGCCGCCGCGCGTGTGCCTGGCGCTAGACTGAGTTGGGGTTCAGGCGGTTCTGCATCAGGAGGTAAATCCGACATGGGTCATCAGTTTCTTCAAGGCAAGCGGGTGCTGGTCACCCATGCCGACGGCGATGTGCTGGCCCGCCACGGAGCGACCGTGGCTGCCAATACCGATCCGTTGACCGACACTGAGGCGGCTGCGGCCGTGGTGAGTGCGGCAGATCACATCGATGTGCTGGTGGCCAACCTGGCATATGCCGCTCCCACCACCTTGGCCAAAGACGTCGCAGACGACGAATGGGACGCGGTGTTTGCTGCGCTGGTGCACCCGCTGCCGCGCCTGTTCAGGGCGGTCTTGCCAGCGATGATCGATCGCCGCGCGGGCAAGATTCTGGTCATGGGCAGCGCTGCGGCGCTGCGGGGCATGAAACGCGCATCCACCTACAGCGCGGCCAGAGGTGCTCAGTTGGCATATGTGCAGTCGGTGGGCACAGAGGTGGCGCCACACAACGTTCAGGTCAACGCCATTGCACAGAATTTTGTGGACAACCCCACGTACTTCCCTCCTGCGGTTCAAGCCAACCCGGCGTTCCAGGAACGCCTCAAGCGAGAGGTTCCCCTGGGGCGCCTGGTGAGCGCCGAAGAAGATGCCGAATTTGCTGCCTACCTGTGCAGTGACGCAGCCAATTGTTTTGTGGGGCAGGTGTTTCCCGTGTGCGGCGGGTGGGTGGCTCGCTGACGGCCGCCAGGCTCACCACATCAGGGAGCCAGTCGCTCGCGCAACCAGCTGCCAGTACTGCGGTCATGCAGGCGGCTTTTGCGGCCTTGCCAGAACTGCCACAACTCGGGCTTCAGACGGTAGCCACCCCAGTGCGGTGGTCTGGGGGGCTGCAGCATGAACTGGGCGCCATACTTGGCTGCATTGGCCACCAGCACGCTGCGGCCTGAAATCACCTGGCTTTGCGGGCTTGCCCATGCACCCAGGCGGCTGTCGAGCGGACGGCTGTGGAAGTAGGCATCACTTTCCTCCGGGCTGATTTTTTCAACCTGCCCTTCAATGCGCACCACTCGTTCCATTTCCACCCAGTGGAACTGCAAGGCCGCAAACGGGTTGCCAGCCAGCTCCTGGCCCTTCTGGCTCTCATAGTTGGTGTACCAGACGATGCCCCGTTCGTCATAGCCCTTGATCAGCACCACGCGCGTGCTCGGCCGCAAGTTGCTGGCCACGGTGGCCAAGGTCATGGCATTGGGTTCGGGAACTTCGCCCTTGATGGCTTCGTTCAACCACTGGTCGAACTGCTGCAAAGGGTCGCTGTGCGATTCGGTTTCACTCAGCTCGGCGCGTTCGTAGCTTTTTCTCAGGTCTGCAATGTTCATGGGGTCAGCATATCGGAAGCACAGTGACCCGTCAGTCCCGGGTGTTTGGCGCATGGGTCAGCAGACGTCCCAGGGCGTGGTCCTGGATGCCGATGCGCTGCAGGTGCATGTGTGTCTGGCGGGCGTAGTCCAGGGTTGTGCCAAAACGTCCCCTCGCATGGGTAAAAATGTGCCGGTACTGCGCATCGGTCAGTGTGCCGGTGTGGCTGGGGCTGTGCCGGGCCAGCGTGAAGGCGAGTGCTTTGACCGGCCCTTGGGGTGTGTGTGCGGTCAGCCAGCGCGGGTCGTACACAGGGTTGGGCATTTCCCTCAGCCACAGTTGAGGCAGGTATATCTCCGCATCGGCCCGCGCAATCCGTTGAACAACACCCTGGCAGCAGCCGCCCGGCAGCAGGGCAAACACCAGCCCGGGTGTTTCAGGGGTGCCGCGGTTCACCCGGCTCCACATCTTCAGCGCACGGTGGTAGCCCTGAACCCGGGCGGGCCGCACCTCTTGCACGGTGCCTTCCGGACGCCAGATCAGTGAAGCGTAGGCAAACACCCACAGGTCTCCACCTTGCTGCGACCAGGCGACCAGGGTTTGCCTCAGAAAGGTTTCACCGCACCGTTTGGGAAAAGGGCTTTGCGCGGGCATCGTTTGTCAGGGTTTATCAATGTGGGGGACTAAAATCAGAGGTTCATTATTTACGGAGTGTTCATGTCGGCTCAAGATCAAGATGAAGGTACCCGCACCGCTTTTGCAGTGCTGATTCCCCTGCTGGTGCTCGTGGTGGGCTTTGTGGTTGGCTTGGGTATCCACAAGGCCAAAGGCCCTCAGGCCAATGTGGCTGCACCAGTGGCCGCTGCAGCGCCTGCTGCTGTGGGCGCAGACGCCAGCGTGGTAGTGGAAAACGGTGTGGTGAAGTTCTACTTCGCATCCGGCAAAGCCGATCTCGCGTCCGGCGCAGCCGAGGCGTTGGCCGATGCTGTGAAAGCTGCCGCCGCAGGCAAAAAGCTGGTGGTGTCCGGTTTCCACGATGCCACCGGCAACGCAGAATTCAACGCCGAGTTGGCCAAGCAGCGCGCTCTGGCAGTCAGCGGTGCTCTCAAGGCTGTCGGTGTTGCCGAAGCCAGCATCGAGCTGAAAAAGCCCGAGCAACTCACTGGCACAGGCACCGATGCCGAAGCCCGTCGTGTGGAAGTGGCTGTTCAGTAAGCATTTGGTGTGCAACCACAATGAAAAGCAGGCCCGAGAGGGCCTGCTTTTTTAACGTCTGGGGTTGGTGAAAGTGGCAGCGTTCAGCTCATGCCGGGGCGCTGGATGAGCTCTATCTTGTAGCCATCAGGGTCGGTCACGAAGGCAATGACCGTGTGCCCGCCCTTCACTGGGCCTGCCTCACGGGTCACGTTGCCGCCGGCTGCGCGTATCTTGTCGCACGCGGCAGCCGCATTGGGTACGCCCAGGGCAATGTGCCCGTAGGCGGTGCCCATTTCATAGGATGTGACGCCCCAGTTGTGAGTCAACTCCAACTCGGCATGTTCTGGGTTGCTTCCATAGCCCAGAAACGCCAGGGTGTACTTGTACTCGGTGTTTTCGGAGGTGCGCAGCAACTGCATGCCCAACACCTGGGTGTAGAACTGAATGGATCGCTGCAGGTCACCCACCCGCAGCATGGTGTGCAAAATTCTCATGGACTGAATTGTGCCAAGGTCGGTCGCCGGGGTCATGACGGGAGATCAAAAACCAGGCATGTGGTGGTGGCGTGCGCGTAGAGCTTGCCATCGGGGCCGACCAATCGCGCCTCGGCGGTGGCCAGCTGCCTGCCGCAATGCAACACCTTGCCTTCGGCCCGAACACGTTGCACCCCCGGCAACAGCGCACGCACGATGTTCACGCTGAGCTCGGCAGTGGTGTAGCCACGGCCTTCAGGCATGAGCGTGTGAACGGCGCAACCGAGCGCTGAGTCCAGCAGGGTGGCAAACCACCCGCCGTGCACCGTGCCCATCGGGTTGAAATGCTGCGGTCCGGGTGTGCCCTGGAACACTGCCTTGCCCTCGGACACCTCGACCAGGCAGAAGTCCAGGGTTTGTGCAATGGCTGCAAAGGGCAATTCACCCGCCAGCATGGCCTGCATGGTTTGCAGACCGTTCTTGCCTTTGAGCTGCGCTGCTTGCGCCACACCTGCGCCAGGGCCCGTCCGCAAACGTGACTGGACGGTTGCTTCCTCTTCCAGCCATCTTTGAAGCGTGTCGTGCTTCGGGGTCATGTCAAACAACCGTGCTTATTTGATGCGGCCGAAACTGGTACGCAAGGGGTCTGCAGGGCCGCCACGGCTGCCACTTGCGGGACCACCTGGGCCACGCCCGCCGCCGCCATTGCGGTTGCGGTTGCCCCTGTACCCACCGCGATCAGCGATGGAGTCGATGCTCGTGCGCAGCGGGTCTGGCTGGCGCGGTGCACCGGCAGGGCCACGGGGTTCATCACGGAATGCGGGCCGGTCGCCGCGCACGCTGGCGTTGCGAAAGGCGTTGGGCCCCGGCTGGCTTTCGCCACCACCCTGGTCTCCTCCATGCGGGCGGTTGTCCGGACGGAATTCGCGTCCTTCAGGGCGCGGGCCGCGTGCATGGCGTGGCTTGTTGCCTCCGGGCGCGCCACCGTTTCCGCCCTGTCGGCGCTGCTGTGGTGCACCGTTGCCCTCGTTGCCGATGGCACCTTCCCGCGGCCCCTGAGGACCACGTGCCTGACCACCACGGCCAGCGGGCTTCTGGCCGCCGCGGCCACCACCACCGCCCTCTGCACCTTTTTTCTCGCGGATGCGTTCCATCATCTCGCCGCGAGCGGCTTTGGCTGCCGCAGCCATCACCTCGCGGCTGGGGGGCTTGCCTGCACCACCCCAGATGGTCTGGCGACCCATGGCGATGGGCTCGGCCTTTTCACCGGGTTCGGGGCCGAAGCCTTCAATGAACTTCACTTCAATGCGCTGCTTGGTGAAGCGCTCGATGTCTTGCATGAAACCTTCTTCGTCCATGCACACGAGGTTCACGGCTTCGCCGCTGGCACCGGCGCGGCCTGTGCGGCCGATGCGGTGAACGTAGTCTTCACTGACGTTGGGGATTTCATAGTTCACCACATGCGGCAGGTCGTCGATGTCGATGCCGCGTGCTGCGATGTCGGTGGCCACCAGCGCGCGGATGTCACCGCTTTTGAAACCGGCCAGCGCCTGGGTGCGGGCGGCCTGGCTCTTGTTGCCGTGCAGTGCCATGGCATTGATGCCGTTTTTGCACAGGTACTCGGCCACGTTGTTGGCTCCGAACTTGGTGCGGGTGAACACCAGCACCTGGCTCCAGTTGTGCTCGTTGATGATGTGCACCAGCACGGCCTTCTTTTTGCCACGGCCCACCGGGTGGATGAGTTGGGTGATGCGCTGCACCGTGGTATTGCGCGGCGTCACCTGGATGCTTTGCGGGTCGCGCAGCAGGGTGTTGGCCAGATCGCGGATCTCATCGCTGAAGGTCGCAGAGAACAGCAGGCTCTGCTTGTGGCCGGGCACCATGGCCAGCACTTTTTTCACGTCGTGGATGAAGCCCATGTCGAGCATGCGGTCGGCTTCGTCCAGAACCAACATTTCAACCTTGGACAAGTCCAGGAAGCCTTGCTGGGCCAGATCGAGCAGACGGCCTGGGGTTGCCACCAGAATGTCCACGCCCTTTTTGAGCATGCTGATCTGCGGGTTCATGCCCACACCACCAAACACCACACCGGATGTCACAGCGGGCAGGTATTTGCCGTAGGTGCGCACAGACTCTTCCACCTGAGCTGCCAGCTCGCGGGTGGGGGTCAGCACGAGGGCACGGATGGCTTTGCCGCCAAAGCGGTTCTTGTCGGCGTCAAGCTGCGACAGCTTGTGCAGCATGGGCAGCGTGAATGCGGCCGTTTTGCCGGTGCCCGTTTGGGCGCCAGCCAGCAGGTCTTGTCCTGCAATCACCGCCGGGATGGCTTGCGCCTGAATGGGGGTGGGCGTGGTGTAGCCCTGCTCAAGCACGGCTTGCAGGATGGCGGGGGCCAGATTCAGTTCTTCAAAGGTCATGTGGAATGTCGCGCCTGTCCGCAGGCGCTGGGAGCATTGCCTTGCCGGCGAAAGACAGGGTGCCGGTCAGTCTGGGCGAATGCAGTTGGGGTCTTGGGAGTGCCCGCAAGCCACTGGTGGCGACGCGCTGTGCTCCCCGGCGAAGGTGCCGGTCTGGCGCCGACTGTGGCGCTCAACAGGCTGCATTGTCGCATGCTGGGATAATTCGCGGTTTGATTCGCCCACATCGTCGGCAAATCCCCTTTTTTGAAGAGAGCAGCTTACATGGCCCAGTACGTTTTTTCCATGAACCGGGTGTGCAAAACCGTGCCGCCCAAGCGCCAGATCCTGAAGGACATCTCCCTCAGTTTCTTCCCTGGCGCCAAGATCGGTGTGCTGGGCCTGAACGGCTCGGGCAAGTCCACCATCCTGAAAATCATGGCCGGTCTTGACAAGGAAATCGAGGGCGAAGCCATCCCCATGCCGGGCATCAAGATCGGCTACCTGCCGCAAGAGCCGCAGATCGACCCCGACCAAACTGTGCGCCAGGCGGTGGAAGAGGGCATTGGTGGCTCGCTGGCCGCCAAAGCACGGCTGGAAGAGGTGTATGCCGCCTACGGCGACGAGAACGCCGACTTTGACGCCCTGGCCGCCGAGCAGGCTGAGCTGGAAGCCATCATTGCCGCCTCAGGCAGCGAAAACACCGACCTGCAACTGGAACTGGCCGCAGACGCACTGAACCTGCCCCCCTGGGATGCAGTGATCAAGAACCTGTCGGGTGGCGAGAAGCGCCGCGTGGCCCTGTGCCGCCTGCTGCTGAGCAAGCCCGACATGCTTTTGCTGGACGAACCCACCAACCACTTGGATGCGGAAAGCGTCAACTGGCTGGAGCAGTTCCTGCAGCGGTTCCCCGGCACTGTGGTGGCCATCACCCACGACCGCTACTTCCTGGACAACGCCGCCGAGTGGATTCTGGAACTGGACCGTGGCCACGGCATTCCCTACAAAGGCAACTATTCCGACTGGCTGGAGCAGAAAGAGCGCCGCCTGGAGTCCGAGCAAAAGAGCGAAGACGCCCGCACCAAAGCCATGAAGGAAGAACTGAAGTGGGTGCGCTCCAACGCCAAGGGCCGCCAGGCCAAGAGCAAGGCGCGCATGGCACGCTTCGAGGAGTTGAGCGATGTCGACTACCAGAAGCGCAACGAGACGAATGAAATTTTCATTCCCGTGGCAGAACGTCTGGGTGCACAGGTCATCGAGTTCCACGGCGTGACAAAGTCGTTTGGTGACCGTCTGCTGATCGACAATCTGAGCTTCACCGTGCCCGCGGGTGCCATCGTCGGCATCATCGGCCCCAACGGCGCGGGCAAGTCCACGCTGTTCCGCATGCTGCAGGGCGTGGAGCAACCCGATGCGGGCAGCATCGTCATCGGCAAAACCGCCAAGCTGGCGTTTGTGGACCAAAGCCGCGAAACCCTGGACGGCAGCAAAACCGTGTGGGCCGACGTGTCGGGCGGGCTGGACAACATCACCGTGGGCAAGTTTGTGATGCCCAGCCGGGCGTACCTGGGCCGCTTCAACTTCAAGGGCAACGACCAGCAAAAGCTGGTGGGCAGTCTGTCGGGCGGTGAGCGCGGCCGTTTGCACCTGGCCAAAACCCTGGCACAGGGCGGCAACGTGCTGATGCTGGACGAACCGTCCAACGACCTGGACGTGGAAACCCTGCGCGCGCTGGAAGAGGCGCTGCTGGAGTTTGCCGGTTCGGCCATGGTGATTTCCCACGACCGTTGGTTCCTCGACCGCATTTGCACCCACATCCTGGCGTGTGAAGGCGACTCGCAATGGAAATTCTTTGACGGCAACTTCTCCGAGTACGAAGCCGACAAGAAAAAGCGCCTGGGTGAAGAGGGCGCACGCCCCAAACGCGCCCGCTTCAAGTCACTGAAATGATGACAGCCGTTTCAGACGAAGAGGTGCTGGCGGCCACGCGCCGTTGGCTGGAGCAGGCCGTGATCGGCCTGAACCTGTGCCCGTTTGCCAAGTCGGTCTACGTGAAGGATCAGGTGCGGCTGGTTGTCAGCCGGGCGCGCCATCTCGACGCGTTTCTGGATGACCTGGACCGCGAACTGGAACTGCTGAAGACCACCCCGGCCGAACAGGTGGACACCACGTTGCTGGTGCACCCCGCGCTGTTTCCCGACTTCATGGTGTTCAACGATTTCCTGAACGTGGCCGACGACGTGTTGGTGGAGCATGAACTGGAAGGCGTGATTCAGATCGCCCCTTTTCACCCCGGGTTTGTGTTTGAAGGTGAAGACGAAGGCAACATGAGTCACTTCACCAACCGTTCCCCGTATCCCACACTTCACCTCATCCGCGAGGAAAGTCTGGAAAAGGCCATAGAGTCATTTGGGGACACCGATGTGATCTTTGAGCGCAACATCGAAGTCCTGCGCAAGCTCGGGCCGCAAGGCTGGCAGCGCCTGATATGTGCCTGAGCCCGAGCCCACCCTGCTGAAGACAAGTTCTTGCAGGTGAATATTTAATAAAAAGTTGTATTTGTACTTTTCAGTCATGAATAGTTTGCTATTTTTATTTGAGTTTTGACCCTGGAGTCAAGCATGAATAACCCGTCGTTGCCACTGGGCTATTCGCCCGGAAACAACCCGCATGCGCAGGCCTTGCAGGCCTGTATTGAAGAGGCCCTGGCCGAGGCGCCCGGCTTGGTGACGCGCTGGGTGGCAGGCTTGACAGATGTGCTCAAACAACAAGAGGCCTGGTCCGCGAACCCGCGTGACCGCGCCAGTTTTGGCAATGCCATCAAGCTGCTCTCTCTGCACAAGCACCGCCTTGAGGCCGAATGGGTTGCACACTGGGCGCGCGCCATCACCGATTCCCTGCATCGGCGCGGGGAAGGGCATGCCGCTCGCCGCTCACTGGCCAACATCAGTTTCGACGAGCTTGAATTGATGGACGACACCCAGGTCCAGGCCACGGTTCAGGTGGCACGCTTGGAGCAGGCCGTGCAAGGCGCTGCGGGTGACGCATTGACCGAACTGTCGGCCTTGCTGAGCCGTGCCCAAGGGTTCACCACGGTGAAAGCTGGCCACAATCCTTTGCGCCCAGATGTCGCGATTGCTGCGTTGCGGCAAACCATGGAAGGCCTCACGACCGACAAAGGCGCGAGAGCCCATTGGTTGCAACAAGGCACACCCATCTTGGGGCAAGAACTGCAGGTGCTTTACCGTCACCTGATTCAATTACTGGAGACCCATGGCGTTGAACCCGTGGGTTTCAATGTGGTGCAGTCCCCTTCTGGTACGGGCACCGCCAAAGCTGGCGGCGCTTATGCGCAGCGGCGCCCAGATGGTGTTGCTGACGGGCTGGAGGCTGAGTTCAAGCCTGCGCAGCCCAGTGCGTCTTCCGCTGGTGCCGGTGCAACGTCTGATCTGCTCACACTCAACCAATTGCATCAGCTGTTGGTCACAGGGTCGCACGACTCAAGTTTGACCGAGGCATTGCCCGCTACCCCGCAAGCACTGCTGCCTGCAACGCCGGCGATCGCTCCACCTGCCTTCGACCCTTGGACCACGATCGTGCCCCGGTCTATGCCAGCGGTACCAAGCGTTTCGGCCGAATCGCCAGGTCAATTCCCCATTCTTTTGCCGACATTGCCAGACACCCCAGCAACGCCATCTGCTGTTGCTGTTCCGGCAAGCCAGCGCGAAAACGGATACCAAGGGCCTGACCGCAGGGGGCGTCGCGCGACCGATGCCAAGACCGGAGAGGACGCGGCGGACCACCTCAAGGCACTGGCCAGCGAGGTGGTCCAGCTGATGCTCGATGGCATGGCCCGTGACACGCGCTTGTTGCCTCCCGTGCGAGACATGCTTCAGCGGCTCAAACCGGCGTTGCTGCGGATTGCCCATGAGGACCCGCGTTTTTTTGCCGACAAGCTCAACCCTGCCCGGCGCCTGCTGGATGAGGTGACTCAACGCAGTCTGGCCTTCGAGACCGTCGGATCTAGGGGGCTGAGCCACTTTTTGTCGACGCTGGACGATGTCGCTGAGTTGTTTCTGAGACCTGAGGTGGACGTTTCGGCCCTTTTTGAGACCGCGCTTGAAGTATTGACGCACGATGAAGACCCCAACGCCAACACCAAGGAGATTGAAAACCGTGGACGCGCGGTGGCAACACTCGTCAAGGCGGAGCAGCGCTTCCTCTTGGCGGAAAAAGTGGCGGAGGAGGTGTCGCGCAGGCCAGATTTCGCAAAAGCCGATGATCGGGTGAAAAACTTTGTGTTGGGCACTTGGGCTCAGGTGATTGCTCAGGCCCGTTTGGAGCCTGCTGCCCACATACCTCCGGGTCGGTTGTCCCCCGATTTGCGCTACCTGGGGGTGCTGTCAGACCTTTTTTGGAGCAGTCGAGTTGACGTTGCGGGACGTAACCGTGGGCGCTTGGCGCGGCTCATTCCCGGGCTGCTGCGCACGTTGCGTGAAGGTTTGCAAACCATTGATTGCGCCCCAGATGTATCTCGCCAGTTTTTCAGCACCATCATGTCGTTGCACGAGGCGGGGCTCAAAGCGGATGGTGAGCGAGAGCTCCTGTCTGCTGCAGCGCCACACCTGATCCTGCCTGCGGCAACCCATGCTGCGGCAGCCCCCGGGCAACCCTGGATGGGCCCGAATGAGGTGGCAGACACAGGCTTCATGGCAGAACCCTTCCCAGAGTTGAACGCGACCGACTTTGCCGACACCTTGCCGCAATACGACACACGACCGGTTGATGTGTTGGCGCAGGCGGCACCCAAACTTGCTGCGGGTGCCTGGGTGTCTTTTCAGAAAGAAGACGGCCAATGGCATCGTATTCAGCTCACCTGGTCCAGCCCTCACGGCACCATGCACCTTTTCAACGCGCCCAACGGACAAACCATGTCGATGTCCCACCGCAGTTTCGAACAGCTCTGGCAAGCCGAGCGTTTGGCGTTGGTGGCCGCTCACAGTGTGGTGGACGATGCACTGGACAGCGTGGTGGATGTGGCGGTTATCAACAGCGCCCGCATCCCCGCCGCTCCAGGGGAGGACACCACATATCCCGACCTCTTGCCTCCGCTGAGCTGATACTGCATCCAACCGCGTGCTCAGAACCGCGTGGTGATGGTTCCTACGATGTCGAGCTTGTCGTTCACGCACGGCATCCATCGCCACTTGTCGAAAGTGGTGCAGGGATGGCTGATGCCCATCGCCACGCGATCCCCCACTTGCAGATCCCTGGTGTCAGGTGAGCTCTCGTTTGGGTTCACGCGCAGGTAGGCGTGCTGGTCGTTCAGCGCCGTGATGCTCCAATGGCTGGGCGCCTTCTGCACCTCGGTGGCACACCGGGCTTTTGCGGGGCACCACCGCACGGGGGTTGGCAACCCCATGTCGAATGACACGTCGCGTTTGCCAGCGTTCAAAATCGCCAGCCCCGGCTCTGGGCACGACTGCACCACAGCCCAAACCTCAAGCGCGGATTGCAGTCCGTTGCCACAGCCCCAGGGGTGGCCGTTCAACCCCAGCTGGGCCAGGCGACGGTCGGCCAGCGTACCCAAGCGTTTGTAAAAACCGTGGTCGTGCGTGATGTAGCAGCCCGAACGCAACAAGCCACGCACTGCGCGGCTGAGTACCAGCGGTTGTCCCGCTACAGAGCGCAGCGCCGGGGCCACGAGGTCGAACACGGCGGACCCTCCCGCTGTCAGCAGTACCTCCGGGGCCTGAAACAGGTTTTCTGCGTCGCAACGGCGCGCCAGGTTGTGCACGCGCTGCATGAGTTGTTCCACCAGCACTGTGTCGGGTGCGTCTGCGCCAGTGGCCCAGAGCCCCTCGTAGCACTCAAACCCTGTAAGGCGCACAGAGGGGCTGTTATGAATGGCGCGGGCCAGAGCCAAGGCCATGTCGTCGCTGCGGCATCCGGTGCGTCCGCCCGAGAGGCCAAGCTCCACCAAGACTTCAAACCCATCTGTGGGGTGGGCGTGTTCTGCGGCGAAATGTTCAATGGCTTTGAGTTGCTGAAGTGAGTCAACCAGAAACGGAGCCTGTAACCCCGGGTGGTCCGCCATCAGGCGCTCCAACCATGCGAGGTCGTGCTCCAGCACCACTTGGTTGGCAATCACTGCGCGCCCCGCCCCAGCTTCCACTGCCAAGGCCAATTGGCCCACCGAGGCCACGGTGAGGCCCCACGCCCCTGCGTCGAGCTGGGCACGAAAGAGTTCGGGCGACATGGTCGTTTTGCGCCAGCCTGTACCACCAGTTGTTGCATCGAGGCCAGGTTGTGCTCCAGAGCGTTCTGCCTCAGCACCGCACAAGGCAGCGGCCAGTCGGGCTGCAGAAGGTGCCAGCCTTGCTCGCCAACGGCAGTTGGGGGCAGGGTGGTTGCCCATTCGGGGTAACCCTTGTGGGTACTTCCGTGCAACAAGGGCGCTGTCACACCAGTTGTCCGCGTGCCTTGTCAATCCAGAGTTGCAGGCTGTCCAGCAACTCCTTGTGGCTGAACGAGCAGCTTTCTTCGGCAAACAACGCGCTGGATTCCAGCCGGTCCAGCAGGTTGTGCAGCACCTCGGTGTAGCGGGGCGGCAGGGCCGCCAGCAAGTCGGCAGCGCTGCCCCTGCAGTCTTGCGCAAACTGCGCCGCTGTGTGGGGTGCGGCGCGCAGAGCCGTCAAGGCGCGCTGCAACTGGTCGAGTTGGAAAGTGGCGGTGGTCATGGGCACCAAGTGATCAGTGGCCCAGGATTTTCGACAAGAAGTCTCGGCTGCGTTCGTTCTGAGGGTGATTGAAGAACTCGTGCGGCGTGTTCTGCTCCACGATTTGGCCTTGGTCCATGAAGATCACGCGGTCGGCCACGGCCTTGGCAAAGCCCATTTCGTGGGTCACGCAAATCATGGTGATGCCCTGGCTGGCCATTTCCACCATCACGTCCAGCACTTCCTTGATCATTTCCGGGTCAAGTGCCGAGGTGGGCTCGTCGAAAAGCATGATTTTGGGTTTGAGGCACAGCGCACGGGCAATGGCCACGCGCTGTTGCTGCCCGCCAGACAGTTGCAACGGGTATTTGTTGGCCTGCTCGCCAATGCGCACGCGCTTGAGCTGCGCCATGGCGCGCTCTTCGGCTTCTTTTTTGGGCACTTTGCCCACCCACATGGGTGACAGGGTGAGGTTTTCCAGAACGGTCAGGTGCGGGAACAGGTTGAACTGCTGGAAGACCATGCCCACTTCTTTGCGAACCTGGTCGATGGCTTTGACGTCATCGGTCAGTTCCACACCGTCCACGACGAGGCGGCCCTGCTGGTGTTCTTCCAGTCGGTTGATGCAGCGGATCATGGTGGACTTGCCCGAGCCGGACGGGCCGCACACCACAATGCGTTCGCCTTTGGCCACGGACAGGTCGATGTCACGCAGCACATGGAAGTTGTTGCCGTACCACTTGTTGACTTTGTCGAAGGTGATGATGGGTTCAGACATGATGTTGTTCCTGAATATGTAGCTATAAAGTCAATATGGATCAGCGCAACTTGCTCTTATTGACCTGCTTTTCCACCCACAGGCTGTAGCGGGACATGGCAAAGCAGAAGCCGAAATAGATGAGCGCGATGAAGATGTAGCCTTCGATCTTGTATGGCCGCCAGTCGGCATCGGAGTTGAGCGCCAGGCCCAGTGCGCCGGTCAGTTCATAAAGGCTGACGATGGTGACTAAAGACGTGTCTTTGAAGATGGAAATGAAGTTGTTCATGATGCCGGGCACAACCATGGCCAAGGCTTGGGGTAGCACGATCTTGAACTGCGTTTGCCAGTAGCTCAGGCCCAGCGTGGCAGCGGCTTCCACCTGCCCCTTGGGAATGGCTTGAAGGCCACCGCGAATCACCTCCGCCATGTATGCGGCAGCAAACAGGGTGATGCCCGCCAGCACGCGCACCAGCACGTCGATGGTCACGCCTTGAGGCATGAACAGCGGGAACATGAACGAGGCCATGAACAGCACCGAGATCAGCGGCACGCCCCGAACCAACTCCACGTAAATGGTGCAAAAACTGCGAATGGCAGGCAAGTGTGAGCGTCGACCCAGTGCCACCACCAGCGCAATGGGGAACGCCATCACGATCGAGAGGCTGGCCAACAAGATGGTGAGGGGAAGTCCGCCCCAACGATCCGTCTCGACACGCGTCAACCCCAGAACGTCGCCGTACATGAGTGCAAAGAACACGGCGAGCACGACTACCCACAGCACAGCCAGCCAAGGCTTCCAGAAAAATCGCACACAACTGGCGACGAGCAGGCCTAGCATGAGCAGCGTGGCCACCAAAGGACGCCATTGCTCCTCGAACGGGTAACGGCCGAAGATGATCAGGCGGTATTTTTCAGCCACCACACCCCAGCACGCACCCACCGAATCGGCTCGGCAGGCTTCCGCGTCGGGTCTCCACATGGCGGTGAAAAGTGCCCAGTTCAACAGTTGGGGTAGGTACCAGAGCAACACGCCGCCGATGGTCAGCGTGGCCAGGGTGGTTTTCCAGTCGGCAAACAGGTTTCGCTGGGCCCATGCCACTGGGCCGTCGGTGCGCACCGGCGCGGGGCGCGGTGCAATCGGTTGGAAAGTTTTTGCAGTCATGTGTGTGCTCAGGTCAGCGTTCCTGGATTGCCGCGCGTTTGTTGTACCAACCCATCAGGGCGGAGGTACTCAGGGAGGTGGCAAGGTAAATCAACATCACGATGGAAATGCATTCCACCGCCCGACCCGTCTGGTTGATGGCGGTGTTGGCAATCGACACCACGTCCGGGTAGCCAATGGCCACAGCCAGAGACGAGTTCTTGGTCAAGTTCAAGAACTGGTTTGTCATCGGTGGAATGATCACGCGAAGGGCTTGGGGCAGCATGACCAGGCGCATTTCCTGGCCTTTGCTCAGACCCAGCGCAGCTGCCGCTTCGCTCTGGCCCCGTGCCACAGACTGGATACCAGCTCGCACCACCTCGGCCACAAAAGCCGCCGTGTAAACCGTCAGACCCAACAGCAGGGAAATGAATTCAGGTGTGAGCGATGATCCGCCCTCGACGGCGAATTCTCCCTTGAAGGGCGCATTGAATTCACTGGGGGCGCCGCCTGCCAACCAGCCCAGCACGCCACAGAACAGCACGATTGTCACAGGCACCCAGAACATGCTGCGAACGCGGCCTGTGGCCTCGAACTGCACGTGTGCCCAACGGCGGTAGAGCCATGCCAATGCCAGGCCCGCGACCAGGCCCCACAGTGCCCACGCAAACCCCGGGGCCCATACCGGGGCCGGGAAGTTCAATCCGCCTTTGCTCAGAAAGAAGGAGCCGATCTGAATGGGTTCCAGCGTATCGGGCAGGAGGTACCACATCAGCAGTTGCAGCAGGATGGGTACATTGCGGAAAAATTCGACATAAGCTGAGCACAGCCCGCGCACCAGCGCGTTGCGGGAAAACCGCCCCACGCCCAGCAGTGTGCCCAGAATGGTTGTCATGATGATGCCCAGAATGGCCACACGCAACGTGTTACCCAAACCAGTGAGGAGGGCTTTCAGATAGCTCTCTGAAGAGTCAAATGCGGTGATGCTTTCGCCAATGTCAAAACCAGCTGGCTGACCCAGAAAGTCAAAGCCGCTCTGGATGCCCCGGATCCGCATGTTTTCCATGGTGTTGTGCACCAGGAACCAGACCATCAGGCCAATCAGTCCCAATGCGAGGGCTTGGTAAACCAGGCCACGGAAGGCTTGGCTGCGCCAGGACCATGAGTTTTTTTTCGGTGGGGTGGTGGGTGTCATGTGCCATGCACTCCATGAACAGGTTAAAAAAAACCGTCCGAACCCGAGAGGTTCGAACGGTTTCTGGTTGTGGCGGAGATTCAGCGCACAGGGTAGGCGTACATCAGACCGCCTTTGTTCCATTGGTTGTTCATCGCGCGTGGCAATGCCAGGGGTGACTTGGGGCCTACGTTGCGTTCAAAAATTTCACCGTAGTTGCCGGTGGCTTGCAAGGCTCGCACCATCCAGTCGCGGTCCAGCCCCAAGTTCTTGCCGGTGTCTTCGGTGGCACCGGTGATGCGCTGCACCACGGGATCGGTGCTCTTGGCTTTTTCTGCCAACACGTTGGCTTGGGTCAGGCCGTATTCCTCGGACTCGACCAAGCCGTGAATCACCCACTTCACGATCGCAAACCACTCGTCGTCTCCACGGCGGACCATGGGACCCAGGGGTTCTTTGGAGATCAACTCGGGCAGGATGACGTGGTCGGCAGGCACCTTGGCTTCCTTGTTCCGCACAGAGGCCAGACCCGATGCGTCGGTGGTGTAGGCCACACAACGACCTGCGAAGTAAGCGCCGGTTGCGGCTTCCACTTTCTCAAACACCACTGGTTTCAGATTGAGACCGTTGGCCTTGGAGAAGTCGGTCATGTTTTTCTCGGTGGTGGTACCAGACTGCACACACACCGTTTGACCCTTGAGCTGCTTGGCGCTCTTGATCTTGCTCTTGACGGGGACCATGAAGCCTTGGCCGTCGTAATAGGTGACGGCTGTCATGTGCAGGCCCAATGCACCGTCGCGGTTCAGGGTGAAAGTGGTGTTGCGCGACAACACGTCCACTTCGCCAGACTGAAGTGCCGTGAAGCGTTGCTGAGCGTTCAGCGGCACGTACTTCACTTTCTCTGCGTCACCCAACGTGGCCGCTGCAATGGCCCTGCAAACGTCCACGTCAAGACCGGTCCACTTGCCACTGGAATCAGCGGCAGAGAAGCCAGCCAGTCCGGTATTCACGCCGCACACAATCTGACCGCGTGCCTTGATGGCATCCAGTGTTTTGCCAGCGAAAGCGGGTGCGCTCACCAGTGTTGTTGCTGCCGCCAGGGCCACTGCGCCCAGTTTGATAGAGGGAAATGCCATGTGTCGAATCTCCGAAATGTGTGTGATAGATGCCAAACCGTGAGCCGCAAACGTTCACCTTTTTGGTGCTGTTTGCAGCGCAGCCTGAATTTAGCGTTCGCTTTCCGCCGGAGCATTGGGGTTTACGAGGTCTGATCATGCAAAAAAATCATGACCTGATGGAGCCCCTCTCCGGTCAGTCAAGCATAAGCACATAACGTGCCGCCTTGTGATGTCTGTCAGCTCTGCTTCAGGATTGGGTTGCGGACTTGGCTTCTGGTCTCAGCCGAGACACCTTTGCGCTTCCCAGCACGAGGGGCAGCGTCTACGCTGGGAGCAAAACCGGAGACATCAGACATGCCTGAGAGCCATGCACCCGGGGGCGAAACCGTTCCACGCCCCTCACCGCACTTCGCACACTGGCCAGCGCGGTTGCCGCACAACATCACAACACCTGCCACTTCGTTATGGCACAACTTGGCGGTCAGTGCTTTGCGTTACCCCCACAAGCCGGCCACGGTGTTTTTCGGCAGTGTCATGACCTATGCCGAATTGCATGGCCAAGTCGAGGTCATGGCGGCTTGGCTGGCTGCGCAGGGCGTCAAAGCGGGCGATCGCGTGGTGCTCCTGATGCAAAACAGCCCCCAATGGGTGGTGGCGCACTTTGCTGTGTTGCGGGCCAATGCGGTGGTAGTGCCGATCAATCCCATGAACCGTTCGCATGAATTGCAGCACCACATCAGCGATCCAGAGGCGCGAGTGGCCATCGTGGCCGCCGACTTGACAGCTGAACTGCTCCGAGCCAACGCCCAGTTGCCACCCCAGCAGAGACTTCACCATGTGCTGGTCACGCATTACACGGATGCACTTGGACCGACCGGACTTGAGCCGACAACCTCATCGTTGATGCAGCAGGGTGTTCCGCAGGCTTGGTGCGACTGGCTTGCCCAGCGGCATGGCATGGTGCAATGGGAGCCTCTGTTGAGTGACGTACCCCCCACCATCACCGATTGGGCAACGGCGTTGGCTTGCGCCTGTGCGCCCCCTGCATTGCACTCAAAGCCGTCGGATATGGCGGTGCTGCCGTACACCAGTGGCACCACAGGGCTGCCCAAGGGGTGTGTGCACACCCATGCAACCGTCATGCACAACGCCATGGCTTCCAGCCTGTGGGGCAACGGAACGCCCGAAAATGTGATGCTCGCCGTGGTGCCTATGTTTCACATCACAGGAATGGTGTCGGGTGTGCACGCCTGTGTGTATGGCAGTGGGTCCATGGTCATCATGCCTCGGTGGGACAGGGAATTGGCGGGACAACTCATTTCGAAGTGGAAAGTCACGCACTGGACCAACATCCCGACGATGGTCATGGATTTGTTGGCGAGTCCCAATTTCGCGGCCTTTGATTTGTCCAGCTTGGTCTACATAGGGGGGGGCGGAGCTGCCATGCCACAGGCATTGGCTCAGCGGCTGCTTGACCAGTACGGGCTGCGTTACACGGAGGGCTATGGTTTGACTGAGACCGCCGCGCCCTCACACGTCAATCCACCCGATGCCCCCAAACAGCAGTGCTTGGGTGTGCCGTTTTTCAACACCGATTCCCGTGTGGTGGACCCTGAAACCTTGCAGGAACTGCCTGCGGGAGAACAGGGGGAAATTGTGGTTCACGGCCCTCAGGTTTTTGCGGGCTACTGGCGCCGTCCCGAGGCAACTCAGGCGGCGTTCTTCCAATTGGAAGGGAAGCCATTTTTCCGCACCGGGGACTTGGGCTGGGTGGACTCAGAAGGGTATTTCTTTTTGACTGACCGGTTGAAGCGCATGATCAACGCCAGTGGCTTCAAGGTGTGGCCTGCCGAAGTCGAAGCCTTGATGTACCGGCATCCCGCCGTTGCAGAAGCCTGTGTGATTTCAACCCCAGACCCTTACCGTGGAGAGACCGTCAAGGCCGTTGTGGTGCTGCGGCCTGGCTGCGCCGGAACCCTCTCGGAGGCAGACATGGTGGCTTGGTGCAAGGAGAACATGGCCGCTTACAAATACCCCAGAGTGCTGGAGTTTGTGGAAAAACTGCCCAAAAGCGGGAGTGGCAAGGTCATGTGGCGGCAGTTGCAAGACCAAGAACATGCGCAGCGCGGCCTGGCTTAACCAACCGCAGCAAGGCTCAAGTCTTGTCAGTGGATGAAGGGACGATCGCGCGGTAAGCATGCCAGGTTGCGTGCCCGATGACCGGACCCATGATCAGCAAACCCAGGAAATACGGCAACATGCTGAGTCCAATGAGCAGCGTGATCAGGAAACCCCAAACGAACATGGCACCGGGGTTCTGAAAGCAAGCCCTGATGCTGGTGAGCCCTGCAGACACGGCATCCACCTGCCGATCCATGATCATGGGAATTGAAATGGCGCTGGTGACAAAAATCAGCCCGGCAAAAAAGCTGCCTACCAGTGCGTAAGTCACCAGAAATCCGATGTTTTCCATCGTGATCAGTTGCGACAGCGTACTTTCAGCAGAAGGCATGCCGTTGAACGTGACCGCAAACACGATCAAGGATGCGCGTCCCCAAATCATTTCCAGTATCAGCAACACACCAGCAAAAATGCCCATCGCGCCTTTGGTGGGACGCCATGCCAACAGGGATTGCCGCAAAGAGGGGCGTCGTCCGGATTCAATTTCGCGGCTGGCGTGGTAGAGGCCCAGGCAAAGAAATGGACCCATCAGCAGAAAGCCGGCGCTCAAAGCCAGCACATAAGCCGGTGCGCTGGTGAACACGGCCCAGAGCGCGTGGCCCATTAAAAAGAAGCAGATGCCGAAAAACAAGCCTGTTTTGGGGCAACACATGAAGTCGTTAAACCCCTTTTTTACCCAGCCCAGAGGTGCCGATAGCGGCAGGTTGGCCAGGGGCAGGCTGAAAATCGATGCACGTTCGGGCTCGACGTAGGGCACATATCCGCTGTCAACCTGAGCTGGGGCTGTCTCGGTGCGCTCGTGGCTTTCAGCGGCGTTCAAAGCATCGCTGTGTGTCAAAACTGCTGGGCTCAAAGTTCGTCTCCTTGATATATGTCAAGGAGACGATAGCGCCTGACAGCCTTTCTGCCATCATGGTTTTCCCTTCATACCCTTGCGGGTAAGGGTGTGGGGCTCGTCACACGGGCTTAGCTGAAACCTCGAGATGTCTGCGCATGTGCAAAGCCAATGCGGCATCCAAGGACTGGATGTGCTTGGCAAACCAGCGCGCCAATTCGGCCGCCATGCCGCGGACTTCGGTGTTGTCGCCGTTGCGCGCAAGCCCCAATCCTTCGCGCATCACGTTCAACACCACCCGGTGCTGTAGGGTGTGGTTTGGTTCCGATGAGAAGTGCGTGGACTTCATCCAAGTGTCCTCCCGCCCGAAAAGGGCTTGTGTTCGTTGTATGAGCGCGTCCCACCGGGTGGCCAACTCAGCATCCGGGCAGGTTTCGACGTTGGCAAGCATGTTGACAAAGTCGCGGTGCATGTCGTCCATGGGAGCGAAGTCGAGCACCAAAGTGTCAGACCAATTGAGTGTGGGCATTTGAAGCCTCCTGAAGCAAATGTGCACAGGGTTGCGCACCCGCACAGATTGGCATTTTCTGGGGCGCGCCACATTGATCCAGCGCAGACGTGCGCCAAATGAATCCGATGTCATCGCTAAACTCAAGCTGCAACAATGCTGGCAGCGGCACAGCGCGTCTTTCCAGGAATCCCGTCAATGTCAGGTCCTCTTTTCTCCCCTCCGTGTGTGCCTGTGTCGCAGGCAGTCGATGCGTTGACGCGGAGGGGTTTTGCCGTACTTGACGCTGAAACGGTGCGTGGGTGGCTTGGGAGCGCTTCAACCGAGCTCAAAGCGTTGGGGCCACTGTGGGATACCTTGCCCCTCGACAACCATTTGAAAGACGGGGGGCACTACCGTCGCCGTCGCCATGGCTCACTGATGGTTTCAGACTCCCATTTGCAGGAGGTCGCACACAGGGCGCATTGGCAACCGCTGGAATACAACGCTTTGCACGGCGGAATGGAGCGTTGGTTCGAACCTTTGCTGCCGGCGTTCACAGGCAACGCGGCGTGGCGCATGTTGTTGCAGCTGCTCGGTAGACTGACCTCTGAACTGAAAGGTCCTCAGCCTTGGTATGCCGAGGCGCACCAGTTTCGGATCGACACGCAAGGTGGCATCGGGCGGCCCACGCCTGAAGGTGCACACCGGGACGGGGTGGACCTGGTGGCCGTCTTCCTGGTGTGCAGGCACGGTATCAAGGGGGGTGAAACCCGTGTTTTCGAGGCTGATGGCCCTAACGGACAGCGCTTTACCCTGACGGAGCCGTGGTCGGTGCTGCTGCTCGACGATGCCCGTGTCATCCATGAGAGCACGCCTGTTCAACCTCTGGTGTCGGGCGGGTTGGGTTGGCGCGACACGCTGGTGGTGACGCTACGAGCCAGGGGATTTCAGGACGAAGTGCCAGGCTCTGAGGTTTCAGACGCCGTGTCAGCTGGCTGATCCTCGGCTGCTTTCGACGTTGGGGCGGGCCCACTCGCCACCAGCTTTTCAATCAGTGTTGCCAGCGCTGCTGGCTTGAATGGCTTGCTCAGGTAAGCATTGGCCCCAGCCTGTTTGCCTTGTTCGCGGTCTTGGGGGCTGTCGTTGCCCGAAAGCAAGACCACCCATGTGCCCTCCAATTCGGGCCGGGTACGGATGATGCGGCAAACAGCCAAGCCGTCGAAACGGCCGGGCATGATCACATCCAGCAGGATCAGGTGGGGTTTGAGTTTGAGCGCCATGGCCAAACCCGTCTCACCGTTGGCCGCTTCGATCATTTCAAAGCCTGCCGTTTCGACTGCCCAGCGCACCATGCGGCGAATCTGGTACTGATCGTCGACAACCAAGACACGTTTCAAAGCGGGAACCTCCTGTGCTACCAATGCCCTGCGACTTTACATCCGCTCGAAGATGGCGGCAATGCCTTGGCCACCGCCAATGCACATGGTCACCAGTGCATAACGGCCCTGGATGCGTTGCAGCTCGTACAGCGCTTTCACGGTGATGAGTGCACCCGTCGCCCCGATGGGTGCCAGAGCCGTTGGGGTTTACCTTGGCCGGGTCCAGGCCCAAGTCACGCGTCACGGCGCAGGCCTGTGCTGCAAACGCTTCGTTGGCCTCGATCACGTCCAGGTCGGCAATGGTCAGGCCGGCTTTTTTCAGCGCCAGTTGTGTGGCGGGCACAGGGCCAATGCCCATGTATTTGGGGTCCACACCCGCGTGGGCGTAGGCCACCAGACGAGCCATGGGTGCCAGGCCACGTGCTTTGGCCGTGCCGGCTTCCATCAGCACCACTGCGGCTGCGGCGTCGTTGATGCCCGATGCGTTGCCTGCGGTGACCGTGCCGTTTTCCTTCAGGAACACGGGCTTCAGTTTGGCCATGTCGGCAGGGGCGCAGTTGGGGCGGAAGTGTTCGTCGGTGGCGTAGGCAACATCGCCCTTTTTGCTTTTCAGCATGACGGGCACGATCTGGTGGGCGCGGTTGTGGCTTTCCACGGCAATCGCATCCTGCTCTTCGCGGGTGATGCCCCATTTGGCGGCAATGTTCTCGGCCGTCACACCCATGTGGATGGTGTGGAAGGGGTCGTGCAATGCGCCCACCACCATGTCCACCATCTTGGTGTCACCCATGCGGGCACCCCAACGCATGTTCAGGCTGGCGTAGGGGCCGCGGCTCATGTTCTCGGCGCCGCCGCCAATCGCGATGTCGGCATCGCCCAGCAAAATGCTCTGGCTGGCATTGACGATGGCCTGCAGACCGGAGCCGCACAGCCGGTTCACGTTGTAGGCAGGTGTGCCCTCGGCGCAGCCACCGTTCAGCGCGGCCACGCGGCTCAGGTACATGTCCTTGGGTTCAGTGTTGACCACGTGGCCAAACACCACATGGCCTACGTCTTTGCCGTCCACACCAGCGCGGGCCAGGGATTCGCGCACAACGGTCGCTGCCAGCTCGGTCGGAGGTATGTCTTTCAGACTGCCGCCGTAGGTACCGATGGCTGTGCGAACGCCGCTGACGATTACTACTTCTCTGCTCATGGGGAATGTCTCCGTGGGGGTTGGGTGGGTAATCTGTAATTATGAATTCAAGAACATCGTTCAAGCTGACATCTGAGCGCTGGTCGACTCACTGCGTTTGACCCGCATCAAAAAGGTGTCTCACACTCCCAGGTGCGGGTGCACCCTGTGTTCGGGTGAGGCAGGCTCAGGCTGTTGGCGTGCAACAGCAGCCGTGGGGCCGCAGCCTGTGCGGCCCCAGTGGCATACAACGTGTCGCCCAGTATGGGGTGGCCAATGGCCAGCAGGTGCACCCTGAGTTGGTGTGATCTGCCCGTTACCGGCTCAAGGGCCAGCCGTGTGTGCTGGCCCAGCACACCTCGCTCGGTGGCGCGCCAGCGGGTCAGGCTGGGTTTGCCAGCCGCATGGTTGACGATGCTGCGCGGGCGGTTGGGCCAATCGACCTGCAGCGGAAGGTCGATGGTGTGCCAGCCATCGGCGTCGATAGGGTGCTCCCCCTCATTCACTTCACCCGCCACCACGGCCTCGTAGCGCTTGTGGGTAAGTCTTTGAGCAAACGCGTCGCTCAAAGTGCGCTGGGCATGTGCACCCCGGGCCATGGCCACCAGGCCGCTGGTGCCCATGTCCAGTCGGTGTACCACCAGGGCGTCGGGCCAAACGGTTTGGGCGCGTGCGCTCAGACAGTCGGCGTTCTCGGGGCCGCGCCCTGGTACGGACAGCAGACCACTGGGTTTGTTCAGTATCAGCAGGTGTGCATCGGCAAACACCAAGCAGCCGTCCAGTCCTGGTGGCACAGGGGTTGCGTCGTTGCGCCAATCAGGCGGGTGAGCCCAGCGCACGTTCCAGCTCTTCCATGCCCACCGAACGCGCCGCCCCAAAGCCAGCCACCTGTCGTGCCCCCAACATTTCAAGGGCCACAAAACGGAAGTCGGGCAAATCAGTCATGGGCTCTGCCTCGGAGAAACGCGTGAGATAGGCTTTGCGGCACTCAGTGTGCCAAGGGTGTGAACTGCTCACGGTGTGGGCGCGAACCGCCAGCGTGACCCGCGGCAGCGCATGCACTGGCTCGTCGGCAGCTTCAGAACGCATCACCATGAGCGAGGCCAGCGGCTGGCGCTGAAGGTTCCCGGTGTGTGCAGCCAACCCGCTGATGTGCACCACCAGCACCTTGTGGGCCGTGGCCAGGGCAAACGGCACCATCGAGACAAAAGGCAAACCATCCTCGCTCAGTGTGCCCAGAGATGCCACCCGTTGGCCCGCCAGCAATTCGCGCAGCGCCAAGCAGAGCCGACTTTCATGCACGGCAGAGGGGAGCGTCGGGGCGGACTCAGGCACAGTCGGTTTCCCCAAAACATATGCCTACCTGGCGGGCCATTTGCAGCATGGGGTCGTTCGGTGCGATGCGCCGGTTGTGCCCGGCCACCCGGCTGAGCGGAATGCTGTCCAGAACCCCGGCCCGCATGGTCACCATATGGTCGAACTGACCGCTCAACACCAGTTGAGCAGCTCGCACGCCAAACTGCGTCGACAGCACCCGGTCAAACGGTGTGGGCGAACCACCGCGCTGCACATGCCCCAGCACCGTGGCCCGCACCTCGCTTTTGAGCAAGGGCTGCAACTGGTCGCGCAGCGCAAATGCCACACCGCCCAACCGAGGCTTGCCCTGGTCGGAGGGAGCAGGCGTGTCCAGTGTGATGTGGCCGCCCACGGGCTTGGCTCCTTCACCCACACAGATCAGCGTGAAATGCTGCTGTTGTTCGCGTTGTTGGCATACCTGCGCCACCGTACGGATGTCGTAGTCAATTTCGGGCAGCAGAATGATGTCAGCGGCCCCAGCTATGCCCGCTTCCAGCGCGATCCATCCAGCGTGGCGGCCCATGGTTTCCAGCACCATCACACGGCCGTGGCTCTGGCCCGTGGTGTGCACCCGCTCCAGTGCCTCGGTGGCGGTGGCCATGGCTGTGTCAAAGCCAAAACTGCGTTCACAGCCCTCAATGTCGTTGTCGATCGTTTTGGGTACCCCCACAACCTTCAAACCCCGCCGTGCCAGGCCGTGGGCAATGGTCATGGTGCCGTCGCCGCCCATGGCCACCACCGCGTCGAGCCCGAGCGCCTTTGCGTTGTGGAGGGCCCGCTGTGTTGCAGCCTCCGATTGGAGCGGGTCCAGTCGGTTGGTGGTGCCCAGAATGGTGCCGCCCATGCCCAACAATCCCCCCACGTTGTCCCAGGTCAGGGGCTGGGTGCGCATCTCCATCAGTCCTGCGAAACCATCGTTGATGCCTATCACCTCCGCATTGCACTGGCGTATGAGGCTGCGCGTGACGGCCCTGATCACGGCATTCAATCCTGGGCAGTCACCGCCCCCTGTCAGCAGTCCGACTTTCATGTGTTTCTCCTTATCGGTTCAGCGAACAATCACTTCAGCCCGCCGGTTGCGGGGTTCCACCACCTCGTCGGCTGTGGGTACCAAAGGTTCCCTTTCGCCGCGCCCGCTGGCATTGACGAGTTCGCGCGAAAAGCCTTGTTCCACCAGCAAATCGGCGATGGACTGAGCGCGCTTGAGCGACAGCGCATCGTTGGCCTCCACCGTGCCTTGCCGGTCGGTGTGACCCACCACCAGAATTTCGCCCCCTGCGCGGGCGCGGGCCATCTGGATGAGTTTGGGCAACTCGGCCTCCGACTCTTTGGTCAGCTTTGACGTGCCGGGAAGAAACCGCAGCACCAGGCTCTCAGGGGACGGCGGCTGGATTTTGAACACCGCTCCGTACCGTGCCTGCAACTCGTCGGCCGTGGTGATGCGTTGCGTCAACTGGCCTGCGTCGTTCCGTTCGGCCAGTGCAAAGGGTTTGTTCAGCACCAGAGAGGCATCGCCGGATTTCACTTCCACCGCAGTTGCCCTGGGTTGACCGTCCGGGTCGCTTTGGGGCAGCAGCACCACCCTCAGTTTGGGTGGCGAGGGTGCAGGCGGTGGGGTACTGCAACCTGCCGTCAGCCCGGCCAAAGCCACCAGCCAAGCCGAGGTGATGGGCGCTGCGACTTGCTTCATGGCAGGGCCTCCACGATGAAGTCTGTGCCGCGAACGCCTACCACCGAGGTAGGGGTTGTGACCTTGATGAGTTCGGGGTTGGTTTTGCCCATGGTACCGGTCACCATGCGCAACGTGCCTTGCAGCAGATTCAGCAGCAGGCTGCCGTTTTGCGAGGTCGTGTCAAACACATAGTGCGTCAGGTCCACGCTGGCGTTGGGCCCCAAAGAAAACACGGTGCCGTCTTGCAGCGTGATGGCCGCAGCGCTGTTGGGGCCCGTCACCACACGGTCGCCTTCGCGAAGGCCCAGGCCCGGCATGGCGGGCAGGCTTTGAGAGCCGCGCACCACGGAGACTGTGCCCTCCAGGTTTTTGAAAGTGCCGCTGCGCGCATCGCTTTGAGCCTGGGCGTTCCAACACAGTCCGGCGCTGAGTGCCAGGCCAAGCATTAAGCGGTGTGCGGTGGTCAAAGGGAGGTCTCCTGAATGGTGGTCAACCGGGATCATAGGGCCGGCACCTCCGAAGTGCGTCTGCCAAGGTAGGGCAGTGTGCGGGCGGTCACAATACGGCCCCCGCGCTGTGGCTAGCATGTTGTGCCCGCAGCACGCTCCGTCTATCCCATGTTTTCTGTCTTCCCAACGTATGTCCCTGTTTGAAGTGAAACCCGCCACCCTGCGCGATGCCAAAGCCATTGCCGAGATCCATGTGTTTGCCTGGCAACACGCCTACCAGGGTCTGGTGGATGAAGATGATTTGAAGGCTTTGTCGGTGGACAAACGCATGGCTCTGTGGCGCGAAGCAATTGAATTTGCCGAACCCCAGGTCCTGGTGGCTTTGGATAACGACAAAAAGGTGGTGGGTTTCATCGGGTTTGACCGCTCGCGCGACCCCAAAACCAAATCCACCACCGGCGAAATCTGGGCGCATTACGTGCATCCCGGTGTGTTGGGTACCGGCGCAGGCCTGGCCCTGTGGGACGCCGCCCGCGATGCCTGCGAAGAAGAAGGCTTCAATGAGGTCACTGCCTGGGTGTTTGTGCGCAACGAACGTGGCTTGGCGTTTTACGACACCGCCGGTTTCAAACGCGACATGAAAACCCTGCGCACCACGCCGGTGGGCAGCACCAGGCTGGAGGAGGTGAGGGTGAAGTTTGCCTTGATCTGAGTTCAAGGTATTTTTGGCATCTGGCGCTTTTATGTGCTGGGTTTGTAGCTACCGAATTTGTACGGAGTCGGCCTCCGCGGAGCTTGGGCAGGCCGGGGTGCCTTTTGCTCAGTCTTGCGCTTTTTCCATCGCCTGCGCCATGGTTTTGCCCAGTTCCACGCCCCACTGGTCGTAGGCGTTGATGCCCCAGATGGCGGCCTGCACAAACACCTTGTGTTCGTACAGCGCAATCAAAGCCCCTAGGCGCGAGGGCGTCAGCGCATCCAGCCACAGCGTGCTGTTGGGCACGTTGCCCGGAAAACTGCGGTGCGCTACCAGCGCCTGGGCTTGGGACTCGGTCAAGCCGCTGGCCAGCAGGCTGGCCAGGGTGTCTGCCTCGCCACGGCCTTTGGCGAGTGCCTCAGCTTGGGCGCGCAGGTTCAGGTTGACCACGCGGTGGTGCTCGGC
>JFJP01001745.1_pt1 | contig 51197 bp, 45 predicted proteins | sample 431651 | NCBI WGS metagenome assembly JFJP01 (sample SAMN02602958, study PRJNA72255) | Microbial mat metagenome, whole genome shotgun sequencing project. | biome: fresh water; feature: sink hole; material: water; isolation source: purple microbial (photo- and chemosynthetic) mats found in... | reverse complement strand
CAGCAACCGGTGATGAAACCAAACAGCAGAAGCTCGCTGCCTGATCAATCAATGCTAAAAGCATCCCGTACACCAGATTTGACCTTAACTCGCCGTATTAATATGGCCCCTTTTTTCCTAAGTTCCCAGCGAGGGGACGCTCTAATCATTATGTTGAGTAATTGCATCTGCTTTTCCCAGCTGTTTATCGGGGCCTATTACCTTCCCCAGAAGATGCCGGATGGCTTCACGAGGCAGGTACTTGGTGAGCGAACAGCGAGTTTCACCGAAAGGCTTGGATGCCAGTTTAGTTATTTGTACCTATATTAATAGTCATTTGTATCAATTGCTGATTAGTTATATATCGATGACTATCAGTCGCAACCAGTTGTGATTAGAGCATATCGATAAAATTTGCAATAGCCAGAGGGAGAGCACCGCTGATCCTCGCGCTCACTACTCTATCGACGGAATCTCCGGGACGAAAAAAACTTGGATTCAAACATGAAAACAATCCAACTGCGCATTGGTCAAAAGCTTGTTATCGCGTTAATTCTGTCGTTGGTTCTCTCGTTTGTCGCGGCTGGTCTGACGATCGCGCTGAAGGCCGAGAAACATGCAAATGAGACCGCGGAGAACATTGCAGCAGGGGTCAATGCTCAAGCCCTGTCGTTGGTCGAGACGTTCGCCACGGAACTTGAAATCACCAGTGCGCGTCTCCTTGGCGGGGTCAAGCTTGGCTACCCAAACACTTTCAGGCTCGACGACAAGGTGCGCATCCGCGTCGGAGATCGCGATACGCCCGCTCTCTATCACGGCGCATCCGTAGTGAATAATGAAGTTACCTGGCTCGACCGCTATTACGCCGAAACAAAGACCGTAGCTACGTTCTTTGCTCGTGACGGAGAAGATTTCATTCGGGTCACCACCTCTTTGAAGACAGAATCGGGTAATCGCGCCGTCGGAACCGTCCTCGACCGAAGTCACCCTGCCTATGCACGCCTTAAGGCTGGCGAAGAATTCCATGGTGTCGCCCGCCTCTTCGGGCGCGACTATTACACCCGCTACCGGCCGATAAGCGAAGGTGGACAACTGATCGGCGCGCTCTTCGTGGGCGTCGATCTAACTGAGAACATGGCGAAGCTCAAGGAGCGCCTGAAAGCAGTCAAGATCGGCGAGACCGGCTACGTCTTTGTCCTCAACGACAAAACCGGCACGCCAGAATACGGACAGTTTGTGGTTCATCCCAACCCCAACCTTGAGGAGAAGAGTGGTTTAGATCTCAGGGACGAAGACGGTCAATTCTTCATCAAGGACATACTCAATAAAAAGCAAGGGGTTATTCATTACGTTTGGAAGGCTACTGGAAGCAACTCGACTTCTGAAGCCGTTGTTCAATTCGCGGCCTTCAGCCCTTTCGGCTGGATCATCGCCGCCAGGGCCGACAAAGCCGAACTCTCAAGCGGTGTCGTCGCCGTAGAACGTATTGTGATGATTTCGGGAGCGGTCCTGCTCCTGCTCTTACCGATCCTTATCTACCTGGTGGTCGGACGCGTGGTGACCAGGCCGCTGGCGGAACTGCAACGCTTCTGTACGGACGTGGAACAGCACCGTGATCTGACGCTAAGCCTTACCACCTCAAGCCAGGACGAAGTTGGACAGACCATCGGCGCCGTGCAGCGCCTGATGCGGACCCTACGTGGCGCGTTCGGCGACATCCTGACCCGCATCGAACGCCTGGATGCCGCTGCACGCTCGCTTTCCGGGGCGGCACAGGACGCTGCCGCCAATTCCGGCAGGGCCAGTGACGCGGCAAGTGACATGGCCGCCTCGGTCGAAGAACTCAGCGTCGGCATCAGTCAGATTTCGGACAGCGCCAACGAAGCCGCCAAACTTTCGCAGGCTGCGGGTGACGACTCGCGCGGTGGCGGGGCAACCATTCTGCGGGCCACTGCCGAAATGAATGCGATCGCCGAAACCATGCAGGCAACGGCAGAGGCCGTTGGCGCGCTGGGCGAAGAGTCGAGACAGATATCCGGCATTGTCTCTGTGATCAAGGATGTGGCCGAGCAGACCAACCTTCTCGCACTTAATGCCGCCATCGAGGCTGCACGTGCAGGCGAACAAGGTAGGGGGGTTTGCCGTTGTCGCCGACGAAGTACGAAAGCTCGCTGAACGCACGCGTAAGGCGACGGAGGAAATCGCACGCGTCACTGGTTCGATCGAGAGCCGAGCACAACAGGCCACGCAGGCCATGAACGCGGCCATGGGGCAGATCGATCAGGGCGCAACCCTGGCCGTCGAGGCCGGTACCGCCATCAACGGCATTCAAGGAGGGACCGAACGAGTTGTCGGTGTTGTGCGGCAGATCACCGAGTCGCTTGCCGAATCAAGCGTGGCCAGCCAAAGCATGGCCAACCAGACCGAAAAAGTAGCTCAGGTTGCCGAAGAAAGCAGCCGCGCCGCGCAGCAATCGGGTCAAGCCGCCGAAGAAGTCGTTCGCCTCGGGGAAGAAGTACGGAGCACGATCGGATGAAGGTTAGCCGGTGATGTAGACAGGTCTATTTGGGGAAACGTCGTCATGAGAAACAGCCAACCGGTAACCGGCAGAGCGATCGAGATAGGGTCAGACATCGCCATCATTTCGCACACTGATGACAAGGGGCAAATTACCTTCGTCAATGATGATTTTGTTGAAATCAGCGGCTTTTCCAGCGACGAATTGATGGGCAAGCCGCACAATCTGCTCAGACACCCTGACATGCCGGCTGAGACCTTTCGCGATCTATGGCAGACGATCAAGCAAGGGCGACCCTGGTCGGGCATCGTCAAGAATCGTTGCAAGAATGGCGACCATTATTGGGTGCGAACGTCGGTCACTCCCATGCAGGATGGTGGCTACATGTCCGTGCGCGTCAAACCAAAGGCAGACGAAGTTGAAGCGGCCGAGCACCTTTACCGCAAACTCAATACGGATACGCACCTAAAGCTTCGCGAAGGGCAACTCGTTCGTCAGGGCATAGTGGGCATCTTTGAGCGGCTCGTAGCCCGGATTTCCAACATCCGGATCGGCACGCGGTTGGGCATCATTATGGGGGTCGTGATGCTGCTTTTTATCGGCAGCCTGATCGACAGCCAGCGCTCGGCCGGTGTCATTGAGCGCGCGTACCGCCAATACATCGATTACGACGTGGTACGCCGGGCCGGTTTCTATAATCTCTACGCCCAGGGATTGCAAATGGGTCAGGCGACCCGGAACATCATGCTCGATCCCGCCAACCCCAAGGCCTATGAGAACTACAAGACCGCCGAGACATCCTTCGACAAAGCAGTCACCGAAGCCAGGGCAGTAGACGACAGCCACTTCAAATCCGGTTTGCCACAGAAAATCCTGTCGCTTCGTTCCGAGCAGCGAACGATTCATGAAGTCATTTTCCGTTATATCAAGGCCGGGGAATTAGAGTTGGCCAAGTCCCAACTCAACAAGAGCGAAACGCCAAAATGGCGCGAAATGCGGGACATTATGCTGGCGGAAATCGCGCGCCTCGACAAGCACACCCCCGAGTTACTCGGCCAGTTGGAAGCAAAATCATTGGCGGCCCGTAATCGAAGCGCCTCTATTGGTTTGTCCGCAGTGCTTATTGGTCTCATCTTCTCCGGATTGCTGCTGGCGCAGATTACACGGGATGCACGGCGTACCGAAAGGACAGTGTCGCAAGTGGCTGGCGGGAATTTGTCCGAGGTCATCACCGGCGGAAGCGAAAACGAATTCGGCACGATCTTGACGCGGGTCGCCATGCTCCGGAATCGGTTGCACGAAGCCATCAGCGTGATCAAGCAAACAGCGCGGTCATTAGAACATCACAGTGCGCAGATTATGCGGGCAAGCACAACATCGCTAGAGTCGGCCGACGGCCAATCAACCGCGATCAGCACCATCTCATCCTCCGTTGAAGAGCTCTCGGTCGCTATGGACGAGATGACAGCGAATGCGCTGAGCGCTATCGACGATGCCCGAGAATCCTCACGGCGAACGCAAGAGAGCGCAGCACTCAGTCATGAAGTGGCCGCGCAGATCGACCAGGCCGCAAAGAAAGTCCTTAACACTGAGAGAAAAATCGCCAATCTGGCCGAGATGTCCCAAGAAATCTCTCGTATCGTGCTTGTCATCAAGGACGTCGCCGACCAGACCAATTTGTTGGCGCTCAATGCGGCGATCGAGGCGGCGCGAGCCGGTGAACAAGGAAGAGGATTTTCAGTAGTGGCGGACGAAGTCCGCAAGCTCGCCGAACGCACGGCCTATTCGACGCAAGAGATCGCGACGATGATTCAGCGTATCCAGGAAACCAGTACCGATGTGGCTGGTGAAATCGCCGACAGTAGCAAACAAGTCATCGCCGGCGCCCAGCGAGCTGGCAGCGCGGGAGACATGGCGGGGCAGGTTGAGAACTCGGTCACAGCGAGTACGCAGGCGATGCAGCAGATTCAGGATTCGCTCGGAGAAAGTGCGGCCGCCACGCGCGAGGTCGCCAAGGCCATGGCAGCCATCGCCTCTCGTTCGGAGAGTGATCTGGACGCCGCACAACAATCTGCGCGGCAATCGCAAGATCTGGCCGTGCTCGCCGAGAAACTCAATCGACTCTCAGCGCAGTTCTCGGAATGAAGCTTGGACAGATGCCTCATAAGGATGCTTTTATCGTGACGATATCGGCGGCTCTACATACCTCGGTGTTCCATTCGTTGGAAGAGCAGATCGCTGTCATTGACCAGACGGGAAACATTCTCGAGGTCAATTTGGCCTGGCAAAAGTTCGGTGCCGAAAATGGCATGGTGCACGACTATCCCAGCGTGAGCCAAAACTATCTTGAAACGCTCTCCAGATCGGCAGCCGAAGGCGATAGCCTGGCTGGTGAGATATTGCAAGTGTTCCAAAAGGTGCTGTCTGGCGAGGAGGAGACTTTCTGCCATGAATACCCGTGCCACAGTCCAAATGAACAGCGCTGGTTCTTGATGCGGATGACGCCGCTGCAGGGCGATGAATGCGCAGGATTCTTCGTGATTTCTCATCATGACATCACGCAGCGTAAGCAGGCCGAACTGCGTGCAGAAGCACTGGCGATGCAAGACCCATTGACCGGATTGGGCAACCGGAGAGCTTTTCAACAGTTCCTTGGCCGAGAAATGCGCAGCCGCAGCCGCAGCTGCACGCCCATCAGCCTGCTCATGATCGATATCGATTACTTCAAGAATTACAACGATGCGTTCGGGCATGCTGCCGGGGACCGATGCCTGATCCAGATTAGCCGAATTCTACAGGAGCATGCCCGCCGGCCGGACGATCTTGCGGCACGCATCGGCGGCGACGAGTTCGCGCTGATTCTGGGCGACACTGAACAGCCCATAGCGCAAAGAATTGCGGAATCGATCCGAAAAGCTGCCCATGCGCTCAGGATGGTCATCGACGATGCCCGACAGGCAACGCTCAGCATCGGTCTGATATCCCTAATTCCACACGAAGGATGTGACGAGGATTTCCTGTTCCAGCAAGCCGACAAGGCTTTGTACCGCGCCAAATCGGCAGGGCGGAATCAGGTTACACCGGCCGGGCTCGATGCCGATGAACAGGTTTCATCGGTTTCTTCCGCAGGAACAACATCCGCCCCCAAGATTGTTCCAATCCAATTCACAAAAAGGGAGAAGCCGTGCTGTCTCGACTGAAGGTCTTTCATCGCATTCTGTTGCTCGGTGGTGTCATGTTGTTGGCGCTGCTTGTCGTCATTCGCTCAGGCAATCGCGGCATGAATTCCGCGGTCGCCGGGTTGGACACGGTCTACAAAGACCGTGTTGTCCCTTTACGTGATCTCAAGCAGATCGCTGACATGTATGCGGTCAATATTGTCGACACCGCACACAAAGCGCGTAACGGCAATATCGATGGCAAGGAGGCGATCAAGAACATTGTCGAGGCTGAAGCGTTGATTGCCCGCAAATGGAAGGGGTACCTCGCGACCGTACTCGTTCCTGAGGAGGCCCGCCTGGTAACAGAAATCGAACCCTTGATGAAAAACAGTGAAACCCCGATAGCCAAACTGAAAGAGATGCTGGAGAAACACAATCAAGAGGGCGTAGCCGCTTTTACCGCCAACGAGTTGTACCCGATCATCGATCCGATCTCGAACAAGTTCTCCGACCTGATTGAAGTGCAGCTTGAAGTGGCCAAACGGGAATACGAGGGTGCCAACTACATTTATCAGCGGAACCATTGGTTCAACATATTTGCAGGCACTGCGGCGTTCGTGATCGGCCTGGGATTGACCATCCTCATTGCGCGCCAGATCGCCAACCAACTTGGCGGCGAGCCCGAGGAAGTAGCCTACGCAACGCAACGAATTGCCGACGGACATCTCGATCATACTGAGTCGGAAAGATCGCCAAAACCCGGCAGCGTCATGGCCGGCATGGCGATTATGCAACAACAGCTCCGGGAAATGGTGGCGCAGATTCAGCGGGCGTCGGCCCAGCTGGCCGAGGCTTCGGGCCTGATGGCGGCAGCGGGTAAACAGGTCACGCTCGGCTCTGAACAGCAGGCCGAGGCCACCGCGTCAATGGCGGCTGCCGTCGAACAGATGACGGTCAGCATCACCCATATTTCGGACAGTGCCGCCGCCGCGCGCAAGAATGCCATCGCGTCCAGCGAAACCATCGATGTTGGACTCAAGGTCGTCGATCAAACCATCGGCGAAATGACCAGCATCACCAACACCGTATCGACCACGACGGCCGATATCAAACTGCTGGCAGAAAAATCGGCGCAAATCAGTTCGGTCATCAACGTCATCAAGGAGATCGCCGACCAGACCAACCTGCTGGCGCTCAACGCGGCAATCGAGGCGGCTCGCGCCGGCGAACAAGGGCGCGGCTTTGCCGTCGTTGCCGACGAAGTGCGCAAGCTCGCTGAACGCACCACGCATTCGACGCAGGAAATTGTCCAGACCGTTGAAACCATCGGTGTGAGTACCCGGCAGACCATTGCCAGCTCTGAAATGAGCCACCAGCAAGCTACCGAAGGTGCACGCCTCGCCGACGAAGCCGGTTCGTCACTGCGCGAGGTTAAATCGGGTATCGATCTCGCACTGGCTTCGGTCAGCGACATCAGCGAAGCACTCGCAGAGCAGGCAAGCGCAAGCACCCAGGTAGCAACGAACGTTGAGCGAATCGCCCAGATGACGGACGAGAACTCGTCAGCCATCGCCAGCCTCAATGATTCGGCCATCCACATCAACACACTGGCCGGGGAGCTCAAAGCGCTGACCCAGCGATTCTATCTTTAACGGCGTGACTGAAAGCCCGGATCGCTCGATAGCAGGAAACACCAGAATGAATGAAAACGCAATGACACGACCCAAGCCAAGCGTCTTGGCCATTGATGACGAGCAGGCCATGCTCTTGATACTGAGCACAGCGCTTGCCGATGACTTTGTGATCCATCAAGCCGTCAGTGGTCGGGAAGGGCTCGTTCGGGCTCGGGAAATCCATCCAGATCTAATCCTGCTTGACGTCATAATGCCGGATATGAGTGGCTACGAGGTCTGCCGCCTGCTCAAGGCCGATCCCAGCACCGCAGGCATCCCGGTTGTTTTCGTCACGATCCTCGATGGCATTACTCACCAAACCAACGGTTTGCGACTCGGCGCCCTAGATTACCTGACCAAGCCGATCAATGTGTCGATTGCCCGCCAGCGCATTAAAAACCTGATCCAGTTCGATCGACTGCGCAAGGCGGCGGAGACGCAGCGCGATCATCTTGAAATGATGGTTCAATCCCGAACCGAGGCACTCAGCATTGCCAAGGAAGCCGCCGAAGTCGCGAGCCGCGCCAAGAGCATATTTCTTGGCAACATGAGCCATGAGTTCCGCACGCCGATGAATGCTATTCTGGGCATAACCGGGTTGGTCAAGAATAAACTCCGTGACCCGACCCTCAGAAATCAATTGCAAAAAGTCGAGACCGCGTCGCGCGAGTTGCTCGCGTTCCTTAACGAGGTGATTGATATCACCCAACTGGAAGCCGAGCAATTATCGCTGGACCATGTGACATTTCCTGTTGGTTCGGTTCTTGAAAACCTGCAACGCGAGACCCTGCCGGCGGCCCAAGCAAAACACCTGCTCCTCACTTTTCTCGTGCCCAACGCGGTCGCAGCGCTGCGCGTGAAAGGCGACCCGTCTCGCCTGAAGCAAGTGCTTCTGAACCTGATCGGTAATGCCCTTAAATTCACCTCGGCGGGGATGGTTGAGGTCAATATCAACCGGTTGCATGACGATAACGGAAAAGTGGCATTGCGTTTTGCTGTAAGCGACACAGGCATCGGTATCGCGCCAGCCGATCAGCGCCGGATCTTCAATGCCTTTGAACAGGCCGACAGCTCAATCACCCGCCACCACAATGGCGCGGGGCTGGGACTTGCCATATGCCGCAGCCTGATACGGTTGATGGGCGGCGATATCTCTGTCCAGAGTGAAAAGGGCAAAGGGAGCACCTTTACATTCTCCGCGTATTTTGACCCGGCTGACGATGAACCCGCAGAACGTTCAGGCATAACGAGCGGCGACGTACCAATCCCGGCCAAGGAATCGAGCTCAGGTCGCGTGGCGGAGACGGTGCTCGATGTGCCGGCCGCGCTCAATAACCTCGATGGTGACCTTGCCTTGCTCCAAATCGTGGCCAGCGCGCTGCCAGAACAGATCGCGAGCGATCTGGCTGCCATTCGGGTGGCGACGGCTGCTGGAGTCGGCCATGAAGTACGCCAGAGCGCTCACCATCTTAGAGGTTCGCTGGTCGTGGTCGGCGCTCGCCCTGCGGCCGCTGCATGCCATGCGCTGGAAATGGCTGCAACGAGGAGCCTCGTCGATTATCTAGCACTGCTCTCGGCGCTGGAAATAGCGCTGGACGCATTGGGCCCGGCGCTTGCCGATTTTCTCGCCTCAGCGGGCGCCCCGACTGTACCTTGAAGGTCTATTTGTTATGTCCACAACCCCGCCTGCCTACACGCTTTTCGCCGTTGATGATACTGAATCGGCGCGCCGGATTATCGCCGCCGCCTTCGCCGACGACTATGTTGTGGATACCTTCGCCTCTTCCGAGGAGGCCCTGACATGTCTTCAGATGCGCCAGCCCGATCTCTTGCTGCTCGATGTCGGCCTGCCAGGCATCGACGGCTACACGATGTGCCGGATGATGAAGCAAAACGTGAAGCTATCCTCCATCCCAGTGATCTTCATTTCAGCCCGCGACGACCTTGAATCATGCCTCGCTGGGTACGACGCCGGCGGTATCGACTTTATCGTCAAACCTTACAACATCAAGGAACTTAGACAGAAGGTTCGAGTCACCCTTCATAACGCGGCGCATCACGCCGCACTGCATCAGCAAGTCGCCGACAGCGCGACCCTCTCCGCGCTGCTGATGGCGAACCTCGACGAATTTTCGCTGTTGATCGGTTTTCTGCGCGAGCTCAACGCCAGTGAAAGTCCCCTCCAGGTAACCGAAACACTGTTCGCCCTGGTCGCCAAATTTAGGCTTGACGCGGCGATCCAGTTGCGCGTTGGGCGTAGTGAGGAAACTCACTCGCCTCTAGGCGAGGCCCCCCCCTTGGAAGTGTCGGTAATTCGTCATATCCGCGTGATGGGACGAATTGTCGAATACAGGAACCGTCTAGCCTACAACGACACGCATATCACACTGTTGATCAACAACATGCCGGAGAGTGACGGCGAACTGTGCGGGCGCCTGCGCGATCACCTTGCCGTTGCTGTGGAAAGTGCCAACAGTCGGCTCGAAGCACTGCAGGCAAGAGTTGACAAAGCCAGCACTGCCGACGGCATTCTTCTTCTGCTGCAAACGCTGCAGGCGACTGTCGCCGATTTCAGCCGGCGCTACGATAGCGCCCGATATCGGGGCAGCACACTGACACAGGCGCTGGCGGACGAGCTGACCGCCGCCTTCGCTTATCTGGGAATGAGTGCCGAGCAGGAAGAACGTATTCAGGCGATCGTTCAGGGCCGCACCGACGGACTGATCGAACTCTACGACTTTGGCGATGAACTGCAGAGCGGCTTGCACCATATTCATCAGCATCTCTGCGCGATGCTTGTGCCGCAGGACTGAATGATGGCTCGATCTATGTGCCACATGCAACCCATTCGGCCTGATTTCTCCGATCCTCAGGGCGACAAGGTTTGGCAAATCAGAGGGAAACGCTACCGCATGAGTCGTATTGCCGGTAAGGTATTCATCTTCCTGTTCTTGTGCGTACTCGTGCCCAGGCCATCACACGCCGCGGCGAATGAGATCCCAAATGTTCTCGTCCTGCACTCCTACCACGCCGGGCTTGCCTGGACGGATTCGGTTCAGAAGGGGATCGAGCAAGTCCTTCGTAACAGCGTGCTTGATGTCACGCTACAGGTTGAGCATCTGGACGCGCTTCGGTTTTCAAACAAACTAGTGGAGATTAAGACCGAGTTCAAGCACATGCTGCAAACCAAACTCCAGGGCCGATTGCCGCAGGCCATTGTCGTTTCGGACAACACGGCATTAGAGTTTCTGCTTGCGGAGCGCGACGCCTTTGCCCCTGGCGTACCCATTCTTTTTTGCGGCATCAATGGGCTCAAGGATTATCCCCCCCCCTCCCTCGACGGAATGACTGGTGTCGCCGAAGAGCCTTCCTTTCGCGAGACGCTCGATCTGATGGCAGAATTATTTCCGGGTCGGCGAATTCTTGTTCTGGGAGATCAAACCCCAACATTTCGGGTCAACCTGAAAACGCTTCGTGAAGCGAATGCCTCGCGTCCACAACCGGCGGTGTTAGAAGTCTTCGATGATCCGGTCTTGTCGCACATTCAACAGCGTGTGGCAACCTTGGAAAAGGACGCGCTGATCTTCTTTATGGCTTATCCGGTTGACGATACGGGAAAAGCGATTCCGATGCCTCGCGCGGTAAGGACGGTGTCGCAGGCGAGTTCGCAACCCGTCTTTACCGGTTGGGACTTTATGCAGGGTGATGGCATCTTCGGCGGCAAGCTAGTTTCGGGAGAAGCGCAGGGCGAAGTAGTCGGCAAGCAATTGCTTAACCTGTTGCTTGGTACACCGGTCGCCTCCATTCCGATCGTCTGGGACAGCCCGAACCGCTATGCCTTCGACCAGAGGGAACTTGATCGCTTCGGCATTTCCGCGAAGCAACTTCCGGGCGAATCGCGCATCATCGGCCGCACGCCGGGTTTCTATGAAACTAATCGTACGAAAGTGAATGCTTCTCTAGCAACTTTTGCCGTGCTGTTGCTGATTATTGGCTTCCTGATCCGGGAGAACCGCCGGCGGCGGCAAAGTAACGCCCTGCTCAAGGCTGCCGAAGAGCGACTGCAAATACTCTTCGAACAGACGCCATCGATCGCGGTTCAAGGTTACGACGCCTCTCGGCGCGTTATTTTCTGGAATGAGGCCAGTACTACCTTGTATGGCTACACTCCCGAGGAGGCGCTTGGACGTCTGCTGGAGGATCTGATCATTCCTGATCCCATGCGCCAAGGTGTCATCGAAGCTGTCGATTCCTGGCTCGCCGGCGGTCCCGCCATTCCCGCAGGCGAGTTGGCTCTGATGCGCAAGGACGGCAGCCCCGTGACGGTATTTTCGAACCACATCATGCAACGAGTCAGCGCAGGGCCGGTGATTTATTGCATCGACATCGATCTCACCGAACGCAAGGCGCTTGAGCAAGCGTTAGCGCTACGCGAGAGCTACCAGCGAGCCATGCTCGACAATTTCCCTTTCCTCCTCTGGCATAAGGACAGGGAGGGACGCTACCTTGCCGCCAACAAGGCTTTTGCAAAGGCCGCCAGCCAACCATCACCAGATTATCTGGTCGGCAAGACGGATAACGACTTCTTTTCCCGGCAGGCGGACGCCTATCGTGCCGACGATCTGAAGGTCATGGCGACACGAAACACACTCTCTATCGAGGAAATCATCGAAGTCGGCGGCCAGCAAGTCTGGTTTGAAACGCTCAAGTTTCCAGTCATCGATGGGGATCAGATCATCGGAACAGGCGGTTTTGCCCGCGACATTACCGAAGAAATCGCCCGCAAGGCTCAATTGCTCAAACTGTCGCTGGCGGTCGAACAAAGTCCGGAAAGCATCGTCATCACCAATCTTGCTGCCCAGATCGAGTACGTCAATGACGCTTTCCTTCGCGAAACCGGCTATGCGCGTGACGAAGTACTGGGCCAGAATCCGCGCGTCCTCCATTCCGGCAAGACGCCGCGCGAGAGCATTGACTCTCTCTGGGCGCAATTGAGTGCGGGTCAGCCCTGGAAGGGGGAGTTCATCAATCGGCGCAAGGACGGCGAGGAATACATCGAATTTGCAACCATCACGCCACTACGCGACGCAGATGGTGCCGTCACACATTATGTCGCTGTCAAAGAAAACATCTCCGAGAAAAAGCGCCTAGGGCGAGAACTCGATGCGCACCGCCATCACCTGGAAGAACTGGTTGCCCTGCGCACCGTCGAAGTTGAAGCGGCCAGGGATGTCGCCGAGGCAGCCCGCGCGGCATTTCAGGCAGTACTTAACGCCTTGCCGGAACACATAGCGGTCATTGATACAACTGGGCAGATCATGCTGGTCAACGATGCCTGGCAGCGCTTTGCCGAGGCTAACGGCGACCCCGGTCTCACCCATTCCGGCCCCGGCGTGAATTATTTCGAGGTGTGCGGCGTTGACGACTCACCGGACGGTAGCATTGCCTCGGAGGCGTTGCGAGGACTGCGGGATGTCCTGGCTGGCCACATCACCCGCTTCCAGATCGAGTATCCTTGCGATTCTCCAACCGAGAAGCGCTGGTTCGTAATGATTGCAGCGCCGATTTTGCACGACCCGTACGGGGTCGTCATCAGTCATTATGATGTCACCCGCCTCGCACAGGCCAAGGACGCAGCGGAAGTCGCCAACCGCGCCAAGAGCATCTTCCTGGCCAACATGTCGCACGAGATTCGCACGCCGCTGAACGCAATCCTTGGCCTCACTCACTTATTGCGGGGAGAAGCCACGGCGACGCAGGCGGAGCGGCTTGCCAAGATCGAAGCGGCTGGTCGACACCTCCTTGACGTGATCAATGACATCCTCGATCTGTCCAAGATCGATGCCGGAAAATTGCAGCTGAACCCCGGTGATTTTGACCTCTCCGTACTTTTTGACCATGTCCGCAGCCTGATCGGCGAAGGGGCGCGCAACAAAGGGCTGGATGTCTTTATCGATACCGGCAATGCCCCGGCTTACTTGCATGGCGATGTCACGCGATTGCGCCAGGCTCTGCTGAATTTTGCGGGCAATGCCGTCAAATTTACTGCCAGCGGCTATGTAACGCTGGCGGCAGAATTGCTCGAAGAGGGCAACGATGATTTGTTGATCCGGTTTTCCGCGCGGGATAGCGGTCCTGGCATCGCGCCGGACGTTCTGGTGCAACTGTTCCAGCCCTTTGCCCAAGCCGATGCGTCGGTCACGCGCACGCATGGCGGCACCGGGTTGGGCCTGGTCATCTCGCGCCGCCTGGCCGAACTCATGGGCGGCACGGCCGGGGCCGAAAGCACGCTGGGACAAGGCAGTACCTTCTGGTTCACCGCACGCCTGCAGCATGCGCACGATGCTCTGCCGTCTGACAAAGTACCACTTGAGGCCGAAAGATCACGACTGATGCTCGGTGGTTCTAACTGGCGTGTGCTGCTTGTCGAAGACCATCCGGTCAACCGTGAAGTGGCGTGTGATCTGTTGCAGAGCGTAGGTTTGACGGTTGATGTGGCTGAAGATGGTCTTGAGGCGATTGAACACGCTCGCCTGCGACACTACGATTTGGTGCTAATGGACATCCAGATGCCTCGCCTCGACGGACTGGCCGCGACGCGGGCGATTCGCAACTTGCCGGGATGGCAGGATATCCCCATTCTGGCGATGACAGCCAACGCCTTCGACGAGGATCGGCAAGCCTCCGAGTTGGCTGGCATGAATGACCACATCGGCAAACCGGTCGAACCGGCGCAGCTCTACGCGACCCTAGTCAAATGGTTACCACAGGGCGATCCGTCGCTGCCGCATAAAACAGAAGATGCAGGCAGCGAGCATCCTCTGCGCCTGATCGCACTGACGCCCAGGCAGGGCAACTGGGCCGCAGAAGATGACGATCTTTGCGCACAGCTGACTGCCATCGCCGATCTTGACCTCGATGCCGGTTTGAGGGTGACGCGCGGCGACATGACCCGTTACCGACGCATTCTGGAAATTTTCGCGGATGGACATGGCGAAGACATCGTGCGCCTATCGGAGTTGATCGGGCAAGGGGACCGGAAAACGGCGGAGCGGTCTGTGCACACGCTCAAAGGGGTGGCTGGTACGATCGGAGCCAGATCAATCTATGCACTGGCAAGTGAGCTTGAAACCGCTCTCCGGCAGAGTGACCAGCCAGCCGTCGAATCCACCCTGGTATTGCTTGGGGAACGATTGGCCCCACTGATAAATGCGCTGAAGGCCGTGCTCGTTGAACCTCCGCGTCCTGACATAGCGGCAGCAGTCGTGTTGACTGTAGAGCAGCGTGAGGCGATCGATCAGCTCAGAACTCTGCTGGCTGCTGGCGACAGCCGTGCCCGCCAGCACCTGGGGAATCAGAGGTTGAAGTTGGAGACAGCGTTGGGCAGCGAGCACTATGCGGCGCTGGAACATGCCACGCTACGGTTTGACTTTAGTGAAGCGCTACATTTACTGGAACCGTCCAATTGAAGTCAATCATCACGTTATTGATCGTCGACGATCAACCAGAAAACCTCGCCGTGTTGAGCGATTCACTCGAATCACGCTACCGGGTGTTGGTCGCAACAACCGGCGAGCGAGCGCTGCAACTCGCGGTTTGTGCCCCCCAACCAGATCTGATCTTGCTTGACGTGACCATGCCAGGAATGGATGGATACGAAGTACTGGGTCACCTACACCAAGACGCTGCAACGCGTGACATTCCGGTAATCTTTGTTACTGGAAATGATGCCGATATCGATCAGGAGCACGGCCTGAAAATCGGCGCCGCCGATTACATAACCAAGCCGGTTCGGCCAGCTATCCTTCAGGCCCGCGTGCAGATCCAGTTGGAAAACCGCCGGGCGCGCGATCTGCTCCAGGATCACAACGCCCAACTTAGTACTGAAATCAGTCAGCGCATGCACGACAACGAGGTAATTCAGGACGTCAGCCTGCACATTCTGGCCGGCCTCGCCGAACTTCGGGACACCGACACGGGAGCCCACCTCTACCGCACACAGACTTATATTAGCGAACTCGCCAAGGAATTCCGCCGGATTCCAAATCATGCCGGGCTGATTGATGACGATCTGGCTCGAAATATCGTTCGGGCCGCACCATTGCACGACATTGGCAAGGTGGGAATCCCTGATCGCATACTGCAGAAACCAGACAGATTGACGGCCGAGGAATACGCCATCATCCAGACACACAGCCGCATCGGTGGAGATGCCATTGCTATGGCGTTACAGCGTGTTCAGGAAATCGACCCTTCCTCGCGGACTGACAACAGCGCCGGACTCGCTTTTCTTGTCGTTGCTGGGCAGATCGCCCGCTCGCACCATGAGCGCTGGGATGGTACGGGATATCCTGATCGACTAGCGGGCGAGGCAATCCCATTGCCAGCGCGCATGATGGCGCTGGCCGACGTTTACGACGCTCTGGTTACGCCACGCATTTACAAGCAGGCTGTAACCCATTCCCAGGCGGTTGACATCATCCGTGCCGAATGTGGAAAGCATTTCGACCCCGTACTTACCGAAGTGTTTCTACACAGTCATTCACGTTTTGCCGAAGTTTCCCTACAGTTTCAAGGACATTGCAGACATAGGCGTCGGTGACCGCAGCATTGGCTTGGAGTACGCCATTGACTAGGCATTTGGCAGCTTTACCCTGAATCGGAATTCAGGTCTCAAGGAGTTACAAGAAATGGCACAACATGATCAATCAGGTATCTTTTCCGAACTGTCCGACAGAATCCCTGGTGTTGTCTATCAATTTCTTGTTACATCTGCGGGATGCTGGCAGTTTACATATATTAGCCCGCGAATTGAGGTGCTTTATGAAGTTACGGCAGAGGATGTACTTCGCGATCACGAGGTCATGACTTCGTGCATTATTCCCGAAGATCGGCCATCGCATCTCCATTCGGTTGAACAAGCCGTAACGCATTGCGCCGAGTGGGCTCACTTGCATCGTATTCGTACGCCCAACGGAAATCTGAAGTGGATCCATGCTCAGGCATCCCCAGAGCGACGATCAGATGGCTCTGTTCTCTGGCATGGAATTCTTACGGACGTAACTTGGTACATGCATAAGGAAGCCGAGTTATTCGGCCTGATGCAGCGCTTTGAATTATCCTTATCGAAGCGAATGCAAGTTCTGTTAAGCGATACCAACTGGCTTGAAGAGTTTCGCAGAGAAACGCTTACACTCAAATCCAGATATGCCTCGTCACATTCTGCCCAACAAAGCAACCTGAACAAGAATATAGTAAAGCGTGGACCATCGGCAAAAGACTATTCTGCGGAAACAAGCATTCCAGACGGAAAAATACGTTCAATCACCATGGAAAAACTCTCGGGAAGAGAAGATCACGTCTTGCGCCTGATTAGTCGCGGACTAACATCGAAACAGATTGCCTTAGAACTCGGCTTGTCCGTCACAACCGTTTCTGCGCATCGAAGAAACATAAAGAAGAAACTTCAAATGAAGACCTCACTTGAAATCGCAAGATATGCTTTACTCAAATTTCCCTTTGATGCAGACGATGGAACGTGATATGGACGATCCTGAGGAGCGAACCATTTAGATTGTCACCAACTTGGTTAGCGAGCAATCCCGATGCTGGCCTTGTTTGCCAGTGACCCGATTCGAGATATTTGCATTATTTACAATAAGTTAATGGCTCTGTACGCGCACGGCGTAGGTAATTTGTCAACCTGTCGATTTGTTGGGCATTATGCAATATGTCAAAATGAGTCAACTCTGCGTAATGCGCTCGACAAGCGACGAAGAAGCTGTGATGGTTAGGCCGAGACGAAGCATCGCCCGCATGAGCCAAGGCAGGTTGTGTAGCCAGTCGCACAAAGAACGGCATGGAGCGCGTCGCCGAGAGAACCCATCAACCAGCAGCGATCCATGCGGTGATCTGACTTCAGGCGTCCAATCGCCGGTTAGACGGCTTGCCGACGTTTGAGCCAGCGTCGTTGTGGTTTCATCGGCGACTTGAATTTTCCACCGTGGATGATTTTCACCGTCGGATTGTCCGCATCGACGCCCCGAAAGCCGAGATCGACCACAACTTGCTTCGGCGTACGTCCCACGTCTTCAAGCAGGATCGCCGTCTGCTCCAGTTGCACATTGAGCAGATGACCGTCGTAGGGATTCCCTGGGAGGGTACGGGCACTGACCACCAAGCCGCTTTTGTGGCTGAAAATCATCTAGCCGGTCTCCCACCGCCGAGGAGGCGGTGGGGCTAAAGTGGGGTTTGCAAACTTGCTTTAACCACAAGAGGCCAAGATGAACTATTGCGGAATCGACCTGCATTCGAACAACAGTGTTGTCGTGGTGACCGACGAAGAGGATCGTGTTGTGGCTGCGAAACGATTGCCCAACGATCTGGCGAAGATTCTAGCGTTTCTGATACCGTGGCGAGCGACCTTGGCCGGAGTCGTTATTGAATCGACCTACAACTGGTACTGGCTGGTTGATGGCCTGCAGGCATCGGGGTTCGACGTGAAGTTGGCCAACACGGGGGCCATCAAGCCCTACGACGGTCTCAAGCACAGTGGCGACGAAGCCGATGCACGTCATCTGGCGCATCTATTGCGGTTGGGCATTCTGCCCACTGGCACGATTCTGCCACCGGAGCAGCGCGCACTACGCGATCTGGCCAGGAAGCGCATGCAACTGGTGCGCAGCCGCACGTGCCACATCCTGGCCATTGAAAACATCATGGCGCGTCAGCAAGGCGTAAAGATCACCAGCCAACCAGATCAAGAACCTGACCGCAGACACTGTTGATCAGATGGGGCTGCCGGAAGATGTCGGGCTGGCAGTCCAGAGCAATCTGGCCGTGATTATGACCCTGAGCACACAAATTGACTGCCTGGAAAAACGTCTGCAAGAAAAAGTCGGCCAACGACCGGAATTTGGTCTGAACGGCCATTCAGGGCTCGCTACTTGGGCGACCGCACCTCGTCGCTTTACTGTCGCTCCGTCACTTCGATCGTAAAACTGGATTAGGTAATGATGGCAAGTTGCAATTATGCCAAAGGAATACAGCCAAACACGACTGGATTGGTCTGGTGCATGGCCAACGGGCGCGTTGTTATGACTCCGGAGTCCTTGGCTCACTGAGCAACAGCAGGAAAAACTGGTAGGATGAAATCCGCTCTTTGGCAGACGAAAAACCGAGGGAACCTCAATAGACTATGGCTGACCGTGGCCATCTAGAGTCACGATTGCCTGATACAGAACACGAGCACCATCCAGTAATTGCGCTGGTTCAATCCATTCTTCGGGACAATGGCTGCGCCCATTCCGGCAGGGAATAAAAATCATCCCAATCGGACCAGTCGGGGCGACATAAACTGCATCATGACCGGCCCCGCTGGGCATACGTATGTGGGGGTAGTCAAGCATGGTGGCCGCCTCTTCAATGGCCGACATGACGAATTCTGAACAGTTGGTAGGCTTAGAGTGGCTAACTGAATGCATCGTCACGCTAACGCGCAATTCTGTCATGTCACTGGAGACCTGAGCCAATAACAGTTCAGGGAAAGTGTCCAAGATCTCCGCGCTATCGCTTCGAACTTCCATAGTCATTTCAACTGTTCCAGGAACAGCGTTCGAGGCATTGGGTGTGAGTGACAGGCGACCAACCGTCGCTACGACATAGTGAGGCTTGCCGGACATCCCGGTGGCTAACGTATTGGCCGTGTCGATGATCCGCGCCGCGCCGACTAGCGCATCTTTGCGCACATCCATCGGAGTCGTACCTGCGTGGTCAGGTTGACCATTGACGACGATTGATACGCGACGGATGCCAACAATGTTGGTGACAATACCAATTGGTATTCCCTTGTTTTCCAAGACCGGGCCTTGCTCAATGTGCAGCTCAATGAAGGCGGCAGTCGTGCCGGGAAGACGGAGCGGCCTGTTGAGAGCGTCAGGGTTGCCACCAATCCGGTGTATGGCCGCAGCAAGTGCTTCGCCTGTGGGATTGCGGGCCGCAAGCATTTCGTCACTCAATAGACCAGAAAGCGCCCGGCTGCCCACACAAGATATCCCGTAATCGCTTGGCTCTTCCGAGAGAAAGTCGATCACTTCGAATGGATGATCAAACGCCATGCCGTTTTCGTGCATCGTATGTGCAATCTCGATGCCGGCCAGAACACCGATGATGCCGTCGAAACGGCCTCCCATCGTTACTGTGTCGCAATGTGACCCGGTAATTATTGGATGGCGAACAGCAGCGCCAGTGCGTGCTGGAAGGCGTCCAACCAGATTGCCGCCGTCGTCTAGGATTACCTCCATTCCTGCAGAACGGAATTGTTCAGTGAGCCAAAGACGCGACTCCACGAATTGTGGCGAAAATGCTCTACGCGTCCACGGGCTGTCGGGGACTGTTATTCGAGAAAGTGTTTCAACCCTGGACCACAAGCGTTGAGCGTTAAGTGGCGGGAAAGTGATATTGGTCATTCGATGCCCCCGCAGTTAGCCCTGTTCAGAGGGCGAGACGAATATCATGAGGACGCAGAAACGTTCCGTGCCCCTTGGCGTTGACAATATTCTGACCATCAAATACCAGTTGCCCGCGGCAGTACGTTGCGGCAACCCTGACCGTCATTTCACGCCCTTCGAATGAGCTCCACTGGACGGCAGAAAGGCTTCGAGACGGGTCAAAAGTATAACGTTCCGGGGAAAGAATCACGATATCGGCATCGGCTCCCACCGCCAGTGAGCCCTTTCGGTCATCCAGGAGGAAGTGCCGCGCCGGATTGCGGCACAGCTGACGAACAACCATGGCGGGTGGAATGCCATGTTCCTCGCAACCGGTCCAGAAGGCGGGCAACAGGGTTTCAAGGCCAGGCCCCCCGGAAGAGTTCTTGAAGATATTGGGGTTCTGCTTTCGCTCCAATCCCCAACTGACATGGTCCGATGAAACAAACGTGCACTCGTCGTTAACGATGTGAGTCCATAGTCGGTCAACTTCAGATTTCGGACGGAGCGGTGGGTACCATTTTGTTTTCGCGCCGAACCTCCTGCTGTGTTCTTCATGATTGAGCATGAGGTAGTGGACGCATGTTTCAATTGTGCTGCGATGTCCTGCTCGGCGGTACATGTTGCAGATTTCAAAACCGCGTGAAGTCGAAACGTGAACCGCATGCGCCCGCGCCCCAGTTTCAGCGCCGATCTCATAGATCAGGGCTGTGGCCAGATTCTCGATCAAAGGGGGGTGAGCACGGAAGAACGCATCCCAGCCTGTGTCGTCGCTTTCGAGCAGGCGTTTGATGTTCTTTCGTGTTAATTCCTGCATCTGATTGTGTACTCCACAGGCCAAGCCGGATGGCTTTATCAGACGAAAGGCCTCATACAGATCGTCTTCTTCCACCCGAGGAAAACGAATGGGCATGGCCTCGAAGGTTGAGAACTTGAACGCGCAGACCCCCCCCTCTATCAGGCCGGCGATTTCCTTCAGGCCGTGTTTCTCGTTAACCGTGCCGAAAAGCGCTACGTCGACATGGCAATCTAGCGCAACTTCGGCAATCTTGATGTCGAGTTGAGTGCGCGAAGCCACAGGTTCGGGTTCGTCGTAAGGCATGTCGACCATCACGGTGACACCACCTGCAGCAGCAGCGCGGGAAGCCCAGCCAAGTCCCTCCTGTCCGGCCTGGCTTCCGGAATGAACCTGACCGTCAACAACGCCAGGGATGACCCAGCGTCCGGTTGCGTCGACGGTGTCGTTCGCCGATGGCGGCGTGCCGACGCCGCGCGCGGCAACTTTGCCGTCAATTACCCCGAGCCAGCCGTCAGTTGCGATGGTATTCGCGTCAACGATATTGCCGGAAACAACTAAATCGAAATCGCCCATTTCGGCATCTCCATTGTTCGTGCCATGATTCAATGCAAACAAGTTTAGATTGCTTGGGCCGAAAATGCCTTATGCTAATTCGTGCGATACGATTAACATAAAGTTATAACGATAAAGGGGCTGCCATGAAGCTGAATTTGCGCCAGATAGAAGTTTTCAGGGCCATCATGCTGAGCGGTACGATTAGTGGCGCCTCCAAGCTTCTTTATGTTTCTCAACCAGCAGTCAGTCGGCTCATTTCATACACCGAGCAGCGTTTGGGTTTCCTGCTGTTCAACCGGATGAAGGGGCGCCTTTATCCGACACCGGAAGCGCGCCGCTTGTTCGAGGAAGTCGGTGTCGTATACCAGGGTGTGCAACGCGTCAACGAGATTGCAGATGGACTGGCGGAAAACCGTATCGGTCAATTGCGCCTAGCCAGCAGTCCGAATCTCGGGCAATCATTAATGCCGCAGGCCATTGCGCTCTTTTGTCAACGGCATCCCGAAGTGCGAATTGTGCTCCATACATTGATTCCTTCCATTCTGCTGCAGAGTTTGCTGACGCGTCAGGTTGAGTTGGGCGTAACTTACATGCCTGTTGGACATCCGAGTCTGGAAGTTCGACCGCTTTACAGGAATCCAATCGTGGTGCTGTTGCCACCCCGTCACCGTCTTGCTGAGCAACAAGAAGTCAAAATCGACGATCTGATTAACGAGCCGTTGATTGGTTATGGCAATGACATCCCCATCGGTCAACTGGTTCACCAGCTTTTCGGAGAGGAGAAGCATCCTCCAATACCTCGGATAGAGGTACAGCAGACTCACGTTGCCTGCGCCATGGTTCGCGCTGGTGTCGGCATAGCGCTTATTGATGAAATCACCAGCAAGGGCCTCGGGTGCGTTGACTTGGAAGTGGTGCCGCTAACCCCGGTGACTTGCGCGCCGGTTAACGTCTTTAGCGTTCAGCTGGAACCGCTATCACGCTTGGCGCTGGAGTTCATCTCAATATTGGAGTCTTTAGAAATTTGAAAATGGGATGGCGGACATTCAGCAACTCGTTTTCTGCCACGCCACTCGCCAGGAGCGTCCTTGTCCGAATACTTTGTGCGAACGCTCTGGCGATGGCTGGGTTTTCGTTAGCGACCCATGTATTAAAAAATGGAAATTCCAATCACCTTCGCCTGTTAGTTCCAGTTCAAGGCGGTTGCCACGGCCAGGAAGATTGCAGCTACTGACCACATGATCAGCAGGAAGGGCATGACAAATTTCAGCCATTTGCCAAACGGAATTTTGCCAATCGCGAGGAATGCGATGGTGACCGCGGTCGTCGGATAGCAGAGATTCGAGAGACCATCACCGAACTGGAACGCAAGAATTGCGACTTGGCGTTGAATATTCAGGACATCGGCAAGCGGTATCATGATCGGCATCGTCACCATTGCGAGACCACTACCGGACGGAATGAAGAAGTTCAGGATCGATTGGACGATGAACATTCCGATTGCCGATACCGACGCAGGCAGTGCCTGCAAGGGTATCGAGAAGTAATAAACCAGCGTGTCGGCGATATGGGCGCTTTCCATGATCACCTGAATTGATCTGGCAAGTCCGACAGCCATGGCTGCCATCAGGATGTCTTTCCCGCCTTCAATGAATTCGTCGGCGATTTTGCCGCCGTTGTATCCAGCAATGAGGCCTCCGGCAATTCCACCAATGATGTACATGGCAGACATTTGTATCAGGCCCCATTGCCAGTTATAGGTTCCGTAAAGGATCATGCCGATGGTTGCGGCAAGCGTTGCAAGAATCAGCTTGTGGCGGAAACTGAACGGCGCGATGGATTCCAGGGAATAGGTGTCATGTTCGCTGATGTCAATATTCTCGACCAGGCTCTTTCTTTTCCCACTCTTGACATCATTTGCGTATTTCAAGATATAGATCGAAGAAATCACTATCAATGTCACGAGAAGAATCAGCCGCAATACAATTCCCGAAAACATCGGCAATTGAGCAATTGACTGGCCGATTCCTACTGTCCATGGATTGGTCGGGCCTGCCGTCCAGCCGATCACGACACCGATCAGGCCGATAGATACGCCAACAATTGCGTCATATCCGAGTGCGAGTGCTATTGCCAGGCATATCGGGGCGAATGGGATGGTTGCTTCGAACATCGAGGGGAACGCACCGATCAACGCGAAAAAGATGATGATGCACACGAGAACCCATGAACTCTTTTCTTTTCCGAAGACATTGATCAGGCTTCCCAGAGCGCTCTTGATTGCCCCGGTGCTGTCAAATACACGGATGGAACCGCCGATTAGGATGATCATGAAGATGAGTGCCGAGGCTGCCAGCATTCCGTTTGGAATGGCCGCGAAAAATTGCATAAAACCGACCGGGGATGGCGCGATGTTGTGGTAGCTTCCCGCCTTTGTGACCATCTTTCCGGCTATCGATATCTTGTCGAATTCGCCTGCCGGAATGAAATAGGTCGAAACGGCGACCAGCGCCAAAATAAAAAATAGGATCACAAAGCCGTTGGGAAACCCCTCAGCCAGCTTGTCTCCTAGATCTGTTCTCCCGCTTTCCTCGAGTTTAGCATCCTTGATTGTTGTATCTGTATTTGCCATTTGTCATTCTCCATTCAATTCTGATAGGAAATGCTCGGAACACCAATTTTCCAAGTTCGTGCCGGTTTGCAGAAAAATCATAAGCGCGAACAATCATTAAGTCGCATTACTTATTGTGTTGAATCCATAACAATGTGTTATGAGCGGCGTCGTTCATACTGTATGTCGTTGTTGGTATCTGAGTTCAGATCAACAACTGTAATCAGGTGATGCACATCCACCCCGCCGAGACAAACGTAAAGATCAGGCACGATTCCGAAATAACATAACAATATGTTATGAGCAAAGCACAATAAGGAAAGCGACATTATGAAAAAACCTGCCTAACATCATCGTCACTGTCGTTCGTAGGATCTGGTATCGGACGACCGGCACGGTAGTTTTCAATGTTGGTATTTTCGAATGCCGATTTGGCTTGATTGGAGGAAAAAATGCGGCGCGTGCTTACTCTTGATGATGTGAAGGCGGCAGTGAAGGGCGGTTCGGTTTTCGCTTGTGGCGGAGGTGGATGGGCGGAACATGGGTACGAGTTGGGTTCCATGGCCGTCACGATCGGCAGACCGGAACTTGTCAGCATGGATGAAGTTCCGGACGAAGCGTGGATTGCCACTGCGGCAGCCATCGGTGCGCCGGGAGGGCTGACCGATTGGGAAATGCTGGGCATCGACTACGTCAAGGCGGTGCAGCTTGCTCAGGAGGCACTAGGTGAGCCGATCTTCGGACTGATTATTGGTCAGAACGGAATGTCGAGCACCCTAAATGCCTGGCTGCCTTCGGCAGTGCTGGGTACTAAAGTGGTGGATGCGGTCGGCGACATCCGTGCTCATCCGACGGGGGACATGGGTTCGCTCGGATTGGCCAATAGTCCTCAGCCGATGATTCAATGCGCGGTCGGCGGCAAGCGTGCCACCAACTCTTATATCGAACTGGTTGTGCGCGGTGCGACGGCCAAGGTCTCGCAGGTTCTGCGCAAGGCATCCGACATGTCTGGTGGATTCATTGCCAGCTGCCGCAATCCGATTCGCGCTTCCTATGTGCGCCAGCATGCGGCGCTGGGTGGCATCAGTATGGCCATTGCGCTGGGAGAGCAAATTCTTGCGGCGGAAGCCAAGGGTGCCACGGCGGTGATCGACGCAATATGCAAACAGACAGGCGGCTCAATCGTTGGCAGCGGAACGGTAGTACGCAATACTTTGAAATATACAGACGAAGCGTTTGATATCGGAGTGATCGAGATTGGCGTTGGCAACGACAGACGCCTGATCCACGTGATGAATGAACACATGGCGGTGGAAGATGCCCACGGTGAGCGAATCGCCAGCTACCCCGACGTGATAACGATGCTCAACGCAAACGGTGAGCCGGTGAGTGCTGGGAAAGTGCGCGAGGGTATGGAAATTCACGTGTTCAGGATTCCGAAAACCTTGATTCCGCTTTCTTCCAGTGTCTGTGACCCGTCGGTATATCCGCAGGTCGAGAAGGCGCTCGGAATCAATCTGACCGACTATGCCCTGGGAGGTAAGTGATGTCCGCATTCAAACTCCAAACCGGCTCTAAACTGCGCTGCAAGGGATGGCGCCAGGAGGCGCTGCTGCGCCTTTCGGAAAATGTCCTGGCTGTTGGCGAAGCGCCAGAACGGCTGGTGGTCTACGCTGCACTGGGTAAAGCGGCGCGCGACTGGCCTTCGTATCGCGCCATGGTCGATGCGCTGCTTAATCTGGAAGAAGATCAGACCCTGATCGTTCAGTCCGGTAAGCCCATTGGCGTATTGAAGACACACAGCGCTGCGCCAATGGTTATCATGGCTAATTGCAACATGATTGGCCAGTGGGCCACGGCGGAGAATTTCTACGCTCTGGAAAAGAAGAATCTGATCTGCTGGGGCGGCCTGACAGCTGGCGATTGGCAATACATCGGTTCCCAAGGTGTGATCCAGGGGACTTATGAAATTTTCAGCCGGATCGCCGAACGTAATTTCGACAATGACCTGCGTGGGCGATTTATCCTGACGGCCGGGTTAGGAGGAATGGGCGGAGCGCAGCCCCTGGCTGGACGCATGGCCAACGCCGCCATCCTGACCGTGGAAGTCAATGAAGAGAGTATGCAAAAGCGGCTCAAAAACGGTTTCCTCGAAAGGCGTGTTGATACGCTCGATGAAGCGATGGCCCTTATCAATGGAGCGGTCGCAAAGCGGGAACCTATTTCAGTGGGGCTGTTGGGTAATGCCGCCGACGTTTACCCGGAAATTCTTGCCCGTGGAATTGTCCCCGACATCGTCACCGACCAGACTGCCGCGCATGATCTGGTCTATGGCTATGTACCGTCCGGTTACACACTGGAACAGTGGCGTGCTAAGCGTGAGACTGACATCCCAGGTCTGATGCAGGACGCCCGCAACGCAATTGTGGTTCACGTCCGGGCAATGCTGGGGTTTTTGGACAAGGGGGCGGTGGTCTTTGACAACGGCAACCTGATCCGTACCCACGCCAAGCAGGGTGGGGTTGAGCGTGCGTTCGAAATGCCGATATTTACGGAAGCCTTCCTGAGGCCCTTGTTTGCCCGCGCAATTGGCCCATTCCGCTGGATCGCTCTGTCAAACGATCCCGATGATATTCGCAAGATCGACGATCTCTTGCTTGAACGCTTCCCGAGCAATCGGATCGTTTCAAATTGGGTACGTCTGGCGCGGCAATACGTTCCTTTCGAAGGGCTGCCGGCACGGATCGCTTGGCTCGGACACGGGGAGCGAACTGAACTTGCGCTCGAAGTAAACCGGATGGTGCGCGACGGAGAACTCAGCGCGCCGATCGCTTTTACTCGCGACCACCTTGATGCCGGCGCCATGGCGCATCCGAACATCATGACCGAGAACATGCGTGACGGGTCCGATGCCATTGCCGACTGGCCGTTGTTGAATGCAATGATCAACTGCTCTTCCTGTGCGGATTTGGTGGCGATTCATTCCGGAGGAGGAGGATACAGCGGTTACATGACCAGTGCTGGCGTAACAATCGTGGCCGATGGGTCTGTAGCCGCGGAACAGCGTCTGGATTTGTCGCTGACTAACGATACAACTAGCGGCGTGCTGCGTTATGCCGACGCGGGATACGATGATTCGCTTGACGAGGTTTCCAGGAGATCCATCGGCCGCATCGACACAAATGACGCGCGATACAAGGTTCCCATCGCATTCGAGATGCCTTGAGAATTGACGGCCTGGCCTAAAACGCAGCCACATAGGCCAAATACGAGGGTTGCTACGAAACCAGTTACAACCCTCGTTGCTGTTGGATCCGCTGACGTCTGCCCGACTTTGAAACTTCCGAGGCATTTTTTCACCGATCCCCAGCAACGGTGCGGGTTATAGGGCGTCGAGTCGCCAAAACCCTAGTCTTACTGTGTCACTAACCCCAACTTTACCTTGTCGAGTTAAGTAACCCATTGATGGACATAGTGAAATCAAGTTCTCGGTGAATGGCAACTAGGTACGATCTGGGGTGACGCCGAGGAGGCGGAAGGCTTTCTCCTGAACGGTGGTGGGCCGGGTGGTGATCAAGAGTTTTGCGCTGGGATTCAGGGTGGTATGTGCGACATTGAGCGTGAGCGTTACGAGATCTTTGATCAGCGTACGGGAGCTGTGCGCGGGCAACCCATCGGCCGACTGCTTGGACGAGTCTTTTTCCCGGGCGGCCTCGCTCCAGAGGGCTTTGGCCACGACATTCTGGCGGTCCGCCTTCACCGCCTTGATGAATTCGTCATCGAAGAGGATCGGCTTGAGTTTCTGGCGCATGTGCCATTCAACGTAATACGCCAACATGCACAGGAAAACATGGGCCCGCACTCGATCCGCATTCCAGTGGAAGACGGGGCGAACATGCAGATCGACTGTTTTCAGGGAACGGAAGGCGCGTTCGACCGCGGCCAGTCCCTTGTACGCCGAGACCGCCTGGTCTGCCGATAACGTTTCGGCAGGCAAACTCGTGCGCACCACATACAAGCCATCCATGGCCGCTTTGGCAGCAATCTGTGCGGTCTTGCGCTCAAAGGTGAAGGTCATATCGGTAATCGTCAGCGTGAAATGCTTGGCCATGTTGAAGTGCCCGATCACCGCCCCCACGCGCAACGCGATCTTGTCCTGCCCCTTGAGGGGCGCTCGTTGGCGCGTCGTGGCGGCGCGTATTCGCCCCAGTTCAGTCTCGGTGGCGACCAGCAAGTCCTCGCGCTTCCGGCCCCGTTCCTCGGCCAACAGGGGATTGCGACAAACGACCAGCCGCTCCCCTGGAAACCGCTCGCTGGTCACGTCGATCACCCCTCGTTGATCGAAGAGTGAGGGTTGAAACGGGCCAGCGTCACCCTTGCGCTTCAAATCTTCAAGTCCTCTATGACTTGGAGGGGAACAAGAAACGAGGAATGACTATGGCGACAAACATCGAAATGAAAGCTGGTGTGATGCGGGCGGCTGAAAACTTTCACAGGAACGGAATCGCTTTATCTCCAAATTGCCCTGTTTCGCAAGGCTCCTATGCAGGAAAGTTAATGACCATTCCTGGTGCGTTAAGGCACTGTATTGATGCACAACTTTTGTTCCGTGCTTGTGTATTGAGCCTTTGTGGAGTGACACCAACCCCTTGTCGATGCACCACGTTAGGGCCATAACTCGGTGTTATGGCATGTAAACAAAAAGGAATGCGACATTATAAAAAAACCTACCTAGTATCGTAAGCACTGATGCTTTTGCATGCGACACGTTGAGAAAACCTTCTTAAGTTCTTAACGCTGTTGCATCCATGGATTACGACACATAGGGGGAGAGATGGGACGCATTCTGACGCTCAAGGATGTCGAGGCAGCTGTCAAAGGCGGTTCGATCTTCGCTTGTGGTGGTGGCGGTTGGGCAGAACACGGACGAGAGCTTGGGACCATGGCGGTCATCCGAACATCATGACTGAAAACATGCGCGACGGATCCGGTGCAATCGCCGACTGGCCGTTGCTTAACGCGATGATCAACTGTTCGTCCAGTGCCGTCCTCGTGGCAATCCATTCAGGCGGTGGGGGTTACAGCGGCTACATGACCAGCGCTGGCGTAACAGTAGTCGCCGACGGAACAGAGGCGGCCGATCAGCGCTTGTGTCTTTCGCTGACCAACGATACGGCCAGTGGCGTATTGCGGTATGCCGACGCCGGATACGAGGAAGCACTCGATGAGGTTGCAAAAAAATCGATTGCCAGGATCGACACGACCGCGACCAGAAATGCTGGACAGTAATTGGCAAGTGGGAAACCCACTTGAACAGCAGCCGTTCTTCAAAAAAAGGGGGCAGGGTGGGCATAGAAACGCATAGGAAAGCGAAACGAGCAGAAACCATGAGCAGTTAGTTTTTTACGGGAATTTCAAAAAAAGGAGGGGTATTTCGTGAGCAAAGCGCAAGAAAGCAAGAGGTTGAGGGACTTGATTCGTTGGGAGGTCTTTATTCCGGCGTATGTCGTCATTGGCGGCGCTGCCGTGCTTGGCATTACAAACAAAGACGCTCTAACCAAGAGTGTCATGGCTTTCTTCTTCTGGTCATTGGACACGTTCGGGTGGCTATTTCAGTTGACTGTCATGGCATCATTCGTGTTCATGGCAATCATGATTTTCTCGAAGTTCGGCAGCATACGGCTGGGCGGAAAGAACGCCAAACCCAAGTACAGCTTCGGAACCTGGTTTGCCATGACACTCACTGGCGGTGTGGCCACCGGAATTGTCACTTGGGGAGTCAACGAGCCATTGATCTATTTCGGGAACGTTTGGGGCGAATTGAATACTCTGGGCATTCCAGCGAAAACCCCGCAGGCTGCCGTATTTGCCATGGCTCGATCCTTCTACAACTGGACCTTCGTACCCTACGCGATCTATGCCTGCTGCGGACTATTGGTCGCATACATCTATTTTAACAAACGGGAACGTCTGGCGGTGACGTCCACCCTGAAGCCGCTCTTCGGCGAAAAAGTAACCAAGGGGATGTTTGCCGGGGTCGTCGACATGCTCTCCATGCTGGGGCTTGCAATTGGAATCACTACCGGGCTCACCATGTGCATCACCCTGGTGATGTCCGGGCTGTCGATCGGTTACGGCATTGAGTCCAGCGTGCCGCTTTTTGCAGGGATTGGGATTCTCATAATCTTGGCGTTTACGTTTTCGTCCTATGTGGGTCTTGACAAGGGTCTGGCTGTGCTGGGCAACTGGAACGCGTGGTTCTACTATTTCCTTCTGGCACTGTTGCTGATTGCCGGACCGACGGTTTATATCATGCGGATCGGCACGGCAGGTCTTGCCATGTGGCTGCATAACTTCTTCCTTTGGGGTTTGGATCCCATTGACATTGGCGGCGAAGCCCTTACGCGTTCCTGGACACTGTTCGACTGGGCATTCTGGGTCGGGTTTGCTCCCGTTACCGCAATTTTCCTGGCCATGATTTCCTATGGCCGTACGATCAGGGAGTTCCTGATCATCAACTGGATACTTCCTTCTGTGTTCGGTATTGTCTGGTTCGCCATCTGGGGTGGCAGTGCAATCCATATGCAGATGAGCGGCGAAACGGATCTGATCAAGGTCATCAACGACGGCGGCGCGGTAGCGGCTCTCTGGGTGTTCTTGCAGAAACTGCCCTATGGTCTTGGCTACATAATTGTGCCGTTCAATATTCTGGTCGTTCTGGTGTCATTCATCACCGCAGCCGACGCAACCCTGACAAATATTGGTTCCATGTGTATGAAGGATGTGCCGATCGGCACAGAGCCGCCTCCGATGGTGAAAGTTGCGTGGGGAATCGTGCTCGGGGCAGTCGCTATCGTCATGGCGGCCTTCGGAGGTGGCGTCCAGGGAGTTGATGGGGTTAAGGCGCTGGCCGCTGCTAGCGGCTTCGTCGTTCTCTTCATCTTTGCCCTGCAGCTGATCTCCTACTTCAAAGTCTGGTACGTCGATCGCGTCATTGCGGAACCCGACGAGGAACCTGATGCCCAGGTCGTCGGGAAAAGTGGGGTAGAAATCCTCGTGGTCGAGAAATAGTCGACAACATCAAACGACAATCGTTACGGAAGGGTCCTCGAAATGCAACTATCACTGAACGGCAGTAATTTGACCATCGAGGACTCTTGTCGAGTCGCAAGAGGAGAATTGGAGGTTGGTATCGACGCGGGGGCGCTTGAGCGTCTGAAGGAGTCCCGCGCGCTGGTATTCCGCCTGGCTGACACGAATGTCCCCATTTACGGCTTCACCGTCGGTGTTGGCTGGAACAAGGACAAGAAGGTTTTCGAAAAGTACTTTGAGGAATACAACCGGAACCTGATCTATGCTCACTGCGTGGCAGTAGGCCCTTCGCTATCTGAAGAGAAGGTTCGAGCCGCCATGGTGGCGCGTCTCAACACGCTGCTGAGTGCGCGGACCGGAGTCCAACTGGACGTTGTTGAAATGTATCGCCAGTTTCTGAATCGGGGTATCCACCCGGTTGTTCCCGAACGGGGCAGCGTCGGTGAGGGTGACATCTCGAATCTTTCCCATATCGGCTTGGCCATGATCGGGGAAGGGGATGTGTTCTATAAGGGAACCCAGGTTTCCGCGCTTCATGCCTTGAAAACAGAGGGACTGGAACCGGTGGTGCTTGGCCCCAAGGACGGACTGTCCATTGTTTCATCAAACGCCCTTTCTGCCGGGGCCGGGGCCTTGGTGTTAGAACGAGCACGACAGCTCCTGGATGTGGCCAATGCGGTCTTTGCCCTCTCTCTCGAGGGCTTCGACGGCAACACAACGCCTTTCAGACCGGAACCTAACGAAGCCCGGCAGATGAAATCCCAGATTCGCTGTGCCGCCGCCATCCGAAAGCTCCTGGACGGTAGCTATCTGGGAAGCAAGGGTATTACGAAGTCCCTTCAAGACCCGCTGAGCTTCCGGTGCGCAGCTGCCATCAACGGTACGGTGATGGATGCCCTGGAGTATGTCAGCCCGCTGCTGACGATCCAGTTGAACTCAACGGACGACAACCCCTGCGTTCTTGTTGAAGCCGAGGAGATAATCTCCTGCTGCAACTTTGAAATTACCAATTGGGTTCTTGGCTTTGAGATGCTGGGGCAAGCCGTTGCCCACTTGGCAAGGAGCGCCTGCCACCGGACGGTCAAGCTCTCCGATCCAGGCTTTACCAATCTGCCGCGATTCCTGAGCCCGAACGAAGGAGCCGTTCAGGCCTATCAGACGATTCAGAAACCGTTTACGTCCCTGGATGCCGAAATCAGGCATCTGATGAATCCGGCTTCGACTGACTACTATTCAGTTGCAGGGGAGATGGAGGATCATGCGACCAACGCCCCCTTTGTGGTAGAAAAGACGCGGAAGATTATCGACAACGCTTTCTATATCCTGGGAATCGAGGCTTTGCACGCCGCCCAAGCCGTGGACCTTCGGCCGGAAATCACCCTCGGACGTGGATCGAGAATGCTGTATGACGCGCTGCGAATGGCAGTTCCGTTCCTTGACAAAGATCGGCCATTGTCCCCGGATATTCAATCAGCCTACGACGTCCTGACAGATCGAAGCCTTGTGGGACATTTGAGGAGTCTGACCGACCGTTGAGCACGGAATGAGGGCCGTTTGGAGCGATCTTTTCCGCTTCTCACTGCCCGCCCCGAGACGAGCATGAATACTGCTTCGTGGAGCAGTGCATTCCGAGAAAACTCTGCTCCCCGTCTCTTCTCCGCATGAACCGTCGAAAAGAATCAAAGACTGCATCGCTTTAACCGACGAGTACAGATGGGGTGGTTGGAGGCTTACGGCGATTGCGTATAGGCGTCAGAAATGTCAGGAAAAGCGTTGAGGCTGGTGTTGAATTCGCCGAACTCGATCGGAATCCGAAGAGTCGGAAGGTCAATAGCTACTGTTTCATCGTTTGGGCCGACAACGCAGGTTACATAACAATCGAGACTGGTCAGCGTTTTTTCAGGAATCTGGCGTTGGTATTCCGAGCGGACACTATCGAATTCTTTGCGTGGTGTTTGGACATTATGACTATGAAGCTCGGTAGGCACTCCTCTTCATCAGCGTGGATCGATCTGGGTGATTTGTACGGAAAGCAAGCCCAACCCGAGGACGCCATAACTGCCTGGAAAGCGGCCATTGCACTCGACGAAGCAGGGCGGGAATTTCGGTGGCGTGAGTCTGATGTCCGGGACGGAGGGCACCCCGGCAAGTCTCGTCAGCTTTGACCAGTTTTTGCGCGAACAGACCAACAATCTCAGCCTGCGACCGATCAAGGCTGATGTCGAAGGTATCGAATGTTCGGTACTGGCCGGTGCTTGGGAAATCATTGGCCGCGACCTTTCCTTCCTTTATGTTGAGAACGACCGCCCGGACCTTTCGCCACCCTTGATTTGCTTGATGCGCGAACTCGGTTACCGAACATGTTGGCACTCCCCACTGTTATACAGTCCGGACAACTATTTTAGCGATTCAGAAAACGCCTATCCCGGTATCGCGGCCATCAACATGCTGGACATCCCGGACGATGTAGCGCTTGAAACGTCGGATACCAAAGGTGCGTGACCGCTCTGGGGGCGGCGTCAAATTCAACTCGACGCTGGTGCCGACGTTCGTTCGCCGCTTACAGCGTATATCGGCGGCGCTGTCGCGGCTGTACCTGAAAGGGCTTTCCACGGGTGATATGCGCGACGCCTTGACAGTATTGGTTGGCGATCAGGCGAAAGGGCTGAGCCCGAACGTTGTTTCCCGGCTAAAAAGCGAATGGGCGACCGAGCACGATGCCTGGATGAAACGAGATATGGCGGCGAGTCGTTACGTGTATTGGTGGGCCGACGGCATCCATACCGGTCTGCGCCAGGAAAAGGATGCGCGGCAATGCCTGCTGGTGATCATCGGCGTGACGCCCGACGGCAAGCAAGAACTGGTCCGGTTTCCTCGGTTTAGCATGTGCAGTTCTGATACCTAAGTGCATCTAGAACGACTGCAATGCTTCGCGTTATAACCTCTTGATCGTCGCGTTCGATCGGTCAGCTGTGGCGACGCCCGTGTGCCCAAGATAGCCATGGATCACTGCCACGTCAGTCTCCGACTTTAACAGCGCCAAAGCGCAACTAAAGCGCATCACATGAGGAACAATATTTTCGCATCCGATTGTGGGGCGGTCTCGCGTAATTGCCGCCTCATGCTTCTGCAGGATGTATGCGAGCCATCACGGGTCAGCAACTGGCGGTGACGACAAGCGAAGACATGCTGATGGTCCTCAGCCATCGTTATGCCTCTCAACCGGTGTAACGCATTTACAGACTCGCGCCACAAAGGTAGGCATGAACAAGCGCATAGAGATTGGAGGGCTCAGCTGACTAAAGGTAATTGTTCGGTTGGCAATCACCAGGAAATTTATCTTGCGAGATGTCGTTTGCCTTTTCTGGTGGATTGCTCTCCCAGTGGTCAATAAGCCTCTCAATAACCGAATTGGTGTCGTCAACGAGAGGAATGGCCAGTCGTTGTAGGCGGGTGAATACCGAGCAAAATATGGGAACATTGATAGAGTCGGGCATGATCATCTCCTGTAAGTCGGAATTTACATCAGAACGTTCGGCTAGAAGTGCGGCGGATCCTTGAGGCAAGTCAATAACTTGGCAAGTCCAAATCGAATATTCAACTTAATTGACTTGCTGAGTCAAGATAGTAATGCGGTCACCCATTAGCCGGCGCGAGTCAAGAGAGTAAAGGATCCTATGGTGGCGTGGATCGCCATTTCAAATTTGCTTCATCTTTTACTGACAGCAGTCGGTAAATCGCATCCGATTCCTAAAGTCATGGCTGTGAACGAATCGTGCCAATCACCCATCAGTATCAAGCGATCAGCGATGGTCTGCTTTCGCCTTTTCGGCTATACCGCCCCAGAAGAACCTTGGTGCGGCTTCGCTTTCAAAGAAGTGCGCAGATTCGTGGCTGCCTGCTTCCCGGTGCAAACCCCTGGGGAGCTCGGGTTGCATGCGATCCGCTGAACTGCTCGGGTGACGGTGAACGGCCTCCCATTTTGACTCATAGCTAAAATTCTAGACGCGAATGTCACTTACTTAAGTGCTAAGTCCAAGGAACTAAAAGGTTTTGTTCTTCAAGGATTTGTGGGGAACTCTCTTCTATCGTCCATCGCGAAAAACTCCGTGGTTTTCTATAAGGGTAGTTCGTTTGTTTTGTAACGGGCCACTATAGTATTGACACAATCAATGGCTCATTATATTGTTCTCAACTCAAAAGCTCACCTAGGTTAGCTTTTGGCAGTATGCCTGAAAAATCGTCATTCTTTGCGCTCAAATCTGTCTTATGTTGCCCTTAAAACGAGTGCTTCTTAGTCCAAGTCAAAGAACTTTGTGGGCGAATTGTGCACTGGTCACGACAAAATTCTTGCCAAAGGGGCTTTGGGTCAATTAACAGCTTAGGGACTAAAGACATCGCCGACGATAGTACGGGTATGTGCAACGAAACGACACACCGCAGAACAACAGAAAAGACGAAATAACGGGGCAGCGCCGTCCAGCTGCATATTGATTGAAGGTGTTCAGCGTGCGAATCGATTACGACGCTTAATGGACGTTCACCTTGTTTTCAGGAGGCTCAGATGAAGAAGATTGTTTCAACGTTACTCGTAGCATCAGTCATGCTAACCCTTGGAGCTGGGGCATTTGCTCAAACCAAACCCAAGGTCGCCGGCGTCGTCTTTCAGGAAGATCAGTTCATGAAATTGCTTCAGCTTGGCTATAAAGACGCTGCGGTCAAAGCCGGGTTCGACTTTAACCCAGGCAACACGAATGGTGACGCCGCCAAAGAGGCTGAATTCTTAAACACCTATGTAACCCAAGGCTACAAGGGCGTCGCGATTGCTCCGATCAGCGAAGCCGGCTCCATGAAAGTCATCGCTGACGCGGCTGCCAAAGGTGTGCAGATCGGTATTTCAAACATGAGCCCGGCCAATGCCCCATATATTACAGGTGCCTATAACTCAGACAACTATGATCTCGGCAAAACCGTTGGGTTGGCAGCGTCAAAGTACATCAAAGATAAACTCAACGGAAAAGCCAAAATCGCAATTCTTCAGTTTAAATCATTGCTGCCGGAACAATCCTCTGCACGGTCAAGCGGTTTTCTCGATCAATTGAAGAGTATGCCTGGTGTTGAAGTAGTCGCCGATCAAGATGCTTGGATGCAGGATAAGGCTATCACGGTGGGTGGAGACATCATCACATCCAAAGGAGACGCTTTAAACGTCATCTTTGCGGCTAATGAAGGCGGAACCATTGGCGCCGCTATGGCTGTAAAGAACGCCGGCAAAGCGGGGAAGATAGTGGTCTTCGGCTTTGATGGAAGCGATCAAATTGTATCGCTCCTCAAAGACAGCTCAAACATCCTGCAGGCCGCTATCGCACAGGATCCCTATGCCATTGGGCAAAAAACCATGGAAACCCTCGTTAAAGGGATTAAGGGAGAGGATATCAGCGCGACCAAGGGCAAGTCTGTGGTCGTCCCCGGTATCTTGTTGGATCGCTCCAACCCGAAGGGCCTTGAAACTTTTGTGGCTGACCTGAAGAGCAAATCAAAGTAAGTCGCGATCTAAGCCCACGCACGCAAAATCTGCGAGCGTGGGTCTTTTCTGAATCATCAAATCAATAATTATTAGAGGGCTGGGTCACATGAGCAGTCTCACCGTCCGAAACATTATCAAGAATTTCCCGGGAACGAGGGCTCTGGACGATGTTTCAATCACGTTCGAAAGCGGAAAGGTTAATGCGCTGCTTGGAAAGAACGGATCGGGAAAATCGACGCTGGTCAAAGTTATCAATGGGGCGTATCAGGCGGATTCTGGGGTCATTGAACTCGATGGAGTTCCGCTTGAATTTGGTGGTCCTCAGGATGCATTCGATCAGGGAATAGCGACGGTCTATCAGGAAATGAGTTTGATTCCAGGGCTCTCGGTGGCCGAAAACATCCTGATCGGCCGTTATGAAACCAACGGCCCGTTTGTTGACTGGAAAAAAACCTACGCCAAAGCTCAGTCTCTGCTGGATGAGATGGGTATTGACATGCCGGTCAGGGAACTGGTTGTCAATCTGAGCGTATGGCAGTGTCAGGTCGTTGAAATTGCAAAGGCCATGAGTTGTCGCCCCAGGGTCATCTTCCTCGATGAGCCGACATCCGCGTTGGCGCAGCATGAAACCCAGATGCTATTCCGGCTTATTCGTGAGCTTAAAACGAAAGACGTGATCATCATCTACATCACGCATCGCTTGCAGGAACTATGGGAGATCGCCGATACCAGTACGGTTTTACTGGATGGCCGATTGACCGGAAAAATCGACATGGCTGATGCGCAGCCCAAAGACATCCTCAAGCTCATGTTCGGGGATGTCACGATCAAGAATCGACCCGCAGATCTGATCGTTTCAGATGAAACAGTTCTTGAGGTCAAAAACCTAACCAGAAAGCCGTGGTTCAGGAATGTTTCATTTACCCTTAAAAAAGGCGAAGTCCTTGGAATTGCCGGAATGCTCGGCTCTGGCCGGACTGAACTACTGAGGGCCATCTTTGGCGCCGATCAGGCTGATGAAGGAAGTATTGTTCTGGATGGAAAGGTCATTGACAAGCCAAATCCAAGGATCATGAGCCAGCTTGGGCTGGCGCTGACGCCGGAGGATCGCAAGTCGCAGGGATTGGTTCAGATACTGTCCATCAAGGAAAATCTGTGTCACGCGAGTTTGGACCTGCTTGCTCCGACCGGCTTTGTGGACACGAAGCTCGAACAGCGCTATGCCGACCGACAGGTTGATGCACTCCACATCAAGACACCCGGGACGGATATGCCGATGACCAGCTTGTCAGGGGGCAACCAGCAGAAGGTGGTTGTTGGCAAGTGGCTCAATATTGGTCCCAAAGTCATTTTTCTCGACGAGCCCTCGCGCGGTATTGATGTCAATGCCAAGCAGCAGATTTTCCAGATCATTTGGGACCAGTCACGCAAGGGCGTGTCCTCTGTTGTGGTTTCGTCAGAGCTCGAAGAACTACTCGAAGTCTGCCACCGAATCATCATCATGCGGCAGGGAGAATTCGTAGATGTGATTTGTCCCGAAGACACCACTATTGAAGAACTCTACTCACATTGCATTGGAAGTGAAAAATGAATACCCAACAACGCAAAGCGTTCAATTGGTCGCAGTTTTCAAAAAAATACATGATGGAGATCATCCTCGGATGCATTGTTCTGGCGTTGATGCTGACTGCGCCGGGGTTCTTCACGACTGGAAACATTCTAAACATCTTCCGAAACGTCGCCTTGGCCGGGGTTATTTCCTTTGGGATGACGATGGTCATCATCGGAGGTGAAATCGATCTCTCGGTAGGGTCTTCCATCGCATTGTCTGCGGTACTGACTGCGACAGTTACCGGAGCGTTGAATAGCCGGGGCATATTGCCAATGGAAACGGCCGTTCTGGTGGGGATGGCATGCTCCCTTCTAATGGGGGCTGTTGTCGGACTGATCAATGGCTTCTTGCGAACCAAGTACAACATTCCAACTTTCATCATTACCCTTGCCATGCTCAACGTTCTTTACGGAGCTGCGGCCTTGTTGTCCAAGGGCTTCCCAGTAACAACTCTTCCGGATTGGTACAACTGGATTGGTGCGGGACAGCTATTTGGATTTTTTCCCGTTCCAGCCGTTTGGCTTCTCATCACCTTCGCCGTTGTTTTCGTCATCATGAACATGACGAAGTTCGGTCGTCAGGTGTATGCCGTTGGTGGGAACCCGGAAGCAGCGCGTCTTTCGGGGATTGATGTGGCAAAAGTAAAAATAGTCATCCTGATGACAGTTCAAGTTCTGGCAGCATTTTCAGGAATCATTCTTTCGGCCCAGGTTATGTCCGGATCATCGACCTTCGGCCGAGGCTACGAAATGGATGTCATCGCCGCAGTGATTATCGGCGGAACAAGCTTGTTCGGGGGTATTGGCAAGGTTTGGGGCACCATGATTGGCATTATTTTTTTAGGAGTAATCAACAACGGAATGACACTCTTTGGCGTCGGCGATTTCGAAAAATACATCGCTCGAGGAATGCTCATTCTACTGGCCGTTCTGTTCAATACGATTCAGCTTCAAAGTATGCAAAAAGCTAAAGCAAGTTGAATTTGTGAATGGAGGAGGAATAGCGGACCGATGGGTAAAAGGGTTCTTTCGCAAGGATTTTTAGACGAAGCGGATCTTGGTTTCCTTAGCGAAAAATTTCCGGTCATTAAACCTTCGAACTGGCCACCACGATCTGCGTTGAACAAAGGTTCTGATCGTGCATTTGCTTGAAAAGCAATTCCGCAGAAAGCCTGCCTATTTCGACATGTGGTTGATAGACAGATATCATCCCGCTGGAGTAATGCGAGGGATCGGCACCGAAGCGTGCTATAGGCAGGGGATGATTGCCCAAAGGCGACTGGCGGAGAAGCAGATCACGTGTTCGGTACGAAAGCCCCTCCGTAGTAACGAACCAAGCATCCGGGCGCTCATTAACAGGCAAGGATAAAAGAGCCTTCAATCTATCCGAAAGATCCTGACTTTTCGCATCAACCCGGTCGAGTAGAACCAACCATCGTGGATCAGCGCTACGCCGCCGCGTTTTCAATGCGTCCTGATAACCAGCGATACGGCCACGAATGCTGGAAGCATTTAAGTCAAAGGACACGCAGGCCACTCGTTCCGCTCCTTGATCAATAAGCAATTCAACTGCCAATTGAGCGTTGGTTCGATCATCCTGCACCACTGAGTTGCCGAGCCATCCGTTCGGGATTCTATCGGCACAAACCACCGGGATATGTTTTTCTTTAAGCAAAATGGCAAGTTCAGGCACTTCAGTCGGCCGCGAATTGAAATCGGCACAGGGAACAATAATCAATCCGTCAATTCCCCGATAAAGGAGGGACTCGATATTTCTCTTCTCCAGAACGCGGTCCATCCGGCTCGAGGAAAGTACCATTGTGGCGTCGTGATCGGCAAAAACCTCGTCAATACCTCGTAACATTTGTGACATGTAGATTTCATGCACGTCGGGGAACACTAGCCCGATAGCGCCGGTTTTCCGATTATTGAGTGCTTGAGCAAAATAGTTAGGTCTAAAGCCTAGTTCCTTCGCCCGCTGGAGAATTCGTTGAGCGGTCTCTGAATTGATGCGACGCCGTTCTGCTTCTCCACCAAGAACAAACGATACTGTGGACCGAGAAACACCGAGTTCTTCGGCGATGCTTTTCATGGTTGGTTTAGCTTTTGACATCAGTGTGTACTCTACGTTAACCCATCAAACCGTACTTCAGTAGTCGGCTTTCGCGATTAAGTTCTATTGATCGGCAGCTGCCGAAGTTGCATGGGTACTTCAAGGAGGTCTCCCATACAAAACAGAGGTAGTCCCACGAAGTTGGACAGAATCTCGGATTTCTTAAGGGATATCTCCGCCGGATTTTAAGCAACCGTTTGCTGAGGTTGAAGTAAGCCGTATCGGAGGGCTTCCCGTCAAGGGTTGAATGCGGATCATGGCGATTATATGAGGCGAAATGCCGGTTTAGAGTTTGTTGGGCGACGGGGAACGAGGCTATTGCTTCGGCCCGATTAAGGAGGTAATTTCCTTCATGTCTGCGAAGAACCGTATCCAGTGCTGGCCTCGATTCATCTCATAGATTCCGGCCGTCGTCGGGGCAATAACTTCGGATATTTGTGTGCTGAAATAAATGTCATACCATCTGGCTAAACCTTACAGGAGTATAACTGCGTCACCGCGAGGTGGGGCGGAGAGCAACCGGAAGCGAATTCACGGTCCGCAGGATGGTCTAGCGTGACCAGATTCTTCTCGTTCATTTCGATCACCATGCGCCGATCGTTCGATCCATTTACCCTCGCTCATACTCATCCCTCGCTGGAAAAACGACACCACCTTCAGGCCCAAATCATGTTGAAAAACACTGCAGCAGCTTGACAAATTGGATAGTCGGCGATATCCTCGAAACAAAAGCTAACCTAGGTTAGCTTTTGTTTCGCTAAATTTTGAATCTGAGGAATTTCTATGAAACGAAGTCAAACTAACCAGATCTTGCAGTCGGCCCGAGCTTTTTTGAATCTCCATCAGTTTAAGCTCCCCCCTTTGGCTGACTGGACAGAAGATCACTGGAAACAATCGGCCGTTAATTACCAGGAGATATTTGACTGCCAGTTGGGCTGGGATATCACTGACTTTGGTTCTGGCAATTTTGCGAAGCGGGGTTTGACTCTCTTTACGCTACGTAACGGAAAACCTGGAAAACAGACAAAGAAGTACGCCGAGAAGATCATGATCGTTGAGAGCGGCCAGGAAACACCTGCTCACTTTCACTATAAGAAGACCGAGGACATCATCAATCGCGGGGGCGGAATACTTGTTCTCCAGTTGTGGAATTCTGATGAAACCGAAGGGAAAGCCACGACACCCGTTAGTGTCAATATCGATGGCATGGATCGGACTATCGATTCTGGGGGTGAGGTAAGGTTGTCGCCCGGTGAGAGCATATGTCTGACTCGAGGCTTGTACCATCGATTTTATGCCGAAGGCCGAACTCTTGTGGGCGAGGTTAGCGAGGTGAATGACGACCACGCCGACAATCGCTTTTTCGAATCTATAGGTCGTTTTCCGAGCATTGTCGAAGACGTTGCTCCGTGGCGCCGCCTAGTGTCCGACTATCCAATTCGATAAGAACGAAACCCGATGTTTACCATAGCTGGAATTGGTTGTTGCCTTCTTGACTACATCTATGCCCGAGTTGATTTTACTTCTTCCGCTTTCGGGGCCTATCGGTCTCGCCTTGAAGGCGATGGAGGATTGCTACCCGGAAAGCTGGTTTTCACAGAAGATTTTGAGTCATTTATCGACTGCGATTTGGAGTCAGTGCTCCAAGAAATAACGTCGGGAAAACCCGTCGATATGGTAAATATTGGGGGACCGGCTGTCGTTGCTTTAATTCACGCAGCTCAGATACTGGACTCGAGTCGATTCCATGTCAGGTTTATCGGCGCAATCGGCGAAGACGCCGAAGGAGCCGAACTTTGCCGGCAAATAGATCGTACTCCTCTAGGTTCTGCCGGCTTGTTGAAAAAGGCGGGGCGAACGCCGCGCACTGTGGTTTTATCCGACCCCACTTTTGACCAAGGACGTGGCGAGCGCACTTTCATCAATACCATCGGTGCTGCAGGACAATTAAGTTCGGAAGATCTGGATGTGGGCTTTTTCAAAGCGAACATGGTGGTCTTTGGTGGAACCGCACTTGTTCCCCAACTCCATGACTCGCTGGATCAACTAGTGCTCCAGGCCAAGAGTACAGGCGCCTTCACCGTTGTAAATACCGTGTACGATTTCCGTCATCAGCGGCAAAATCCTCTCTCGCGATGGCCCTTGGGTTCTAGCGACAAAAGCTATTCGTCCATCGATCTATTGATCGCTGATTTGGAAGAGGCTCTTCGCTTGTCCGGAACAGAAGCGCTTGATGACGCTCTGAATTTCTTCATAAAACAGGGCGTTGGGGCCGCCATCGTTACCAACGGCTCTAGAGACGTTGCGCTCAAAATCGGTTGTGATTTATACGTACCCCAATCAAACAGTCGCTTCCCTGTATCGCAATCTATCGTAGCAGAACTGATCGAGCATCCCGAGCGAAAAGGAGATACCACGGGTTGCGGAGACAACTTCGCCGGCGGGGTGATTGCAGAAGTGGCGCATCAGCTTGAGTCCAGGCAAGCTCGGATAGATCTTGCCAAAGCTGTTGCTTGGGGTGCAGTCAGCGGGGGCTTGGCCTGTTTTCAGATGGGAGGTGTTTTCTTCGAGTTGCATCCCGAGCAAAAACGAAAACTAATGCAGCCCTACCTCAATGCCTATTTCCAATGAAAACCTTCATTCAATTTGGCGCTTGGAATATCGGTCAAACCGTCATCGGAAAGCACTTTTCTAAAGTGGGTTGCGAGGTCATTTTTGAATCAGTTGAAAACTGAGTTGGTCGAGCGCACTACCCCATAATACAACCTGTATTCCAGAAGTGCCCATAGTGATTGCCTGTGCCAATTTTTCTGAATTTCCAATCAAAAAAGTACACCTCTTGTTTTCAAATCGTTATTTACACGAGGAGATGGTGATGACGAAATGGGCGGTAACGTTTGCAGATAGCCCGCACCCAGGAACTTGCCCGGACTGGGTGGGATGCATGCCGAGTGTAGCGTCAGTTACTTGGCCAGCAGCTCCAAACGCCCCCTTGGCTAGTAAGCATCACCATCCACGTGTCGAAGAAAACAAAGCCAGAGCGCGGCAAAATCAAGCCGTTCTTCGCCTGCGGGAAAGAACCAAACTGAATTTCAATGGACTGGATATTCCCGACCTTAGCCGACTCTTCTACGGGGCCTAGCATGGCGTGCCCGATTACTACTTGACGGTTAATCGGTGGCAATCCATTTTCTTCCACTACTGCGAAAGATACTCTGTAAGCACATGCAGCCGATGGATTAAAGCTGGCTGATGTCATCCACGTAATCTCTCCTATATCCGCCTGCCAAATTCTCGAAGATCATATCATCGGAATCGGGCAATTCCAGATTTTAGAAACCACTTTCCTGTTTGGAATCAAGTCATGCAATTTAATTCATTAGACAGAATGGATCGTCAGTAGGATTCTTCTGTGCTTCATATCAGACGAAAAGGAGCTCGATTATTAGGAAACTTTGGGAAAAGTCTCAGCGGCCAGGTGGCTAGGATTGTAGCCTTTATCACGTACCGATTTTTCTAACTCAAGTTGGCAAAGTCGATTACAAATTAATAACCAGAAGGGGCTTTTTGTGGGTGTCTTTGTACAATTTGGGGCCGGAAATATCGGCCGGTCGTTCGTCGGTCGACAGTTCTTCGAAGCCGGCTACGAGGTGATCTTTGTTGATATCGATACGAGTCTGATAAATCGCCTTAATGAGCGTCGCTCTTATCCGGTAGTTGTCAAGCAATCGGGGCAAGTTGATAACGTAATTTTGGTTAAAGGCATTCGAGCCATCAACGGTCGCGACACAAGTGCCGTAATTCAAGCTCTCGTCGACGCCGATATTGTTGCCACATCCGTTGGGCAACGAGCGCTTGGTTCGATTCTGAAAGTTTTAGCGCAAGGGATACTAGCCCGAAAACACGCAGGATGCTGTCCACTCGATGTGATTATTGCTGAGAATCTGCGTGCTGCAGCGGATTTTTTCCGTGAAGCTTTGGCAGGCCATTTACCCGAAGATTTCGATTTAAGCAATTCTGTGGGACTGATAGAGACAAGCATCGGCAAGATGGTCCCAATCATGCCTGAGTACGCCCTAGCGGCCGACGCTCTTCAGCTTTTTGCAGAACCTTACGACCAACTTATTGTTGACGCTCACGGCTTCCGGAACCCGCTCCCGCTGCTATCAGGGCTCAAACCAGTTGATAACATAACTGCCTATGTTGACCGCAAGCTGTTCATGCACAACATGAGCCACGCCGCTCTCGCTTATCTTGGTTATCAGGCTAATCCAAACCTGCGTTATCTTTGGGAAGTCATGGATTTGCCTGAAGTGGTCAATAATGTGCGTGGCGCCCTAGGACAAAGCGCTGAAGCGCTTTGTCATTTCTATCCAAGCGATTTCACTAGAGAACAACTTGATGAGCACGCCGCAGATTTGTTGGGGCGTTACGGCAACCGAGCTCTCGGGGATACTATTTATCGTGTAGGACGGGATCTTGGGCGCAAGCTAGCCCATAACGACCGCCTTGTCGGCGCCTGCTTGTTAGCAGCGCGTCAAGGCTTACCATTCTCGAAGATCGCGCTGGCAGCGCGTGCAGCGCTTGGATTCCAGGCGCAGGATGAAAGAGGCCAGGTAAGTGTCGCAGACGCTGAATTCCAATCCACCATCTCAACCGTAGGAACAAAGGAAGCATTGTCTCTGGTGGCTGATTTGCACTCAGATGATCCGATTGAAAGACTGGTTCTTGAAGCTGTTTTGCAGTAGCGAACACCGCCCCCCGTCAAGCGCTGATCAAGATGCTGCGTTGGCTAAAAAGTGTTCTTTGTTAGGTGACTACACGCAATGCTAAGCTAAGCGGTCAATTGTTTCTCGCGGTTCATACTAGCAGCAATCCCGACAATACCGGTGGTTAGGAATATCTTTGGAGGAATTATGGAGCTGCGCGATCTCAGGGCCTTTGCACTTCTTGGTGATGTCCTCCATTTTCGAATAAGTGCAGAACGTCTGCACATCACCCAATCTGCACTAACCAAGCAGATTCAACGACTCGAGAGCGAGTTCGGAGGCGCCTTGTTCGAGCGATGTCCCCGGCTTACACGCTTAACCCCACTCGGACGAGTGACTCATGCGGATGCAAAAAAAATCGTTGAAAGCGCAAACCGTCTTAGTCATCGAGCTCAACTAGCCGCTCAAGGTGTACTGGGAATTCTCCGAATCGGTTTTGGCCTTACGTCAAAAGCTATTGCACCGAAAGCGATTGCTGCTTTCAGAGCCACAATGCCGCACGTACAGATTGAACTTCGCGAAATGTCGGCTCGCCACCAGATTGAAGCCATGAAGAACGACGTTCTGGATGTCGGTTTCTGTAGATTGCCCGCTCCAAATGGTTGGCCTACTTTGCCTGTGCTCGAAGACTCGTTACTAGCTATTCTTCCCAGTGAAATCTCTGAAAAATCATCGCTGGAAGAATTGGTTAAAGAGCCATTTGTAATGATTGATCGTTCTCAATCTCCAGCATTTCATGATCATATGATGAGCTACTTGACCCGCCGTGGGTTATATGTGCATACAGTCCAGACCGCCTCAGATTTTTCTACCGCACTCGCTTTAGTTGAAGCCGGGGTGGGATGGGCAATGGTTCCATCCTCAATCTGTGATGATCGGCAAGGGTTAAGACAGATACATTTCAATGACCCACTTACAGAGTGGACGGTTGGGTTAGTGCGCCCTCCAGAGAAGGCGGGTTTAATTGTTGAGGCTTTCTGGAAAGTGGTTGCGACGGTTTGTCCGTATGCTGAAGGCACGTTAGATAATCGTGCTTATCCGGTTGTTAAAAAAACACACATACCACTAAAATGACTAGCATCAGCACCAACTTGGGGTGCGCATAAGGTTTTTTCCGAACTTTGAAATCCGCCGTATTCCGATGACGAACTCGGTCTGGGGGCAGGGGGAATGAAGGGAGTGTCCATGTGTCAGCCAAAATTTTGAGGACACGAAGCGCTGCCTTCGAAAATGTCAATATAATGGTTTCGGCGTAAAACTATCGCATAGTATTTGTCAGGATAGATCACCCGCAACTAGAGGCAAGTTTGACGATGGCCGGTGGTTCGGAGCAGATTTTAGCGAAGGCGCGAGTGTTGATTGCGCACAGACGCCTAGCGTAGGTCAACTACTCAGCAGTGGATTTCAATGTCGCCACGCAGATCCGGCATGGCGGTCAGACCCGTCTGAAGATCACCATTACGCATGCACAACAGGCAACCATTCAAGCGATTCTAACCGCACAAGCCGCAACACAACATTGGCATTCTTCAGAGTGTCGGCACCAGATTGTTAAGCAAGCAACGGTCTTACTACAACAACATCTAATTTCATCACTACAGCATTTCGCTACTCAAATTCTGGCATGTAGTATTGCGTTTGCGGTGTCCAATGTATTTCCCGGATCCGGACGTTCCTGATCTGAATCTGCGTACAGTAGGCTTCAAACCCCACTTTCCCGAACTCGCTTGAATCAATAGGATCTGGATCAGTTACTTCTAGAAGCAATTTTCCATCGGCGCAGATAAAACAGTGTCCATCGATACTGCCTCCTTGGATGAAATAGGTTTTCCCTGGAACAAAATCAAGAAGGGGCGTAGCAACGTTAAGCTTGTAGTCGGGAGACTTTTCTATTCCCACTTTCCCTTCCCACCATCCCTGGAGTCCTGCTACGTAGCCGACATCACGTTTATTTGAGACCTCATCCCATGACCCATTCCACATAAAGTTGATATCATGGGTTGATGGAAGAACCGTACGGGCCTCGAACTCAACCATCACATTGCCAAAATACGACTCCTTCGAGACAACCATAGCAGCAAAATTCTCTGGGTTCTTTCCTGCGAGCCACCCATCGGCATCTACTCCCCACTCGCCGCTGTAAGCATGCCACCGTGTCTTCAGATTTTCTTCGTTAAAAGCTTCTGAGTAGAGGATCTTTGAAGCGGCAACGTCGATGGTCTTCCGCATGAGGCATATCGTGGATTCACTCCCTTGCATCGTCGATTACCTTGATATCCAATAAGAAGCACAGATGACGCAGTTCCGCTATATGGTCACCCATTACCGTCGCGAAATGCTGCGATTGAACATGGTCCAAAATCCGGCGAACTGGGCGATCTGGGTGGAATTCGACGCTGGGCCACGAAGGAAGAGGAACCCCCATTTCTACCCACTGTGGAGGTTCTTTGCCGACCCCCGAAACCAAATGCATGCGGTACCCTTCCTTGTCTTCGGACAAGCAGGCAAGAGTCATGCGTTCTTTCTTCATCCGAGAGCAGTGAGCAATCCCGTCAAGGAGTAGCGTCGATACCCCTTTGATTTGAGGTTTCCCTTCGATAAAATCGTCTGCCACATATCCGTCTTCGCCCAGAAGTATCCACTCCGGATGAAAGTCGTAAATTTCAAGGAACATGGTCTGCTGCTCCGTGAGGAATTTCATCATGAGCTCGGCCGTAAGATTGCCAAGATCATTTTCATCGCAGTAGGGAATTCCAGCCGAGGCTATCAAGGACGACGGAACCGCATGGGTAGCCCCCATAAGCAGGTCAAAACCATCAACACACTTGTAGCTAAACGCAGAGAATCCCTTCTCCTTGATCAGCTTCATTGTTGCGAGGAACATTCCAATAGCACGCTCAATTACCTCATCTGCTGGCTTACCCAAGGGATACTCCCAAGTCTTAGTCAAAGCAGCAGTTTCACTTTTCACTTCACTAGGATCGAGGCTCTCATACGCTTTCTGGAGTTGCAGTAGGTCGACACTCTCAACTTCGGGCCCAATGGCACTTCTCAGCTTGGTTGGATTAATGCCAGTGGTGTACAGCCCCATGTCGTTATATCCGAGCATTCCAAGCCGGGATTGTTTCAGTTGCCTTACTGCACGAGCCGCCCGACCGAATTTCAAAATGCCATCTACATCCATAGGGGAATCAGGTGGGTTGTAGAGGTACACAAACTTGATTCCCCATTGCTCCATGGGATAGCGAAGGGTGGTGGTTCCTGCGCCCGCTGCAGGACAAATCAAAACTCCGTTTTCAGTAAAACCACCCGAAGAGTAAAGAACCATGGGCTTGTCACGAAATTCCAGTAAAACCCTTGTCACACCTCGAACCTCGATCCAATTGAGAACGTTTACGATTAGAAAGTCCCAGTTGGCTGATTTAAGCTCGCGGATTGCCCGCTCGGGCTCTGCCCCTTCTCCCGAAACGGGATCAGTTCTTATCAGGGTCAATCCTGCCGCTGTGAGTTGACTTTCAGAACGTAAGCTAATTGCGGCCAAGCGTTCTGGTTCATAGTACATAGTGCCAAACGAAACATACCCGGCTGTCAAGTTTTCCATTGATTAGTCTCCTATTTGGTTTCCAGCTTCAAACAAATTGCTACGCAGACTCTTGAATTTACAAAATGCCTTCTCATAGAGGGCTTTGTCGTTTTGAATCGGTTCAAATCGTCCCCCATCACGAACCATCGCTTTCCCCGCTGACGCGATGTCACTGTGATCGCCGAGCGCTGTTGCAGCGCAAATCGCTGCCCCAAGTGAAGAACTCTCTTCCTCTGTCATCCTGATGATTGGCTTGCCGGTCACCGAAGCCTTGATCTGAAGCCATTCAGCGGAACGTGCGGCACCGCCCATGCTGTGGATGTCATCCACAGGGATTCCGGCCGCCTCGATTGTTTCCACAATATCCCGAAGTAAGTAGGCAATTGACTCCTGAATTGCACGAGCCATGTGAGGCCTTCCGTGACCTAGTGTCAACCCATGAAATACTCCGGTTGCCCCCGGGATTGGATCGGGGAAATCGACCCCCGTGAAAAATGGCAAGACGATCAAGCCCTCAGAGGCTGGGGGGACTGTAGCCGCCAAACGGTTCAAGTCTTCATAGGCCCAATCCAATTCAGTCTCTTCGTAACCACAAAGCTTTGTTGCAAACCATTTGTAAGCTATACCGGCGGTTTTAATGAACGGCATGATGATTCGCGTACCAGATACAACATGCGGAAGAAAAGGCAATCCCAAACCGGTCTGAACATCCTTTGAACATGCACTCACGGCGAGCACTAGAGCGGAACCAGTTATCTCTGTCGTAATGCCAGGGGCCACATTCAACGCACCTACGGCTCCCATCGTTTGATCCATCGAACCTTTGATTACCACGCATGCGAGAGGAAGCCCTATTCCATTCGCAACCTGGGGCAAAACTGCCCCGACAACCGAAAGCTCTGGTACAAGTTCTGGCAGCTTTCCCTCGATGCCGAGCAATCCCAACATCTCTGGCCACCAAGTACCACTGTTAACATCGACCAATCCTGTCGTAGCCCAAAGTGAGGGTACTGCCACTGAGCGCCCCGTCAAGCGGAAGATGATAAAATCTTCGACAAGAAGGACATGCCTTGCGCGTGTAAAAACCTGAGGGTGATTTCGCTTTAGCCAAAGCATTTTTGAGCACGACCAAACGGGCCTCATTTCGACGATACCGGTTGTTGCGTAGAAAATATTGGGATCGATCTCTCGTGCCAAGAAATCTGATTCGGCATTCGATCGAGTATCTAGCCAAACAATCGCGGGGCACATCGGTTGGCCCTGCTGGTCCAGGAAAATGGTTGTTTCGCCCTGACTACATCCTGAGATGCTTTGAATCTGAGCAGAGTCAATGTCAGCCGAACGCAATATCTCCGTAAAGCCCTCTCGAACCGCATTCCAGTACACATCGGGATGCACCTCACACCAACCAACAGATGGTGTGGAAAGAGGATATTCCCTTACTACTTTGCGCAGCATGATTCCATTGTGGTCAAACAGCGCGGTCTTAACGGAAGATGTTCCTACATCAAAAGTTAGGTACACACGACCTCCGCCCTGCCAGATTTATTGGACATCAAGGCGGCAGTCAGCAAGGCATGAGAAAGCCTTGTCTCTTCTGGAGTCACACAATCAAATACATCGGATCGCCCACCTACAACGATATCTTCGATAAAAGTCGCCCACATCTGCAAAATTGCGTCGGAAAATCCGAATTCGAAAATTGATCCTGTAATGGTGGGGAATTGAGGTTTGGACCCAACGCCAATCCGACACCATGCTTGTTCTTGACCATTGCTCTCCAGATAATGGAAGGCTTGTGGATCATCTGTTGAGAATCTCGCAGCGCCTTTCAAGCCGCTGACCTCGAGATACCAGGAATTGGTCATTCCGGGCGCCATTCGTTTCATTTCCAAGATCATGGGGAACGCATGTCCATCCTCTCCCTTGACCCGACAAGCCAAGGTCGCGTTATCCCAAGTCTCACATGCAACTGAACCACCTTTCCCATCCGGTCGAAGATCGACGTGCTTGGATAGCAAGGCATAAACCGTTTCGGGAACCCAACCCATACGTAAGGGCACATGCAGAGCATGCATACCCAAATCACCCATACACCCGTACTCACCGTTGTATGCTATCTGTCGCTTCCAATTGATCGGTTTGGTCAAATCAAGATCGCTCGAATGGCAGAACCCAGCTTTCACCTCCAGTATCTGGCCGAACTCTTGGTCAGATAACCAAGATAGCAATCGGCGGCAACCAGGGAAAAATGGAAATTCCGAGGAGCATCTGACGACCACTTCAGGGTTTTCGGAGATCGCTGCTAGAATTGCCGTATTGGCTTTCTGATCAATGCCGAAGGGCTTCTCTCCCAGTAAGTGCTTGCCTGATCTTATGATATCTATATACATCTTTTCATGCAGATTGTGGGGCACCGCACAGTAGATCGCGTCGATCTGCGGATTGGCCAATAGATCTTTGTAGTCGCTAGTGAAGACCTTAATCCCGGGGAAATTCCTTCGAAACCACTCAAATCCAGCAACCGACTGATCGCAAACTCCCACAATTTGAGGCTGTGCTGACGAATCGAGCAAATGACACCAACGAGCAACCGCGCTGGCAAACTCGCGTCCCATGAGACCGAGGCCAATCACACCGAAGCGTACGATTTTTTTCATTTAATGGACTCCAATGCGTTGGTCATTCGGGCGATGATGAAATTCACCACTTTTGGGG
>JFJP01005300.1_pt1 | contig 51239 bp, 43 predicted proteins | sample 431651 | NCBI WGS metagenome assembly JFJP01 (sample SAMN02602958, study PRJNA72255) | Microbial mat metagenome, whole genome shotgun sequencing project. | biome: fresh water; feature: sink hole; material: water; isolation source: purple microbial (photo- and chemosynthetic) mats found in... | reverse complement strand
CTACCGATTGAATAGCAGGGTTTCCTTGTGCCATAAGGCTTATTTGGCTCCTCGACCTGGGCTCGAACCAGGGACCTACGGATTAACAGTCCGGCGCTCTACCGACTGAGCTATCGAGGAATGCAGCCTTGAATTATAGCGTCTGATTTTCGCGAATCTCGTTGGCAGCCAACATTTTGCCGAAAAAATTGGTCAGTCCTGGCTGTGGTGTGCAACTCCCAACAAGGTGTGCAGCCGCGCGCTGGTGGTGGTGTATTGCACCTGGGTTCGTTGCTGTGGGTATATGATCGCTGCGGCTGCGTAGGCAGCCAGTGTTGCTTCATGGAAGCCGCACAGGATCAGCTTCTTTTTGCCTGGGTAGGTATTAATATCGCCCACTGCAAAAACACCAGGCACACTGGTGGAAAAACTCTCGGTATCGACCTGCAGCTGACGCCGCTCCATCGCCAGCCCCCAATGGGCGATGGGCCCCAATTTGGGGGACACACCGAGCAACAAGACAAGGCGGTCGACGCGTACACGAACGGCCGAGTTATCGTGGCACAGTACGTCCACCTCTGTCAGTGCGCCATCCACCTCCTGTAGCGCCGTAATTTGACCGGCAATGAAGCGTACGGCGCTCGCTTCGCGCAAGGTTTGAAACAGCGCGATGCGTTCCGGTGACGCGGCAAGCACGTCGCGCCGGTGGATCAGGGTCACACTGGCGGCCTTGTGTGCAGAGCCATCATCGTGTCCTGCGCAGAACTTGAAGGCGCAGTCCAGAGCGGCATCGTCGCTGCCGACAATGACCACGTGATGGTGGGCAAAGTCGGTTGCGGTGTCGGTGTTGTGGAAAACCTGGCGATCTGTAAATTTTTCAATGCCGGGCAATGCAAGGGTGCGGTGTTGAAACGCACCCACGCCCGCTGCAATGAAAACCGTCTTTGCGAGAAACCGCACGCCTTTTGACGTGGAGAGCAAAAAGCGGCCGTCATGCTGCTTTTCCAGTGAAGTGACAACTTGACTAAGTTGAAACGTTGCGCCAAACGGTGCGATTTGCTGCATCAGCCGCTGTGTAAGCTCGAGCCCGGTACATACCTGCACGGCAGGGATGTCATAAATGGGTTTGTCGCCGTAGAGTTCTGCACATTGCCCGCCCACATGAGGCAAGCAATCGACCACGTGCGCCTTGATTTCCAGCAGACCAAGCTGAAAAACCTGAAACAAACCTACAGGCCCGGCACCAATCACCAGAGCGTCGGTTTCAATCACTGAGTCGGCCACCTCGGGCATTCTTAAGGTAAGTGGGCGCGAAACAGATAACTTGTCGGACTCAGTTGACTAGCGAATTAACTGTGACAACTTGCCGGTCTTGTCTTTCCACTCTTCGGCCTCTGGCAAGGCAGCCTTGCGCTTGGTGATGGTTTTCCAACTGGGCAACTTGGCCAACTCGGCATTGAGCTTGGTCATATGGCGCTGATCCTTGGGCACATCTTCTTCCGCGTAAATGGCATTGACCGGACATTCTGGAATGCACACCGCGCAGTCGATGCACTCATCGGGGTCAATGGTCAGGAAGTTCGGGCCTTCCTTGAAGCAATCCACGGGGCAAACGTCTACGCAATCGGTGTATTTGCACTTGATGCAGGCTTCGGTGACGGTATGGGTCATTTTGAGGGTTTGTGGCTAATGGTGGACTGAAGGCGGTGCAGTTGCACCAAGCCGCTGATTTTATTGGCTTTCGCTCCCTCCTCTCGCAGTAGGGTGACAAAAGTCACATTAACCGGCGCCGATCAATGTAGCAACAGTGCGCCCGATGTCTTGTGACTGGCCGTATCCACCAGAATCAAGGAACCCAACACCCGGCTTTCGGCATACGAAAGAGCCGCAATCGGCTCCTGCAGGGCGACTTCGATGTGTCCAATGGCATTGGGCATGATTTGCGTCGCATCGTGCTCTTCGAGCGTATTGACGTCCAGGCTGTGCACAATGCGCTTGACTTTGGCTTTGATCCAGCGGTGGCCGTGCAGTGCCCAATAGACCCTTCCTGCAACCAAGGGCTCGTCGTCCATCCAGGCAACCGTGGCAGTGATGTCGCGCGTGGCATCAAAGTGGCTGGGCGCATCATTGCTGGCCAAAAGCCAGTCCCCGCGGGATACGTCCACTTCGCGATCGAGCACAATGCCGGCGCCATGTCCTGCGGCGACTAGCTTGGGAAACCGGGCATGGTTGAGAACCTGTGCCACCTTCGCGACCTGGCCACTGGGCAGGATCGAGATGGAGTCGCCGGGCTGGACCTTACCGGTGGCCACGCGGCCCCAAAAAATGCGGCGACCCTGGGATGTATCGGCCGAACTGTGTTGCTTCTCGACCCACTGCACAGGAAACGCGAACGGGACATCAGTTTCCGCAGCAGTTGCCGGCAACGTCTCCAGCAGGCTCAGCAGGCTCGGACCCGTGTATCCACACCACTTCGGGTGTGGTGTCACGACGTTGTGGCCCACAAGTGCAGATATCGGAATGGTGGCGCGAACAACGATGCCTGCGTGGTTGGCAAACCCCTGCAATGCGTCTCGAATCTTCTCAAAGCCTGCGGTGGCATCGTCGCCCAGGGCATCGAGCTTGTTTACAGCAAAAACAATACTGGGCACACGCAGCAAATTGACCAGCAATGCGTGGCGGCGGGTTTGCGGAAGAAGTTCCACCGCGCCATCAATTTTCCATTGCAGCTTGGTGGCATCGACCAGTACCACGGCAGCATGGGCACTGCTGGCGGCGGTCACCATGTTGCGGGTGTATTGCTCGTGGCCCGGTGCGTCGCCGATGATGAACTTGCGCGCCGGCGTCGCAAAGTAGCGGTACGCCACATCAATCGTGATTCCCTGTTCGCGCTCGGCAGACAGTCCATCGGTGAACAGCGCCAGATCCGCTTGGCCGCTCTTGGACACGTTGGCCAACTGATCCTGCAGCACCGAGCGGCTGTCGACCAGCAGACGACCAATCAGCGTGCTCTTGCCATCGTCCACGCTACCGCAGGTGATGAAGCGCAGCGCTGATGCAGTGTCATTCTGGCTGCTAGCGCCCGTGGAATGAGCGTGAGTAGCTATTGAGTTTGTAGCGGTTGTCATATGACGTTTCAGCAAGTTAAGGCTAGGATTGGGTAGGTGGGGCGCTCTGCGCAGCGTGGACTCGGGGTTTTGCCAAATCAAGGAGGAGGCCGCAGGCCGGGGGACATTCGCGGAGTAGAGTGCCCCGCCTGCCCGATCCGGGTTGTGCCTAAAAGTACCCATCTTTCTTGCGTTTTTCCATGGAGGCTTCGGAGGTTTTGTCGTCCATGCGGGTGGCACCCCGTTCGCTGACGTCTGCCTGCAACGTTTCGATCACGATGTCCGCTGCGGTGGCTGCCTCGCTGTCGACCGGGCAGGTGCAGGTGATGTCGCCCACGGTGCGAAAGCGCACGTCCCGGCTCTCGATGGTTTCGCCCTGTTTGGCGGGCGTCAGGTTCGTCACCGGCACCAGCAGCCCCCGACGCTCGACCACGTCGCGCTTGTGGGTGAAGTAGAGGCTAGGCAACGCGATTTCTTCCCGGTCGATGTACTGCCATACGTCCAACTCCGTCCAGTTGCTTATCGGGAATACGCGGAAGTGCTCGCCAGGATGCAGCCGGGTGTTGAACAGTGTCCACAACTCCGGACGCTGGGCTTTGGGTTGCCACTGGCCGAAGCTGTCGCGGTGCGAGAAGATGCGTTCCTTGGCGCGGGCTTTTTCTTCGTCCCGACGTGCGCCTCCAATCAGGGCGTCAAAGCGGAACTCCTCAATCGCCTCCAGCAGGGTCACCGACTGGTGCACATTGCGGCTCTCACCAGGGTGGGCCAGTCGCACGGTGCCGCGGGCCATCGAGTCTTCCACGCTACGCACAATCAGCTTGGCACCCAGTTCTTGGGCGCGCAGATCCCGGAAGTCGGTTACTTCCGGGAAGTTGTGGCCGGTATCGATCATCAGCAGCGGGTACGGAATTTGTCCAATACCAAAAGCCTTCTCGGCACACTTGAGCATCACCAGCGAGTCCTTGCCTCCCGAGAACAGCAGGGCAGGGCGCTCAAACGCTGCCGCCACCTCGCGCAGGATAAATATCGTCTCCTCCTCCAGCGCATCAAGGTGGTGGTTGGAGAGGCGCTCGAAGTGGGTGGGTTCAGTCATGGCGTTCATGCGGGAGCTCGACGGGATTGAAGGGAAGATACAGCGGCTGCGTCATGGTCCTTGACATGCAGCCCACATTCTTTGGCTGTTTCGTCTTCCCACCACCAGCGCCCGGAGCGGAAGTCCTCACCCACACTGACAGCCCGGGTGCAAGGTGCGCAGCCGATGCTGGGGAAGAACTGATCGTGCAAGGCGTTGTACTCCAGCTTGTTTTCGCGGATGGTGTGCCACACATCGCCCCAGGTCCAGTGGGCTAACGGGTTGATCTTGGTGCGTGGCGCGCTGGTATCCACCAGTGGCACTTCGCCGCGCGCTCCGCTTTGCTCGCGGCGCAGACCAGTCACCCAGGCATCCTTGCCCGCCAGCGCCCGACCGAGCGGCTCCATTTTGCGTATGCCGCAACAGGCTTTGCGAAGTTCAATGCTCTTGTACATCGCATCTTTGCCCTCACGCGCCACAAACTGCAGCACCGACTCCTGCTCCGGTGCATAGACGGACACCGGCGCGCGACTACTGGCCCGCAGGCGCTGCAGCAGATCGAGGGTCTCCTGGTGCAGGGCTCCGGTGTCGAGCACAAAAATGGCTATGTCAAGTTGCAGGCTGTTGATGAGGTGGCTGATCACCATATCTTCGGCACCCAGGCTGGAGGCTTGCACCACTGTGGACGCAGCGCCATCGCCACCCGCGTACTGCGCTGCGGCCTGGGCCAGCACGCCTCGCGCCTCGGCCAACTTGATCACGTAGTCGCTGGAGGGGTGAGCGTGCAGTGCGATGGCGTTCATGCGCTCTCTGCCTCGCGGTTGAACCGGGGCTGTGCCGACACGGCATCCCCTTGGTAGAAGCTCTGGAAGCGATCAAACTGGCGCTGGGCAAATTCCATGTTTTGGTCCGCGCGCAGCACCGCTACCGAAAAACCGGTGCGCTCCATTTGCACCAGTTGGTCGATCAGCACATCCCCGGTGGCGCGGATTTCGCCGACAAAACCCAGACGGCGGCGCAGCAAAAAAGCCTGGGTGAAGGCGCGGCCGTCGGTGAACTTTGGAAAGTGCAGGTCGATGCGTGTGACACCGCCCAGGTCTACTGAGCGGGGATCTTCGGTGTTCGCCAGTGCAATGCCATTTGTGCCTTCAGCGCTTGCGGTGTGTGCGTGAGCAGCTATTATTTTCATAGTATTGGGGTTGGTTGGATCAGGCTTCCTGGGCATCCTTGGCGAAACCGGTGAACTTGGGCAGCGTATGAAGATCCTCGTGCTTGTCCGACAGTCGGGCCGCATGGGCTGCGGCTTTAAAGGGGTCCAAGCCGATGCGCTTGATGCAGTTGATAAAGGTCTCGCGCGTCTGACGGGATGTCCGGTAGGTGTCGAGCAAAGCCTCCACCACGCCTGGCACCTCCAGCGCGCCGAACGATGGACCAACCACTTTGCCAGGAGTTGCTTCCCCACTCAGTGCCGAGCCGTCGGAGCCACCAATCGACACCTGATACCACTCCTTGCCATCCTTGTCCACGCCCAGGATGCCGATGTGGCCGCTGTGGTGGTGGCCGCAGGAGTTGATGCAGCCGCTGATGTGAAGGTCGATTTCGCCCAGGTCGTGCAACTCGTCCATGTCCTGGTAGCGCTCGGTGATGGCTGCGGCGATCGGGATGGAGCGGGCATTGGCCAGCGCGCAGAAATCGCCGCCCGGGCAGGCAATCATGTCGGTCAGCAGGCGCACGTTGGAGCGTGCCAGACCCGCGTGGCTGGCCGCCACCCACAGGGCCGGCAGGTCTTCTGCACGTACCCACGGCAGCAGGAGGTTCTGGTCGTGCGTGACCCGCATCTCACCGGCAGAAAATTCATCGGCCAGGTCGGCTGCGGTGTCGAGCTGGTCGGCATCGGCATCACCCGGGGCCTGGCCCAAGCGCTTGTAGGACAGCGTCACGGCACGCAGCGCAGGATCCTTGTGTGGGGCCACATTTTGCTGCAGCCAGCGCTGGTAGGCCACTTGACGGTCGGCTGGTATTGCTATGGTTTTCAGAGCGCCTCGCGCTTGCTGTATAAGCGCTGGAGGCACAAAACATGCTGAGACTCGATCGAGTTCCGCTTGCGTAATGGTGTGGGGCGCGCCGTCAATTTCCAGGATTTGCCGGTACTCGGCCTCCACCTCGTCAATGTAACGCTGGCCCTCGGCCTTCACCAGAATCTTGATGCGCGCCTTGTACATGTTGTCGCGCCGGCCCCAGCGGTTGTAGACCCGTACCAGCGCTTCCAGGTAGTTCATGATCTGCATCCACGGCAGAAACTCCCGGATCAGGGTGCTGATGACCGGGGTGCGGCCCATGCCGCCGCCCACAAACACCCGAAAACCGAGTGCGCCGTCGCGGTCCCTGACAAGATGCAGCCCGACATCGTGCCAGCGGGTTGCGGCCCGGTCTTCGGCAGCGCCAGTGATGGCAATCTTGAACTTGCGGGGCAGGAATGCAAACTCCGGGTGCAGGGTGCTCCACTGGCGCAGTATTTCCGCAAACGGGCGCGGGTCGGCAATTTCGTCAGCGGCCACGCCAGCGCGCTCATCGGTGGTGATGTTGCGAATGCAGTTGCCGCTGGTCTGGATGCCGTGCATGCCTACGGTGGCCAGCAAATCCATGACATCGGCACTCTTGGCCAGCGGGATCCAGTTGAACTGCACGTTCTGGCGGGTGGTGAAATGCCCGTAGCCGACCGGCAAGTGGGTCGTGCCCCACGCGGCCTGGGTGCCTATCGCTTTGTCGAAAACTTCTTTGGTCGGGTGATCGAACTCGCGTGCAATGCGCGCCAGCACGCGCATCTGGGCGCTGGACAACTCCCCATAGGGCACAGCCACCCGCAGCATCGGTGCGTAGCGCTGGAGGTACCAGCCGTTTTGCAGGCGCAGTGGGCGAAAATCGTCGTCGCTCAGAGTTCCCGCTAGGTTGCGTTCGAGCTGATCGCGGTGTTGCGCCGCGCGCGCGCGGATGAATTGGCGGTCAAAGTCGGTGTATTGGTACATATCGGGGGTCAACGCGCCTGACGCAAACAAGCCCCAGCAAGACGCAGGGCAGTGAGACGTTTAGGCATGGCCGCGACTGTATCGTTCACCTATTCGTTTGAAAACTACATTCTTGCTATTTCTTTATTCTTGAGATGAATAAAGCCAGCCCCATAAGGCTCCTGCACGCTACTGCATCACCGACAAAATGCTGCTGTAGTCGTCTTTCCAGGGCTTGAACCCGGGTCGGGCGTCCAAAGTGGTGGCCATGCTGAGGTCCGGGTGCTTGAAAAATGCAGCATCGCTGCCCATCAGAGCCCAGACGGAGTGGTAGGTCTGCTTGTCAGAATCGCCGTCCGACTCCACCAGCCGAACTTCCTTGCCAAAATGGTTGGCTGCAGCCTTGACCACCGGGCGCAGGTCGAGAAAACGGTTGGTGATGTGCACTGCCAGAATGCCATCGGGTTGCAGGTGCCGGAAATAGTGCCCAAACGCCTCCAGCGTCAGCAGGTGAATCGGCACCGAGTCGCCCGAGAAAGCGTCTACCGCGAGTACGTCGAAATGCTGGTCCGGTTCACGCTCGAGTTGCAGCCTCGCGTCGCCGAGCACGATTTCCGTGGCCGCAGCGGTGCGCGAGAGGAAGCTGAAGTTTTTGTGGGCGATGGATACCACCAGCGGATCAATCTCGTAGAGCCGGAAGTAGTCGCCCTTGCGTCCATACGTGACAAGTGTGCCCACCCCCAGACCGATGACCCCGGCACGCACAGGGCCTTGTGCGGCCTTGATCTGCATGGTCTTGCCTGAACCCGCATCGGTGCTGTAGTAGGTGGTGGGTTGGTCGAGTTTGTCAGGCGCCGTAAACTGGCGTCCATGGGTAATTTGCCCGTGCCGCATGCTGCGCGACCCCCGACTTTCGTTGTGAAACACCTGCAGGGTGCCGTAAAAATTGCGCGCGGTGACCTCGGCACCACCGGTTTCTTCCAGGTGGTCGTCAAAGCGCAGCCAGGAGATCCCCAGCAGCAAAACCACCGTGAAGGCCAGCGCGGACTTGCGCAGGCCTGGGGTCCTGAACTGCATGGTCGGCAGCACCGCGATGGCAGCAACAATGCCGGTGAGCACAATGCCCACGGAAAGTTCGTAGTTGCTGTTGAACCAGTAGGGCGCAATGATGCCCACAAAGAAGCCACCCACCATGCCGCCCACTGACAGCATCAGGTAGTAGCCCGTCAGGTGGCTCGGGTGGGGCTGCAAGTGCGACAGTTCGCCGTGGCAGACCATACAGGCGACAAAGAAGGCGGTCAGGTTGATCGCCATGGAGGCGTAGACCGGGATTTCGTTCAAGCCCATGGTGGGCAGGTAGGCGAGCACCACCAGGGCGATTACAAACAGTGGCAGGAATATCCTGCGTTGGTACCAGCCACGGCGCTCATAACTCATGATGAACGACAACAGGTACAACGCCAACGGTGCCACCCAGATCATCGGAATCGGCGCAATGTTGGTGGTCAGGAAGCTGGTGTCTGCCACCATCAGAATCGAAGGGCACGCTGCCAAGGCCGCCCACAGGGCTTTCTGCGTCCAGCGTGGCGCTGGACCGTCGTCCTGTGATGTAAACACCAAGGGTTTCCCATTGCGACCCCGCCACGCAAGCAACCCGCAGGCCACCACAAAGCAGACAAACAGGCCTGACCACAGGTACGACTGCCAAACGGTCGGAAATACCGGTTCCACCGCAATCGGGTAGGCCAGCAAAGCCAGCATGGAGCCGAAATTGGACAGCGCAAACAGGCGGTAGGGCACCAGGCCCGAGCGCTCGCGCGCAAACCAGGCCTGCAGCAATGGCCCGGTCGTAGACAACACAAAGTAGGGTAGTCCGATCGAGACGGTGAGCAACCCCAGGATTCGCAGCGTGGGGTTCTCATCACCCAAAGGCTTCCAGCCCAGACTCGGCGCAATCGGGATCAGCAGCAAGCTGATCACCAGCAAACTGCCATGCACCAGGCTTTGCCTTGAGGGGCTGAGGTAACGCACCACCCAATGTGAGTAAAAATAGCCCAGCAGCAGAGTCAACTGAAAAAACAGCATGCAGGTGGTCCACACGGCGGCCGACCCGCCAAACCACGGCAAAATCATCTTGCCAATCAGGGGCTGCACCTGAAACAGCAAGAAGGCGCTCAGGAATATCGTAAGACCGTAATGCACGGTCAATCTGAGGTCAATTTTCATGGGGAATCCGGGGAAGTGCCAGCGCGCTGACAGAAGGAGCAATCGTAACCTGACCGCAGGACGCAAAATGCCGTTGTACGATTCATTCGAAAACACGGTAGAGTTCACGGCGACGGTGAGCCCGCAGGGGCACATGGTCTTTTGAAAGCAGGGGCGTTCAAGGCAATACATGGGGTTGGCAAGTCAATGAATATCTGGGTCAAGGTGGTAGGGTTTACCGATGTGGAGCGCCACTCGCTCAATACCCTGTTTCGCCTCTCGGTGCGCCGGTCACCCTGTTACTGCCTCTGGACGCCTGAGCAGGCATTGCAGCCCCATGTGGCCTTGATTGATGTGGATAGCTATGAGGCCGGGCTGGAGTTGGCCTCACCGATGCGCAACCCCCACCTCAAGCTGATTTGTGTTGGTAACGATCCGCCAGCGCAGGCTTGGCGCACCTTCACCCGTCCGGTCGACTGGCACGCGCTGGTGCGGACCCTGGACAGTCTTTTTGCGTCGTTCGCTGATGTCGATATTGACCTGGAGCTGGGAGATCCGCAAGACAAAGTGGTGCCACCCGGAGTGCATGTTGCGCTGGTGGTGGGTTTTCCGGTAGAGCAGGGGTTATACCTGCGCGCCCGCCTGGCGCTGGCCGGGATGACCGATGTGGACGATGCGCCCACCGCGAAAAGTGCTACCGGTTTCCTGGCACAACGCCATTACGACCTCGTGATTGTGAGCACCGCACTGCAGGATGTGAACGCCTGGTCCCTGGTGCGATCACTGGAGGCGCTAATGGCGCCACCACGGTCGGTGATTGTGGCAGCGCGCGCGCCCACTTGGGCGACGATCGAGCAGGCCGATCAGCTGGGTTGCCTGGGGCTGCTGGAAATTCCCTTTATTCCACAGCAGGTGGCGAGTTTGCTCAATCGGGCTTAGCGCCTGGTGTCGTGCGCCGGTGGCGCTGCGAATCCAGGCTGCGCGCCAGACGAGCTTCCACAGGCAATGGCTCACCACACAGCCGCGCCACCAGCAGTTCGGCGCACAGGGCGGAAAAACTCAAACCCCGCGAGCCCATTCCGACGCAGAGCCACAGCCCGGGCGCGGCGTCCACGTCCACCGGGCCCACCAGCGGCAGCCGGTCATGCGTGACGCAACGGGTGGCTGACCACAGCGTCACCGGCCCGCGTTCCAGTGTGTCCGCGAGTTCCTTGCCGTGCGGCGGTGCCAGGTGTTCCAGACGGGCCATGTTGCCAGTGTGCTGTGTCCACAGATCCGCTGCCAGCGCCCAATCTGCCTCGAAGCTTGCACCTACGAGCCAGTGCACGCCGTGCTCGCCCGGAAAGGACGGCACAAAGCATCCATGGCCGTTGACCGGAGTCGACGGCAGGACGCCAATCTCTTCGAGGTAGTGCCCGGTGCTGACGGTGCCGTGCACAGCCTGCAAATCACGGATGCGTTCATAGAAAGTGGTGTGCCCGACGAGTGGTTGCAGCAACGGCTTACAACCCATCGCATTTGCCAGTACCACCAGTTCGAATGATTCTTTGCACTGGCCAGGGTTAGCTTCCAGCAACCATTGACCGCGATGGTGCTGCAGGGCGGCGAAGCTACAGAGTCCGTGAAAAGAAATGCCGGGGTGGTTGAGCAGGGCACCCACCAGGGCTGCTGGCTTGACCCACGCCGCTTGTGCGTGCCACAGCGGGGTTTGGCCGGGTTTGCGCTCCAGCACACCGCTGGGTTCCCAGTCTTCGCCCTGCACCAGCAGTTCCCGGGCATGCTGGACCAATAGGCGCGTTCCGTAGCGGGTCAGACGCGAGCGTGGGTTGTCGTCGGCTGATACATGGGGTACGGCCAGCCCTACTGGCAGACTCGATGCCTGTGCTGCTGGCGTCGCTTCCTGGTCGAAAACGCTTACCTGCCAGCCGCGCAGCGCCAGGGCGCGTGCCACGCTCGCGCCGACAATGCCTGCGCCCACTATGGCACAACGTCTGTGGTTTGGTGCTGCAGGGAGGTCGGGGGGTGTTCGGAGGTTGGGCGCTGCTCCGAGGTCGGGCGCTGCGCGGAGGCTGGGCGCCAGAGCGTTCTGCTCCGTGTCCCCCGCCCGCTGCGCGGGCTCCTCCTTGACCTGCGCAGAACGCTCTGGCGCCCAGCCTCCTTGGGGGCGTAGTGCTCGTCGAGGCTTGATATCCCAGGGCGGGTCGTATACGACACAAGTCGAATCACCCGCGTCGGGTCGTACAAAGCCCGCTGCGATAAGCCAGGCTTTTTGTAGGTCCGCAGGGACCGTGATCGAGGAATCTTCCGCGATTGGCGGCGACTCCAGCAGGTAAACAACGGTCTTGCGCTTGCACCGCCGGGCCAGCAATTGCGCGGCCCATTTGTCAGCCAGAGTACCTGCAAAAATCGTGTCGGCCCGAAAGTTGTGTTCGGACAGAGTGGCCGATACCTCGCCCAGGCACAAAGTCAGGGAAATCTGCCCGCCCTCGAAACTAAACCTGTGAAAGCCGGGTTCCAAGTCTGCGCAAAGCGGAGCCAAAACGCCGTCCAGCGGCGTGCCAACTGCAGCTATGCCGACATAGTGCAGCATGCGGGGCTGTCGCACATCGCTGCGCCACAGCCGTTGGATTTCCAGGAAGCGTTTACCGTCGCCAAAGGCGGTATCCAATACGGTCCACGCCGTCGAACTGGCCCAGGCCCGGGCCATGTCAGGCGATGCCAACCCCAGGGCGGCATCCCGTTGCATCAGAGGCCTCAGGCAGCGCTTGGCGGCACGTAGCCCTGGGCGGCGTCTGCGCCGTCGCCGAAGAAATGGTTTTCCATCTGGCGCGCCAGGTACTGGCGGGCGCGTGCATCGGCCAGGTTCAGCCGGTTTTCATTGACCAGCATGGTCTGGTGCTTGAGCCAGGCGGCCCAGGCTTCCTTGCTGACGTTTTCCCAGATGCGTTTGCCCAGTTCGCCAGGGTAGGGCGGGAAGTCCAGACCATCGGCGCTGTGGCCGAGCTTGATACAGTTGACAGAGCGTGCCATGGGGAAAGCCTTCGAAAGAAAAACAAAAAAAGAGGAGTGCGGTCCGTGCCAACCGCGAGCGCGAATCTTATTCGGTTTGGTGAACCCTGGGCGAATGCAGGGAACTTCGCAGCGACAATGGGCACCAACGGCAGCAGCTGCGCTGAAAGTGGCGTGTTGCCAAGCATTGAAAAGGATGGCGATTTTGAACTTCTTGAACTATTGGCTGGACCATGCGCCCCGGCGCATTTATGGCCTGATTGCTTTCACTTGTCTGGCCCTGCTCGGCTACGGGCAGTACCTGCAGCATGTTGTGGGCTTGAACCCCTGCCCGATGTGCATCGTGCAGCGATACGCTATGTTTTTGGTAGCTGTTTGCGCTGTTTTGGCGGGCGCTACAGGCAAAAAAGGCTTGCAAACAACAGGGGGCTTGCTGTTGATTGTGGTGGCTATCGGGGGCGCCTACACGGCCGCACGTCAAAGCTGGCTGCAGTGGTACCCGCCTGAAGTGTCGTCGTGTGGACGCGACCTCTACGGCATGATTGAAGCTTTCCCTTTGCAGCGGGTGATCCCCATGATTTTCAGGGGAAGCGGCGACTGCACCGCGATTGACTGGACCTTTCTGGGTGGCACCATCGCCAACTGGGCGTTTCTGTGCTTTTGCGGCATGGGTCTGGCGGCATTGCTCCTCGTTTGGCGTGCATTTCGTGGGTCGGCCGCCACCGCCTGAAAGTAGCTATGCCCACCTTCGACCCCTTCCATTACCCCTATGCCTCCCGCCGCAATGTGGTCTATGCCCAGCGCGGCATGGTGGCTACTTCACAACCTCTGGCGGCGCAGGCGGGGCTGGCGGTGTTGCAGCGGGGTGGCAATGCCATTGACGCTGCGATCGCCACTGCTGCCGCTCTGACCGTGGTGGAGCCCAACGCCAACGGCATTGGGGGCGACGCCTTTGCATTGGTGTGGCACGGTGGCAAATTGCATGGGCTCAATGCCAGTGGTCCCTCGGCGGCTGCGATGTCGCTGGACGTGACGAATGCGCTTGGTCTGACCAGCATGCCCCGTTTTGGCCCCTTGCCGGTGACCGTACCTGGCGCACCAGCCGCCTGGGCTGCATTGGCGGGGAAGTTTGGGCGTCTTCCACTCACCGATTCGATGGCCGCGGCGATCGAACTGGCCCGGGACGGTTTTCCGGTCTCGCCCATGGTCGCTTTTGCCTGGCAACAAGCCACCCGGTTGTTTTGCAACGAGTTCAAGGAGCCGTACTTTCGCCATTGGTTCGATACATTTGCGCCTGAGCGTGCGCCATTGGCCGGTGAAGTCTGGCGCTCCAGTGGACATGCCGACACATTGCAGGGCATTGCAGAGTCGAATGCCGAGAATTTCTACCGCGGCGCCCTGGCCGAGAAGATAGCAACCTTTGTGCAGCAGGCGGGAGGGCAGCTTTCCGTGCAGGACCTTGGCAACTACCAGGTTGATTGGTGCAAACCCATCAGCGTTAACTACCGGGGTTATGACGTATGGGAGATTCCACCGAACGGGCATGGGCTGGTGGCTTTGATCGCCTTGAACATCCTCAAGGGATTTGACTTTGCCGAGCGCGACACGGTGCGCACCCACCACCGGCAGATGGAGGCCATCAAGCTCGCCTTTGCCGATGGGCTGGCGCACATCGCTGACCCGGCATACATGCGCGTGTCGGTAGCGGAGTTGCTGTCTGACGCCTACGCGGACGATCGACGCAAGCTGATCGGTTCGCACGCCGCATTGCCCGTGGCCGGCGAGCCGCCGCGCGGAGGTACCGTGTACCTGAGTACGGCCGACATTGACGGCAATATGGTGTCATTCATTCAGAGCAACTACATGGGCTTTGGCTCCGGGTTGGTCGTGCCTGGCACAGGCATCGCTTTACAAAATCGCGGCAACAATTTCTCGCTCGACCCGGCGCACCCCAATTGCCTCGCGCCTGGGAAACGCCCCTACCACACCATCATTCCGGGATTCCTCACCAAGGACGGAGCCGCAGTCGGGCCGTTTGGTGTGATGGGCGGTTTCATGCAGCCGCAGGGCCATGTGCAAATGGTGATGAATACGATCGACTTTGGATTGAACCCACAGGCCTCGCTCGATGCGCCGCGCTGGGAATGGGAGAGTGGTCGGCGGGTCAACATCGAACGATCCACCCCTGAGCACCTGTTCCATGGCCTGGCAGCGTTGGGCCATGAGGTGGTCTGGTCCGGCAACCGCCAGGCCTTTGGTCGCGGCCAGATCATCTGGCGCAATGCGCAGGGTGTACTGTGCGGTGGCACCGAACCCCGTGCCGATGGTGCCATTGCCGGCTGGTAGTTCACAGTACGTGATGGAAACCTGAGCGACTGGGAGGCAAAGCGTTCTGCGCAGGTAAAGGAGGAGCCCGCGCAGCGGGCGGGGGACACGGAGCAGAATGCTTTGCCTCCCAGTCGCTCTTCGAGTGACACGGAGCAGAACACGTCGGCGTCCAGACACTCCTCAGGAGAGCTTCTTCACCAGCACCTGGCTCTTGCGGTCCCAGTTGTAGAGACGCCTGCGCGCTTCGGGCAGGTGGTCGGGGTCGGCCTGCACGAAGCCGCGTTTGAGGAACCAGTGCATGGTGCGGGTGGTCAGAACAAAGATGCTGTCCAGCCCCATGGCGCGGGCACGCTGCTCCACACGCTTGAGTACCCGTTCGCCGTCGCCCTGGCCTTGAGATTGCGGCGACACCGTCAAAGCCGCCATTTCCGCGGTCTTCGCCTCCGGGTACGGGTAGAGTGCCGCGCAGGCAAAAATGACGCCATCGTGCTCGATCACCGTGTAGTTGCCCACATCGCGCTCGATCTCTGTGCGGCTACGCTTGACCAGGGTGCCGTCCTTCTCGAAGGGTTCGATCAGTTGCAGGATGCCACCGACATCGTCGACCGTGGCTTCGCGCAGGCTCTCGAGTTTTTCATCGACCACCATGGTGCCGATGCCGTCGTGCACGTAGACCTCCAGCAGAACCGATCCGTCCACCGCAAAAGGAATGATGTGGCTGCGCTCCACCCCGTTCTTGCAGGCCTTGACGCAGTGTTGCAGGTAAAAGCCGGTGTCGGTGGGTTGCGTGGCGGGGGGCAGCTCGGCCAACAATTGTTCGGCCGCCGCAAGAGGCAACTCGGTGTCAATCGGGTTGTCGTCGCCGGGTGCCTCCAGTGGGCGGGTGCGAATGCCGGGCACTTCGGTCAGGAAGATCAGCTTGTCGGCCTGCAAAGCGGTGGCCACGGAGGTGGCTACCTCTTCCATCGCCAGGTTGAATGCCTCTCCGGTGGGTGAAAAGCCAAACGGAGAGAGCAGCAGCATGGCGCCCATGTCCAGCACGCGGCTGATGCCGGCAATGTCGACCTTGCGCACCAGCCCCGAGTGTTGGAAGTCCACGCCATCCACGATGCCGACAGGGCGGGCGGTGATGAAGTTGCCAGAGATCACACGCACGGTGGAATCGGCCATGGGGGTGTTGGGCAGGCCCTGGCTGAACGCGGCTTCGATCTCATAGCGCAGCTGCCCCGCGGCCTCCTGCGCACAGTCCAGCGCCACTTCGTCGGTAATGCGCACGCCGTGCGAGTACCTTGCCACGTGGCCCTTGGCCTGGAGTTGCTCGGTCACTTGGGGTCGGAAACCATGCACCAGCACGATTTTGACGCCCATGCTCTGAATCATGGCCAGGTCTTGCGCCAGGTTGGGCAGTTTGCCAGCTGCAATCGCTTCGCCGGCAATGCCCACCACAAAGGTCTGATTGCGGAACTTGTGGATATACGGCGCCACCGACCTGAACCAGGGCACAAAGGTGAAGTTGAAGACAGCGGACATGGTGCAGGTCAAGGATCCAGGTGGCAGAGATAATCTGCGATTCTCTATCAAGTTGGCCCATTGACTAATTCACCTCTGAAAATCGAATTCCCGGAGTCGCTTCCCGTATCGGGCAAACGCGAGGAGATCATGGCGGCGCTGCAGGCGCATCAGGTCATCATCGTTTGTGGCGAAACCGGTTCGGGCAAGACCACCCAGTTGCCCAAGATCGCGCTGGCGATGGGGCGCGGCCTGTGTAACTACCCCAAGACGCTGCCGGATGGACGTCCGGCACCGCGCGGAAAGTTGATCGGCCACACGCAGCCGCGCCGCATTGCCGCAAGCTCGGTGGCCAAACGCATTGCGGAAGAGCTCAAAACGCCGCTGGGGGAAGTGGTGGGGTTCAAGGTACGTTTTCAGGATCGCCTGAGCCGCGATGCCTCGGTCAAATTGATGACCGACGGCATTTTGCTGGCCGAAACCCAGACCGACCCGCTGCTCAACGCCTACGACACGATCATCATCGACGAGGCGCATGAGCGCAGCCTCAACATCGACTTCCTGCTGGGCTACCTCAAGCAAATTTTGCCGCGCAGGCCCGATCTCAAGATCATCGTCACCTCGGCCACCATCGACGCCCAGCGCTTTGCCGAGCATTTCGCGACAAAGGCAGGCCCGGCGCCGGGCCGCCCCAAGCCGGGCACGGCCCCCTCGGGGGGCAGAGAGCTACACACAGTGAGCGAACGTGGGGGCCTCATTCCAGCGCCGGTGATCCTGGTCTCGGGGCGGATGTTTCCCGTCGAGCAGCGCTACCGGCCGTTTGAAGAATCGCGCGACTACGACCTCAACCATGCGATTGCCGATGGCGTGGACGAGCTCTGGCGAGACGCCCACAACAGCGGAGACATCCTGGTGTTTTTACCGGGTGAGCGCGAGATACGCGAAGCAGCGGACCATCTACGCGGCCACTTGAAACACAGCCCGATCACGCGCAGCGCCGAGGTGCTGCCGCTGTTTGCCCGCCTGAGCCCCGCCGAGCAGGATCGCATTTTTGACGGACACACCGGCAGGCGCGTGGTGCTGGCGACCAATGTGGCCGAAACATCGCTCACGGTTCCCGGCATCAAATACGTCATTGACACAGGTACAGCGCGCGTAAAGCGCTACAGTTTCCGTAGCAAAGTGGAGCAGTTGCTGGTCGAGCCGATCAGCCAAAGCTCGGCCAATCAACGTGCCGGGCGCTGTGGTCGGGTCGCCAACGGCATCTGTATCCGCCTCTACGATCAAAAGGACTTTGACGGGCGCGAGCGCTTTACCGATCCCGAAATCATGCGCTCGTCACTGGCCGGCGTCATTTTGAGGATGAAGTCACTGCATCTCGGCGTGGTCGAAGACTTCCCTTTTCTGGAGCATCCCAGTGGCCGCGCGATTGCCGATGGCTACCAGTTGCTCAACGAGTTGGGCGCCGTGGACGACGCCAATGCGCTGACCGCCATGGGCCAGGAGTTGTCGCGATTGCCGCTGGACCCACGGGTTGGGCGGATGATTCTGGAGGCCCGCAGCCGACAGGCGTTGGACGAAGTGCTGGTCATTGCGTCGGCGCTCAGTGTGCAGGACGTGCGCGACAGACCGATGGACGCGCAGCAGCAGGCCGACGCCGCCCACCAGAAGTTTGACGACGAGAAGAGTGAGTTCACCGGCTATCTGAAGCTTTGGAAGTGGATTCATGATGCGCGTGGTGGACCGACTTTGCCGTCCCCGGGAGTTGGGGCAGCCGGGCGTTCTGCTCCGTGTCCCCCGCCCGCGTTGCGGGCTCCTCCTTTACCTACGCAGAACACCCGACTGCCCCAACTCCCTGCCAAATCTACAACACACAAGTTGTCGAACCGCCAATACGAACAACTGCTGCACCAGAACTTCGTCAACATCCGCCGGGTACGCGAATGGAAAGACATTCACTCGCAGTTGCACACCGTCGTGGCAGAACACAAATGGCGCCTCAACACTACGCCAGCGAGTTACGAACAAATCCACCTGTCGATGTTGTCGGGCTTGTTAGGCAACATCGGCTGCAAGCTCGAAGAAGGACAAAATGGGGAGTACCTGGGCGCGCGCAGCATCAAGTTCTTCCCGCACCCCGGTGCCCACCTGACCAAGAAGCCCGGGCGCTGGATCATTGCCTCCGAGCTGGTCGAGACCACACGCCTGTTTGGTCGCGGCATTGCCAATATCGACCCGCAATGGCTCGAGCAGGTGGGGGGGCATTTGCTCAAGAAGCAGTTGCTCGATCCTCATTGGGAAAAGAAGGCCGGCGAGGTGATAGCGCTGGAGAGAGCGACGCTGTATGGCATCGTGGTGTACAGCGGCCGCAGAGTGAATTACAGCCGTGTGGACCTCCATGGAGCGCGCGAAATATTCATTCGGGAGGCATTGGTTGGGCGTGAGTGGGAGACGTCCTTGCCATTCCTGGCTGCCAACCACAAACTCATCAAGCAAGTGGAGGAACTCGAGCACAAGGCGCGTCGCCAGGATGTGCTGGTGGACGATGAGCTGATCTACGCCTTTTACGAACAGCAACTGCCCGCCGATGTGTGCAGTGCATATAGCCTGGAGCGCTGGTATCGAGAGGAATCAAGAAAGCCGCAATACAAGACCGGAGGACGGGCGGCAGAGCGTTCTGCGCAGGTAAAGGAGGAGCCTGCGCAGCGGGCGGGGGACACGGAGCAGAGCGCTCTGTCGCCCGGCCGAAGCGACAGTACGCTCCTGCGCTTGACGCGCGAGGAACTGATGCGCCATGAAGCGGCGGGCATTACTACCGCATCGTTTCCCAAGACCATACGCCTGGGCGGTGTGGACTGTGCAGCCACCTACCTGCACGAACCGGGTGACGCTCGCGACGGACTGACCGTCACGATTCCATTGTTCGTGCTGAACCAGGTTAACGACGAGCGCTGCGAATGGCTGGTGCCGGGCATGCTGAAGGAAAAAGTGCAGGCGCTGCTGAAGACGCTGCACCAGAGACCCCGCTCCCGGCTGGTGCCCTTGCCCGAAACTGCTACCCGATTTGCCGAAACACTGAACGAGTCCGCGCGGTTTGGCAGTGGGAGTCTGACCGACGCTGTACTCAAGCTGGTGCGGGATGCCACTTCGCTGGACATTGTGCGCGCCGACATCAAGGTCGATATGCTGCAGCCCCACTTTTTCATGAACTTTCGGGTGGTAGACGAACATGGCCGCCAGTTGGGGCAGGGGCGCAATCTGGGTGCGCTGAAGGCCGAGTGGGGAAAGCAGGCCCGCGGTGCATTCCAGGCGCTGGCCAGCCTGAAGTTGGCGCAAGGAAGTACTCGGGGAGCTGGGATGGCAGAGCGTTCTGCGCAGGTCAAGGAGGAACCCGCGCAGCGGGCGGGGGACACGGAGCAGGGCGCTGTGCCATCCAGGCTCCCAGCGCCCGCCAAATCTGCACAACAAGCTACGAATACCATAGCAAACCCCGTTCCCGGCATTCTGGATGGCCGGTTCACCGCCTGGACCTTTGGTGACTTACCCGAACTGCTTGAAATCCGCAAGGGTGGACAGACCATCATCGGCTTTCCTGCCCTCATCGACGGCGGCGATGCAGTGACGATCGAAGTGTTTGACGAGCCCGAAACAGCGGCCGCGAAGCATCGCGCCGGCTTGCGTCGTCTGTTTGCCTTGCAGATCAAGGATGCACTCAAGTATCTGGAAAAGAATATCCCTGACCTGCAGAAAATGGCGGTGACCCATATGCAGGTGGGCAAGGCGGATAACGGCTCGGGTGGCGGCACATTGGAAGAGTTGCGCGAACAGATCATCGCTGTAGCGCTGGATCGTGCCTTTCTGATGGAGCCTTTGCCCACAGACGCGTTGGCGTTCAAGCGCCGCGTCGAGGAAGGGCGCGGACGGTTGAACTTGATTTCGAGCGAGGTGGCGCGCATGGCGGGTGTTGTCCTCGTCGAATACGCCACGGCTGTGCGAAAGATCAAGGACACCAAAAATGCGCCAGAGGCGGTGGCCGATACCGCGCAGCAACTGCAACGCCTGGTACCCAAACGCTTTCTGCAAACCACACCGTGGGAGCGGTTGCAGCATCTGGCGCGTTACCTCAAGGCCATTACCCTGCGCCTGGACAAGTACCGCGCCGACCCGGCCCGCGACGCCGCCCGTCTGGCCGAATTGCGGCCGCAGGAGCAGCGCTACTGGCGCCTGGTCGCCGAGCGCAAGGGCGCGGTGGACGAACGCATGCAGGAGTTTCGCTGGTTGCTTGAAGAGTTGCGCGTGAGTTTCTTTGCCCAGGAGTTGCGCACTCCGCAGCCGGTGAGCGTAAAGCGTTTGGAAAAGGCCTGGATGCAGCTTTCCAATTGAGTCAGGCCTTTCAGCGCAGGCTAACATTTGCACGCAGGGCATGTTATGCCGCAGCTACAAGGCCTGGGCTCAGCTATCAGGCTGATCAGCCTCAAACCCCGATGTAGCGGTGCCAGACATCCGGGCTGGCTCCGAGTTGTCCGGAATTGCCTTGCCACACCACCTTGCCGCGCTCCATGATGGTGTGGTGGTCGGCGAGGTGCATCAGTTTGTGGACGTACTTGTCGATCACCAAAATGCTCTGACCCTGTGCGCGCAGCGTGTCCAGGCAGCGCCAGATGTCCTCCCGGATCAACGGGGCCAACCCTTCCGTAGCTTCGTCCAGGATCAGCAGCCTCGGATTGGTCAGCAGCGCGCGTCCGATGGCGAGCATTTGCTGTTCGCCACCGGATAGCTGGTTGCCCATGTTGCGATGGCGCTCCTTGAGGCAGGGAAACAGGTGGTAGATCCGCTCCAGGGTCCAGGGCTCAATGCTGCGGCTGCGGTTGGCGGCAAAGGCGCGCAGGTTTTCTTCGACCGACAGGTTGGCAAAGATCATGCGCCCCTCGGGCACCACCGCCATCCCCATGCGGCCAATCCGATCGGGGCTCAGATGGTCGATGCGTTCACCGCAGAAGCGCACCGTGCCGCGGGTGGCGCGTGTCAAGCCAAGAATCGAGCGCACGGTGGTGGTTTTTCCCATGCCGTTGCGACCCAGCAGCGTGGCGGTTTCACCCTGGCGCATCTGCAGATGGATGCCAAACAGAATCTGGCTGCTGCCATAGGCTGTGTGCAGGTCGTCAACTTCAAGCAGCGTGTCTGTGGTGCGCATGCTCAGTCCCTTACCGCGCTGGTACGCGGTCGTCCAGCACTTCGTCGTCGCCCAGGTAGGCGCGCTGTACGTCCGGGTTGTCCTTGATCTGCTGTGCGGTGCCGCTGGCAATCACCTTGCCAAATACCAGGGTGGAGACAGTGTCGGCCAGACGGAACACCGTGTCCATGTCGTGCTCGACCAGCAGGATGGTTGACTCGCAGCGCAGGCTTTGCAGCAGTTCCACCATGTTCTCCGATTCGTCCTGGCCCATGCCCGCCATTGGCTCGTCGAGCAGCAGGAGTTTGGGTCGGGTGGCCAGGGCCAGCCCGAGTTCCAGCTGGCGTTGTTCGCCGTGCGAAAGTGAAGCGGAGATGGTTTGCAGCCGCGTGGCAAGTCCGACCCGTTCGGCCAACGCGGCGGCCTCGGCGTAGCGTTCATGTTCTGCGCGGGCGGCGCGCCAGAACTGAAAACTGCTGCCACAGCCGGCTTGCACCGCAAGCGCCAGGTTGTCCAGCACCGAGAGGCGCTTGAAGATGCTGGTGATCTGGTAGGAACGGACCAGACCGATGCGGGCGCGCTGGTGCATCGGCATCGTGGTGATGTCGCGCCCGTCAAAGGAGATAGTCCCTTCGTCAGGCTGCAAGGCCCCGGAAATCTGGTGAATCAGGGTCGTTTTGCCCGCTCCGTTGGGGCCAATGAGGGCGTGCACGGACCCAGTCGCAACCGTGAGTTGTGCGTGATCGGTCGCCGTCAGGCCGCCAAAGCGCTTGACCAACTGGTCAACCCGAAGCAGTACCGCACTCATGGTCGTCGGCCTCCCTTGATCAAGCTGGCCAATCCATTGGGTGCCACCAGAACCACCAGCAGCAGTACGGCACCCAGGCCGAGTTGCCAGTGGATGGTGAAATGGGTCAGCAGTTCTTCCAGCAGCAGAAAGAAGACCGCGCCCAGCAGGCCGCCGTACAGATAGCCGACACCGCCCAGAATCACCATGATCATGAGCATGCCGGACTGGCTCCACTGCATCAGTGCCGGGCTGACGAAGCCGCCCAGGTTGGCCAGCAGCGCTCCGGCCAGACCGGCCAGTGCACCTGCCAGAGTAAATGCGACCAGCTTGTATCGAAACACCGGGAAACCGATGGCCGCCATCCGTACGTCATTCTCACGAATAGCCTGTAGCGCATGCCCAAAGCGCGCATTGAGCAGCCGCGCCACCGCCAGCAGGACCATCACCACAATGCCCAAGGTAACGTAGTAGAAGACCCGCTCCTGCGCCAGGTCCAGCCCCAGGCCCAGGGTGGAACGACCGGCCAGTGACAGGCCGTCTTCTCCACCGTAGGCCTTGAGGGAAGTCACCAGATAGAACAGCATTTGGGCAAAAGCCAGGGTGATCATGATGAAGTACACGCCCTGGGTGCGCAGGCTGACGGCACCAATGACCAGCGCGAAACCCGCGCTTACCAGCATGGCAAGCGGCCAGGCCAGCCAGGCACTGACGATGCCGGCCTGCATGAAGATGGCCACGGAATAGGCGCCCAGGCCCACAAATGCAGCATGGCCAAAACTTACCATGCCGCCAAAGCCGAGAATGAGGTTGAGACTGGTCGCAGCCAGGGCAAAAATGAGAATACGACTGGCAAGGGATACATAAAATTCCATCCCTGTAGCACTCGCCATGAGCGGAAATGCCACCAGCAGTGCCAACACCGGCAGCGCCAGGCGCCAATGCAGTCGGTGATCCAGAATGCTGTCGGTGTTGCCTTGCACTATTTGGGATTGCGTCATGAAGCAGTACTGGAATTCGGCAACCTGCGGTCAACCGTGCGTGGGGAACAAACCCCTGGGACGGAAAAACAGCACCGTGGCCATCAGCAGGTAAATCATGATGGAGGCGACTGCCGGCGCCGCATTGGCCGCTGCCTCGGCCGACATGAGGGATGCAAACAGTAGGGGAATCAAGGTGCGGCCTGCGGTGTCAATGACGCCAATGATCAATGCGCCGAGGAAGGCACCCCGTACCGAGCCGATACCGCCGATCACGATCACGACAAAGGCCAAAATCAGGATGCTCTCGCCCATGCCGACCTGCACCGCCAGCATCGGCCCCAACATGCCCCCGGCAATGCCACACAGCGCGGCACCAACAGCAAATACGCCAGTAAAGAGCTTGCGCACGTCGACCCCCATGGCCAGGGCCATTTCCCGATTCGAAGCACCCGCACGCACCTGCATGCCGACGCGCGTGCGGCTGATCAGCAGGTACAGCAGGCCCGCCACCAGCAGGCCCACAGCAATGATGAACAGACCGTAGGAAGAGTACGAAAAGCCGGGAAACAGTTCCACCGGCCCGGCCAGCGTGGGTGGGGCGTTGAGAGCGACCGGCTGCGCGCCCCAGATCATGCGCACGGCTTCGTTGCACATCAGCATGATGGCAAAGGTGCCCAGTACCTGCGAGAGATGGTCGCGCTGGTACAGGCGCCGCAGGATGCTCACCTCCAGCAACACACCAAACACGGCGGCACCCAGCACGCCCAGACCGAGGCCCAACCAGAAACTCCCCAGCACTTGGGTCAGGGTCGCAATCAGGTAGGCGCCCACCATGTACAGAGAGCCATGGGCCAGGTTGATCATGTCCATGATGCCAAATACCAGCGTCAAGCCGGCAGCCAGCAGGAACAGCATCAGCCCGAACTGCAGACCGTTGAGCGCCTGTTCGAGTACCAGAATGGCGTTCACAAGCCTTCCTCGTGCGCGATGCAACCTGTCATCAAGCGGGCATTTTGCAATTGCCGACGTAGGCGTCGCTGTGGTTCTTGAGTACCGGGGCGCCCAACAGCCGGTTGGTGATCCGGCCCTTGGCATCCTTGCCGACCATGCGCAGGTAATAGTTCTGGATCGGGAACTGGTTCTTGTTGAACTTGAACTCGCCCCGCACCGATTTGAAATTGGCGGCCATCAGCGCTTTGCGTACTGCCACCTTGTCGTCGAGCTTGCCCTTGGTGTCACGCACGGCGGCATCCATCAATTGCGCCGCATCGTAGCCCTGGGCTGCGTACATCGTGGGTAGGCGGCCGTATTCCTTCTCGAACTCGGCGACGAACTTCTTATTCGCGGCATTGTCCATGTCATGTGCCCATTGGGTCGTGTTGAACATGCCCAGCATCGGCTCGCCGACCGCCTTGATGACATCCTCATCCCCCGAGAAACCGGGGCCGAACAGGATCATGTCCTTCGAGAGTCCGGCACCCACAAACTGCTTGATGAAGTTGATGCCCATGCCCCCGGGCAGGAAGATATACACCGCATCGGGCTTGGCCGCGCGCAGCTGGGCGATTTCGGTGCCGAAGTTGAGCTGGTTCAGGGCCGGCAGCGCCTCCGAGATGACCTCACCCTTGAAGAACCGTTTGAAACCGGTGATGGCATCCTTGCCAGCCGGATAGTTGGGCGCAATCACGGCCACGCGCTTGAAACCCTTTTCGGTGACGACCTGGCCGGCGGCCTCGTGCATATTGTCGTTTTGGTACGAGGCACTGAAGAAGAACGGGTTGCATTGCTCGCCAGCGTATTGGGAGGGGCCTGCATTGGCGCTGATGTAGTAGGTTTGCGACTGGAAGGTCGGCGCGCCGACCGCCAGCATCACATTGGAGAAGACCACACCGGTCATGAAGTCGACCTTGTCGCGCTTGACCAGACGGTCGGCCGTCTGGCGACCCACGTCGGGGCTGGCCTGGTCGTCGGCGACGATCACTTCCACATTCTGTCCGCCCAACTTGCCTCCAGCGAGTTTTACCGCTAACTGAAAACCATCCCGAATATCCACGCCCAAACCGGCCCCCGGGCCGGACAGGGTGCTGAGTAATCCCACTTTGACAGCGCCTTGCGCGTGCGCGCCAAGCGCCAGCAATACGGCAGTCGCCATCAAACTATGGCGCAGAAATCGGGAAGAGTGTCGAAGCATGGTGATCCGTTCGGTGATGAATGAAGGGTTGAGAAGGTGCAAGTTTACGGTGCGCGCAGCGCATAAGCCGCAGGCGGCAACGCTGCACGCAAGCCCGCTGTAAGGGCTTTTGTTGATACTCGTGAGCTGTGTTGCAAAAGAGTGACACAATCGCGCTTCGAAAAGTCGGCCCTTCCAGGCATTTGTCGCATCCGCTCAACGGTTCAGCCGTGTCGCGGAAGGTTTCTTAACCAAACTTAGGTTTCCCCAAGGGAAACGGAGGTCAGCGGAATATGAGTGAGACAACGTCCCAAGGGGCGAATGGTGCTGCGTCTGTGTACCAGACGTATCAGAACGTTACCTATCTATTTGGCGGCAACGCCCCGTACGTCGAAGAGATGTACGAAAACTACCTGGCCAACCCCGGCAGTGTCCCGGATTCCTGGCGCGACTACTTCGATGCCCTGCAGAACGTGCCCGCCGTCGATGGCAGCGCCGCCAAGGATGTTGCCCACTTGCCGGTGATCAATGCGTTCGCCGAGCGTGCCAAGCAGGGGGTCAAGCAAGTGGTGATGGCCACCGGTGCCGACTCCGAGATGGGCCGCAAGCGCACCGCCGTGCAGCAGTTGATTGCTGCCTACCGCAATGTGGGCGCGCGCTGGGCTGATCTGGATCCACTCAAGCGCACCGAGCGCGACAAGATTCCTGAGCTCGAACCTTCCTTTTATGGATTCAATGATGCGGACCAGGAAACCGTCTACAACACCAGCAATACCTTCTTCGGCAAGGAGTCGATGAGTCTGCGCGAGCTGATGAATGCTTTGCGCGAGACCTATTGCGGCACGATGGGTGTGGAGTACATGTACACCACCAACCAGAACCAGAAGCGCTGGTGGCAGCAGCGGCTCGAAAGCATCCGTTGCAAACCCAGCTTTTCTGCAGAGAAAAAGAAGCACATCCTGGACCGTCTGACGGCGGCAGAAGGCCTGGAGCGCTTTCTGCATACCAAGTTCGTGGGTCAAAAGCGTTTCTCGCTGGAAGGTGGTGACAGTTTTATCGCGGCCATGGACGAACTGATCCAGCAGGCCGGCGCCAAGGGGGTGCAGGAAATTGTGATCGGCATGGCCCACCGGGGGCGCCTGAACGTGCTGGTCAACACCCTGGGAAAGATGCCCGGTGATCTGTTTGCCGAGTTTGACCACACCGCACCCGAAGATTTGCCTGCAGGGGATGTGAAATACCACCAGGGTTTTTCGTCCGATGTGACGACACCTGGCGGCCCGGTGCACTTGTCGCTGGCGTTCAATCCTTCGCACCTGGAAATTGTGAATCCGGTGGTGGAGGGTTCAGTGCGCGCCCGGATGGACCGCCGCGCAGACCCTACGGGCAACCAGGTGCTGCCAGTACTGGTGCACGGCGATGCGGCCTTTGGCGGCCAGGGTGTCAACCAGGAAACCCTGTGTCTGGCCCAGACCCGCGGCTACACCACCGGCGGCACGGTCCACATCATCATCAATAACCAGATTGGCTTCACCACGTCGGACCCGCGTGACATGCGTTCCAGCGCGTTTTGTACCGATATCGTGAAGATGGTGGAAGCGCCGGTGCTGCACGTCAATGGCGATGACCCGGAAGCAGTGGTGCTGGCGACTCAGTTGGCGCTGGAATTCCGCATGGAATTCCGGCAGGACGTGGTGGTCGACATCACCTGCTTTCGCAAACTCGGCCACAACGAGCAGGATACCCCGAGTCTGACCCAGCCGCTCATGTACAAAAAGATCGCCGTGCACCCCGGTACCCGCAAGCTCTATGCCGACAAACTGGCGGCGCAGGGATTGGGCGATACGCTTGGCGACGATATGGTCAAGGCCTACCGCGCCGCAATGGATCAGGGTAAACACACGGTCGATCCGGTGCTGACCAATTTCAAGAGCAAGTACGCGGTGGACTGGACGCCGTTTCTCGGCAAAAAGTGGACCGATGCTGGAGACACCGCCATTCCCATGGCGGAGTGGAAGCGTCTGGCAGAGAAAGTTACCACCTTGCCGACAACCATTACCCCGCACCAGTTGGTGAAGAAGGTGTATGACGATCGCGCGGCCATGGGGCGCGGCGAGATCAATGTGGACTGGGGCATGGGCGAGCACATGGCGTTTGCGTCGCTGGTTGCCAGCGGCTACCCGGTGCGCTTGTCGGGTGAAGATTGCGGTCGCGGCACCTTCACTCACCGCCACGCGGTCATTCACGACCAGAACCGTGAAAAGTGGGATGTCGGCACCTATGTGCCGCTGCAGAACGTGGCCGATGGTCAGGCGCAGTTTGTGGTGATTGACTCCATCCTCTCGGAAGAGGCGGTGTTGGCGTTCGAGTATGGGTATGCGTCCAACGACCCCAACACCCTGGTGATCTGGGAGGCGCAGTTTGGCGATTTTGCCAATGGTGCGCAGGTGGTCATTGACCAGTTCATCGCTTCCGGTGAAGTGAAGTGGGGCCGTGTGAATGGCATCACCCTGATGCTGCCGCACGGCTACGAAGGCCAGGGCCCGGAGCACAGTTCGGCGCGGCTGGAGCGCTTCATGCAGCTGGCGGCCGACGCCAATATGCAGATCGTGCAGCCCACCACGGCAAGCCAGATTTTCCATGTGCTGCGCCGCCAGATGGTGCGCAAGCTGCGCAAGCCCTTGGTCATCATGACGCCCAAGTCGCTGCTGCGTGCCAAGGATGCAGGCTCTCCCTTGTCCGAATTCACCCGGGGCGGTTTCCAGACAGTGATACCAGAGAGCAAGGAGCTCAAGGACGACAAAGTCAAACGGGTCGTAGTGTGCTCGGGCAAGGTCTACTACGACCTGGTCAAAAAGCGTGAAGAGAAGGGTGCTGATGACGTGGCATTGCTGCGCATCGAGCAACTCTATCCCTTCCCGCACAAGGCGTTTTCGGCTGAGCTCAGGAAGTACCCGAATGCCACTGAGGTGGTGTGGTGTCAGGACGAGCCACAGAACCAGGGCGCCTGGTTCTTTGTGCAGCACTACCTGCATGAAAACATGGCCGATGGTCAGCGCCTGGCGTACTCCGGGCGTGCAGCGTCCGCATCACCGGCGGTGGGCTATTCGCACTTGCACCAGGAGCAGCAAAAGGCTCTGGTGGAAGGCGCATTCGGAAAACTCAAGGGCTTTGTCCTGTCCAAATAAGGAATAACTGTCATGGCAATCGTAGAAGTCAAAGTGCCGCAGCTGTCAGAGTCTGTGGCCGAAGCAACCTTGTTGCAGTGGAAGAAGAAAGTGGGCGATGCAGTCGCCATCGATGAAATCCTGATCGAAGTCGAAACCGACAAGGTCGTGATGGAGGTGCCAGCGCCGGCCGCTGGCGTGTTGACCGAACTGGTGCAGGCGGATGGCTCCACCGTCGCTGCCGAGCAGCTGATCGCTCGTATCGACACCGAAGGCAAGGCGGGTGCTGCGGCCCCGGTGGCGCCAGTGGTTGCGGCTGGTCAGGCGCTCGTCGCAGCGCAGGCGTCGCAGATGGCCGCACCGGCCCGTGCTTCGAAAGCTGGCGTGGCGATGCCGGCCGCAGCCAAATTAATGGCCGACCATGGGCTGGCCGCAGGTTCTGTTCCCGGTACAGGCAAAGACGGCCGTGTGACCAAGGGTGACGTGCTGCAGGCCGCTGCTGCTCCTAAAACAGTAGCTGCTGCCGCAATCCCCACGGGCGTGAAAGCCAGTTCCTTGCCTCAAGTGGCAGCGCCCACGCCGCACCTGGGTGATCGCCCGGAGCAGCGTGTTCCGATGAGCCGTTTGCGGGCCCGGGTGGCCGAACGCCTGTTGCAGTCGCAGAGCAGCAACGCGATCCTCACCACCTTCAATGAGATCAACATGGCCCCCGTGATGGAAATGCGCAAGCGTTTCCAGGAGCGCTTTGAGAAGGAACATGGCGTCAAGATTGGCTTCATGAGTTTCTTTGTCAAGGCGGCGGTGCACGCCCTCAAGAAATTCCCGGTGCTCAACGCATCGGTGGATGGCAACGACATCGTTTACCACGGCTACTTCGACATCGGTATCGCGGTGGGTTCGCCCCGCGGTCTGGTGGTGCCGATTTTGCGCAACGCCGATCAGATGAGCTTTGCTGATATCGAGAAAAAGATTGCCGAGTACGGCGTGAAGGCACGCGACGGCAAACTGGGCATCGAAGAAATGACCGGCGGCACCTTCTCCATTTCCAACGGTGGCACCTTCGGCTCGATGATGTCTACCCCGATCATCAACCCGCCGCAGAGCGCCATTCTCGGTGTACATGCGACCAAGGACCGTGCAATGGTGGAGAACGGCCAGGTGGTGGTGCGTCCCATGAACTATTTTGCGATGTCCTATGACCACCGCATCATTGATGGTCGCGAGGCGGTGCTGGGGCTGGTGGCGATGAAAGAGGCGCTGGAAGATCCGGCTCGGTTGCTTTTTGATATTTAGTCAACACACCCCCCGGCTTGCCCACTGCGTGTGGCCGCTTTCCCCCTTGCAGGGGGCAACACCAGCGGCCCGGCAGAGCCGGTTCCGCGGTGTTCCTGGAAGGGGCTTCGCTGCGCTTGCCTTGGTTTAGGGGCGCGCTTTTCGGTCTGGTCTTGAATGAGGTGAGAAAGCTATGAGTAAACAATTTGATGTTGTTGTTATTGGTGCCGGACCCGGCGGCTATATTGCGGCCATTCGGGCTGCGCAGTTGGGCTTTAGCGTGGCTTGTATTGACGAGTGGAAGAATGCCTCGGGCGGCCCGGCACCGGGTGGCACTTGTACCAATGTGGGCTGTATTCCCTCGAAGGCATTGCTGCAGTCGAGCGAGCATTTTCACCATGCCAACCACCACTTTGCCGAGCACGGCATCACGGCCAAGGGCGTGACCATGGATGTGGAGAAGATGATTGCCCGCAAGGACACGGTGGTCAAGCAGAACAACGACGGCATCCTGTACCTGTTCAAGAAGAACAAGGTGTCGTTCTTTCACGGGCGTGGATCTTTCTTGAAGGCGGGTGCCGATGGCTACGAGATCAAGGTAGCGGGCGCTGCAGAAGAAACGATCGTGGGCAAACAGGTCATTGTTGCCACCGGATCCAATGCCCGCGCATTGCCGGGCACTCCCTTTGACGAAGTGAATGTGCTCTCCAACGATGGTGCGCTGCGCATCGGTGCCGTGCCAAAAAAGCTTGGACTGATCGGCTCCGGCGTCATCGGCCTGGAGATGGGCTCGGTCTGGAAACGCCTGGGTTCAGATGTCACGATCCTGGAAGGTCTGCCAGTCTTTCTTGGAGCTGTGGACGAGCAGGTTGCCAAGGAAGCGCACAAGGCGTTCACCAAACAGGGTCTCAAGATTGAACTCGGGGTAAAGGTGGATGAGATCAAGGCTGGCAAGAAAGGCGTGTCGGTTGCGTATACCAATGCCAAGGGCGAAGCGCAAACGTTGGATGTAGACAAGTTGATCGTCTCCATTGGGCGGGTGCCCAACACCACCGGCCTCAACGCCGAAGCGGTGGGGCTATTGCTCGATGAACGTGGCGCCATCATGGTTGACGGTGACTGCAAGACCAATCTGCCGGGCGTCTGGGCCGTGGGGGACGTCGTTCGCGGGCCGATGCTGGCACACAAGGCCGAGGAAGAGGGCGTGGCTGTGGCCGAACGTATTGCTGGGCAGCACGGACACGTCAACTTCAACACCGTGCCATGGGTGATCTACACCAGCCCTGAAATTGCCTGGGTGGGGCGCACCGAGCAGCAACTCAAAGCAGACGGTGTGGCTTATAAGGCGGGTTCGTTCCCGTTCCTTGCCAACGGTCGTGCCCGTGCACTGGGCGACACCACTGGCTTCGTCAAGTTTCTGGCAGACGCCAAGACCGACGAGATTCTGGGCGTGCACATTGTCGGCCCGATGGCCAGCGAACTCATTTCCGAAGCGGTGGTGGCCATGGAATTCAAGGCCAGTGCCGAAGATATTGCCCGGATCTGCCACGCCCACCCGTCCTTGAGTGAAGCCACCAAGGAAGCTGCTCTAGCGGTTGACAAACGTACGCTGAACTTTTAAAGACAAAGTGGGCTCTGACGCTTATCTGGTGAGAGCAAGCAGCTACGGAATTGATAGCGGTATCCGGCAGTGCCATCGCGTGTCAAACTAGCCTACGAGGCCGAACTGAAGGCCCGCGGGTATACCGCAGACCCAGCCCAGTTGCGTGCCGTCGAGGAGCTCGAGCGCTGCGCCCGGCAGTGGTCGGCGTTTAAGGAAAAACGCTCCAATGCGTTGAAGAAGCTGATCAACCGGCCTGAAGTCCCCAGGGGCGTGTATATGTACGGTGGGGTGGGGCGGGGAAAAAGCTTTCTGATGGACTGTTTTTTCAATGCAGTACCGCTCAAGCGCAAAACGCGACTGCACTTTCACGAGTTCATGCGCGAGGTGCACCGCGAGTTGTCGGACCTGCAGGGCATCGTGAACCCACTCGACGAATTGGCCAAACGCATGGCCGTGCGTTACCGGTTGATCTGCTTTGACGAATTCCACGTGGCAGACATTACCGATGCGATGATCCTGCATCGGTTGCTTGCCGCGCTGTTTGCCAACGGTGTGGGTCTGGTGACCACTTCCAATTTCAAGCCCGACGATCTTTACCCAGGGGGAATGCACCGCGATCGCATTCTGCCTGCTATTGCCTTGCTCAATGAGCGGATGACGGTTCTCAATGTAGACAACGGCTGTGACTACCGTCGACGGACCTTGGAGGATGTCAAGCTCTACCATGTGCCAATGGGAGCGCAGGCGGACGAGGCCATGGAACAGGCGTTCAACGCTTTGGCTGCATCGCAGGACGAAGCGCCACTGTTGCAGATCGAGGCTCGAGAGATTCATTGCCGGCGCAAAGCGGGCGGCGTGGTGTGGTTTGACTTCCGCACACTGTGTGGCGGGCCGCGCTCGCAGAATGACTATCTGGAAATCGCCAGCCAGTTTCACACAGTATTCTTGAGCAATGTGCCGCATATGCCAGTGCGCATGGCATCCGAGGCACGCAGGTTCACCTGGCTGGTTGATGTGCTGTACGACCGGCGCGTCAAGTTGGTGATTTCCGCCGCGGTGGTGCCGGAGGGTTTGTATACCGAAGGTCCGATGGTGCATGAATTCCCGCGCACAGTGTCACGCCTCAACGAAATGCAGTCGAGCGAGTACATTGCTCAGGATCGGCGGATGGTCGAAACACGATTGACATGAGCGGGCGTGACTTTGCCATTCGATGTTTGTGTGTATGGATGTTGACGTTTTGCGTCGCAGCGCACACCGAATCGAAAGACTATGAAGGCGAGCGATCCCGCATCGAGGCACAGCGACAGGAGCAATCCCGGGAACTGGACGCGCTGGAGCAGCAGTGTCACGCCCGTTTTGCCGTGACCGATTGTGTCAACCGGGTGCGCACGCAGCGGCGTGAACGCATGGCCGTGTTGGACCAGCGCATTGCACAAATAAACAGCGCCCAGCGTCTGGAGCAGGCCGAGCAGAGCCGTCAAAGTCGCAGAGAAAAACTCGCACAACGCCAGCAGCGCGAGGCCGAACAGGCGGCGACCTCGGCGTCCGCCGGGACGCAGACGCCATCGCTGTCCAAGGCAAGCGAGCCTCGACTGCCGGCGGGCGAAAGTCGTGGGATCGATCGCGCAGCAAAACCTGGAAACGCCGTCGATGCGGCTACCCGTGAGGCCAGGAAAGCACGTTTTCTCAAGAAACAACAGGACGCACAAGAGCGCCGAAACTTGCGAGATCAGCGCCTGAGGGAGCCTGTGCCGGCGCACCTCGCGCTTCCGGTGCCTCCTTGAATCAATTGAGTTGGTTCGCAACCCACTTGGCGGTATTCAACTACCGCCAAGCGCTTCGAGTTTGACAATCACCAGCGACAGGTTGTCTCCGCCACCGCGACCGCGTGAACGGGCCTTCTCGATCAGGAACTCCGTCGCTTCCCGTGCCGACAAGGTCGACAGAACCGAACCCAATTCCCCATTGTTGAAGTAATGCCAGACGCCGTCGCTGCAGGCCATCAACACGTCGCCTGAGCGTAACTTGGGGATGAAATGGAAGTCCACCGGCGGATCAGCCTCGGTGCCCAGACAACCCATCAGGATGTTGGACTGCGGATGCACGCTGGCCTGCTCTTCGGTGATTTCACCGCGGTTGACCAGGGCCTGCACGTAGGAGTGGTCCATGGTGCGTTTGACGAACTGATTGCCGTGGTAATGGTAAATCCGGGAGTCGCCTGTATGGGCCCAATGGCAATCGCCACCCGGGTTGATGAGAAACCCAGCCAAAGTGCTGTGGGGTTCTTCCTCGGCCGAGATAGCGGTCAACTTGATGACAATGTGCGCCTCCTGCACGATTTGCATCAGCGTGGCCGACGCATCGTCGGTTTCGGGGTCGTAGCGTTCGAACAACTGCTTGGCAGTCAGCATGACCTGGTCAGATGCTTTTCGTCCACCGCTGCGCCCGCCCATCCCATCGGCAACAATCGCCAATACGCACCCATTGACGCGGCCATGCTTGAGCAGCGCCACCTGGTCCTGCTGGTAGTCACGATCGCCTTTATGAATGCCGGTAGAAGCGGTTAGTCGGTAGCCTGTTGCCATATTGGGAGGGTCGCCAAGCAATTCTTTCGATATTTAGGTCGGTCTGGTCGTATTATCGAACGCACCAGCCCAAGTCGGGCTCGATTTAACCATGACCAGAGTCACAATTTACATTTGGACGCAAATCTACATTCCCCTCAACGCAGATTGATAGAACTGCAGATGGAGCACGCCGATCTGAACGCGGTCATTGACCGCACCGTGGCGCTGGCACCCGTGGATGAACTCATGGTGCGCCGCCTGAAGAAGCGCCGACTTGCACTGCGTGACGAGATTGCCCGGCTAAAGGACGCGCTTGAGCCGAACGAACCAGCCTGATCCATGAGCTTGCCGCAGCGTGTGGCATGTGCCTTTGTTGCCGACGGTGTGCTTGCCCGTGGACAGCCTGAATGGACCACGCGGGTTGGGCAATTGCAAATGGCGCAGGCCGTCGCTCAAACCATGGAGGAAGGTGGCGTGCTGGTGGTTGAGGCCGGTACCGGCATTGGCAAGACCTACGCCTATCTCGTACCGGCCCTGCTCAGTGGGCAGAGGGTTCTGGTGTCGACGGCCAGCAAGGCCTTGCAGGATCAACTCTTTCATCGCGATCTGCCCCGACTCATGTCCGCGTTGGAGATCCCGCTACGGGTGGTGATGCTAAAAGGTCGAAGCAGTTACTTGTGCACAATGCGCATGCAAGTGGCTCGCCACGCCGACATCGACTGGCACCCGGTGCAATTGCGTGAGGTGTCCGAAGTGGAGCAATGGGCGCGCAGGACGCTGACGGGCGATTTGGGCGAACTGCCCACGCTGGAAGAAGATTCTCCGGTCATGGCGCTGGTCTCCTCCACGCGTGACAATTGTCTTGGCAACGTCTGCCCCCACGCAAGTGATTGCCATGTGAATAAGGCACGAAAGGCGGCGATGGCGGCGGACCTCATCGTCGTGAACCACCACCTCTTCTTTGCCGACCTGCAGTTCCGGGAGTCGGGTATCACGGAATTGTTGCCCAGCGTGACTGCGGTGGTGCTGGACGAGGCACACCAACTTGACGACATCGGGCTGCAATTCCTGGCGCAGCAGTGGTCCACCCACCAGCTAACACACTTCCTGAAGGACCTGCAGGCCACAGGCGAGAGTTTGGCTTGGATATCCGCAGGTTGGCGAGCGCAGGTAGTGGCCATGCAGAACGCCGCGAACGCATTGCAATCACTTTTTTCCAGTCAGCCGGGAAGGATGGCTTGGAAATGTGACGCTCCGGCGGGAGTGGATCCGTGGCTTTGGCGTACGCACATTCAGCGATTGCTCGATTGCATGTCCATGGTTGCAAGTGCACTCGCTCCCATGGAGGATGCCTCGCCGACATGGCGCGTGTTGTTGCAGCGCTTGCAGGCACTGCGTGAAAGCGTCTCCTTGTTCGCGATGCCTGTGCTGCCGGGGAAGGTGCGTTGGGTCGAGGTGGGCGCGAGTGTTCGTTTTTTTGAGTCGCCTTTGAGTGTTACGAACGCGTTGCAGGCGATGGTCAAGGCGCAGACCGTCACTGGCCAGCACCTTCGATCGTGGACCTTTACCTCAGCAACCCTGGGACACGATGCGCAACTATCGTGGTTTATTGATTCCAGTGGGCTGCACGGGGCCAGGGTGTTGCAGGTGGAAAGTCCTTTCAACTATGCAGAACAAGCGGCAATATATGTGCCACCGCATCTCCCCCTGCCTGCCGATCCTCTGCACAGCGATTGTGTTGCATTGCTGATCGCCCAGGCGTTGGAGGTCTTGGGCGGCCGTACACTGGTGCTGACCACGACTTTGCGGGCCATGCGCAGCATAGGCGACGCTCTCCTGAGACACTTGCCTGCGCACGAGGGCATAGACGTACTGGTGCAGGGGCAAGGTTCCAAAAGAGAGTTGGTCGAGCGGTTCAGCGTGCAAGGGTCCCACGGCAAGCGCGGCACCGTGCTGGTGGCGTGTGCGTCATTTTGGCAAGGGTTTGATATGCCAGGAGATGCATTGCAAATGGTCGTGATCGACAAGTTGCCTTTTGCACCGCCCGACGATCCAGTGCTGGCTGCACGCGCCAGTGACATGGAGTCTGCAGGCCGCAAGCCCTTTGTGGAATTGCACTTGCCACGTGCGACGGTGGCACTGAAGCAGGGTGCCGGGCGTCTGATACGCCGCGAATCCGATCGCGGTGTTCTGGTGATATGCGATGTGCGGCTGATGCGCTCAGGTTATGGCAAGAAAATGCTGCGTTCCTTGCCAGCGATGGACAACCTGCAAGACCATGCGGCTTTCATGCAGTACCTGGGAACTCTTACCAAATTTTCCACCACGGACCCGAATCGGGCTTGATATTCGATGCCAGAAAGGTCGATTGCGGATAGGTCCGTTCAAGCACCCTTTTCGTATCGTCACGCAATTGGGTCATACCCAGTGCATCATAGGATTTGACAAGAATAAACAGAGCTTCTTCCTGTGCCGGCACATCGCGGTAATCGGTCACGGCCTGCTGCGCCCGGCTGATGGCGGCCAGGTAGGCTCCACGCTTGTAGTAATAGCGGGCAACGAAGACTTCATACCGCGCCAAGGAATTGACGATATAGCCCATGCGCAGGCGGGCATCGGGCGAGTAACGGGAGTCCGGAAACCGAGTCACCAGCTCCTTGAAAGCTTCGAACGATTCTTTGGAAGCTTTTTGATCGCGTTCAGCGAGGTCTTGCCGCACATACTTTGAAAACAGTCCCATGTCATCGTTGAAATTGACCATTCCCTTCAGGTACAGCGCGTAATCCAGTGCGGGACTCGCTGGATGCAATTTCATAAAACGCTCGATGGTTGCCATTGCCTGGGCAGTTTCTGCGGTCTTGTACTGGGCGTAAGCTTTGTCCAGTTGCGCCTGCTGCGCCAGCGGTGTGCCCGCTGCCCGAGCTTCCAGTTTTTCCAGCAGGAGAATGGCACGCTCCCATTGTCCGTTGCCCATTTCATCCTTGGCCTCACTGTAGAGGGTATTGGGGCTCATGCCTTCCGTCTTATCGGCAGAGGTGGTGCCACAACCACCAAGCAGGAGCAAACCGATCGTCAACAGGCAGGCGTAAACGACCGATAATTTGACTCGAAGCATTTTTGAGGACTTTCTTGAAACAGACCGGCGCGATTATATCGATACCCCTCTGGTCGGCGCATGGCGAAGAGAGCGACGATCTGAGTGTCGAAGCGGAGGAGCGCCAACTTCGGGTTCCCGTGGAACTGCATGGTGAGCGGGTTGACCGTGCCCTGGCACTGATGGTGCCCGAGTTTTCCAGAAGTTATCTGCAACAGTTGCTTGAAGGCGGCTTGGTCAGCCTCAATGGGCAATTGTCCGAAAAAGCTTCGCGCAGGGTGAAAGTCGGCGACCTGATGTGCGTGACGTTGCGTCCAACGCAGCAGAGCCAGGCATTTCAACCTCAGGACATTGCTTTTGAGGTGGTCCATGAGGACGCACATGTGCTTGTTGTGAATAAACCTGCGGGGCTTGTCGTGCATCCCGCACCGGGTCATTGGAGCGGCACGCTGCTCAATGGCCTTCTCGCATTTGACAAACGCAGCGCCCTCATCCCCAGGGCTGGAATTGTGCACAGGTTGGACAAAGACACCAGCGGGCTGATGGTGGTAGCCCGCTCGCGGCAAGCCATGGACGCGCTGGTCAGCGCCATCGCTGCGCGCGAGGTGAGTCGACAGTACCTGGCAATTGGTCACCACCGTTGGGTCGGGAGTGCCGCTGTGACGGTGGACCATGCCATTGGCCGCGATCCGCGCAATCGCCTTCGCATGGCCGTAGTGGACCTCCAAAAAACACAGGGCAAAGCGGCTCGAACCGACTTTCATCTGCTTGATAACGCAAGTGATTCCTGCTTGGTCCAATGTGTTTTGCATACCGGACGCACCCATCAGATTCGTGTCCATATGGCATCTTTGGGGCATCCGCTTCTGGGCGATTTGGTGTACGGCGGTCGACCTGATGCCGGCATCGTGCGTCAGGCGCTCCACGCCTTCCGGCTGGCTTTCCGCCATCCCGTGACAGGCACAGAGCTGTTGTTTGAGTCCCGCGTGCCAGGGGATTTTGGTGAGGCCTTGACGGCACGGTCGCTGAGCTACAATTTGCCCGACGGGCTTGCGAGCCCTTGAGTACCCATGCGAATGCCGTGGGTCGGCACCGTGCCAAGTGCACGCAGCTGCCCGCCACCTTGATTCCTTACGCCGTCACTATTGCAGTGACATATCCTGAAAAGCCTGAAGATGAATTTGGCGCAAGCAAAGCGGGTCCTGGAGACCGCATTGATCTGTTCACAGCAACCGCTGCCAGTGCGTGATATGCGAGTCCTTTTCCAGGATGCATTGGGCGTGGACACATTGAAGTCGCTGCTCGAAGAGTTGCAGATGGATTGGGCCGGCAAAGGAGCAGAACTGGTGCAGGTCGCCAGCGGATGGCGGTTTCAGAGTCGCCCCGAGTTGCGGGATTATCTGGATCGGTTGCACCCTGAAAAACCGCCGCGCTATACCCGTGCCACGCTGGAAACGCTTGCGATCATTGCCTACCGCCAGCCGGTGACGCGAGGTGACATGGAGGACATTCGAGGTGTCACCATCAACAGCCTGCTTATCAAACAACTCGAAGACCGCGGTTGGGTTGAGGTTATCGGCCATCGAGAGGCTCCCGGGCGTCCTGCGCTGTATGCGACCACCCGACAATTCCTGGATGATTTGGGATTAGGCAGCCTGGACCAGTTGCCCTTGCTCGAAAGTCCTGCGAATCCAGTGTTGGAGTTTGGTGATTTGACTCAGGCTTTGGAAGAGTCTTTGGTGATGCATACCTCGAGTGTCCCTGCGTTAACCGAGCACACAGCACAGCTCGACATGCCACTTGATACATTGAACATTGAGGCGAACATGCAAATGAACGGAACAGCACAATGAACGGATCCTCCGAAGCGCAAGAGCCCAAAACCGAGATTGCTACCGAAGTGGTGGAAACGTCGTTGCCGTCTGTTGTCGATGCATCGGACAAGGTGGTCCCTGTGGGTGAGTCCGCGCAGGATGCAGTGCGGCAATCGGCACCAGTCCACACTGACAACCGGTTTGCGGAGATCATCACCGGTCAGTTCGATGCTGACGAGGAGGCCGAAGAACTGGCGTCGCCCAAACGCGTGTTGGCGCCGTTGGCGGAAAGCCCGAAATTACACAAGGTGCTGGCGCAGTCGGGAATGGGCTCGCGTCTGGAAATGGAGCAACTCATTCTGGAAGGGCGTATTTCGGTGAACAACGAGCCGGCCCACATTGGCCAGCGTATCCAGTTTGGCGACAGCATCAAGATCAACGGCAAACCCATACGTTTTCGAATTGAACCGCCGCCAGCCCGTGTCCTTGCATATCACAAACCCATCGGAGAAGTGGTCACGCACGACGATCCGCAAAATCGGCCAACGGTGTTTCGACGCCTTCCCAAATTGCAACAGGGCAAATGGCAATCCGTCGGGCGTTTGGACCTCAATACCGAAGGACTTTTGCTGTTCACGAGTTCGGGTGAACTGGCCAACAAATTGATGCACCCGCGATTTGGACTCGAACGAGAGTATGCGGTGCGTGTGCTCGGTGCATTGAGCAAAGAGGAAAAGCAGGCATTGTTGGAGGGCATCACGTTGGACGACGGGGTCGCCCAATTCGGATCCATCGAAGAGGGGGGGGGCGAAGGTTCCAACTGCTGGTACCGGGTCACCATTTCCGAGGGGCGCAACCGCGAGGTGCGTCGTATGCTGGAGTCAGTCGGTCATGCTGTCAGTCGATTGATTCGCATACGCTATGGTGCCATGGTGCTGCCCAGAGGTCTCAAACGAGGCGCATGGATGGAACTGGATGATGCTGACATTCGCGCGCTTGCGCGCGCCGCTGGGGGTCCTGGAACAGGTGCAGTAAACCCGCATGGCGGCCGCGAGGACGGTGCGGCGCGTCCGCCACAGGGTAGGAACAAGCGTCGCGGATCTCGCATGGGTGGCCCCAGGGGGTCCGGCGGTGCGCCTCGCAGCGCGCCGCCGAGCGCGGGCGCGTCAGGCCAGCCAGATCCGATGAAAACCGCATTTGGCTATATCGGTGCAGACAGTTTTTCGCGCCAACGTCAGGAATCGGGGCAGCGTGGGCGCAACAGCCCCAATGGTCAAAGGCGGGGCGGACGCAACAAATAGGGCTGCGATGCTAAAATTGACGGCTTTGCTCAAGAGCAATATACGCAAACTTCATCAACTCGGAAATTACCATGACTATTGAACGCACCCTCTCGATCATCAAGCCAGACGCTGTGGCAAAAAACGTAATCGGTCAGATTTATGCGCGCTTTGAGGCCGCTGGCCTCAAGATTGTGGCTGCTCGCATGGTGCACCTGTCGCGTGGTGACGCAGAGGCGTTCTACGCGGTGCATAAGGCGCGTCCGTTCTTCAAGGATCTTGTGGACTTTATGATTTCCGGCCCTGTCATGATCCAGGCACTTGAAGGCGAGAATGCCATAACGAAGAATCGGGACCTGATGGGTGCTACGGATCCCAAAAAAGCGGCGGCTGGGACGATCCGTGCCGATTTTGCAGACAGTATTGACGCTAACGCGGTGCACGGCTCCGATGCCCCTGAGACGGCTGCCGTAGAAGTTGCATTCTTCTTTCCCGGCATGAACGTTTACTCGCGATAGAGCATGCGATGACGGCCAACCTGCTCGATTTTGATCTTGAGGGATTGGCCGCTTTTTGTGAGCGGCTGGGTGAGAAGCGTTTTCGCGCGACCCAGTTGTTTCGCTGGATTCATCAAAAAGGTGCTTCACAGTTCGATGAGATGAGTGACCTCGCCAAGAGCTTGCGCGAGAAGCTGACGGTGACAGCAACGATTCGAGGCCTTGGCATTATTTCTCAGCATATCTCGACTGATGGCACCATCAAGTGGCTTTTTGATGTGGGTGCAGGCGATGCGGTTGAGGCTGTTTATATTCCTGAAAGCGACCGTGGCACGCTGTGCATTTCGTCACAGGCGGGTTGCGTGGTGGGTTGCCGCTTCTGCTCGACCGGCCATCAGGGATTCAGTCGTAATTTGACGGTTGGTGAAATCATTGCGCAATTGTGGTTTGCCGAACATTTTCTTCGTAGGCGCCTGGGCACGGAAGAACGCGTGATTTCCAATGTGGTCATGATGGGAATGGGTGAGCCGTTGCTCAATTACGAGCCATTGGTGCGGGCACTGAGAATAATGCTGGATGATCATGCCTATGGGCTGTCTAGGCGTCGCGTGACGGTTTCAACTTCGGGTGTTGTTCCCATGATCGACGCGCTCGGGCACGACTGTCCGGTGGCACTTGCGGTGTCCCTGCATGCGCCCAATGACGCGGTGCGCGATGGCTTGGTGCCCCTGAACAAGAAGTATCCACTTCGTGAGTTGCTACAGGCCTGCAAGCGTTACCTGGCTTTCGCGCCGCGCGACTTTATTACCCTCGAATATTGCATGCTGGACGGAGTCAATGACTCCTGTGCGCAGGCGGTTGAACTGGTTTCTTTGCTTGGTGGCATGGACAACGCAGTCCACTGGTGCAAGGTCAACTTGATCCCATTCAACCCATTTCCGGCATCAGGATTGACGCGTTCGCCACGTGGGCAAGTCGCGGCCTTTGCCAAGATCCTGACGGACGCCGGCATCGTGACCACTGTGCGCAAGACCCGTGGTGATGACATTGATGCGGCATGCGGCCAGTTGGCTGGTGATGTGCAGGACATTACGGACGTGCAGAAGCGAATGCTCCGACGGCGAACCATTAAGCTCAATCCCGTGCTGGAATTCGATCGGATGGTCACGGAGGACTCTGTTCATGGTTAGAAATCTGGGTTTTTATATGAAGATCGGATCCTGCTGGCTGTCAGGTTGTCTGGTGCTGATTGCCCTGGGGGCGCTTGGCGGCTGTGCTGCGGGATCCAGCGCTGGTAACTCGCGTGGCGACATGATTACCGATTCCGATGAAACCGAGTCCAGCAAGCGCGCGCGCATTCGGCTGGAACTGGCGGTTGGGTATTTCGACAAAGGCCAGACCACCATCGCATTGGATGAACTCAAGCAATCGATCAACGCCGATCCGAGCTATTACGAGGCCTATAACCTGAGGGGTCTGATCTATATGCGCCTCAACGATCTGGCGCTTGCAGAAGAAAGCTTTCGACGGGCATTGGGTATCAATTCCAAGGCTGCGAATGTCCAGCATAACTATGGGTGGCTGCTGTGCCAGCATGGCAGGATGCCCGAAGCAGAGAAGATGTTTATGGCTGCATTGGCTAATCCTGCCTACGGCGACCGAGCGAAAACCTGGATGACGCTCGGGTTGTGCCAACTGAAGGACGGCCAAAAGGCCAGCGCTGAGACCAGTTTGCTGCGTTCATATGAACTCGATGCAGGCAATCCGATTACCGGGTACAACCTTGCCCAGCTCTTTTTCCAACGTGGCGAATATGTTCGCTCGCAGTTTTATGTACGACGCATCAACAATAGCGATTTAGCCAACGCCGAGTCGCTCTGGCTGGGTATCAAGGTGGAGCGCCGCCTCAACAGCAATGAGGCTTCCAATCAGTTGGCCCTGCAATTGAAAAAGCGGTTTGCCCAGTCGCGTGAGGCAGCGGCGCTTGATCGAGGGGCTTTCGATGAGTGAACTGTCTACTGCCGAAACCTCTAGGGTGGACGCGGTGCCGAACGCAATCACTGCTGGTGCCATGCTGCGAAGTGCCCGCGAGGCATCGGGTTTGCACGTGGCGGCGCTGGCAGTTTCCATGAAAGTGCCGGTCAAGAAGCTCGAAGCACTGGAGTCGGACCGGCTTGATTTGCTGCCCGACGCGGTGTTTGTGCGTGCGCTGGCTGCAAGCGTATGTCGTGCCTTGAAAATCGACGCAGCTCCCGTGCTGGATCGCTTGCCAATTGGTAGCGCACCGCGATTGAACTCCGAAGAACGAGGCATCAACACACCGTTTCGCGTGCGTGGTGAACGGTCAGATTGGTCGATCACCGATTTTTTCTCCAAACCCGCGGTCATTGTCGTCGCAATTTTGGTGCTTTCAGCTTTGGGAGTTGCTTTTTTCACTGAGTCGCAGACGTCCGACAACGCTTCGGGCACGCCAGAGAACTTGTCAATTGCCATATCGCGTGCGCAGGAAAGCGCCAAGATTTCGGAACTGGAGCCCGGCAAACCTGCCTCGGAGATTGTTCAGTCCGCTCCATCTGTAGTCTCGGCGGTGCCGACGGTGCCAGTCGAGGATCGTAACGCTGCAATGGCTGCCAGCGCAACGACCGGAACGGATCTGCCATCGCTGCTCACTTTTCGGGCCAAGGGTGCATCCTGGATTCAGGTCACCGATGCCAAAGGTGTCATCCTGCTGAATAAGACGCTAATGACTGGCGAATCGGTCGGGGTTCCCGGTGCGCCGCCGGTTTTCGTTGTCATCGGGCGAGTGGACGTGACCGAGGTTGATGTGCGCGGGAAACCAATGAATCTTTCAGAGGTTTCTAAAGAGAATGTTGCTCGCTTTGAGGTGAAGTGATGTCTGAATCGAATCCGATCGCGTTGTCGACGCCTCAACGGCGTTTCTCTTTACAAGCCAATGTGGCCTGGGGTGGGCGGGTCGTCACCGTCGGCGGTGATGCGCCAGTACGCGTGCAGTCGATGACCAACACCGATACGGTCGATGCCATCGGGACGGCGATCCAGGTAAAAGAATTGGCAGCAGCAGGCTCCGAACTGGTGCGCATTACTGTGAACACCCCGGAGGCCGCGCAGGCGGTCCCCTACATTCGCGAGCAGCTCGACCGAATGGGCGTTGATACTCCTTTGATAGGGGACTTTCACTTTAATGGTCACCGTTTGTTGTCTGACTACCCTGACTGTGCCAAAGCGTTGTCCAAGTACCGCATCAACCCGGGAAACGTGGGTAAGGGTGACAAACGCGATCGTCAATTTGGACAGATGGTGGAAGCGGCGATCCGTTGGAACAAGGCAATTCGCATTGGCGTAAATTGGGGCAGCCTTGACCCCGAGTTGTTGGCATCACTCATGGACGAAAACAGTCGTCGGACTAAACCATGGGACGCCAAACCAGTCATGTATGAGGCGTTGGTGACCTCGGCTCTGGAATCTGCTGAGCGGGCAGCCGAGATGGGGCTACCGCGTAACCAGATCATTCTTTCGTGCAAAGTGAGCGGTGTGCAGGATCTGATTGCCGTTTATCGCGAATTGGGTCGGCGGTGCGCCTATCCGTTGCATTTGGGTCTGACGGAGGCCGGCATGGGCGCCAAAGGCACGGTTGCCTCGGCGGCTGCGCTGGCCGTATTGCTGCAGGAAGGAATTGGCGACACCATTCGAGTCTCGCTCACGCCAGCGCCGGGAGAGGCGCGCTCGCAAGAGGTCGTAGTGGCTTCGGAGTTGCTGCAGTCATTGGGTTTGAGAGCTTTTGTGCCCAGTGTGACAGCGTGCCCTGGATGTGGGCGCACAACAAGCACGACGTTTCAGGAGTTGACCCAGCAGATAGATGACTTTCTGCGCGCGAAAATGCCGGTTTGGCGTGAGCAGTATCCCGGGGTGGAAGCACTCAAAGTTGCAGTGATGGGTTGTATCGTGAATGGGCCGGGTGAGAGCAAGCACGCCGACATTGGGATCAGCCTGCCAGGCACCGGGGAGGCCCCTGCCGCACCGGTGTTTATTGATGGAGAAAAGCGCATGACCTTGCGGGGTGATGCCATTGCCTCCGAGTTTCAGGTGATTGTTGAAAACTACATTCAGCAGCGCTTTGGCGCTATTGCGCCGTCCTCCAACCCTTGAGAGTTTGCATGGTAGAAAAAGTGGCTAGCCGCAAGGCAGACAAACTGTTGGCCGTGAAAGGCATGAACGACATTGCTCCACCGGAGTCGGCGCACTGGGAGGCGCTCGAGCATCGGGTACGTGACCTCATGGCGCGGTTTGCCTACCGCAATGTGCGAACACCCATCGTGGAGCCAACTTCGCTGTTTGTTCGTGGAACCGGCGAGACCACCGACATTGTCGAGAAGGAGATGTATTCCTTTGAAGACAAGCTCAATGGAGAAGCGCTGACATTGCGCCCGGAGAATACACCTGGCGTCGTGAGAGCTGCAATCGAACACAACCTCACCTATGACGGTGGCAAGCGTCTGTACTACATGGGCCCCATGTTCCGGCATGAAAGGCCGCAGCGCGGTCGGTACCGCCAGTTCTACCAACTCGGAGCTGAGGCACTGGGGTTCGCAGGGCCAGAGGTCGACGTCGAACTGATGCTGTTGGCTCATCAGTTATTTTCTGAACTGGGCTTGCAAAACGTGCGCGTCGAGATCAATAGCCTGGGTGTTGCTGCGGAGCGGCACGCCCACCGTGCCGCATTGATCAGTTACTTCGAAAAAAACGTGGAACTATTGGATGCAGATGCCAAGCGCCGAATGCTTGCCAATCCGCTGCGAATTCTGGATACCAAGAACCCATCCATGCAGGATTTGGTGGCGCAAGCGCCCCAATTGCTTGCGTTTCTTGGGGAGCACTCACTCAAGCACTTTGATAGCGTCAAGGCCCTGTTGAGTTCGTGTGGCGTCGCTTGGAATGTCAACCCCCGACTGGTTCGCGGTTTGGACTACTACAGCCATACCGTTTTCGAGTTTGTGACCGATGAGCTTGGTGCCCAAGGCACCTTGTGTGGCGGCGGCCGGTACGACGGACTCTTTGAATTGCTGGGCGGTAAGCCTACCCCAGCCGTTGGATGGGGTATGGGCATGGAGCGCGTTCTCGAACTGCTCAAGGAGCAAGGTCGTCGGGGCTCCACGCCCACTCCCGATGCCTACGCAATTGTTCCTTTTGCTGAAGCGGTGCCTGTGGCCATGCGCTGCCTGCAAATATTGCGAAGTGTTGGCGTGAGCGTACAGATGCACGCCAGTACCACAGGGGCGATGGACAGCATGAAATCGCAGTTCAAGAAAGCTGACATCAGCGGTGCGCGTTACGCCCTTGTATTTGGCGCGCAGGAACTGGAGCGCGGAGAGATTATTGTGAAGACGTTGCGCGATGGCAGCGGGGAGCAATGTTGTCGGCGCGTGAGTGATATCGGTGCATGGGCTTCAACCCTACAATCCCATACTTAACTTGGCGGAAAAATGGCAAATCAACTCGATCTTGAAGAACAAGAACAACTTGACCAACTCAAGCACTTTTGGAACCAGTACGGCAATGCGATAACCTGGTTGCTCATCGCTGTGCTGGGGTCTGTGGCGGCATGGAACGGTTATCAGTATTGGCAGCGTAACCAGGCTGCGCAGGCGGCTGCGCTGTACGATGAAATAGAGCGGGTGGTCCGATCAGGCGACCTTGAGAAGTCCGAGCGTGCGTTTTCTGAGATGAAAGACCGCTTTGCCTCCACGGTGTACACACAGCACGCTGGGCTGCTATTGGCAAAGGCCGCTTGGGAGGCGGGCAAGGTGGATGTGTCAAGATCAACCCTGACCTGGCTCGCTGAGAAATCTGCCGATAAGGGCCTGGCATCGATCGCTAAACTGCGCTTGTCGTCGATTCTTATCGAAACCAAAGCGTTGGACGAAGCGCTCAAAGTGCTCGACAGTGGCATCACCGATGAATTTCTCGCCCTGGTTGCTGATCGCAGAGGCGATATTTATGTTTTGCAAGACAAAAAGCAGGAAGCAAAAGCACAGTACCTGAAGGCCTACAAAGCGTTTGACGAACGCACGGAATACCGGCGTTTGGTGGAAGTCAAGCTTGGCGCGCTGGGTGTGACTGTTGAAGCGGGTGGCCCTGCTGCTGGTGAAGCTACTGCGGAAGGGACGAAGTGAAGCAATTTGCATTGGGTGTTAGACGTTCGCTGCGCGCGGCCGCATTGGTGGCACTGGCTGGTGTTTTGTCGGCCTGCTCAGGTCCCGAGAAGGCCAAGCCGGTCGATTTGGGTCCAAACCCCGCAACGATGGGTGTCCGGACGGTCTGGAACGCGTCCATAGGCGCTGTGCAGTATCCGATGGAGATTCGAATCGTCGGCAATTCGGTATTTGTTGCAGGCTCCGATGGGGTTGTTGCTGAAATCGATGCCCGTACAGGTGGTGATGTCTGGCGCGTGGCTTTAGGTGCCAAATTGTCTGCGGGTGTTGGCAGTGATGGCCGCTATGCCGCCGTGGTGAGTCGTGCCAATGAAGTGATTGCCATGGACGCCGGGCGTGAAATATGGCGGCAAAAGTTGCAAGCTCTGACGTTGACCGCACCCCTGGTCGCTGGTGCCCGCGTCTTTGTATTGTCCGTTGACCGATCGGTTTCTGCGTTTGATGCTGCATCGGGTCGCAGATTGTGGCAGCAGCAACGCGCAGGCGACCCCCTGGTGCTTGGGCAGTCTGGCGTCCTTATGGCCGTCGGTGATACGCTGGTAGCCGGTTTGGGAGGGCGTTTGGTGGGGATGAACCCACAAAACGGCAATTCGCGCTGGGATGTCGCGGTTGGTACCAGCCGTGCAACCAACGATGTCGAGCGTCTGGTGGATCTGGTTTCGGGTGTTGCCCGGGACAGCAGCCAGGTGTGTGTTCGCGCATTCCAGTCGTCGGTTGGCTGTGTCGATGGGGTAAAGGGCAGTCTGCTCTGGAGTAAGGTAGCCTATGGTGCCACCGGACTCTCGGGTGACAGCACCGAAATTTTTGGTACCGAGAGTGATGGCAAGGTGCTGGCGTGGCGGCGTGCGGACGGGGAGCGTCTGTGGTCGTCCGAGCGTTTGCGATTCCGGTCGCTGACGACGCCGTTGCTGGTCGGTCGCGCATTGGTCATCGGGGATGAGGCAGGTATTGTTCACTTTATGTCGCGCAAGGACGGATCCCTGCTGAATCGCATCAACACCGATGGTTCGCCGCTGGTGGTCGCCCCGGTCGTGGTTGGCCCCACATTGGTTGTCGTTACCCAGCGCGGCTCCATTTATGGCTTGCGGCCCGAGTAGCGCGAAACTACCTGCCCACCATGAAACCCGTTATTGCGCTGGTGGGTCGACCCAATGTGGGCAAATCGACGCTGTTCAATCGGTTGACGAAGTCCCGGGATGCAATTGTTGCTGACTTTGCAGGACTGACGCGTGATCGTCATTACGGCACCGGCAGGCAGGGAAGCCACGAATTCATAGTGATTGACACCGGGGGTTTCGAGCCCGACGCGGTCTGTGGCATCTACATGGAAATGGCCAAGCAAACACGCCAGGCCGTGACTGAGGCGGACGTTGTTTTCTTTGTGGTCGACGCGCGTGCAGGGCTTTCCGCACAGGACCACGACATAGCCAGGTACTTGCGTAAGCTCGGTAAACCTTGCGTTCTGGTTGCCAACAAATCCGAGGGAATGACGGAGGGTATCCAACTGGGCGAGTTCTTTGAACTGGGCCTGGGCGAAGTCGTTCCAATTTCTGCTGCGCACGGTCAGGGTATCCGTGCATTGGTAGAACTGGCGTTGGATCCGCCTGCTCTCGATGACGATGTGGTTGATGCGGTAGAGGACCCGGGAGTCATCAAGCTTGCGGTGGCGGGGCGTCCCAACGTGGGCAAGTCCACCTTGATCAACACCTGGCTGGGCGAAGAGCGCCTGGTGGCTTTTGATCTTCCGGGTACCACGCGGGATGCTATTTCGGTGCCGTTCGAACGCAATGGCCAGAAATTTGAGTTGGTGGACACAGCTGGTCTTCGCCGCAAGGGTCGTGTTTTCGAGGCCATCGAGAAGTTTTCCGTGGTCAAGACATTGCAGGCCATTGAGTCAGCCAGCGTGGTGCTGCTGCTGATTGACGCGATCCAAGGCGTGACCGACCAGGATGCCCACATCGCGGGTTACATTCTGGAATCTGGGCGCGCCGTGGTCATCGCAGTCAACAAGTGGGATGCCGTTGACGAGTACCAACGGGAACTCGTAAAGCGGTCTCTGGAGACACGCTTGGGATTCTTGAAATTTGCCGCCTTGCACCTGATATCAGCGCAAAAGCGTCAAGGGCTTGGACCCCTTTGGGACTCCATTGCGCAAGCGCACCGGGCCGCCAATTGCAAGATGTCGACGCCGGTGCTGACACGTTTGTTGCTTGAAGCAGTGCAGTTTCAGACACCGAAAAAGTCCGGTATGTACCGACCCAAGCTCCGCTATGCTCACCAAGGCGGCATGAATCCACCTATTGTTGTGATTCACGGTAACTCTCTGGAGCATGTCACGGAGGCTTACAAGCGTTTTCTTGAAGGGCGTTTTCGCAAGGAATTTGATCTGGTGGGAACACCGCTTCGTATCGAGATGAAGACCTCGCAAAACCCCTACGCCAACAGGGAAGACGAATGAACCTTGGGTGTCTGCATCCAAATTTGCGCATTTCCACCATTTCTTTGCGACGGTTACCCAGCATCGCTTGAATCGGGACCACATTCATGTGGTATCGTCAGCGTCCATTCAATTTTCTGAACACGGAGAATATCGTGAGCAATAAAGGTCAATTACTGCAGGATCCTTTTCTCAACGCACTGCGCAGAGAACATGTCCCGGTATCCATCTACCTCGTGAACGGCATCAAGCTTCAAGGACAGGTCGAATCTTTCGACCAGTACGTTGTGTTGTTGCGTAATACGGTCACACAAATGGTCTACAAGCACGCAATTTCAACCATTGTCCCAGGACGTGCAGTGAATTTGACGCCCGCTGACAGCGATCAACCGCCGGCAGCGTGAGCATGCTGAGCGTCCCCGCTGGTGGTGCGGGGATTGCGGACGTCCTTTCGAATTGACAACCTCTCCAAACTCCAATTTCGTCCCAACACTGCTGGTGGGGGTCGATTTTGGCGAGCCCAATTTTGATCAGGAACTCGAAGAGTTGGGCCTGTTGGCCCAGACTGCCGGCATGCAGCCGGTCAGTCGCGTGACCTGCAAACGACGCGCGCCGGACCCGGCACTCTTCATTGGAAGTGGCAAGGCTGATGAAATCAAGCTTCTGGCGAGCCAGTTGGGTGCTCAGGAGGTGCTATTTGACCAGAGCCTGAGCCCTGGCCAGCAGCGCAATCTTGAACGGCACCTCGAACTTCCTGTCAATGACCGAACATTCCTGATACTGGAAATTTTTGCGCAACGCGCGCGCAGCCATGAGGGCAAACTGCAGGTGGAGTTGGCGCGCTTGCAATATCTCAGTACCCGCCTGGTGCGGCGTTGGTCGCACCTCGAGCGTCAGCGTGGGGGCATCGGTAACCGTGGTGGCCCGGGTGAGACGCAGATTGAACTTGATCGCCGGATGATCGGTGAAAACATCAAGCGTACGAAAGAGCGCTTGGGCAAAGTCAAACGGCAGCGCCAGACCCAGCGACGACAGCGTGAGCGGCGCGACACCTTCAACATTTCCATTATTGGGTATACCAACGCGGGCAAGTCGACGCTGTTTAACGCTCTGGTCAAAGCACGTGCCTATGCGGCAGACCAACTCTTCGCCACACTGGATACAACCACGCGTCAGCTCTACCTTGGCGAGGCGGGCCGGACAGTGTCGCTATCGGACACGGTGGGCTTCATACGCGACTTGCCGCACGGTCTTGTGGACGCATTTCAGGCCACTTTGCAGGAGGCTGTGGATGCCGATTTGCTGTTACACGTGGTTGATGCGTCCAATCCATCCTATACCGAGCAGATCGGGGAAGTGCAAAAAGTGCTGACCGAAATTGGTGCCCATGAAATTGCCCAACTTCTGGTGTTTAACAAGATCGATGCATTGGCGCCGGAAGTGCAACCCCTTCGGGTGCAGGACCAGTATGAAATTGATGGCGTGCAGACGCCAAGACTGTTTGTAAGCGCTCAGACCCTTGAAGGCATTTCGGCTCTTCGGGCGCAATTGGCGTGCATCGTGCTGGCGCAGACCCACGGTGTGCAGATTCCGGCTGAAAACCCGGGGTTCGCAAATGCCATCGAGGATTAGGCACAATCGGGTTTCGATGTTCAAGAGTTGATAAATGAAATTTCAAAATAGCGTTGTCGACATGTCCCGCTTGCGCTTACCGCGTTGGTGCGCACGCATGTTCAATTTAAACGATTCACGGTGGGGTCGGGGGGACGACAAGGAGCCGGACACGGGCGCACAGGATCCGGCGAAACCGGAAGGCGACCGCGCGCCGCCGCCGCAAAATACGGGTCCGCGGACTGGGCATCGCGGGGCTGCTCAGTCAGGGCCACCGGACCTCGACGAATTGTGGAGAGACTTCAACCGCAAACTTGGCGCACTATTTGGAAAGAAT
>JFJP01012116.1_pt1 | contig 51333 bp, 44 predicted proteins | sample 431651 | NCBI WGS metagenome assembly JFJP01 (sample SAMN02602958, study PRJNA72255) | Microbial mat metagenome, whole genome shotgun sequencing project. | biome: fresh water; feature: sink hole; material: water; isolation source: purple microbial (photo- and chemosynthetic) mats found in... | reverse complement strand
GCGGCCTCGTTTACTTTTTACTGCTGGCATAGGAGCGCACGATGGATTTCCTCAATACTCATCTCCTTAGCCTGATCTTATTCCTGCCGACGATCGCGGCGTTGGTCATGCTTTTCCTGCCAAGCGGCGAGACGAAACTTCTGCGCTGGTTCGCTTTTTCTGCCAGTTTGATACCCTTCGTCCTGACCCTTGTGCTGTGGAGCAATTTTGACCCCAACAAGACAGGCTTTCAATTCCAAGAAACATATCCCTGGTATGAGGCGTTGAACTCTTCGCTTCATCTTGGCGTGGACGGCATTTCCATTTCCATGGTCTTGTTGACCACCCTGCTCACACCGCTTGCCATTCTTGCATCCTTTAGCGTCACAGACCGTGTCAAGCCGTACATGATGCTCTTTCTCTTTTTGGAGACGGGCATGCTTGGCGTTTTCATGGCGCTTGACCTGCTGATCTTCTTTGTTTTCTGGGAGATCGGTCTCGTCCCAATGTACTTCCTCATCAATCAATGGGGCAGTGCCAACAAGGATTATGCTTCGCTTAAATTCATGATCTATACCATGGGTGGCTCGCTTGGCTTGCTCCTGGCTGTGCAGATGCTCGGCGTGCTCTTTGGGACCTATGATCTGGTCACCCTCTACGAGCGTTGGAATGCGCTGGATCCCGGTGCTGTTCTTCTGGGTATGCCCGTGCATACCGTCAAGACGATCGCCTTTTGGGCATTTACCATCGCCTTCGCCATCAAGGTTCCCATTTGGCCCTTCCACACCTGGCTGCCCGATGCGCATACTGAAGCCCCGACTGCTGGTTCCATGATCCTTGCGGGTGTTCTGCTCAAACTGGGCGCGTACGGTTTCCTGCGGCTGGTTCTTCCATTCTATCCACTTGAAGCGAAGATATTTGCGGGTGCACTGGCTTTTCTTGCAGTTGCAGCGATCGTATTTGGCGCATTTGCCGCATTCGGTCAAACAGACTTCAAACGGCTCGTGGCCTATTCTTCCATCAATCACATGGGGTTTGTCGTCCTTGGTATTGCTGCTGCGGCTGCCGCAGCGGGGACATCCGATGCCCATATTGCCATGAACGGCGCGGTCTTGCAGATGTTCAATCACGGTTTGTCTGCGGCTGGAATGTTCTTCATGGTGGGTGTGATCTACGAACGCACCCATACCCGTAACCTTGAAGATTTTGGCGGTTTGTTCCCGCTCGTGCCTGTCTATGGCGGCATCTTGATCTTTATGAGCATGGCGTCACTTGGCTTGCCGGGTCTCAACGGCTTCGTCTCCGAGTTCCTGGTGGTGCGGGGCGCTTATCCGGTGTTGACGGTCTACACCGCCGTTGCCATGCTTGGTTTACTTTTTACAGGTGCTTACATTTTGAAAGGCATCATGAAGGTCTTGCATGGTCCCATGAACGAACATTGGGCGCACGGTGAACACAAACTGACCGAGATCAACGCACGCGAAATTTTTGTGGCGCTCCCGCTCATGGTCCTGATCCTGGTGATCGGTATCTGGCCTGCGTGGATTTTGGAAGTTATCAACAAAGCCGTTGTGGCTCTGTTCTAAGAGGTGGATGATGAATTTTCCCATCCTAAGCATTATCACTTTCCTTCCCTTTGTTGCCGCAGCCATCATGTTGATGATCCCTGCGGAACGGAAAACAGAAGTACGCGGCGTCGCGCTTGCGACTGCCTCGATTGACCTTATGCTTTCTGGCTGGCTCTATCTGCAATATCTGCTTGGCGATATGACTGGTTACCAGTTCATTGAAACCTACAAATGGCTTCCTGCTCTTGGCATCAGCCTGAAGTTCGGCGTCGATGGCATGAGCGCCCCGCTTGTCCTGCTGACAGGGATCGTCATGTTCACGGGTGTCTTGATCTCGTGGGGTGATTTCAATGAAGCAAAACACCTTTCTGCAGGCATCCAGGATAGACCACGCGAATTCTTTGCCTTCCTTTTCCTGTTGGCGGGCGGTGTTTTCGGCGTATTCGTTTCACTCGACCTGTTCATGCTGTTCTTTTTCTATGAAATTGCTGTGTTCCCGATGTACCTGCTCATCGCCATTTGGGGATGGGTCAAGACTCGTGAATACGCGGCCATGAAGCTGACACTGTATCTGTTTATCGGCTCTGTCATAGCCCTTGTTGGTGCTCTTGTCATGTACTGGACACAATATCAAAACACGGGCGTCCTCTCCTTTGACATGATCCAAATGGAGAGCGCGGGTTTCTCGGCTGCATTCCAATATGCCTGGTTCCTGCCTGTCTTCTTTGGTTTCGCCGTCCTGGGCGGTATCTGGCCTTTCCACAACTGGTCTCCTGATGGTCACGTTGCCGCGCCGACAGCCGTTTCCATGTTCCACGCGGGTGTATTGATGAAGCTTGGCGCATTTGCCGCTCTGCGCGTTGGTGTGATGCTTTTACCCGAAGGCGCGAAGCAGTGGGCCTGGCTTGTCATGGCATTTGCGGGTATCGCGGTTGTTTATGGCGCATTTATTGCCTTTGTCCAGACCGATATGAAATATATGATCGGTTTCTCTTCCGTTTCTCACATGGGACTTGTGGTATTGGGTGTCTCCACGCTCAACCATGACGGTCTTGTGGGTGCGGGTGTGCAAATGTTTTCCCACGGCGTCATGACGGCTCTCTTCTTTGCCATCACCGGCATGATCTATGATAGAGCACACACTCGTATGATCCCCGAACTCGGTGGGATCGCCAAGGTCATGCCCTACGCGACGATCGGCTTTATAATTGGTGGCCTGGTTTCAATGGGTATGCCTGGTTTCTCCGGCTTTGTCGCGGAGTTCCCCATTTTCATGGGCGTCTGGGGCAGGCAGTGGATGGTGGCGGTTGTTGCCAGTATTTCCATTGTGATCACTGCTGCGTACATCATGATCAACATCCGAAAAGTGTTCTTTAGTCCAATGCCTGAAAAACTTCTTGAACATCATATCGGTGACATCACCATTCTGGATAAAGTTGCCATTACCACCTTGTGTTTCTTTATGATCGTGATCGGCATGTTCCCCGCGGTGATGGTGCCGATGGTCGAAAAAGGTGTCGAAAATATCCTGCGTCTCCTGGGAGGTGCATAAATGTTTACTCCCGTAATGTTCGCTTCCATCCTCCCCGAAATTCTGATCATCGCGCTTGCTGTGATCCTGCTTGTCGTTGAGCCATTCTGGAAGGAAGACCAGCGCCGCAATGCAGGTTGGCTTACTGCGGGCGGACTCTTCATCTCGATGATCGTCAGCCTGCTTTTTGGTCAGCCTGGTGAGCCGATTTCTGTTTTTGGCGACATGATCCGCTTCGACTGGCTGGGTTTCTTCTTTAAGATGCTCTTCATGTTTGCCGCCGCCGTCACCGCTCTTCTTTTGATGGATCACGAGAAGGCTGGACGACGCGGTGAGGCATATATCATGCTGTTGGCTTCAGTTCTTGGCATGAACCTGATGGCAGTCTCAGCAGACCTGATCATGCTCTATCTGGCGATCGAAACAGCCTCCATCCCCCTCTATATTTTGGCTGGTTTCCTGCTGGTTGACGACCGCTCCACCGAAGCAGGCTTTAAATATTTGCTCTTCGGAACACTGGCTTCTACCGTTTTGCTCTATGGTTTTAGTTTGATCTTTGGCTTTGCAGGTACGACCAACCTTTACCAGCTTTCCGAAAAGCTTGCCGGTGGTGATCTTTCGCCCATGCTTTCCTTCGTTCTGGTTGCTCTTGTCCTGGTGGGACTTGGCTTCAAGGTTTCCCTTGTGCCATTCCATTTTTGGGCACCCGACGTGTACGAAGGTTCCCCGACACCCGTGGCTGGTTTTCTCTCGACTGCTTCCAAAGCGGCCGGATTTGCGGTCATCGTTCGTTTCTTCTTTGTCGCCTTCCCTGAATTCGCTCCCTCGTGGACGTTGGTACTTGCGGCGCTTTCTGCCATCACCATGACGGTTGGCAACCTCCTGGCAATTTCGCAGACCAATATCAAACGCCTGCTGGCATATTCCTCCATTGCTCATGCAGGCTATGCCTTGATTGGCGTGGTTGCCTTTAGCCAGCTGGGCGCGACCGGTGTCGTCTTCTACCTTGCGGCATATATTGTCACGAACCTGCTCGCCTTCGGTGTCATTATGGCGTTCAGTCGTGTGACCGGGCTTGATAACCTTGAAGATTATGCGGGTATGAGCCGCCGCAATCCCTGGCTTGCCTTGATGATGCTGGCCGCCTTCCTCTCGCTGGCGGGCATGCCCCCGTTCGGCGGTTTTGTGGCGAAGGTATTCGTCTTTGCCGCAGGTGTGCAGGCCAATTACACCTGGCTTGTGGTGGTCGGTATACTCAACTCTATCATCGGTGTCTACTACTATCTCAATGCGATGAAATTCGTCTACCTCTATCGTATGCCGCATGAGGATGAAGGGAAACATCCCATCCCGTTGACCCGCCCGTATGCCATTGCGCTCGTTGTCTTGACCTTTGCTGTGATCCTGGTCGGTACTCTGTTTGCTCCCTGGTTCACCTGGTCAGATGCCGCGGCATTAAATTTGTTTTAGTCACGGGTAGTGCGGTATGATGAATATCGCACTACTTTATTTTTTAATTTTCGTTTGACATCCTTTTGCCCTGTCAGTTATAATCGCGCGGCATGACACAGTCAGACCAAAACCGTCGAAATAGGTTGATAAGCACCCTGCTGATCGTTGTGATCGGGCAGGTGGGTTGTTTAACTCTGGTTGTGATCCTGGCTTCTGTATTTGGAGGCCTGTGGCTTGATAATATGTTCGGAACGAAACCACTTTTTACCTTGGTGTTGTTGTTTGCTGGCATTCCTCTTTCGGTGCTCCTGATGCTGTACGCTTCGCGGAAAACGCTGGCGAGGTTGAAGGAAAAATATGAAACCGAGGAAAAAGAATCTACTGCTTAGGAGGCGGGCTTGGAGACCCAAAAACGTACCCCGTGGCGGCGCTGGATTGTACTAGTGCTGATGATCGCAGGTTTTATTCTGGGAGGGATTTTTGTCCCTGTTCAGCCTGAGATCGCTGTCGCCGCCGAAAAATTAATTGAGGAGCCGATCGCCGGGAATTTCCTGGGCTTGGGTCCACTGTATTTGGTGAATACGCTTCCCACACTGGTTGTGACCATTATCCTCCTGGTGTTGATCGCGTTTTTTACCAATCGTTCATTAAAACAAAGCCAAAATACAGACCTTGTACCGCGTGGCATTGGCAATGTGGTGGAAGCGATTTTGGAAATGCTCTATAACCTGACGGAAGGCTCGGCTGGCAAATATGCCAGGATGATCTTCCCCTGGTTTGCAACCATTATGATCTATGTTCTGTTTGCCAACCTGCTCAAGTTAATTCCAGGTTTTGAGTCCATTGGTGTCTTGCATCACGCGCATGGCGAAGGACATGAAATTGAAGCGCTGGGCGGGGCCTGGTCATTGTTGACTGCCGCCAAAGTTGAAGAAGGCGGCTATATCCTTGCTCCATTCTTCCGTGGCATTTCCGTTGATCTGAACTTCACTGCTGCGCTTGCCATTATTTCCGTGGTGATGATTCAAGTGATCGGATTACGCGCTCAGGGCCTCAGCTATTTCAGCAAGTTCTTTAATACCCGCCGCATGTTCAAAGTGCCTTTCTTCGGCGCGATGGACTTTTTGGTCGGTTTGCTTGAGTTGATCTCCGAGATCTCGAAGATCCTCTCGTTTGCCTTCCGTCTTTTTGGTAATATGTTCGCGGGTATCGTTCTGGTTGCCATTGTTGCCGGTTTGCTTGGTAAATTCTCCATCCTGCCTGCAATGATCATGATGTTTGAGTTGTTCGTCGGTGTTATTCAAGCCTTTGTGTTTGGTATGTTAACCATGGTCTTCATGGCGCAAGCCACCCAGGGTCACGGCGGCGAAGAGCACGCGGAGCATTGATCATCCGCTTTGATTTTGTCATAAATTACTCTAATAATAACTAGGAAAAACCTAAGGAGGCTTTACATGGAAGGAAGTATTTTGGATGCAATGCGCTATGTGGGCGCAGGTCTGGCAATGATTGGCGCCGCTGGGGCGGGTATCGGCATCGGTTTGAGCGTGCAGGGTGCGCTTACGGGCATGGCTCGTAACCCCGATACGTACGGTAACTTGTTGACTAACATGATCCTGGGAATCGCGTTCTCTGAAGCCATCGCCATTTACTGTCTGGTTATCGCGTTCCTCATGCTCTTCAAAGTTGTTTAATTCATAGGAGCCTGGAAATATGGAAGCTCTTGGTATTAATTTTGGTCTCCTCATCGTCCAGATCATTGCGTTCGCCATTGTGTTTCTGACACTGAACGCCTGGGTCTACAAACCCATGTTGGATATGATGGAATCCCGCAAGCAAAAAATTGCCCAGGGTTTGGAAGACGCTCGCGTCGCTTCTGAAGCCCGCGCAAACGCTGAAAAAGAAGCTGCCAGGGTCCTTGCTGAAGCTCAGGCTGAAGCGGGCAAGGTGGTTCGTGAAGCCACGGAACGCGCCGCTGTTGCCGGGAAGGAAGTGAAGGCCGCCGCTGAAGCTGAAGCCGTCAAGGCCCGTGAAGCCGCCATGGCGGAAGCGGAACTTGAGCGTAATCGCATTCTTGGTGATCTGCGCGGACAGGTCGCAGCGCTCGCCATTGCTGCCGCCAATAAACTCGTGGGGGAGACTCTGGACGAGAAAAAACAGCGCGCGTTAATTGATGAGTTTTTCTCTGGCGTAAAAGGCGGCAAGGTGATTGTTGCAGACAGCCTTACCGGCGATTCTGCCGAGGTCACCAGTGCCCTGCCGCTGACCAGTGATGAACAGAAGGCTGTGAAGACGAGTGTCTCTGTCAAGGAAATTTCCTTCAAGGTGGATCCCTCCATTCTTGGCGGCCTCGTCATCAAAGTTGGTGACAAAGTACTGGATGGTTCTGTAGCGGGCAAGCTCGAAGGTCTTCGTCAGACTTTGAAATAAACCCGGTTGTCACATCGTAATAACGACTTCAAATGTTTGGAAAGGGTTTTGGTAAAATTACCAGAACCCTTTTTTATTTAAAGGATGATGGAGATACATGCAGCTTAAAACCTTGTTTGTTGACTTTCCATTTCCCGCTCCTCAAAATATTCCGGATGTGGAGATCACTGGAATTGCCATTGACAGCCGTGCAGTCAAGCCTGGTTATCTTTTTGTCGCCATGCAGGGCGGTTCCCTGGATGGACACAATTACATCCCCAGGGCAATTGAGAATGGCGCTGTTGCCATTGTTGGTGATGTGGGCCGTGCTTCCAGCCCGGCTTATATCGGACTCGAAAAACCGCGCCAGGCATTGACCCATCTGGCCGCGGCATTTTACGGTTTTCCCGCCCGCAAGTTGACAGTCATTGGCGTTACAGGTACCGATGGGAAAACCACCACCTGCAACCTGATTCACAAGATCTTGATCGCCGCAGGGATTCGGGCAGGGATGATCTCGACGGTTAATGCAGTCATCGGGGATGAGATATTGGACACAGGTTTCCATGTCACCACGCCCGACGCGCACGATGTACAGCGTTTTCTTGCGCAGATGGTCGCTGCGGGTTTGACCCATGTTGTGCTGGAAACCACCTCACACGGCTGGTCACAGCATCGTGTGGATGCCTGCGAGTTCGATGTTGGGGTGGTTACCAATATCACCCATGAACATTTTGACGAACACGGCTCTTACGAGAACTATCGTGCCGCAAAAGCCCGCTTGTTTGACAGTCTGGCGCAGACCAAAACCAAACCCCGGGGTAATCCGCGTCTGGCGGTCATCAATCGTGATGACCGTTCGTTTGAATTCCTGGATGGATTTATTAAAACGAAGAAGTTGAACTACGGTTTGGGAGTCGCTGCCGATGTCCGTGCAGAGGGCATCCAATATGGTCCATCTGGAATTGAATTTACTGCAGTCTCCAATGATTTCCGTGTGGAAGTTGAGAGCAGTCTGGTCGGGGCATATAACATCTCTAATTGCCTTGCAGCGCTTACAGCGGTTGTCTATGGGCTGGGCGTGGCTCCTGAGGCTGCAGCCCGCGGAATTGGTGCATTGGAGGGTATTCCCGGGCGTATGGAGCAGATTGACCTGGGTCAAAATTTTATCGCGGTTGTGGATTTTGCTCATACACCGAACGCTTTAAAAGTGACCCTTGAGGCAGGGAGAAAAATGACAAAGGGCAGGGTTATTTCTGTTTTTGGTTCAGCAGGCTTGCGTGATAAGGAAAAGCGCCGCATGATGGCGGAAGTTTCAGCTGAATTGGCGGACTTCTCCATATTGACGGCTGAAGACCCGCGCACCGAATCGCTGGCTGGAATTCTTGATGAAATGGCAGCCGGGGCCAGGTCAAAGGGCGGTGTGGAGGGTGAGACGTTCTGGCGGATTGCGGATCGCGGCGCTGCCATCAGGTTTGCGATCCGCCTCGCAAAGCCAGGTGACATCGTCCTCTCGTGCGGCAAGGGACATGAGCAATCCATGTGCTTTGGCAGGACCGAATATTTGTGGGATGACCGTACTGCCATGCGGGCTGCATTGACCGAATTTCTGGGGATTGAAGGCGAAAAAATGCCATACCTGCCTCCGCAGGATAAAAATGAAAAAGATTGGCTGCCAGGCTGATATGCCATCCCGGTCCCAAAACGACATTCAGCAGCACGATCTCATCGGGAGTTGTTTATGATTCATTACTTGCACCGCCAACAAGTGATCCCTGCTCCCATTGAAGAAGTATGGGCATATTTTTCAGACCCTAAAAACCTGAACCCCATTACCCCGCCCGATATGAATTTTGAAATTGTCGCCGGGGGGGATGTGAAAATGGTTGAGGGACAGATCATTGAATACCGCGTGGAATTTTTACGCGGCATCAGATCGCTGTGGCTGACGGAGATCGCACATGTGCGTGACCTTCAATATTTTGTGGATGAACAGCGTGTGGGACCGTATCGTTTTTGGTACCATGAACACCGTTTCGAAAAAACCGCCAACGGGGTGAAGATGACTGACCATGTAACCTATGTCCCGCCGTACGGCTTTTTGGGCGATCTTGTGACCGCGGTCTGGATCCGGGGCAAATTGGAGCGCATCTTTGATTTTCGATTTCAAAAGATCAATGAACTTTTTGGGAGTGGCAAATGACAAACTGGACTACCCCTGTTGTTTTGACTGGCAGGTATGTTCGTCTTGAACCATTGAGCGAATTGCATATCCCCGGCCTTGCCAGGGTCGGCGTGGGGCAGAATTTCTGGCATTTCATGTTATATGGTGACATGCAGACGGAAGCCGATATACGGCGCTGGGTTCTGGATATCATGGGCCGTGGGCAGCGGGAAACAGACCTTCCTTTTGCAGTGATCCATCTTGAGTCTGGGAGGGTGGCCGGTGCAACCCGCTACTTGAATATCATCCCCAATGATCGTGGTCTCGAAATTGGCGGTACCTGGTATGGGACCGAGTTCCAACGCTCAGTGGTCAATACCGAATGTAAATACCTGCTGCTGACTCATGCCTTTGAAACACTTAATGCCATCCGGGTTCAATTAAAAACCGACTTGATCAATGAACGTTCGCAAAGAGCAATAGAACGCCTGGGGGCCAGGAAGGAGGGTGTGCTGCGGCACCACATGATCCTGCCGGATGGGCGCATTCGCGATTCGGTGTTTTACAGCATTTTGGATACAGAGTGGCCTGCTGTGAAGGAAAAACTTGAAATAATGCTGGAAAAATACAGGGTATCTGCTGTTTAAGGCGGATACAGCCATTGCAGTGCTTCTCCAAAACTGACTACTGCTCTCCTGCTCTTGCTAAAATATACCCGGCTTCAGGTTCTTCCGCCCAATGGGTTTGGAGGGTGTAGTAGTTTATATTTACCGCATGCAGCTTCCAGCTTTCGATCTCTGCACCCACAAAGTTCACTTCGACCACGATGCTTTCTCGCCGGAAGTTTTGCCCCTGGTCAAAGACAAAATTCCCCAGGGCATAAAAGATCAGCTTATCTGAGAAAACCTCCAGGGGCTGGACGATATGCGCATGGTTGCCGATCACAAGGGACGCCCCCGCGCTGATAAAATCCCGTGCCCATACACGCTGGATGTCCTGAGGCTTGGCGTCATATTCCACACCCCAGTGCGGCAACACGATCACCACATCTGCAATTTGTTTGGCCGAGACGATCTCTGCCTTGATCATGTCAATATATGCCTCGGAAAGAGGCGCGGTGCCGGGCATGTTCTCTGATGCCCAGACCCTGTGATCGATCTGATTGATTCCCAAAAATGCAAAGCGGATCCCGCTCCGCTCTATGACGATCGGCTGGCGGGATTCTATTAACGTATTACCTGCGCCCACTGGCTGAATTCCGGCTGCCCCAAGGGTGGTGATCGTATCCAGCAGCGCTTTGTTATTACATTCAAACCCCTTTTTACCGCAATCCTTGATGTGATTGGTGGCAACGCTGATCACATCAAAGCCGGCGAATTGCAGCCCCTCCACCATGCGCGTTGGACCGATCAGATTCATGCTGTTGGGACACGGCATGGGTGGGGATTCGTCCGAAAGTGACCCATCCAGACTGCCGACCGTGATATCTGCAGCGCGCAATTCGTCTGCGACAAATTCGAACGGATGGTTATAGTTGTTTTTCTGTCCGTTTGCGATGACCGTCTGTTTGGCGATACAACGCCCAAGATTTATATCTCCTGTGAAGAGAATGCGGGTCCGCGGGGGTTGGGTGGGGATTGGCGTTGATTCCTGCGTGGCCGTTGGCGGCGCAACGGGCATGTTGAGTATTGGCGTTGGGACGGGGCCAGCCAGGGATTTCATGGGTGGTACTGTTTTTCCAATGAACATTCCCAATAATAACAACAGGATAAAAACTTTTAAAAACCTGGTATGTCGCTGCATTGCAGATCCGCCTTGTTATTTCGTTTTGGGTGATTACCCGGCATCCTGGACGTGGGGGAACAGGTAAAGTCGTGCAAAAAATATCCCATAAACAATTGTAATTGTTTATGGGATATTTTCAGGGTTTATGTGAATTTCTTAACCAGTCGCCAGGTTTGGCTTCAGGAAGGGACCAAGCAAATATGTGACCACGTCTTCGGCCGAGTAGCTGGTTTTTCCTTCCTTGAGGAATTGCCCCGCCAATACCAGATCGTCTCCCGAGGTGATGATGGGTTGTTCCACGTAGCCATCCTTGCGGATTTGTGGGAAGCCGGCCGTGGCGGTCAGGTTGTTGCACAGGCAGGAGCGATTGACGGTGTCTTCGATCTCACCGCCTTTTTTAACGAACATATCCACTGGTTCGGAGGCGCAGCGATAACCCACCGAGCCATCCTCCCGTTTGTAAAGGATGCGCAGAAAACCCAGGTCGCAGATTCGAGGGCGCTTTTCATAGGCTTCTGTTTCTGAGAGGGTGCCTTCCAATTGCGCCACTTTGAAGGGGAAACCTGTTGGTGAAGTGTACGGGCTGGTGAAAACCTCTGCCTCTTCCTTCATTACCTTTTGAAGAAGGCGTTTTTTCAAGTCATCCCTCATGCCTGATTCATTGCAAAGGGAAAACGCGGTGCCGACCTGCACGCCTGCTGCGCCTGCATCCAGCGCCGCTTGTACCTGTTTGGGATTGCCGTAGCCGCCAGCCAGCCAGAAGGGCCGTTCCAGTAGTTTCATCTTCTCAAGATCAACGGCATCCTTTTCACCGTAGATGGGTTCGCCCTTTTCATTGAAATTGACCGTACCGCGGGGGGGCGCATTATGACCTCCCGCCGTGGGACCTTCGATAATAAAACCATCCACAGAGCCTTCACTGCGTTTGATCAATGCCTGAGCCAGCACAACGGATGAGATGATGGGCAGGAACTTTGGGCGTTTAAGTTTTCCAACCAGTTTGGCAATGCCGGGAAAAATTCCTTCTGGGTCAAAATGGATGCGGTGGTCATCCTCCTTGCCCGCGCCGTGTACGTCCACCCGGTAGGAAACAGGTTCATGGTTGCTTAGTTTGTCCAGCACTCCCGCGATCTGGGTGGGAATACCCGCGCCCATCAGCACCACATCCACACCCGCCAGCATTGCGCCGTAGAGTGAGGCCAGGGTGGGCATTTGCACTTTCTCCAGCAGGTTGATGCCGACAAGTCCGGAATGCCCTTCCTTGGCGAGAAAGACCTCCACAAAATTGGCAAGCGCTGTCACCTGGTCCAGGAATTGGGGCGGTTTTAGCGTGTACGCCGCGGGGGTCTTATAGGGTGTTTCCGCTGATTTGCCGCCCGGGGTGTAGTAGCGGTTAATGATATTTTGTACAGGTTCGGGGATCGAAAAATTACCAAGCGCGCGGCGTACATTTTCGCCCAGGTCACCGTCCATCAGACGGCTTACCATGACCCGGCTGATGCCCGTGCCCGATACAACCCCCAACTGCCCCAATTGCGAAACGGCTTTTGCCAGGCGCCAATCAGAGATGGCTACTCCCATGCCGCCTTGTATTAACTTCGGTAGGTTCATTCGTTGGCTCCAAATATTAATAAATGGGACTTCGGAAATCCTCCCGAAGTCCTTTGTTTTAGGTATAACCCCGATCATCGAGATGGGTTTCTTATTTTATATCCGTAAAAAACCAATTTCCTGGCAGGGCAAAAACAAAATAAGAAATAGAAGGGTCACATATACCAGCATCGTCCCGAAGGTTTATTTCGAGGTTCTTGAGCATCTAATAACAACCTTCGGGACGTTTTTGCCAATTACCGAAAAGATCTAATAGATGGGTCCAATTCAACTCACGATATGGCCCGCAGCGCGGCTCGGGCTTTCGTCAGGTTGTTGAGCAGGATCAAGCCCAGGGTGCTGATCAACCCGATGGAAATACCCCCGATCCAAATGGCCTGTGGAAAGAAGTTATCGTTGAGGAAGCCGCCGATCAGCGGCGAGAGGGTTCGAGCCATACCCCAGCCGAACCAATACACCGACATGTACCTGCCGCGCATATTTGCCGGCGCAATGTCTGCCACGTATTTGCTGGCGGTTGGCACAATGGTGAGTTCGCCGAAAGTCAGGATGACCATGCTCAGCCAGAAGCCCCAGAAGTTTGTCATCAGTGCCACACTGCCCACCCCCATTGCATAGATGAACATGCCCGCCGCCATGACAGGCAGCGTATTGTGGCGCCGCGTGACTTTTGTGACGGCGTATTGAATGAAAACACACATGAACGCGTTGGTGGTGGGGATCCAGCCGTATTGGACTTCAGGGATGCCGAAGTTCATTTTTGCGTAAACGGGCATGAGGATCCACAACATGGTGGGGGCGATCAGACCGACTGACATCAGGGAGACAAAAGCCATGTAGCCTTTGTCACGGAAGACATGCGCATACCCCCCCGCGCTCTGGATGGGGGTTTCCGAAGGATCTGCTTTTGTGATGGAAGCGGTTTTATCGAGTGTTTCGTGTGCCAGGAAGGAGAGCAGCAGACTGTAAATAATGAAGCCAGCTCCCGCGCCGTAGAATGCGAGATTATACGATGTGGATGCGAGGAACCCGCCAACGGCTGGACCAATGCCGAAAGCGGCATTGTTGGCGATGCGGTTGATGGCGTAGGCGTCGGTCCGTTTTTCAGAGGGGATCATGTCGGCCAGCATGGCGTCGGCGCCCACCTGGTACAGGGGATTGGACAAGCCGATCAAGACCATCAGGATCACAAAATGCTGGTAGGTCTCGGCGCGCATCAGGAACAGATAGGCGATGCCGTTTAGCGCAAGACTGAATACCATGACCACCTTGCGCCCCACCTTATCGGCAAGGGTACCTGCGAGAAAGGATGCGAACAGTCCCGTGCCGGCATTGATCGAGATCAGCATTGCCACGGTACTGAGCGGCAGGTTCAGTTTTCCGCTGGCGTAGATCAACAGGAAGGGCCAGATCATGCTTCCGCCCGCCGTGCTGATGACAATGCCTGCGATCATCAGCCAATACTGGCGCGGATATTCGTTGTAGAGGAGTCTGAGTTTATAGAACATGAGGGAAAGAATGATCGTTTTCTGTGGAGGATTGGGTAATTATGAGGACGAGTGTAACATGAAAACGCAGGTTGGTTCTTCGCCCCCGGGATGATGCCTGCCATGTTTTCCGGCTTTGCGAGACAGACAGGTTAGCAGTATTTCTGAGCCAGCTTGTTGATCGTATTCACGCCGCGCAAGGTTGACTTGACCCCCAGCGCCTTTTCGATCACCACATTGGAGATTTTGGAGTCACTTTGCTTTTTGCGGCATAGCCAATAAAATTCCCGCCCGTGGACGTGGAAGTCATCGATCTCGGTTTGCAGCGACATCAACTTCTGTTCTGCTGGCTCATCAAGTGTGTCAGTCAGGAATCCGATATTTAGCGCCATTGCCGCGTCAAGTTGAGCTTGCGGAAAGGGTGTATATTGTGCGATCCCGCTCACTTCCGCGCCGGTTCGGATGAAGGTCGCAACTTCGTATCCCAGGGATTGGTGCAGGCAGGTTTCTATTTTCTTTTCGAGCATTTTTGTTTTCCCCGCATTTGCCTCAAAGACCACATTGCCGCTGGCGATAAACGTCTCCACATGGGCAAAGCCAAGTGACTCAAACAATTGGCGCAGTTGATCCATTTTTACCGTGTGTCCGCCGACGTTGATTGCACGGAGGAATGCGATGTATTTTGTCATGCGGGGATTATACATTTAAAAAAACTCCGGGTTCGTCAGGAACTCGGAGTTTTGCAGTAAAGCGGACAACGATATAAAAAATTCTGTTACACCAAAAAACTACGGCACAGAAAAGATTGTTGGCGCTTCTCAGTAATCTGTATAAAAGAAAGTACAAAGTCCGGAGATTTTGCGCCAATTTTTCGTGTGGAAATTATTCCTTTATCCACTTCTTCCAATACATCGGGTGTGACTGAAAACTTCATCCGGAAAAATCTACCGCACCAGGCGGCAGATTTAGATGTTGTTTTTTGACATTCGTGCCTGTCCCAGCATCCACAACCCAATGACAAGGATGGTTAAAAACAGGGCGACCCATATCCATACGCCTGTACTGTCCCAGTTGATGCGTTTTTCAGCAGCATCCACAACAGATAACCCGATCAGCGGGAATGATCCCAGGGCACACTGGGTTAATCCCATACTGAACCATTCAAATTTGGATGCGGCTTTCACAAGCAAAAAGGCGCCAAGCGCAGGTGTCAGAAAAGTCACGCTGTAGAGCTGGGCGTGAAAAACGTCAATTTTCCAGGGCCAGATACTGGCTGCGGCAGAGGGTATTGTCAGAAGCGCCATGCCGTAGACTCCCAGGAGGATGCCTTGAACAAGCAGGAGGTATTTTCCAAACCTCGATGGGGGAGTTGTGTCTGCGGGAGGAAGTTGGCGGTATTTAAGGATGTGCACCCCGGCATTGATCGGAATGATCATATAGAGCAGGAACCATATCCAAACTTCGGGCCGCTGAAGATCAAATCGATCCAAATGCACAAGAGAAAGGATCATAATGATCAGTGTGAAAATAAAGATCATGGGCGTCACAATGCGTGTCGGCGACCAGCGCGCATAGGCTGTTTGCATGGCCGCCGCTATCATTGCTGCGGTATACACTGCGCCGAGAAAACTTGCGTTAAAGGGTGCCACAGTCCAGGGCCAGAAAGGCGTAACCACTTTGGGTAGAAAGAACATTCCGCAGCCAGCCAGGAAAAGCACAACAACTTCAACCAGGGTCAGGGTCCGAAGCACGGACGAGATTTTGGGGTTGGAAACCGGGTTCATGAATTTTCTCCTTATTTCTAAAGTTAAATTCTCTACCGTATAAAACATTTTTGGACTCTGAAAAACGCTGATTTTCACTGATAAAAGAAAAATCCGCGTTTTCTGCGTTCATCTGCGTCCCAATTTTTAAAATGTACGGTAGAGAAAAGTTAAATGAATTCCAGGCATCATATTGCAAATGTTAATTTCTGCCAATTCAAAAATTAGAACAAAAAAACGGACGAAGTTTATTTCGTCCGTTTTTTGAGTTGCGTTTCCTGCTTATTCGACTATCTTCTGTTTCCGCCGCGATCCCCGCCGCCGCCGCTGCGGCCACGATCACCACCGCCGCTTCGTCCGCCATTGCGGTCACCACCGCGTCCGCCGCCGCTGGGGCGTCCACCGCCGCTGCGTCCGCCCTTATCCTTCTCGCGGGCTTCTTCAGCAGACCAGCCTTCAAGTACAGCCTGGCGTGAAAGCCGGATCTTGCCTTGCGGGTCAATATCTGTGACCATCACGGTCAACTCATCGCCCATGGCACACACATCCTCAACCGAGTTCACGCGTTCGCTTGCCAGTTGTGAAATGTGCACCAATCCATCCACGCCGGGCAAAAGGTTGATGAATGCGCCGAAGGCTTCAATGCGCACAACCTTGCCGGTGTAGATATTTCCGACCACCACCGACTCCGTCAGTCCTGCCACGCGTTCCTGCGCGATCTTCGCGCCGACACTGTCGGTGGAGGCGATATAAACGGTGCCGTCTTCCTGAATATCGATCTTGGTGTTGGTCTCTTCCTGCAATGCGCGGATATTCTTGCCGCCAGGGCCGATCAATGCACCGATCTTGTCGATCGGGATTTTGACGGTGATGATGCGCGGGGCATGCGGTTTCAGCTCTGCGCGCGATTCCGGCAGGGCAGCCAGCATTTTTTCCATGATGGACAGGCGCGCCGTATGAGCTTGCGCCAGCGCTTCCTTCATCATTTGTGTGCTCAAGCCGCTGATCTTAATGTCCATCTGCAGGGCAGTGATCCCATCTGCGGTTCCAGCTACTTTAAAGTCCATGTCTCCGAGGTGGTCTTCGGTTCCCTGGATGTCGGTCAGGATCTGGTAGCGTCCTGTTTCGTCTGTAATGAGTCCCATTGCCACACCGGAAACGGGAGCCTTGATCGGCACTCCTGCATCCATTAATGCCAGGGTCGAGCCGCAGACTGAGCCCATTGAAGTGGAGCCGTTGGAGGATAAGGCTTCGGATACCACGCGAATGGCGTACGGGAAGGATTCTTCAGCCGGGAGGACGGGCTCGAGGGCGCGTTCTGCCAATGCGCCGTGACCAACCTCGCGCCTGCTCTGACCGCGCAGCATTTTGACTTCACCGGTGGAGAAAGGCGGGAAACTGTAGTGGTGCATGTAGCGTTTGTTCTTCTCGGGGGATAAATTGTCGAGTTCCTGCGCTTCACCCAGGGTGCCAAGTGTTGCAAAGGATAAAACCTGTGTCTCGCCGCGTGTAAAGAGTCCGGTGCCGTGCGCGCGTGGTGAAAGTCCCACTTCGCACCAGATCGGGCGGATGTCGGTGGGGGTGCGTCCATCGGGACGCTTGCCCATGCTTAAGATCCGCTCGCGGACGATCTTGTGTTCGGCTTCGCTGAATGCAGATTTCACATCTGCTGTCTTTGGGGCATTGGCATCGCCTTCCACGCACAGCTCAGCGACGACTGCGGCTTGCAGTTCGTCCATGCCGCCGTAGAATTCGCCTTTGCTCAGCGGTTTGTCAAGCAACTCATTCATCTTTGCATTGACCGATCCAAATACTCTCTTCTGTAATTCTTCATTGGCGGTGGTGATGACCACTTCGCGTTTCGGCTTGCCAATTTCAGCCTGCATCTTGAGCTGCACATCAATGATCGGCTGAATCGACTGATGTCCCAATTCGAGCGCGGCGACCATTACATCTTCGGGGATTTCGTTTGCGCCGCACTCCACCATCAGGATGGCATCTTTGGTGCCGGCAATTCTCAGGTCAAGGTCAGATGCGTTCATTTCTTCAAAAGTCGGGTTGAGCACGAACTCACCATTCACACGTCCAACGCGCACCGCGCCGACAGGTCCGGCCCAGGGGATGTCCGAGATCATCACCGCGGCAGAGGCGGCATTGATCGCAAGAATATCCAGGGGGTTGACGCCATCCGCCGAGAAGGTATACATGATGACCTGGACTTCATTCCGCATCCCATGCGCAAACAGCGGACGCAGCGGTCGGTCGGTCAGGCGTGAAACAAGAATGGAATCTGTGGAGGCGCGTCCTTCACGACGGAAGAAGGAACCGGGGATCTTGCCGCCGGCGTACATGCGCTCTTCAAAATCAACGGAAAGGGGGAAGAAATCAATTCCTTCGCGGACACCGCCCATGGTGGCTGCGGCAAAGACGATGGATTCTTCCACGCCGAAGGTGACAGCGCCGCCCGCCTGGGCAGCCAGTGTGCCGGTCTCAAAGGTGAAGGTGCGCGTGCCAACGACGGCTGAATAGCGTTTTAATTCGGGTTTCATTATTATTTGTCTCCTAATTAGGTCAGATCGCGATCCGACCATCCAATATTTCCCGCCAGTGGGTCAGGGACTGAAGAGTGGGAACAACGGTCTGTTATTCGCGCTATTCAATTCCTGACTGCGGGCTTCCTGCCTTTAACCCTGGTTCCCTTTGTGGGTTAAAGATTTTAAAAAGACCCTAAAAGTCTCGCGACCTTTAGGGTCCAACAAACTTACTTGCGGCGGAGCTGTAATCGTTCGGTAACGCTTAGGTAATGCTGGTAATTGCTTGATCGCAGGTACGTGAGCAATCGGCGGCGTTGACCGACCATTTTGAGCAACCCACGGCGGCAGGATTGATCCTGCTTGTTGCTTCGCAAATGCTCGGTGAGCTGAGAAATGCGGGTGGTCAGGATCGCGATTTGCACTTCTGGCGAACCGGTATCCTTCTCGTGGCGATGAAAATCCTCGATCGCCTTGGTCTTAACTTCTTTTGCAAGCGGCATGACGTGTGCTTCCTTTCTTTTTAGATTTTAGCGGCAAAACCTTGCCGCACTTTGCAGGTCTCCGTGTCCACAGCGTTAAACCGTAGGGCAGGACCAGTCACGGGCTGGGATTATACCAGAAAAATTCACACTTCGAATTGCTTTGCGCTTCCGCATTCGTAGTGCCGCAGCCCTGTTTGGCGGGCACCCCTGTGCCGGGTGGCAGGTCCCCAGGCATTTTCCAGCACAGGCCGTGAGTGAACCCGGCGGCCTGCCAGGCCCGCTTTGCAAGGATTGTTTACAGGTTTGCTGCTTCGATTGATGTCATGTTGTTGTAAAATAAGAGGGGAATATGTTTTTTGTGATCATATACCTTGCACGGTCACAAATTGCGGTTTTTGGTTGCCAATTTCGCGGGGCTGAAGCCACCTGCTCATTGCATGGAAGCCCTGCGGGCTGGCGCAAGCAATCGGTTTTAACCGACTTTCACGAACTGAGGAAGGACTTCCCTGGCACAACCCGCCGGGCAGGTGCAGTCCGCCCAAATCCTGGTTTGCAAAAGCGCAATTTATGCCCGTTTTCAATATAACTTCAAAGAGGTCGTAGATGCGCAAATTTTATCTTGTGATGGCGTTGGCAGTCCTTCTTCAGGCATGCGCAGGACTGCGTCCGCCTGCCAATACGCCTGCCCCCACTCCTACAGCCATGGCGACCTTTACGCCCATGGATACGCTCACACCAACGATCACACCCACCATTACATCTTCGCCGACGGTTGTGCATATCCCCACGCAGGACCCAAACCAGCCGACTGAAACTTTTGTGCCTGTCCCCATTTTTATTGGCAGGGACACAATTACACCGGTATTAACCTCAACCCCTTTCAGACCGGGTCCGGGTTTTCTGTCTGTTGAACTTAGCGAAAAAAGGATCTATTGGGGAAGCTGTCAGCCGAACAGGACAAGAATTGTCGCACAGGTTGAAAACCCCGAGGATGTGTTCAGCGTGATCATTTTCGTCCAGGTCAAATCGGCCTTCAAGGATGATCACACCCCCTGGACATCCGGCAATGCCATGCACGATCATCGGGATGGAACTTTTTCCTACAACCTGTCTGCAAACACAACCCGCGGACATAATCATTATAAAAGTTCATGGATCCTGTTTCAACTGGTGGCCACGGATGACATGGGATTGGAGATCGGACGCACCAGGATCTATACCAATGAGATCGCGCTTTCCCCCTGTCTGTAATGCTTTCCCGATTTTGAAGATTTTGACGGCAAAGGATTTATGATCCACATGAAAAAAATTTCCATCCTTTTTATTTTTGCTGCATTGCTCTCGGCCTGTTCCATGACGGTTTATGAGTTTCTGGGCATACAACCCCCTGTAACAGCCGCGCCTGTGGTATTTACGAATACCCCCACCACTGCCCCAACCTTTACAGCGACCGTCCCGTCGCCGACCTTTACCTCCACGCCCACCATGGTGGGACAAAAGACAAGGACAGCCACACCTTATTTCACGCCCACGCCGTTGATCCTAGCGCCGTTGGACGTGACGGTGCTGCCGTCGATCACCCCGATTGCGCTGCTGCCCCAGGTGGCCATCCCGGGCTTTGTCTCAGTTTCTCTTTCTGATGAGGCGTTCTATAAGGGGCAGGACTGCCAGCCGACATCTGTAAAATTTACGGTACAGGTTGCCGAGCCGGCCAGGGTGGCTTTTGTTTTGCTTTTTGTCCGCTTTAAAAGCAAGCAGTCAGGGGTCACCAGTGAATGGGCAGACAGCATTGCCATGCAGTCCGTTGGGGGTGGGACATATATGCATGATCTGATCACGCTGGAAATGAAAGCAGTGAATTCCTTCGAGAATGCCTGGGTTCAATACCAGATCGTGGCTACCGACTCCAATTCCAAACAGGTGGGTAAGACAGATGTCTTTAGTGAGCGGCTTACCCTGCTGGAATGTGTGCCGACACCCATCCCAGCTGCATCCCTGACACCAATGCCGTAATGGACTTTCACCCGGACCTGATCCGTTTCCTGAAGAAAGCCACCCGCGTCGCTGCACTGACGGGAGCTGGTGTCTCACAAGAGAGCGGATTGCGCACTTTTCGCGATGCCCAGACCGGGTTTTGGCAGCAGTACCGCCCCGAAGATCTGGCCACGCCCCGGGCTTTTGCACGTGACCCCAAACTTGTCTGGGATTGGTACGCATATCGCCGCGAAACCGCCAAAGGCGCACACCCCAACGCGGGTCATTATGCGCTGGCGGCGATGGAAAAGATCATCCCCGAGTTCACGCTTATTACGCAGAATGTGGACGGCTTGCACCGCGTGGCGGGCAGTCAAAATATTCTCGAGCTGCACGGCAGCATTCTGAAGGTGCGCTGTTCGGAATGCGGGACCTATGCCGATGAGTGGGATGAGGGTCTGGATGTTCTCCCGCGTTGTTCAAAATGTAACGGGTACTTGCGCCCCGCTGTGGTCTGGTTTGAGGAATCCCTGCCGCGTCCGCAGCTGGATGCGGCGGTCAATGCCGCGCAGACCTGCCAGGTTTTCTTTTCGATCGGCACCTCCGGCGTGGTGCATCCTGCTTCTGCGCTGGCGCATACCGCCAAAGCCGCGGGCGCGGTGGTGGTGGAAGTCAACGCTGAGCCGACCCCGCTCACAGCCAAAGCGGATTTTGTCTTTCACGGCAGGTCCGGCGAGATCCTGCCCGGGTTGGTGCAGGCAGTCTGGGGCGAATAGGGAATGGGGGTTGTTATATGACCGGGTTCATCACAAAATAAATAATAAAGACGGCCACTGAGATCATGGTATGGATCGTCAGTACATTGTTGATGTACTGTTTTTCTTCATCCCCCAGGTTCGAGGGCGCATACAGCGGCACAATAAATGGCGGCGGGAGGATCAGCAGGGTGAACAGACCCGCTTCAAATAACCTGTCCAGTTGCATAAAATTCCGTATGAGGTGGACATTCAGGAATAGCGCCAGCGGGATCAAAACACCCAGCCGGATCAAGACCACCAGCAGGGCATCCTTCAAACCGCTGCGGTTAATTTTTATGCCGTAGCCGACGATCATCAGGATCAGGGGCACCGTGAGTTTGCCAAGAAAATCAAAGGTGGTCATCAAGGCGCCCGTGACGGGCAGTTGAACCAGCCATTCCTGCCCGTTCAGCATGTTAAAAAGAATGCCGGTCAGGATGGCAATGACCACCGGCGCAGACAGGAAGGATCTGACGATCTCTTTGGGATTTTGCATTCCATCGCGTTTGATCAGCAGCAGGGGCAGGAACACGAACCAGATGAAGATCTCATGTCCCAGGTCTGTCACAGCGATGACCCCGATCTTGTCCAGACCGTAGGCAGCCCCATAAAGACTGAGCCCCAGCATTCCATATTCAAATCCTGTGGTGAGATATGGAAAGTAGGCATGGCGAAGATTGAATTGTTTTTTTATAAATTGTCCCAGCAGGAACAGCAAGACACACAGCAGGAACGTTAATCCAAAGAGGATGAAATAGGATGACTTGAGCTCAACCTGCAGGAAGGATACGAAGATCACCGCGGGCAGTGCGAGATTGACGACGATCTTGCGCAGGTCATCCATGGTGGTTTCAGATAAGAATTTTTTACGCCTGGTCCAATATCCCAGCGAAATGAGAAAAAGAATGGGTAACACCTGGTTGAGAATTTGAATGGTTTGTTCCATGTCTATTTGATGCCCTTATTGTCGCGGTGTTTTATAAAAATATTTTCAGGAGGCTCATCCTCCCCGCAGTGCCCGCAGCGAGGCAGGGTGAACGGACGGCCCGCTTACCTGCCCGCTGAAGGATCGACCGAAATGAATTCACTCAAATTTGAATCCAGGATCCTTTTTAATTCAATAAAATTCTCCGCTCTGGTTTCGGTGAACAAAAAGCCGAAGACCGAATGTTCCCTGACATCGATCTTTCTCAGTTCCATCGGCTGCTCGAAATTGGCAAGTAATTTTTCAAAATCAAAGGCGGTGATCTGGTCAGCGTGAAAACCGGTTGAGTTATCGAGCACCACCAGGCTGTAGAGTTTCCCTTCTTTTCCTTTCAGCACTTCAACCCAATTCGGTTTTTGCTGCAAAAAATAACACAGGTAGGGATTGAAGCCGTACGCCATGAAGGAGATGTCTGCCGTGGTGCACCAGCCGCCGAAGCGCATGGGGTTGACTTCGATCGGCAGTAAAACGCCGCCCTCCCGCCTGACCTCAATGTGGACCGGGAAATTTCGCAGTTGAGCCAGTTTGCCGATCCTGCCTGCGAAGCGGGTAAAGTCATCAAGGTTCTCTTCGATGATCTCCTTCGAGGTGGTGTAGACCCGGTCACTGACATCGGTATCCGAGGAGAATGTGTGTTTGAGAATGCCCACCACCACCGGCTCGCCGCTTGAATCAAAATACGCGTCAAAGGCATATTCATCCCCGTGGATACATTGTTCAATGATGAATGTATCGGTGTTCAATACCGCTTCAGGGTATGCATCTTTAATTTTATCCATTTCCGCGCGGATCGAATTAACCGTGCCGGGCCATTCCTGGCGGCTGGTGACCTTGCGCACTCCCATGCTGAAAAAGCCAACAGCCGGTTTGATGATGAATGGCAGCGGAATGTCTTCGATCTGAACTTGTTCCAGGTCTTTCACACAGACCGCTTTGAAGTAAAAGTCCGGGAAAAGGGGTTTTGTCAGTTCCCTGAATTTAACCTTATCCTTGAACAAGGCAATCTTTTCAGGCAGGCCGCTGAAGGTTAAATTTTTGGACAACCAGCCAATGGCGTTTTCGGATGTGGTGTAGATCCTCAGATCCCCCGACGCGCGCGCCATTTCGACTGCAGCTTCTTCGCTGATGATCCTTGTGCCGCTGTACAACCCCAGGGTTTGTGCGGTCTCTGTGCCTACCACTGGAATGTTGTTATCCCTGACCGTCTGTTTGAAAAAGTCTGAGATATAGGGCTTGTCTGCAAAGAACATGAAATTCTCCTTGAATGATTTTGACCTGCTTGCCAGCCCGCCGATTTTACCCCAGCAAGCCCATTAGCCCCATGGCGGTTTTTGCCTCTTTGGGGAAGCCAGGCGTGGTAATGCGTCTGACTTTTAGACGGCATGTACGGCAAAGAGTGTTAAGTTTATCCTGCCCGCCATGGCAATAAACTTGTGTTGAGACCGCGCCATCCGCCGTAAGATCTGCAAGATACAACCTCCTGTTTATTTACCCGGTTTGGTTGGTTGTATCTTGTACCCCTTTCTTAAGAAAGGGGTACAAGATACAACTACAACCTTCTTGTACCAAAATCAAAAAAATACAACCGGGATACAAGATACAACCAGTACAACTTTCCGTCAGCCCGCCTGCCTTTTTCGATCAGGTTGTGATCCGCCTTCACACCCTGCCCGCCGCCGTTGTCTGCTCCAAGCCAGGCTATGGGTACGGTCCCGCGCGCTCACTTCGTTGACTGAACTCGAATATCCTTGACCATGCCTGCATCATACTCAGGATCCAAACAGGCAGCCGAAAACATTCGCCAGGGCGTCGATGACCACCAGTCTGGCATGGGTGCTGACGGTCATGGATCATGTTGATGCTGCCGGCTGAGTTCAACGGATCCACGACCCAATGAGTGGGTGGCGGGCTGAAAGGATCTAATAACGCGATTGGGAAGCCCGGGTTTCTGCCTGCTCTGGCGGGGAGCGCGGCGCTTCAGACTTCACAGACGCTTGCTTAAACAATTATTTGATCATGGTCATCTCACTCCCATCATGAATGTTCAAAGGCTGGATTATTTGCGCGCACTGCATGTCGTTCAGGATGATATGTCAAATGATGAAAATTGCCCATTAGTAAACTATTGAGTGGCTCACAATTAATGTTCACTTCTCTACCGTACGTCTCATAAATATTTGTCATTGCGAGCCGCCGCTCTTGCTCTTCCCTGGCACCGCCCGCCAGGGCAGGTGTGGCGGCGTGGCAATCCTCTTTTGACTAGAAATTCCCGGAAAACAGGAGATTGCTTCGGTACAAACCGCCTTGCGATGACATTTGTACGGTAGAGAAATTTTCACCAACACTTGATGACCAGAATCAATCCATAAAAAAGCGCCCTTGACGATAAAGCCAGGGGCGCTTGGGAAAGGATGGTTTCTTGAGCAAGCCTCTACCAAAGTAATTGCAGGATTTTTACACACGCCTGGATCTTTGGAAACTACAAAAAATATCCACTCACCTTGTTGGGAAAGGTTATTTTTTATGCAGTCATTCTTGCTTAACTTCTTTCACTAAGGTCACATCATCCACATTTTGTTGTGAATATTCATCTGTGCCGCCTATGGAAAAACCATATTTGATATAGAACTTTATTGCTCTGGCATTTCCATTGGTAACTTTGGCGATCACTGTGCGGAAATTATTTCCATCAGCCCATGTAAAGAGGGCGTTCATTAAATCCCAGGCAACGCCAGTTCCCCTCTGTTCAGGAGCAACCCATACTTGCAACATTTCGCCCACATCTGCTTGGTTGTCAAGCCGATAGAGTGCTGCAATTCCAACAGGCTCATTATTGGAAAAGGTGATAAAAGTTGCTCTATCATTTCCAAATGCGGTGCTTTCTGCCTGCTCACGCCAGCTTTCAGCAGTTCGGCGTAATGCAGAATCATAAGTGGATGAAAAAGCGTAAGGCGCATTTTGTAAAGCTGCAAGCCTTATCCGCTTGAATAAGTCTGCTTCGTCGGGCTGAATTCGCCTTGTTATGATCAAACCGCCTCCTTCATAAAGTATTGGCTTAACTGAAAGCGCCCAACGGTTTGCGAAAGCCCCGCGTCTGGGAGGGGAGGGAATAGAAAAAGCCCGAAGCCATGCTGCCCGAAATGCAAAGCGTCCCACCTGCCTGTCCTTTGCAATTCACCGGGGACTCAGGGTGTGCCATGTTAAACTGCTTTTTATTTTTTTTACCCGTCCCTGTGTTTTGAAAACTATGCCGGCACTCGCGGTCTTACTTCACGCTCAAGACGACTTCCCAAGGCATCAAGAGTTACATCCAGATCATATTCAGCTTGTAACCCAAGCCAAAATTGAGGGGATATCCCAAAATAGCGGGATAAACGTAAGGCTGTATCGGCGGTCACACTCCGCACACCTAAAACAATTTCATTGATACGCCGTGCGTCCACGCCAATATCAATTGCAAGCCTGTTCTGGCTTAAACTCATCGGTTTCAAAAATTCTTCCAGCAAAACTTCGCCAGGGTGGATTGGATTTAATTTATTGGACATTTCTACCTGCCTGTTAATGATAATCGGCTATTTCAACATCAAAGGCGTCACTGCCTTCCCATTGAAAGCAAATACGCCACTGGTCATTGATACGAACACTCCATTGACCAGCTCTGTTCCCGCTTAACTTTTCCAGCCGATTTGCGGGAGGTACACGCAAGTCATTGATGGAGACTGCGTTATTTATCATGCGTAACTTGCGCAAGGCAACTTGTTGAATGTCGGCTGGCAACTTGCGTGAACGTTGACGCTGATAAATTTTCAGAGTTTCAGTTTTTTTGATCACCAGGCCGGGTTTGCATAAATATGGTGAGGATGATAATGCTGATCAACATTGCGCCCAAACCGCCTGTAAACATCCAGCTGACCGGGTTGGCCCAGTTAAACTCGCGCCACGTCCGGGCCGCGGCTATTAGAATTAGCAGGATCGAAAAACCCTGGGCTTGAAGAATGAGTTTTGCCGCACTCCAGCGCATGTCAAAGGCGATTCCCAGACCTACAACCCCGGGCAGGGCAAACATCGCTCCCATGACACGCGCTGTTAAGGGAGTTAAAGTCCAGGGCCAAAGTCCGATCATTATCACAGGCTGCAGGAAAAGGAACAGACTGACGCCCAGCGTGACAACGCCAATGGCCCCTATAAACTGGCGAACCCGGTACGGGATGACGGCATCCTGGGCATCACGCTGCCCTGAATCCTGGCTTCGATTGCGGAACCACACAGCCAGAACGATAAACGGGGCTGTGAAATACAGTGCAGCCCAGGCAATAAATGAGATATGACCATGATTGAAGCGGTCCCAATGCAGGATGGTTGCCATTCCCAGCAGGGATGCAAAGGCTGTCACCGGCAGGAAACCCACTTTAATTTTGTGCCATTGCCTGCTGCGCAATACTCCTGTAAAGAAGTAGATCCCGCCGGCGTAAGCCGCGCCCAGCATCATGGCTGACATCGATGGCTGAATTTTCCAGGCAAATAAACTTTCGGTTTCCTGGGGGAATATGAACAAAATCACGAAGGCAGCCACGAGAAAAGGAATAACCAGGGCTGCAACCCAGCGCGTTTCCGGTAGTATTTGGTTACCATTAAAAGTCTTAGTCATAATATTTTCCTTGTTTTTAAATATTGCCGCCCAAGGTCTGCGTAAAGAAGCACGGCAGGTGGGCGGGTGTGGATTCGGTTCGGGGGCATCTAACGCATTGTGCCCGGGGATGTTCCTGCCCGGGCGGGGAAGCGGGGTCTCTTACTCCTGAACATGGACAACACAGAAGGTGTTTCCATCCGGGTCGGCCAGCACGACATAATCCGCGCCGGGTTCATACTTCCAAGCCACCCGGACTGCGCCAAGGTTCAGCAGCCGCTCCACTTCTTTTTCCTGATCCCTGGTAAACAAGTCCATGTGGTGTCTTTTGGGTTTAACCGATGTGACGGCGGCATTGAGGGATAGTTGTATGCCTTCTCCTTTCCTGGGAATAAGAATGGCAAAATCGACATCAGGCTCTCTGGACAATTTGTAATCCAGCGCCGCACTCCAAAATTTTATACTCGGCTGCAGGTCTCGCACACCCCAGACGATGGCTCCGATCTCCAGCATGATTCATCCTCCAAAAATAAGATCCTTCAACATACCTGGATTTAATAACACCGATGGATCGTTCCCGTTATTGTGCGGCGGGCAGGGAGCAGAGAACAACCTAAAGATCTGGTACGCAAAATGGCAACGCGAAGCATACCGCCTGCCCATCCTTTGCGATTTTAGTTTGGATGCCTGATATTATAACGGTGGGGATATTGTTTGTGAGCTTTGATGGTGATAGGCTGCCATCGACCATGATCCCATAGGGTGCTGCTAATGGGATAACAGGTCTTGTCTCATGGTTCACGAGCAAGACAATACCATAAGAAACTTCATGCCGCACACATTGCTGTTAATTGGCGGGCGGCTGTTTGTTGTGCGAGACTCTACTTACCTTCAAGAACCGACTGTAAAACGTCCGTAACCCAGCTATTCAGACTCTTGTCTTTCAGTTTCGCCTGAATATATGCCTTGCGGTGCAATTCTTCGGGTAACCGTAAAACAAATTTACCTGAAAACGGTTTTTCCGGTGATTCGCCGCGCGCTGCACAAAATTCCAAATAATCGTCAACCGACTCGTGAAAAGCCTTTTGAACTTCTTCGACGGTTGTGCCTTCAAAGGTGACCACATCGCGGACATTTATTACTTCCCCATACAAAATGCCTGCTTCATCATCAATTTCAATTTTACCGATATAACCTTTATATTCCATCATGGCTTTACTCCTGCCGCTTCGAGAAAACGACGAACGGACTTTACTGCTCCTTTGTTTGTTTCCTTGCGTGGATGCGGACGGTGAAAAACAGCGCGAACACCTTTCAAAGCGACTCGAACTCTTGAGCCATGACCTTCTGAAATTTCAGCGTCCAAAGCGGTGAACAAAGACTCGATATCCCTCCAAAGGATATTTGCCCGCTCTGGCTTCTCGAAAATGGCTTCAAGGGTTTTACGGTGTTTGCTATCCACAATGAAATAATATCAGAAAATGATACTATGAGCAAGGCCTTTTGCCTTGATTTTCAAAATATAATTTTTAGCGAAGCCAGCCAAAGGTTTGCGTAGCGGATCGTATGCGGACGTGGACAAGGTTTGAGAGCAGAAAAAAACCTGAAGCCGCGTTACGCGAAATGCTTGAAACCACGCATGCGAAACGTCCCACATGTCCACGTCACGTGTGTTGGCCTGTTTTAAGATTGCGAAGAAACTATGTTTTCAAGGGAAACTTGCAGAACTTTGGCAAGGGCCGATAAAACATCAAGTGAGCCTTTGCGTTTATTGGTTTCCAATTGTGATAAATAAGGCACGCTAATCCCCGCTTTTTCAGCAGTCTCTGGCTGTGACATTCCGCGATATTCGCGCCAAACTTTTATAGGGTTTTCGCCATCGAGAATGGCATAAACCACTTCACTTGGAACTAATTCATCATCACCGCGTTCCAAAGCCGCTTTTGCGCTGTCATAATCCAGGACGTCCTGCAGCATTTCAGCCTTTTCGACAAGATCCAAATAGATTTTATAAGGAACGACTGCCCATTCCGGCTTATCACCTTGTTTGATCACTTGTACGCTCATTTGTACACCTCGCCCCTGGGGGAAATTTTCATAACAATAATTACAACCTGGTCTGTATTGATTTCATAGATCACGCGCCAATCACCAACCCGTAAACGATAACCTGACCTGGCTTGCAGTTTTTTAGCATTTGAGATTGATGCAAATGGATCAACGGCCACCTGCTCCATTTTTTCCCGAATCAATTGAGCGATATTTCGGGGCATTTTGAGCAAGGCTTTCGCGGCCTGGGTGGTGTAGGTGATTTTGTACACGCCTCTATCTTAGCACAATGCTAATGATATTTCAATAACCATTTGCTTATTGCTCCAAGAACAGGTGGAGAACGGTTGTTTGTGAGTTCATGGCATCCTACGGTATAAAAATTGAACCGCAGTTTCTCGCTGCGGTTCAATAAACCTGGCTTGCACGGAGTGATTATTTAGCAACCAATTCCTTGATTTTTCTAACACCTTCCACAGCATCAGCCGCATAGGCATCCGCACCAATCTGTTCCGCAAACTTCTCTGAAACGGGACCACCACCAATAATCACCTTGGTTCTTTCGCGCAAGCCTTCTTTATCCAGGGCTTTGATGACATTTCCCATTCCCTCCATTGTGGTGGTCAATAGAGCCGACATGCCTAGAACATCTGGCTGAAACTTTTTCACTGCCTGTACAAATTTCTCGACACTGTTGTCCGTTTCCAGGTCAATGACCTCAAAACCGGAGCTTTTCAGCAGGAAACCAACCAAATTTTTTCCTATAGTATGAACATCACCAGCTACGGTTCCTAAAACAACCTTGCCCTCTTGCCCCATTGTTGAACCCACCAGATGTGGTTCCAATATGTTCATGCCTTCAGTAAAGGCTTCACCAGCCACGATCAACTCAGGCAAAAAGTATTCACCGCAACCAAATTTTTGACCACACCGGTCTAGGCCATCTGTCATTGCTTTTAGAAGCTCGTGGGGATCGTTGCCAGCATCCAAGTCAGATTGTACTAATTCTGCAATATCATATGTGTTGCCGTTGCAAATAGCATCAGAAATTGAAGTAAGCATTTAGTATCTCCCATATTTTTGAACCATTTGAAATGTGAAGTTGGCTTTTTCCAAACTTGCTCCCGGAGGAACCGAAGAAATAATAAACGAGAGCGAAACGCCCATTTGAACTGCCAAGGTACACACGCGCTTGACAACTTGTTCGATCTCCAATTCGGTCGCATCTCTCAAGAACTTGCCGTGAAGAAAATAAGAAAAGTTCTTTTTGTATTTTTTCGCAAGCTCGAATACGGGACGATCAAATTCTGGCAGAGTAATCCCTTCAGGCGTTGTCGGGAAAATGTAGTTTGCCCATAGGATCTGATGATTGATCCCATCCGGCTCTTTCTCCATGATCTCCTGCATTTGATTTGGAGATGGACACGGATACATGATTTGCACCTTTTTCTTATGATGGAGCCACACTCTTTCGATGTATGGAAGTACATATTTCACATAGTCCTGGCGGCTCATGATCGGACTGGCTGCATATTGATCAACTAACATAGCTCCCGTAAGCGACATGCCATATTTCACCGCCAGGCTAATGTGCTGAATTGCCAATTTAGTTGTCAATTCCATGATCGCAGGGTAAATGTCTGGATTTCCACGCTTTCGGATTTTCTCTTTACGGATAGGATCATCCGTCTCGACATAATCCTTATACAAGCGCATATCCAGAGGTAATTTATCGTCTCCCCTTAGCAGCATCGCCAAATCCCAGGGGCCATCGAAAAGCATGGTAAACAGCAGGTCTGGGCGGCGTCTCTGAGCTTCCTTGGTGATGTCCAGATACATTTTGAAGTAACCGGCAGGCGCTTCAGGCAGTTTTATTTTCTCTATATCCTCTTTGGTCTTAATTGGGTATCCAACCGAGTAAGGTACTCTATCGTCAGTGATCTTGAATTCCGTTCCCAGTTCTGCCGTTCCAAAAAACATCAGGCCTTGCCAGACCGGCGCTACGATCAAATCAGCATCCACCCTTTCGCAAACCTTTTCAAATAACTCCAGGTTAGCTTCCGGGCTTTTGGCCAATATTGTGTAATTATATTTTGGATCTATCAAATGCGGTTCAATGTTGGTTGCACCCAAGGTAGTTGGGATGCGATCTGCCATGCCAAGCTGGCTTAGCATAAAACGTTCCGTGCCATTGATCTTTCCGACGCCTAGCTTGCGCTTTGCCACGGCTTTTAGCATGATTGCCATCAGATTAGCCATTTTGTGCTCCTTTCCCATTACGAAGATTTTGATATTTCCATTCTACTTCGGGAAAAGAACCAACGATGTTGCCTGGACAACAAACCCCCATTTTGCTCCACTCGCTCAGGGTTTCACAGTTCGACTAATGGAAACCAGCTATCAGGATTGCTGCACCACCCCCAGGCCAATTCAACTCCACCACGGGCCTCCTGGGCATAACCATCAGCGCCTATTTCTTGTGCAAATTTCGGAGTGATAGGGGTTCCCCCAATCATTACTTTTATCTGGTCCCGTACTCCGGCATCTTCCAACGCTTGGACAACGTTCTTCATTTCAAGTTGGGTTGTGGATAACAAAGCAGACATTGCGAGGATATCTGGCTTATATTTTTTCACTGCTTCCACAAATTCCTCAGCAGATATATCCACTCCCAGATCTATGACCTCGAACCCCCGCGCCCTGAGCAGCATGGTGACCATTGTTTTGCCGATATTGTGAATATCGCCCTGAACCGTTCCAAATACAATTCTTCCGAGATGATTTAGACTGATATCCTCATGTTTGATGGCAGCTTCGATGATCGGCAGGGCTTCTTGCATATGTGTGGCCGACCACATAATATCGTTTATATCATTTTGACCCTGCGCATATCTCCGATCCACTTCCTTCATTCCGCTCATCAAAGCATTCAAAACAATGACCAAATCGATTCCCTCTGCAATGGCAGTGTTTACCAGATCGGCAGCTTCGCCAATTCCACCGCAGACAACAGCCTCGCTTAGTTGATCGAGTATGATAATGTGATTGACAGGGATCAGGATAATCCTTCTACCTTCTGTTATGAGGTAACCAAGTTTTTTTAGATCCTGCAGGCAGAGCGTAATAGTCGTTCGATTTGCGTTAATCAACTCTGCAATATCTTCATGCGTGATATTGACATCTATTTCAACACCCTTATCTGTTTCGAGTCCATGTTCCTCAGCCAGTTTTATCAAACAATGTTTAAGTCGCTGCTGCGCATCCAGAAAACTCAAATCCTGCGCCTTGGAAAAATGAACCTTGGCTTCTTTTGCCAACTCGCGCATGACACATGTAGAGAAGTTTCGATCCCGTCCAATCAGATGTTGAAACTCTGAAAGTGGGATCACAACCAGCAAGGTTTTGTCTACAACTTCAGCGGTTGTTTCGTGGATACTATCCAAAAAATAGTCTGTTGCCCCTAATAAGTGACCCGCGCCTAGGATCCCATGTGAATATATTTTTCCTGAACTTGATATGGAGGATATTTTGACTGCCCCATTTTGAACTACATACAAATTTTCCACAGGATCACCCTGCCAATAGAGAACATTTCCCCGTTTGTATGAGCGAACCCGTTCAGGCCATTGTTTCAAAACCAAACCCAGCAGGTTTATATCCGGAGTATGCACAAGATAATTATAACTCGATAGTTTTATATTAGCGTTTTATGGAAAGAGAGTATGTCCATCCCATCCCTCTTATGCCTTCCAATCGCTCAGTTTTTCACCGAGTTTTGTAATCCTTTCGCGCATCAGGACTGCCAGAATTCCCAGCGCGAGCAGGATGACGCCGGTGCAGCCGACCATTACGATGGTGGTGATGACATCCAGCAGGTCGTAGACCAAAATGTAGATCACGCTCATGACGCTGACCACCAGGAAGAAGATGGGGGTGAATGTCAGACTGCGCGAGCGGATGACCACCCCGTAGACCAGCACAGCGATGGCCTGGAAGAACAGTACCACAAAGTAGATCAAACCTTCCGAGCCGTTGCCCACCATTTGGATGTAGGTCGTGCCCAGCAGGGTCAACTGTGAAAGCATGCCCATGATGAAGGTGCCGGTTTTGCTCCCGGCGCGGTTCAACAGGTAATGCTGGATCATGCCCAGCAGTGCCGCACCGATCGAGAAGAATTGCGGCTGGTCGGCATGCAGTTCAAGCAGGATGATGAAGTACGCCAGCAGATACAAGCCATTGGCGGGGAATCCCAGCCAGACATTTTTGCGCCAGAAGGCTTCCACCGCCCAGAGCGTGGCGGCAAACGCGACCGGGATGGCTGTGTCCAGTCCGCTGAAGACGGGTGCGGCGGCCGAGACGATCACGCCCACCCCAAGCCCGCTGAAGAGCAGGGTCGTGTCCCAGCCTGGCGCTCGTTTCGCAAGGCGCAGGAAATAGCCCAGCGCGTAGTATGCCAGCGCAAGCAGGATGACGGGGTGGATCCATTGGGTCAGGTCGAACGCCCGGAACAGGAACGCGGCAAAGAGCGGCAGGGTCAGGGTAAAGGTGTAGAAGAGGACCGGTTGGCGATAGACCAGGCTGAGGGTCAGGAAGAACAGCGTGTATACCCCAAAACCCAGAGCCGCCGTCGCGGCGTTTTCATTGATAAATAAAAATCCATAGTTGAGCAGCGCCAGCAGTCCGCCCGCGCCGCGCACGATCCATTGCAGCGGACGAGGGCCTTTGAAGGCCAGGCGGCTGACGAGGTCCGTGCCAAGCCAGACGAGGCTGTACGCCAGCAGCTGATGGGTGAGTTGATCGAGATCCAGGTCACGTAAAATGAGGAAGGCGCCAATGCTGAACATGAGCGGCAGGCCGATCTCGAACCAGCCATTGCGGCTTATGTACATTTCCGCGGCAAAGAGCAAGCCAGCCGCAAGCGCGTACCAGCCGCCCGTTTCTTTGGCCGTGACCAGCGCACTGAGCGCGATGAGCGCGCCGAGCGCCAGCCCGCTGCTGCGCAGCATCCAGGCCCATGAGTTCCGCGCCGAGTCTTTGGAGCGCAGGACTGCGCCGATGATGAAGTAGAGCACGGCAAGAGTGGTCAGCGCGGGGAGCCAGGCATCTAGTTCCAAATAGTCGAGCGTGAAGAGCACGGTCAGCGCGAGGAATGCGGCGGGCAGATGGCCGATGAACGCTTTGCGATGGACCATGGTGAAGATGAGGAAGAAAACGGTGAGTACCGCAAAGCCGATGGCGGCGCGCGCGGATCCCTCGAGGAGCGAAACACTGGCGATCAAGGTGAAGAGTCCGCCAAAGATGCGCGGCGGGAAATTCCAATCGGGACGGGCTTTGCGCAGCAGGAGTTCAAGTGTCAGGAAGATCAGCGCCAGCCCAAGCTGTTGATAGCCTGCAAAGACCTGCGCTTTGGCAAGGAAGGGCAGGTTAAAGAAGGCGATGTAGGCAGCCGTGAAACTGAGCAATGCCAGCGCCCACAGCCATCCGCGCGGACGGATGAAATGCAGCGCGCTGTAGACCAGCGTGACGAACAGCGCGGCGCTGAACCCGAGGGTGGCGTTGTGGTTGAATCCGCTGATGACGGCGAAGCCCAGGACGGGGATGGATGCCAGCAAAAGGGGCAGGCTGTATTTGCGCGCAGCCGGTAACCTGCTGATGATCTCACTGGCGGCAGACAGGCCCAGCCCCCAAAGCGCGAAGAGGACCGTATTTGCCAGGTCCCCTGCATCAAAGGCAGAGCCGGCCAGCCAGGGGATGAAAATAAGCGTCCCGGCGGCCAGCCATGGAAAGAGGAAAAAGGAATAGAGCAGGTCCGAGAAAATGTAAAACACACATGCCAGACCCCAGGCAAGGGCGAGCAGCAGATGCCAAAGAGGCGAGGTATACAGGTCGCTGCCCAGACCCTGAAGCATGAAGATGGTTTGGAATGTGCCCAGCAGGCCGATCTGCAATAACTGCGCAGCAAGGAATAAGGGCAGGGCGAACTTTGCATCCCGCCACTTTTTGAGCAGCCAGACGCCCGCCAACCCCGCGAGCGCGGCAAAGCCGGTTATGGCGGCAAAAAATTCAGGCTGTGCGCCAAAGATGTCACCGATGCGGTAGAACGCCGTGCCCAATGCGGCAAAGGCTGTGATGCTGAACAGGCGCGAGGTGTACAGCCAGGTCCCGCCGCCCCAGATGACTGTCATAAAGAGACCGACCACCACCCAATACACCGCGCTCCACGGCGTGGAGAGGTTCAGCGTGTCCTCGACTACGTTGGCGGTGATGGGCAGGAAAAAGGAAAAAACAATGAAGAGCGCAAAACTTGGCTGGGGAAGTCTCTTGCGGATGGCGACGGAGAGTCCGCCAAAGACGAGCGTGCCCAGAATAAGCAGCGGGAGGCGGAAGACATCTACAAATGCGCCCAGGATGGCGGCGGAAGCGACCACAAAGAAGGCGCCGAGATACAACGAGATCTTGATGTTCGCTTCACTGAGCAGGTTTTGCAGCAGTGTGGCTCGCGGAAGGCTTTCTTCGCCCTGTGAAGATTCTGACGTGGGCGTTTTATCCGCGGGCTTGTCCTGCGCTGAGTCGCTGGGCGCAGGCGCGAGGTCAAAGTCGTAACGGCGGCGGACCAGATCCGCTTTTTGACTTTCCAGGATGCCGAGTTTTTCCCACTCGGTCAGTTCCTGCAAAAGAACGCGGCGGCTGTTTTTATCCACCTTGTTGAAATGCCTGCGGACGTTGCGCTGGGCTGGCAGGTCAAGCGCGGCAAGCGCCTCCCTGCGGATGGCTTCATCCGCGTCGTTAAGCGCCAGTTGTTCGAGTTCGTTGCGGACGGCTTCACTGCTGTATGCAAAGGTTTTTAATTGCGCGAGGGCGCTTAGGCGCCGGGCGGCATCTGCGCTTTGCAGTCCGCTGAGAATATCCTTGAGGATGTCTTCCGGTTTTTGAGATTCGCTTTCAGCCATGTTCTTCCCTGTGCCAGTTTTTTGCTTAAAGATGAGGAGGAGTATTTCCCGGACCTTTTCCGAAATCACTTATAAGCACCGTCCCGAAGGATTATTTCGAGGTTTTTGCGCGTCTAATGACAACCTTCGGGACGTTTTTTCTAAAACCCGATAAAGTCTCCTGATCATTTTAACCCTGAACTGGCGGAGATGTTTCGGTGATCATAAAAAAACAGGTCACGCTTCGAACGTGACCTGTTGGCTTATTTCAAAACAACTCCACTGCGCGGCGGGATGGTAACCTGATTGCCAGAGATGGAAGGCGTTCCGAACAACACGTAGGGCTTTTTTGCGGATGGGAGGGTGATGGTTCTCTCTTCCCTTGCAGTGTTGAATGCAACGGTGATGTTTTCAGCGCCGTATGAACGCGAGTATGCCAGCACCTCGCCATCGGCATGGACCCGTTTGTAGTCGCCGCGCCGCAGGGGGACATATTTCGTCCGCAGCGCAATGCAGGACCTGGCGTATTCAAGCAGGTCTTTATCCCATTTTCTTTCATCCCAGGGGAAGGATTTGCGGCAGTCGGGGTCATGCCCGCCATCCACACCGATCTCGTCGCCGTAGTAAATGCAGGGTGCGCCGGGGATGGTGCACATCAACAGCCAGGCCAGTTTGAGCGCATCCCGGTCTCCGCCGGCACTCGAAAGAAAGCGCGGGGTATCGTGGCTGTCGAGCAGGTTAAGCTGCGCATAGGTAATATCGTGCGGATACAGGTGCAGCAGACGGTCCAACTCGTTGGCGGCGTCATAGGCTTTGATCGGATGGATGCGGTCTTTCAATCCGCCCGCATGCTGAATGACCTGATAATCCAGGCTGTCCGCTGCAAAGAAATTTAGGGCCAGCGCAGTGACCGGGTAATTCATCACCGCATCGAACTGGTCACCCTGAAGCCAGCGCTGCGCCTCATGCCAGATCTCGCCCACGATGTAAGCATCGGGATTGATGGCATGGACGCGGCGGCGGAACTCGCGCCAGAATTCGTCGTCGTTGATCTCGGCGGGAACGTCCAGCCGCCAGCCGTCAATGCCAAATTTGATCCAATATTCGGCCACGTCAAACAGGAAATCACGCACGGCGGGTGTGTCGGTATTGAACTTTGGCAGGGCGGGCAAATTCCACCAGGCTTGATAGCCGATGGCGTGCAGACTTGCTTCACCGTTATGCAGGGCGTGCAATTCACCTGTGGCAGGGTATGCGCCCCAATGGCGGCGCCCCTTGAGCCGCTCAGGATCGAAATAAAACCAGTTCACATACGGAGAGCCTTCGCCGTTTTCCAGCACATGGTGGAACTGCCAGAAACCGCGCGAGGCATGATTGAACACGCCATCCAGCACGATGCGAATTTCCCGTTTATGCGCCTCCCGGATCAATTTTTTAAGCGCGTCGTTCCCGCCCAGCAGGGGGTCAATTTGATAGTAGTCGTAGGTGTGATATCTGTGGTTGCTGGCCGAGGCAAAGACCGGGTTGAAATAAATGGCAGTAATGCCAAGCTTTTGCAGGTAATCCAGTTTTTCGATCACGCCGTGCAGGTCGCCGCCTTTAAAGCCATGGACCGTAGGAGGGGAGTCCCATGCTTCGAAGGGCAAATTAGCCGAAGGGTTGTGCCTGCTTTTTGCAAAGCGGTCCGGAAAAATCTGATAAAAAACTGCATCTCTTACCCAGCTGGGAGTCGTCATTGTATTCCTCGTTATTTAGGATCGAATTTTAAAACGATCATTGCATAGGGCGGCAGGGCTGCAAAAGGTTTGTACTTTTGCAGCCGGTCTTGGGTGACCTCTGGCGCATCCACCTGCTCTGTGCCAAAGACAGCAGAGACACGGTAGGCGGATCCTGCCAGCCCGGCCTTATCGAGCGGAATATTGTAATCGTCAATCGCCTGGTTCGAGAGATTTGTTAATATCAGGAATATTCCATATTTATCCGCCCGCACGGCCGTGTACACTGAAGGTTTATTCGATTTTAACATAATTAATTCGCCTGTTTGCAGGGTGGGAACCCTGTTTCGTAATTGAATCAATGCGCGGTAATGTTCCAGCAGTGAATCGGGTTTGGCGGTTTGCGCGGCAACATTGACAACGGCAAAATCACCGGCAGGAGAGCGCCAGGGACGCGCTGTGCTAAAGCCCGCGTTGGGTCCCGAAGTCCACTGCATGGGCAGGCGGATATTTTCATCCGGCTTCTTTCCCATCATGCCGATCTCCTCGCCGTAATAGATGAAAGGCACTCCAGGTGAAGTGAGCAGCAGAAAAGCCGCAAGTTTGGCCTTGTCCACATCCCCGCCCAGTTGGGACAGGATGCGTTCCTGGTCATGATTGGTCAGGAAACTCGCGTATTGATGATCCGGGATGGATTTTTCACTGGTGACGAGGGTCGCTGCCAGATACCCTGCCCGGCCGCTATCCGCTGATTTGATAATACTGGCTGCCAGTTGAAAATTGAACGCCAGGTCAAACTGGTCGTTTTTGATGTAGCTGGCGAGGGTGTTAAAACCGTCACCGAATAATTCGCCGACAGTGATCGCCTCTGGATTATTTTTTTTGTACGCGGGATAAAATTCATTCTGATACCAGAGGTGGGTGGCCTGGGTGTTGTCCTGTTTTGCCCCATCTTCGATCAAGTGCTTGGCGGCATCCAGGCGGAAGCCGTCCACGCGCATGTCTGTCAGCCAGAAATTGGCGATCTTTTTCATCTCTGCGGTGACAGCCGGGTTGGCGTAATTTAAGTCAGGCATGAAGGCTTCGAAGATGCCATAGTAGTAGCCGCTGGTTGATGGATGCCAGACCCGCTCGCCCCAGGGACCCTTATATTGGGGGTCTGTCTCGGTCCAGATGTACCAGTCACGATATGCAGAGCCGGGGTCTTTGGCTTCCTTGAACCAGGGATGCTTGTCTGAGGTGTGGTTGATGACGAGATCAAGGATGATGCGGATGTCCCGTTCATGGGCTTCCGTGACCAGATTTTTGAATTCATCCATTGTCCCATATTGTGGATTGACGGCGTAATAATCCGTCACATCGTAGCCGTGATAGGAGGGGGAGGGAAAGACGGGCATGAGCCAGATGGCGCTGATGCCTAGTTCGTCCAGATAATCAAGTTTTTGGGTGACGCCGTTGAAGTCCCCGATGCCGTTCCCGTCGCTGTCGTAAAACGATCTTACGAAAATTTCGTAGAACACGGCGCTGTCCCACCACTGCCCAAGTGTGGATTCCGCGCGAGGTGTTGCATCAGCGGTTGGACCTGCAATGCAGGAAGGGAGCAGGGCAAGGATGAGGAGCGTGGAAAAAAACTGTTTGATCATGAGTTGTTTTTCAAAGGAGAGGACCAGAGCGGGGGATCCAATGCCTGAAATGATCCTTGTTCGTCACAGTCCAGCTCTGATGTATTTATTTTTTTTGAAAAAAAATAATCCCCTCCTTCTCCAGGAAGGAAAGGGATCATTGGTTGGGGAAACCCTATCCTTTTACGCTGCCGAGCGTGAGGCCCGAGATGAGCCACTTGGATGAGTACAGGAAAAGCGCCATAACAGGGATGGCGATCAGGACGGATGCGGCGGCGAATTGACCCCATGAAACCGTGAATTGCTGCGCAAAGGTGAAGATGCCCAGTGGCCAGGTGAAGATCTCATTCTTTTGCAGGACCACCCGCGCCACCAGATACTCGCTCCAGCCGCCCATGAACGAGAAGAGGAAGGCGATCGCAAGCGCGGGCGTGGAAAGCGGCAGAATGATCTTGGTGAAGACGGTGACGCGGCTTGCGCCGTCGATCAGCGCCGCTTCCTCCAGGTCAACGGGGATGGTGTCGTAATAACCTTTGAGCGTCCAGATCGTAAGCGGCACCGAGGTGACAGCGTAGGCAATAATGAGCCCGAGCGAGGTGTTGATCATTTTCAACTTGGCGATCATAATGAACAGGGGCAGCAATAGCATGCCCGCGGGGATCATTTGCGTGGTCAGCAGGAATACAAGGCCTGCCTCGCGTCCCGGGAAGCGAAAGCGTGAGAAGGCGTACGCGCTGATCGCCGCGAGGATGACGCTGATGACAGAAGTGACCGCCACGACGGAGATCGAGTTCCAGATCCAAAGGAAGAAATCAGATTGGCGATTTTTTTCAGGATCGCCGAACAGGACTTCCTTGTAATTATCGAGAGTGGCGTTTTCTGGAATGATCCGCAGGTCTGTGGTGAGCAGCGTGTCATTCGGGCGCAGGGAGATGGTCACCACGCGCAGGACGGGGTAGACGGCAATGATACATGCAACAATAAGGGTGGCGTGGATCATGAGGGTCTTGAAGGGACTGTCACCGCGTGAACGATGGAAAAACCAGCCAAAGAAGCGGGATAATGGATTGTTAGACATGGGATGCTCCTTATTCGGTCGCAGACTTAAGTCCACCGCTGGATTTGAGATAGAAAAGGGTGAACACAAAGAGAATGGCAAAGATCACAAGCGCGAACATGGCAGTGAAGCCGTAGCGATAAAATTGGAACGCGGCTTTATACATGGAGGACACAAGGATGTCCGTTTTTTCCTGTGGACCTCCCTGTGTGATCAGGTAAATAATGTCGAATTTGTTGAATGTCCAAACGACGCCCAAAATAATGGCGGGGGTCAGGACGGGTCTGAGCAGGGGCAGGGTGATGTTGCGGAATTGCTGCCAGCGGCTTGCGCCGTCAATTTCGGCCGCTTCGTAATATTCCTGTGAGATGCTTTGCAGACCGCCGAGGATGATGACCGACATGAAGGGGATCCCCAGCCAGATGTTCGCAAGGAGAACGGAAACAAACGCCCAAACCGGATCCTGTTTCCAACTGACGGGGCCGATGGTGGCAGCCAGCCAGGCAAAGCCATTCCCGATCCCGACAATGTTTTCTGTGTTCTGACTGACGGTTGTCAGCCAGGTATTAATGTTTCCAAGGATAATGTTGAACATGCCATAGCGGCTGTCAAATTCATTCCGCAATGCCATCGCAGCGATGGTGGTCGGAATGGCCCAGGGGATGACCAGCAGCGTGCGGTAAAAGCCTTTGAATCTAAGCGGCCTGTTGAGCAGGATGGCCAGTCCCATGCCGCCCAGGGTGTGAAACGTGACGTTGATACTTGTCCACAGGATGGTGCGCCAGAAAACCTCAAAGAATTTTGCGTCCTTTGCCACACTGCCTGTGAATAAAGCCTTGAGATTATCCCAGCCATAAATAAGACCATATTCAGCATTCTTGGTCGCCTGGGTGCCAAGGGATGCATTTGAGAACGCAAGTTTGATCTCGAAAAGAAAGGGGTAAATGATGAGGAAGAGCGTGCCGATAAACGCCGGCATGATCAACAGGTACGCCAGGCCCACCCGGCTATTTTTTGATCTGCTGGTGAATTGAATGACCGCATACAGCGCCAGGATGCCGAGCGATAAAATGATGCCCGCGATTATTTTGCCGGAGTCTTTGGCCGCGATCTTTGAACTGATGAGGGATTTTTGAAGATCTGTGAACAGGTCAAGGGGCATGTAAACAAATTTGCTGAAAGCGCTGTCGCCAAGTTTGATCAGGTCGGTCAGATCGAAAAAGTAGATCACGACTGTCAACGTTAAGAGCCCCAGCACAATTTGGATGGCCCTGGTGATGATCCTGGAAGTTTGGTTAAGCGGCTCACGGAAGAAAATCTGGTAAAAATAAATTTCGATGATCGCAAGACCCCCCAGAATTGCAAAAAGGAAACTGCCAATTTCCTGGAGACGTTCAACCACGATTTTGCTATTTAATGTGATGCCAGCTGCAAAGGGGGTAATTAATGAGGACAGGACAAAATAAATCGAGGCAAGTACGGCAATCCATAAAATCGCTGGCAGGTTTTTTCGCAGGAAGTTTTCGTTTTCCATGTTAACCTCTGGTATTTATCAGGAAGCGGGGTTTGCTGTGAGATCCTGGAAAAGATCGTCGAATCCCAGGAACATTTGAGGGTGTCTATCAGATGAAATAAGCTGGAGAGCATGTTTCATGCTCTCCAGCTTATTTTTGGAACTAAAAATTATGGGGTTGTGCCGAGGGTGGCAACACAGGCGTCAGCGGCTTCCTGAGCGGCAGGAGCGGCGTCAGCAGGGGTAACCGTGCCAGCCATCACGCCTTCGAGGTTCGGGCGCCAGGCATCCCATGCGCAGCGCATTTCGGGAGCGGCCGGTTGACCGCGGCCCACAGCGAGGTCAGCCATGGAGCCGGCGAGGATCGGGTCGCTGGCGATGCTGGGGTCCTTCGCAATTTCAACATTGGAGGGCAGGCGTTTGAATTCATCCAGCCATTTCTTTTGAATGTCGGCGGAGGTCATGTAGGTAATGAACGCGGTGACAGCTTCCTGGCGGGCGGCATCATCAAGAACAGCATTGGATACCATGAAGTACTTGCCGGCGGTCATTTCGGTGTAGGGCTGGCCGTTGATGGTGGGAACCGGGGCAACGCCCAGGTTGTCACCAATGGCGGTTGTGTAATCGCCAAGAGACCAGTCGCCGTTGATGATCATGGCAGCTTTGCCTTCCTTCATCAGGGTGTCGGCGCAGGCATAATCACATTCCGCGGGAACAACACCGTCGGTCTTGAGAGAAGCCACAAAGGTCAGGTAATCAACGAAAGCCTGGTTGTCGAACTGGGGCTGATCATTCTCATCGAGAGGCCAGCCGCCGAAAGCGCCATAGAAGCCGGCGCCCCAGAAGGGTTCATTTAAGTTGTAGGCAAAACCCTGAACATCACCCGTGGTGAGTTCCTTGGAGACGGTGATCAATTCTTCGAATGTGGCAGGGGGTTCGGCGATCAGGGATTTGTTGTAGATCAACATCAGGTGATTGCCGTAGTTGTCAGGAACGCCCCAGAGGGTGCCGGCAACTTTAGCCGGGTCGAGGGAACCGGGGAAGAACTGACCAAGGAAGGCCTCATCGAACAAGGCATCAACGGGTGCAATGATCTCGAGGGTGCTGAAAGGACCAGCGAAGTCATTGGGAACGCGGACTACATCAGGGGCAGCTTCGGCGAGGGAAGCGGTCTGGAACTGATCGCGCAGTGCTTCGTTCTCGTAGTGGGTGCGCTCGACGGTGATGTTCGGGTTGGCTGCCTGGAAGTCGGCGATCAGGCCGTCAATGAACACATCCACGTCTTCGCCTTCCTGTTCCCAGAATGTAATGGTAATGGGTTCAGCTTCGTCCATGGGTGCTTCGGTGGCGGCAGGTTCTTCAACGGCGGGTTCTTCGACTGCGGGGACTTCGGCAGCCGGTGCTTCCGTGGCGGAAGCGCCGCAAGCCGTGAGTGCCATGCTGGCAATTACCAACAGGCTGATTAACAAACTAATTTTTGTTTTCATTCATCTTCTCCTTGAAAATTGGAAAGTTTTGATTTATGTTTCTTGAACAGATCAGCGTAATTTTATGGTTTGGTCGGGGAGCAGGGTACCACCTCCTTTTATTTAATGGCTAACGCCTGTTTTGTACCTGGCGTGAGAATATCCCTGGAAGCGGGATGTTTCTTTTCAATGATGTCATGGATGGCAATATTAACCGCCTGTACAGCGGCGCCTGTTAAAGAAGAGCGCCTGCCAAGCATGGCGGTTGTAATGTGCAAGCCTTGTTCCAGTGCAAGCAGGGATCGTTCGCGGACAGCCTGACGGATCGAGGTTGTCAACATATCACCGGATAGGGCAACACCGCCCCCGATGACCACGGCACCCGGGTTGAATAGATTGACAAGTCCCGCAATGGCAATTCCAATGAAGGTGCCGGCGCGCATGATGATCTCCTGGGAGGGCAGGTCACCACGGCGGGCGGCTTTGGATACTTCCTGAGCCGTCAAATTTTCGATCGGAATAGCGGAAAGCAAGGTGCGCTTGCCTGACTCAACCATTTTTTTTGCCTGCTGTGCAATGGCGTTGCCGCCTGCAAAGGCTTCCAGACAGCCATGATTTCCACAGGTACAAAGCGGTCCGTTTTCATCAATTGTGATGTGTCCGATCTCGCCGGCGGAGCCTGTGGTGCCGCCATAGATCTGTTGATCAATGATCAGCCCTGCCCCAATTCCGCTCCCGACCTTAATGAAGGCCAGGTTTCGCTCTCCACGACCGGCACCATAGGCCCATTCGCCCAATGCCCCCAATTCGGCATCGTTGTTAAGTGAAATGGAGCATCCCCATTCCTTTTCCAGGGTGTCACGGATCGGGTATTTATCCCAGCCTGGCATGATCGGGGGGGAAATCACCATGCCGGCATCTGTGATCACTGGACCAGGCACCCCAATACCGACAGCCATCACTTGCGACAGGTTAAATCCACACTCTTCCAAAAGTGTATTCAAGCCGTGGCTGACTTTCGCCAGACATACCTGAGGTCCCTCCCGGATATCAAGCGGCAGGTATTTTTCGCCAATAATTTTTGCAGAAAGGTCTGCAAGGGCAATATTCATGTGGGTGGCACCCATATCCACTGCCGCCACCATTCCGCCTTTTGGGTTGATCTCCAATACCACTGGGGGACGTCCGTTTGGAGCGGCACGGCTCTCTGCTTCCAGGATAACCCCGTTTTCGAGCAGATCATTAACGATCATGGTTAACGCGGCGCGCGTTAAACCCATACGTTCTGCAAGTTCTGTCCGTGAAATGCCATTGGATGCAAAACGGATCAGATCTACTGCAGAATGTTTGTTAAAATTCTTTATATTTTGATTAGCGGGGATCCAATAAAACACAATAAATACGCCTACGTTTTCCAGTTGCAATTATTATTCTATGCTTAATAGTAGCACAAATCCATATTTAATCAAGTGTTTTAACAAAATGAAACCTTAAAATTATGACACTTAATTTACCTTCTGGCATAAATGGCTTTTTGGGTTTTGTAATAATCTGCGGGAAATAATCAAACCTTGATTAAATGATTAGAGGTTGGCGCGTATGTTTTGCGCCAACCTCTAATGAAGGTTACCCGGGGATTATTTATCGAATTGCGTTTTCGGTTTCTGCATCAAAGATATGGAACTTGTCCATATCGAAGATCATTGCGGCAGAATCGCTGACGCGCAGTTTCGAGCGCGGGTCAACACGCCCAACATATGAATTCTTGCCGCTGACGAGGTACAGGAGGGTTTCATTGCCCATCAATTCGGTTACATCCACTTTGGATGTGATCTTTTCGGCCAGGATGTTTTGCGGGGCAAATTCGGGGTCATGGATGTTTTCGGGGCGAATGCCGAAGACAACGCTCTTGCCGTCCATGCTCTTGTAGGGCGCGGCGTGCTTGTCGGGAATCGCAACTTTGAAATCGCCTGTGTCCACCAGCATTTTGTCGCCTTCCTTGACCAGTTTGGCAGGGAAGAAGTTCATGGCGGGTGAACCAATGAAGCCGGCCACAAACAAATTGTTTGGATAATCATACAAATTTTGCGGTGTATCCAGCTGCAGCAGTTTGCCTTTGTTAATGACCGCGATCCGGCTTGCCATGGTCATGGCTTCGGTCTGGTCGTGAGTCACATAGATGAAGGTGGTTTGCAGGCGTTGGTGAAGTTTGCTGATCTCGGCGCGCATCTGTACGCGCAGTTTGGCGTCCAGGTTGGAGAGCGGCTCATCGAACAGGAATACTTTTGGTTCGCGCACGATCGCGCGTCCCACTGCCACACGCTGGCGTTGACCGCCGGAGAGCTGGCGCGGCTTGCGCTGGAGCAGGTCTGTGATACCAAGGATCTCAGCAGCATCACCAACCCGGCGCTTGATCTCCTCTTTTGGAGTCTTGCGCAGCTTTAAGCCGAACGCCATGTTATCGTACACCGAAAGGTGAGGATATAACGCGTATGACTGGAAGACCATGGCAATATCGCGATCTTTGGGCGCAACATCATTTACCACGCGGTCACCGATGATGATCTGTCCATCTGTGATCTCTTCCAGTCCAGCCAACAGGCGCAGGGCGGTGGTTTTGCCGCAGCCTGAGGGGCCAACCAGCACAAGGAATTCTTTATCCTCAACTTGGATGTTGAGGTCTTTGATGATCATCAGATCACCAAATTTCTTAAAAACGTTCTTGTATGTAACACTTGCCATGGGAAAATCCTCCAGTCATTAGAGTATAGTGACTTGATTATAAATCCCATTGGCTGTTTTGGCCAATGGGATTTATCAGAATTTCCATGGCTGAAGTTGATCAGGCGCGGGCAGGCGCGGCGGGTTTTCCGAGTTGAGCTGATTCTAGCAATGCCAGGATAACGGCCACATTGGCGCGGCTGTCTTCATGCGAAATGCGCGGCGCTTTTTTCCCTGTGATCGCGTCGCACATGTCTTCCACTTCACCCAGGTACAGCTCATTTCCTTTGATCTTTATCTTTTCCTGTTTGTCTCCATGGGAAAGATAAATTTCAGCCGTTTTTCGGGGCTTGAAGGGGTTGGGAATACTCAATGATGCATTGGTACCCACGATCTCGATCATGGAACGGTCCGGGGATCTAAATCCGCTGTCAAATTGGGCATGAATTCCGCCTTCGAATCTCATCTGGCCGATGAAAGAATCGTCAGGTCCATTTTCACTTTTCACCTGCCAGCCAAATACTTCAAGCGGCTCGGTGCCAACGATCATCCGCGCGTAGGATATGGGGTAGCAGCCGATGTCCCAAATGCTGCCGCCGCCCGTCTCCTGCTTTGATCGAATATCGCCTTCGCGGGTCAGGGTAAAGGTAAATGAACCTTTGATGAGCTGCAGTTTTCCCAGCACACCGCTGTCCACCATTTCCTTGACCTTTAAGGTTTGTGCATGATGGCGATACATGAAAGCCTCAGCCAGTACTCTGCCATTATCATGCGCGGCCTGACTCATTTTGTCCACATCGGCAGTTGTCAGTGCGAAAGGTTTTTCACACAGCACATGTTTTCCGGCGCGCAGCGCCTTGATCGTCCACTCAGCGTGCAGGTGATTGGGTAATGAGTTGTAGACCACATCAATTTCAGGGTCGGCGAGCAGGGCTTCGTAACTGCCATGAGCGCGCGGAATGTTCCACTCGCGGGCATAGCTTTCAGCTGAGGAAATACTTCTCGAAGCAACAGCCAGCAGCCTGGTCCGTTTTGAGGCGCGCAGGGGTTTGATCAAGGCTCGATTTATTTTTGCGGTGGAGAGCAATCCCCAGTTAAGTATTTTGTCCATTTGAGATCCTTTTTAGAAGAGTTATGATCGAGATGAGCAGGATGGCCAAAAAGAGTATGATGACCGAGAATCCTGTTTGCAGACCGAAGAGGTCGCTGCCCCACGCCATGGACCAGGGACCAATAACGCCGCCAAGCCCGGCAAAGGTAAAGAGCACACCGAGAATTGTATTCCCGTTTTCCGTGTGTGTATCAGAGACGGCGGCTGTGATGGTGGGGAAGATGATGGAAAAGAAGAAACCTGTCAGGGGTAGAAAGAAGGCCATCTCTTTGGGACCGAATAAGCCGGCAACAACACAGAAGATGCTGCCAATGGTCATGATAAGTATGGAACGTAAATAACCAACGCGGTGAACGAAGAATCCGCCGATCAAGCGCCCGATCATGAGCATGGCAAAGAAGAATGACATGGATTGATTGCTGGCGGCTACTGGAATGTTGTGAAATTCCTGTAGAAAGGTGACCAGCCAGGATGCGATCCCGATCTCTGCTGCGACATAAAAGGTAATTGCAACATAAAACCAGGGCAAATGTCCTTTGAATGCGATTTGCGGAATGTGGCGGAAATCAAGCTGCGCTTTTTCTTCGGCTTTTGGAAAACGCAGGAAGATAAAAATAAAAACGAACAGGGCGATCAGCAGGATGTCCCAGCGATAGATCACCCGCCAGGAAACACTTATGCTTAATAGCCAGCCTGCAAAGAGCGGCGCAAGGAGTGATCCCAATCCATGCAGGACTGACATGAGGTTAAGAAAAAGCCCCTTGTGTTCATGGTGCAAACTGACGATGATGGCATTGGGGCCAAGTTCGAGCGCACCCAGGCCCATCCCAAGTATGAAGAGCGATCCGGAAAGCAGGATGGCAGATTGAAAAAAGCTGTATCCACCAACACCGATCCCCAAAAAAACGCCGGCCAGAATGATGACACTTTTCAGTCCAAAGCGGTCAGCGAGAATGCCTGTGATCAGGGTGGCAATGAGAAATCCCAGATATTCGCCGAAGAAAATGTTCCCGCCTGTGCCGTAGCTAATATTCAGCTCCGCAAGCATGGCTGGCAGGGTGGGGCCTTTGAGGTTGTCAGTGAATCCAAAGACGAAGAATGAAAGGAAGCAACCAGCTGTGAGAAGGAAAATTGTAATTTTGGAAGGTTTGATCTGCATGATGAGGGAAATTATACCCACGACGGTCATAAATTACGCTTTTTTTCAAGGTGGAAAGCGCAATTTGTGACTGTAGGCATTATATAACGGGTCTGGTCTCACAAAATGAAACCAGACCCGTATCTTATGTTTATCAGCCGCCTTTGGGAAAATAAAAACGCGAAGCGTCCGCGCGGTTAATTGGTTTGTGAAAACTTTGAAAGTCTCTTGAATTGAGCAGATAACGACGGATACAGATCACGATAGATCGGGTAGAGTTCATTATAGATCGCGCTGTTCTGTCCTGGTTTGGTGGTGCCGGTGATCTGGATCACTTTCTCGCAGGCTGAGCGCACATCCGGGAATGTCCCTGTGCCAACAGCCGCAAGCAGGGCTGCGCCGTAGGCGGCACCTTCCTCAGATGCAACCGTTGTCAATTCAACTTCCAAAATATCTGCCAGGATCTGCCGCCAGAGCGGGCTTTTTGCTCCGCCGCCTGTAACGCGCACTTCTTTGATCTGTGCCACACCGGCATTTTTTATTAATTCGAAGCTGTCCCTCAATCCGAAAGAAACGCCTTCGATGACAGAGCGGGTCAAATGGGGCAGGGTGTGACGCACTGTCAGCCCAACGAAGGCTCCGCGGGCAAGCGGGTCGGGGTGAGGTGTGCGCTCCCCGGTTAGATAGGGCAGGAAGAGCAAGCCGTCACTGCCAGGTTGAATATTGGCTGCAGGTTCAAGCAGTTGATCGTAACCCGTTTTTGGAGCAAATGTATCCCGGTGCCAGCGCAGACTTCCCGCTGCTGAGAGCATTACTCCCATGAAATGCCATTTGCCAGGCACAGAATGACAAAATGCGTGTAACCGTCCGTTTGGTTCGATGGCCGGCGTATCGGTAGTGACGAAGACTACACCAGAAGTTCCAAGGCTGAGCGAAGCCACGCCAGCGGTGACTGCTCCTGTGCCGACTGCACTGGCGGCTTGATCTCCTCCGCCAGCGATCACAGGGGTGTTAACAGGTAAGCCGAGTTCGCCAGCCACTTTGGGCAGCAATGTGCCAGTGATATCCGTCCCTTCAAAGACTTTTGGAAGATATTCAAATGGAATACCAAGCGCAGATAATACTTCCGGCGACCAGGTTCGCTTTTCCAGGTCAAACAGAATGGTACCCGCTCCATCCGCGCAGTCAATGGCGAATTCACCCGTCAATTTGTAGCGCACGTAATCTTTTGGAAGCAGTATGTGACGTACGCGTTTCCAAATTTCCGGTTCGTTTTCCTGCACCCACAGGATCTTTGGGGCGGTGAAACCTGTCAGTGCGTCATTTCCCGTGATCTGGATCAGTTTTTCGCGGCCAAGCTTTAGGCGGATGGTGTCGCATTGTGCGGCTGTGCGTTGATCGTTCCACAAGAGAGCGGGGCGGAGTACCTGGCCTTCTTCATCCAGTAACACCAGCCCGTGCATTTGTCCGGTCAGTCCAATGCCTTTTACAGCGGATGGATCCACGTTTGTTTTTGCAAGTACCTGGCGGATACTCTCAACGGTGCCATGCCACCATAGGGATGGAGATTGCTCGCTCCACAAAGGATGGGGGGTCTCATATGAATATTCATTCGAAGCCACGCCTAATACTGCCCCATGCTCATTCATCAACAGGGCTTTGGTGGCAGTGGTTGATGAGTCAATGCCAATAAAATATGTCATTTTGATTCCTCCAATTTTAGAGTGGGTTTATACCTGCGAATGTTTGTGTTTGTTGGAAAAGTCAGCCGGAGAACCCGACCTGCTGGTTAATACAAATAAGCAAATGCCGCTAATTTTCCAAGGATCGATCGTGCAACTTGTTGGTTAACGGCATTTGCTTAAAAAAGTAACGGTTTTTTTATGGAACTTAACGAGTGCCCAGTAACAAATCAATTGTGAGTTGGTCGAGGCGCTCGTATTGCAAGCCGCGGGAACTGATGGCTGCACGGTCAAAAGGCTGAGACATGAGTGACCTGGCCTTTTCAGTAGAGTATTTGCCAAAATATTGATCCATTGAGCCATCGTCAGCATTGACTTCCGCCAATATTGCCTGAATTTCCTTGTCGGCATTGAACTGGGCGGCTTTCTCTTTCAGCATCAGATAGGTGCGCATGCAGCCACGGGCGAAGTCTTTGACGCCCTCGTAATCTTCCGTGCGGTAGGCGTGTGCATCAAAATGTCGGGAACCGGCGTATTTGACATCCTCAAGGAATTTAACAAGGTAGAAGGCAGCTTTGATATCCCGGGAACCGAAACGCAGATCCTGATCATAGCGTCCGGGATACTGGTCGTTCAGATCAATATGGAAGAGTTTGCCCGCTTCCCAGGCCTGGGCAACTCCATGCATAAAGTTGATGCCGGCCATGTGTTCGTGCGCCACTTCCGGGTTTACACCGACCATCTCGGGGTGGTCGAGGGTTGAGATGAATGCCAGCATGTGACCAGTTGTCGGGTTGTAGATGTCACCGCGCGGCTCGTTGGGTTTGGCTTCCAGTGCAAATTTCAAGTCATATTTTTTATCAAGCGCATATTCACAGAAGAAGTTCATGGCTTCGCGGCTGCGTTTGATGGAGTCCACTGCGCTCTTGCTGGAATCGGTTTCAGTGCCTTCGCGTCCACCCCAAAAGACGTAGGTTTTTGCGCCAAATTCCACACCCAGATCAATGGCATGCAGGGTCTTATGAATGGCGTAGGCGCGCACTTTGGGATCGTTGGATGTAAAAGCACCGTCCTTGAAGATGGGGTCACCGAAAAGGTTGGTGGTTGCCATTGGGACGACGAGTCCGGTGTCAGCCAGCGCCTTGCGGAAGTCCTTCTTGATGGATTCGGCTTCGGCGGGGG
>JFJP01005299.1_pt1 | contig 51413 bp, 50 predicted proteins | sample 431651 | NCBI WGS metagenome assembly JFJP01 (sample SAMN02602958, study PRJNA72255) | Microbial mat metagenome, whole genome shotgun sequencing project. | biome: fresh water; feature: sink hole; material: water; isolation source: purple microbial (photo- and chemosynthetic) mats found in... | reverse complement strand
CAGCGGCACCGTCTTTGGAGCCCTGCGCACGCTTGACCGTGGCTCCAAGGTCCTTCAGCGTGAGCGCAGTGGTCTGGTCCTTGATCTTCATGTCCAGTGTGTCGTTCTTGCCGATCACGATCTGGATGATCTGGTCGGGCTGGCGCGCCGCCTTGCCCACGCTGGGCAGGTCGATCATGCTAGGGGTAATGAGTGGCGCGGTCACCATGAAGATGATCAACAGTACCAGCATGACGTCGATAAACGGCACCATGTTGATCTCGTTGATGGTGCGGCGGCCTCGGCCGCGATGCGCAATGGCGGGCATGGGCTATAGATCCTCGTAGTGAAGCGACTTCAACGCGGGGCGGTCGTGGCCTGCGCGCCGACGTTGCGTTGCAGGATGTTGGAAAACTCTTCGATGAAGGTCTCCTGCTGGGTCGCAATGCGGTCAATGTCGCGGGCAAAGCGGTTGTAGGCCACCACCGCCGGGATGGCGGCGAACAAACCGATGGCAGTGGCAACCAGCGCTTCGGCAATGCCGGGTGCAACCGTGGCCAAGGTTACTTGGGTTAACGCAGCGAGGCCAGTGAACGCATGCATGATGCCCCAGACTGTGCCGAACAGGCCGACATAGGGTGATACCGAACCCACCGACGCGAGGAACGACAGGTTGGTTTCCACCACATCCATTTCACGCTGAAAGCTCGCCCGCATGGCACGGCGCGCACCGTCCATTAGCGTGCCCACATCGGTAATGCGGCGCTCGCGCAGCTTTTGAAACTCCCGCATGCCGCTGGCAAAAATGCGCTCCATGGGGCCGCACTCGGCGGAGTTTTTGGTTGCTGTTGCAAACAAATCATTGAGGCTCGAGCCTGACCAGAAGTCGCGTTCAAACGCTTCGTTCTGGGACTTCACCCGGTTCAAGGCAAAAAGTTTGCGAAAGATGGCGGCCCAACTTGAGATGGACACCAGCATCAGCAGCAGCATCACTGCCTGTACCACGATACTGGCGTTCATCACCAGATGCAAAATCGAGAGGTCTTGGTTCATAGTCCGATATAGATGGATTCAGCTAGGTCAGCAGTGTGCGCAGGCGGGCGATGGCAATGTGCAGTTGGTCCATGGAACTGGCCGTGGAAAAACGGACGAAGTGCGCCGTCTCGGCAGTGCCAAAGTCGCGCCCTGGCGTCACCGCGACGTGGGCCTGGCGCATGAGTTCAAACGAAAAATCCCAGCTGTCCTTAACGCCGAGTCGCTCGCACGCCTGGGTACAGTCGGCCCAGGCGTAGAAAGCACCATCGGGCATGACGGGTACCTCCAGGCCCAGGGAGCGCAATGCAGGGATAAAGTAGTCGCGGCGGGCCTTGAACTCGGCGCGGCGCTGTTCGTAGATGGCCAGGCTTTGCGCCTCAAAACACGCCAGTGCCGCATGCTGCGCAACGGTGCTGGGGCAAATGAACAGGTTCTGGGCGAGGCGTTCGAGCACAGGTACCAGTGGCTCGGGCGCGACCAGCCAGCCCAGGCGCCAGCCGGTCATATTGAAATACTTGCTAAAGCTGTTGATGCTGATGATCGAATCGTCCAGAGCCAGCGCGGTTTGCCCGTAACCCGCGTCATAGCTCAAGCCCAGGTAGATTTCATCCACCAGCGTGATGCCTCCACGGCTTTGCACGAGGTTGTGAATGGCACGCAGTTCCTGTGGGTCGATCGATGTCCCTGTGGGGTTGCTAGGGGAGGCCAGCAGCACACCGCGTGTGCGTGGCCCCCATGCAGCCTGCACCTTGTCGGCACTGAGCTGAAAGCGCTCGGCCGCGGTCGTGGGAATGAGGATGGCGCGCCCTTCGGCGGCACTGACAAAGTGCCGATTGCACGGGTAGCTGGGGTCTGGCATCAGGACCTCATCACCAGCGTCGATCAGCGCCAGGCAGGCCAGGTGCAGCGCCGCCGAAGCGCCCGCCGTCACCACGATGCGGCTGGCCGGGACGTGTACTGAAAAACGCTCTTCGTACCACAGGCTAATGCGTTCACGCAGCGCTTCCAGCCCGGTAGCCTGGGTATATTGGGTGTGCCCGCCAGTGATGGCGCGCATCGCCGCCTCCTGCACCAGAGGGGGTGCGGTGAAGTCGGGCTCACCGATATTCAGAAACACCATCGGCGCATCGGTGTGCGCCACTTCACGGGCCAGGATGGAGGCCGCCTTGGCTACCTCCATTACATAGAAGGGCTCAATCTTTTGGGCGCGGGCCGAGAGCTGCATGCGTGCGGCGGTTGGCGTCAGGCGCGCGACTTCTTGGCGGGAGCGCGATCCGCGTCCACTTCGGCAGCGCGCAACGACGGGGCCAATCCATTCAGTACCGCATTCACGTACTTGTGTCCGTCCGTGCCGCCAAACTCTTTGGCAAGTTCGATGCATTCATTGAGCACGACCCGCCATGGAACATCGAGGCAATGCTTCAACTCGTACGCGCCAATCCACATGGTGGCGTGTTCGATGGGTGAAATTTCCGCCAGGGGTCGGTCCAGCAACGGCACGATGAGGGCATCAAGCTGTGCGCCTTCCTCCACACAGCCGTGCAGCAGCGCATCGAAATGCACGGCATCGGCCTTGTTGAACCCAGCGAGATCGCGGGTGAAGGCATCGATGTCGTTGACAGCATTGCCGCCAACCAGGCTTTGGTACAGCCCTTGCAGCGCAAACTCGCGCGCCCGGCTGCGGTCCGACTTGCTGCCCGCCTTGCGGGCACCGGTGGATGTCAGACCCGTGCGCGACTGGCGGGGAGGGCGGCTGGTTTTCGCAGAAGGCAGCACAGAAGTCATCAAATCGACTCCAGCAGATTGGCCATCTCAACAGCAACGCGTGCCGCATCGCGCCCCTTGTCGACCTGGCGCGCTTGCGCTTGCGGCATGTCCTCGGTGGTGAGGATGGCATTGGCAATTGGCACCTGGTAATCCAGTGACACCCTCGTGACGCCGGCACCCGATTCATTGGCAACCAGTTCAAAGTGGTAGGTCTCGCCACGGATGATGCAGCCGATGGCCACCAGGGCGTCGTAACTGGCCTTCTCGGCCAGGGCCTGCAACGCGACAGGTACCTCCAGCGCACCGGGAACCGTGATCAGTTCGATGTCCTTTTCAGCTACCCCCAGGGCGACCAGTTCGCTGCGACAAGCCTGCGCCAGTGCGTCGGTCACCGACGCATTGAACCGTGCTTGAACGATACCGACTTTCAGCTTCTTGCCGTTCATGCGTGCATCGGCCGAATCGACTGCACCCTTGTCTGCACCAAACATATTCAATCCTTTCAGTTGGGGGCAGGGCTAGAGCCTGTCCCCTTCACAATTGACTGGATGTAGCCAGTGATTTCCAGGCCGTAGCCGTTCATGCTGGGCATGCGTCGCGGGCTTCCCATGAGGCGCATCTTGTGCACGCCACATTGGCGCAACACCTGTGCCCCGATGCCGTAGCTGCGCAAGTCCATACGCCCGCGCTCGGGGGCATGGGCCGGGCGTGCGGTGCCTTCAAACTGGGCCAACAACTGACTGCCACTTTCACCGCAGTTGAGCAGCACGATAACGCCTTGGCCCTCCTTGGCAATATGGGCCATGGCGGCATCCAGACTCCAGGAGTGCATGGTGCGCCCGACTTCCAACGCATCGAGTACCGACAGTGGTTCGTGAACCCGTACCGACACCGTGTCGGAGGGCAGCCATGCGCCACGCACCAGCGCCAGGTGCACGCCGTGCCCGGTGGTGTCGCGAAACGCCAGTGCCGTGAAATCGCCAAAAGTAGTGTGAATAGTGCGCTCACCCATTTTTTCGATCAGGGACTCCACACGCGCACGGTATTCAATCAGGTCCGCAATCGTGCCAATCTTCAGGCCGTGCTCGGCGGCAAACAACTGCAGGTCTGGCAAGCGCGCCATGGTGCCGTCGTCTTTCATGATTTCACAGATCACCGACGCAGCCGAACAACCCGCCATCACAGCCAGATCACAGCCAGCCTCGGTGTGCCCAGCACGCATCAGCACACCACCATCGACCGCCTGAAGCGGGAAGATGTGACCGGGCTGCACCAGATCACTGGGGACAGCCCCCTTGGCGACTGCGGCCTGGATGGTGCATGCGCGGTCGGCTGCCGAGATGCCTGTCGTAACCCCTTCGGCCGCTTCAATCGATACGGTGAAGGCGGTGCCTTTCTTGTCTCCGTTGCGGGCCGTCATGGGGGGCAACTCCAGCCGTTCGCAATGTTCGCGGCTCAGGGTGAGGCAAATCAGGCCACGTCCGAAGCGGGCCATGAAGTTGATGGCCTCTGCACTGACATGGTCCGCAGCCAGTATCAAATCGCCTTCGTTCTCGCGGTCTTCCTCGTCCACGAGGATCACCATCCGCCCGGCGCGCAATTCGGCAACGATATCTTGAACAGGGGAGATCGGTACAGGCGTCAATGTGGTCATGGTGAGAAAAAGAGGGGCTCGAATAGCTGGGCTGGATGTGCGCGGCGGTACCTTGAACGGCTCAGGCCGCGGCAAGCGACGTGGCAGAGAGCATACGCTCCACATAGCGCGCGATTATGTTAAATCTCGTCACAAGCCAATAACCATGCGGCTTCACGCTATGAGTCTCATCAAATACCGTCATAAATACCGTCACAAAATTATTGGCAAAAGCGCCTGACTTCTTCTTCAAGTCAATCGTGCATTTTCGCACGTCATAAGTTGCCAATGTCTCGGTCTACTCAGAATTCCTCAGGCATAACGATTTGTAACCCATATCACCACATGTGGATATCCCTACCCGGAGCGTTGTGTTCGTAAAGTTTTTAAGTGCTTGACCCGCGCGCTCACCTCGCTAACATCGCCATGTCGAACCAAAATACTGCGTTTGATACCACGGCGTCAGCAGCGTCCGACAGTAGCGAACCGAGCACCACCGCTCAGACCTCGCAAGCCAACCTCCCTTTCTTTCAAACACCGGGACCAAGTTCAACCCCTGGCGTGGCCGCTGCATTTCGCTTTCACAACCCTACTAAAGGAAATTTGCAATGGCTTCAGCACTTAATCAGGCCGTAAATGGTCAACTGCCTTCTGGCTTCAAGTCTCCCTATTCGTTGGTCACTCAGACCGGGACACATGATGACCTCTTGGCCGTCGTGGCAGTCCTAAGTGGAAAAACCCTTCTCGATGTTTTCAGCACGGCCATCACGCTTGGTATGCGAAGGACCAACTATTACGTTGATGAAGTGCTCGTCAAAAAGTTGCTCTTCAATCTCAGCAACTTAACTATAGGTCCATGGTGTGAGTTCACTACGATTGCTGCACTGCCAGAGGTTTCAATACTAATGATTGACTACGACACTGAGACTGAGACAGGACGTTGCATTCTTGCCCATAAGGTAATGGCAGCACCGCAGCAACCCGCTTTTAGCTACATCATTGACGTGTCCATCATCTCCGATCCGAAGCTTCGTGTGACCACTTCACTCGCGCACTTGAACTTGAAAAACGCATGGTTCATGGCCGTACACCAACGCACAAATCCGGCGGGCAGCAAGGCGAAGTAAATCAACCACCAGCAGCAGATCGCAATGGTCTGCTGCATCCAGTACAACCGGATAAGTCGTCATTGTTGACGGCCCGACTGTCTATTCCTGCGAACTACTTTTATGGAATCAGCAATGAACACAAGAACTGTTGCGTATCACCCCATGCGTGATCTATTGAAGCGGTTGCCACTGCTACCTACAGGCAATAAAGGAATTGATTTCCCCGCTGCCGATGTTTCACTCTTGGTTGCCATTGGTGACGATACTGATACCATGATCCAAATCATCAATCATGGAGTGGCAACTTTGGGGATGCTGCTGGCTAGCGCCGCGCCTGTCATTGAAGATGGCACTGTTGGTGCAGACGATGTTGAGAATCTCGGAAATCTGCTTTCCGAACTAGGAGACATGGCAGCTTCTCTGATGTCCCTATCAGCCCAATGCCGCCGACAAACCTTTGACTTCGCTCCCGAGTGATGCCAGCCAACGCTGCTTCGATCAGTTTGTTTCGTCGGGTGCAGCCGTGACCAGTGCTTCCATGCCGACGCCCAACGCCATTGCGATCCTGGCGATGTTGCAGATGGAGATGTTGCGCTCACCCCGTTCAGCCGAGCTGACGTAATTGGGGTGAAGGTCAGCAACCTCCGCCACCTTCTCCTGAGTCAGTTTCTTCTCATGCCGAATGCGTCGCATATTTGCTGCGAAAAGTTGCTGCGCATCACACTTTTGAGTTTGGTTGCGCATGCCCAAAGTGTTTCCGGGCAGCCTCCATAAATCCACACACTTTGAGTTTGGTTTGCGCTAAAGTGGATGCAAAACCAAACCTAAAGTGTTGAATTTCAACATTTGACTTAGCAATCTCAGGGAGAACACATTTATGCACTCAGTCGCATCTTGGCGTTCCAGGCAAGACCTCATCGGAATGCTCGTAGCGGCGGCGAAAGTGGTCCTGGTCGTGACAACACTGCTGACTTATCACGTTGCACAAGCAGAACTTCTGCAAATCCCTACGGGGCGTGGTGACAACACCTTTCCCGTCTATTGGGAAAAGACCGATGGTGCAACCGCCACTGTCGTTCTGCTTGCAGGCGGCGATGGTCAGGTCAAGTTTGCGGCAGATGGCCGACCTCGCGGCAATAACTTTCTGATCCGCACATGGCAGCAATTCGCCGCGCAAAAGCTCAATGTGGCGGTGCTAGGCACCGTGGATGCTGCGCCTCTGTCCTATGAATTCCGTATAAGCGATGACCATACATCCGACTTGGCGACCGTCGCCACTACCGTCCGTGGCTTAAGTGCTGTCCCAGTCTGGCTGGTGGGAACCAGTCGTGGCACCATCTCCGCAGCGGCAACTGCCATTCGATACGACGGCAAGAAGCTGATTGATGGAATCGTTCTGAGTTCTGCCGTGGTCGGATACAAGCGACCGGAAGCGGTGTCACGCCAGCGGATCGACAAGATTCACATTCCGGTGCTGGTCTACATGCATGCCAATGACGGTTGTGTCCACTGTCAGTTGTCGGATGCAAAGGCCATTGGCAGCAAGTTCAAGAACGCGCCGGTGTATGGCTTTCGGGCCGTCAGTGGTGGTACAGAGCCAAGTGGTGACCCTTGCGGCAATCAGCACTATCACGGGTTCATTGGGATGGAAGACAAGGCAGTGACTGACATTGTGAATTGGATCAACAAGCCCAGTAGTTGAGTTGTGTCAAACCCTTCGCCACCCTCTAATGCACTTATTTCAACCGGATCAACATGAAACAATTTTTGGCTCTTTTGCTCAGCATTTTGGCTATGGCTGCACAAGCCGACCTGCTTCAAGTGCCGACAGGCCGTGGTGACACTGTTCCGGTTTACTGGGACAAGGTTGAAGGTGCGACGGCCACCGTGTTTTTGTTCAATGGCGGGAACGGCTTTGTAACGTTTAACAAAAATGGAATGCCGCGAGGCAAGAATTTCCTGATTCGTACCTACCCTCTATTTGCTGAAAAGAAGGTTAACGTCGTTGTGGTCGGAACCCGTGACGCAGTGCCACAAATGTCCGACGAGTATCGCTCGTACGAGCACCCTGCAGACGTTCGTGCTATCGCTAAAGTCATCCAGGGGCTTAGTGATGCCCCGATTTGGTTGGTCGGGACAAGTAGAGGCACAGTATCCGTGGTGGTTGCAGCCAACAAGGATACAGAAAAGCTATACGCCGGGATTGTGCTTACTTCCAGCTTCGTTGAGCCTAAAAATCCTTTAACAGTTGTTCGCCAAAATGTTGACAACATACGAGTTCCAGTCTTTGTCTATCACCACGCAGACGATGGATGCCGTGCAGCAAAGCCATCGGATGCTGAGTGGGCAGCTAGTCGCTTCAAGAATTCAGACATCAAGAGTTTTGTGAAAGTTACGGGCGGAGAATTCGATAGCGATGTCTGTAACTCCGGCCACCACTCATTTCTGGGCATGGAAGATCGTGCCGTAACGGACATAGTCAATTGGATCAATCACCCCACGGCGAACATCAAATAGCAGTTGCGCGTCTCATGCGCAGGACTGGCACCTCAATCTGCCAATTCGATAAAGCAGGAACTCACGATGGATAGGCGGATATTGTTGAAGGTTCTTGGCGCTGGCGCAGTCAGTACGGGCTTTGGTCCATCAGCATGGTCAGAATCAGTCTTGGCAACATCGAAATCACCAGTGCCTGAAACTTCGCACCATCATAGGACTACAAAAATCATCGGCGTTGGCGGTGCAGGTTGCAACTTCATTCACTCGTTCGGGTCAAGCCTTGTCCTGCATAAATTTCCCAGCCTGACAGAGCTGGTGTGCGTTGACCTTGGCATGGAGAGCATGCCCTCAGTCGATACCGTCAATGAAACGGCGGTTGGCTGTCTACCACTGAAGTCGATTTCACTTGCTCGCTACGGTGCTGGTGGACGTGTCAATGTGGCACGTGTCGCAGCAATTCGAAATATCGACGTGTTGAAAGCCGTTGTATCCGGCTTAAAAACGGCCATAGTGGTCGCTGGCTTGGGTGGTGATACTGGTAGTGCTGTTGCACCCATCTTGGCACGGTTGGCGCGAATTGCCGATGTAGCCACAATTGCGGTTGTCGTGATGCCTTTCGATTTTGAAGGCCCCCGCAACGGAACAGGCGACGCCGCTTTGCGCTACCTTGAGCGGGAGGTTGACTTGGTGGTGCCATTCTCGAATCAGGAGCTTGGTGACTCTATGGGTGATGGCGCTTTACTGGCCGACATTTACTCACAGCAAGACCAACGAATCACAACGTGGTTGCAGCGGTTGAACCTGGGATGAGTCGGCAACAATGAACGGGCGAAAAAAAGCCCACAAAAAAGTGGGCGTAATGCCATCACTGGCACCCGCTCAGGGAGGTGAAGCGGGGGATGCAAAGTGCACCCGCATGCATTTTATGCCCGCGTCCGCAGTTGGCTCAAGGAAATACGCAGGAAATACGCAGGAAATACGCAGGAAATACGCAGACCATCCCAGCACCGCATCGAATTTTTGAATTCTCATTAGAAATCGACCATGACAGCATTCACCGTACGCTTGCCAAACTCTGTCCATCAAAAGATCAAAGAGTTGGCTTTGCGTGAAGGTATCTCGGTGAATCAATTCATCGTCTGTGCAGTATCCGAAAAGATGGCCTCCGTTTTGACGCTGGACTTCCTAAAGTCGGAAGCAACAGCGGGCAATCGCAATGACTTCAATCACTATTTGAGCATGGTGCCGGATTTAGCTGCGCAAGTGGGAGACGAGCCCGTATGAATCTGACTGGGTACTTCACCCGCTCCAACTCTCACCCAACGCTTGAGCCTGTTGCAACACCAGCTCTACAGCAGCATCCTGCAGATCAGGTGGGTACTTATATTTGCGGAGAATGCGCTTGACCATCAGCCTTAACTTGGCCCGCACGCTTTCGCGCTCTGACCAATCGACACTCAGGTTTTGACGCAGGTTTTCGGTCAGCTCGTGCGCAATCTTCTTCAAGGTCTCATCGGTCAACTCGCGCACCGCTGATTCGTTGTTCGCCAGAGCGTCGTAGAAGCGTACCTCGTCTTCGGTCAAGCCCAAGGTTTCACCTCGCGATGCCGCTTCGCGGAATTTCTTTGCCATTGCCACCAGTTCTTCCATGACCTGTGCGGTTTCAATTGAGCGGTTCTGGTAACGGGTGATGACGTTGGTCAGCATCTCGGAAAACTTCTTGTCCTGCACCACGTTGCTGGCAAAGCGGCTCTTGATTTCTCCCTCCAGCAGACGCTCAAGCAGCTCCACCGCCAGGTTCTTTTCTGGCAGGTTACGCACCTGCGCAAGGAACTCATCGTCGAGCAAACCAATGTTGGGCTTTTCTAGGCCCACTGCATCGAATATCCACGAACAACACTTCGCCCTTGCGGAGGGTCTTCTTCTTGACCAGGAACCACAAGCAAGCCGGAATCTGCGTGTTGAAGAACAGTTGGCCGGGTAATGCCACGATCACTTCGACCACATCGGCCTCCACCATGGCGGCGCGGATGGTGCCTTCGCTGTTCTGGCTGGAACTCATGGAGCCATTCGCCAGCACAATGCCTGCACGGCCCGTGGGCTTGAGGTGGTGCAGCATGTGCTGCAACCAGGCGTAGTTGGCATTGCCTTGCGGCGGATCGCCATAGACCCAGCGCGGATCACCCGTCAGGCTGCCATGCCACCAGTCGCTGATGTTGAAAGGCGGGTTCGCCAAAATGAAGTCCGCCCTCAGGTCCGCATGCTGGTTCCGAGTGAAGGTGTCGCCCGGTTCGCGGCCCAAGTTGAAGTCAATGCCACGAATGGCAAGGTTCATCGCTGCCAGCCGCCAAGTGGTGGGGTTGGCTTCCTGTCCGTAGATGGACACATCGCCTAGCTTGCCGCCGTGGGCTTCGATGAACTTTTCGGACTGCACGAACATGCCACCTGAGCCGCAGCAAGGGTCATAGACCTGTCCACTGTGCGGGCTAAGCACTGCCACCAATGTCTTGACGATGCTGGCAGGGGTGTAGAACTGCCCGCCGCGCTTGCCTTCGGCACTGGCGAACATGCCCAAAAAGTATTCGTACACCTGACCCAATATGTCGCGGGCCGTGCTCGGGTTGTCACCGAAACCGATGGTGGACACCAGATCGACCAGCTCTCCCAGCTTGCCATCGGGCAACTGTGCGCGGGCATAGCGCTTGTCCAGAATGCCTTTGAGTTTGGCGTTCTCAGTCTCGATCAGCGTCAGGGCTTTATCAATGCGCTTGCCAATGTCGGGTTGCTTCGCAGCCGCACGCAGACTTTCCCATCTTGCCGGTTCCGACACCCAGAAGGCATTGACCTCTTTGTAATAGTCGCGGTCTTCCAACTCCTGCTCCAGATCGGCCGGGGTCGCGTTGGCAAAGTAATAGTCGTCCGCCGGGTCGGTAAGCCGTGTGGTCAGCTCTGCACGGCGGGCGGCAAAGGTGTCGGAGATGTATTTGACGAAGATGAGGCCGAGAACCAGATGCTTGTATTCGGCGGCGTCCATGTTGGCGCGCAGCTTGTCAGCCGTCGCCCAGAGTGTCCTTTTTATGTCTTCGAGCATGAGTCGGTGTCCCTTGGAACCAATAGGCGTGGCTCCTTCTATACCGATTATGACGGGCGACTAACCTCGTGACCACCAGAGGCGTTCACGACCACTTGATAGCGAACGGCATTGATCCCACGCCATACATAAGACAGCACCACTGCGGCGTATGGGGCGACGTGCCACTAGAAGACGCAGAGGAAAACGATTTCTCAGTCCTGAGTGGCTTCAGGGTCTTGTCGAGCTACCTGATAGCCAACGAACGTGTTTGGATCATCACGGAGGCCGACCGCAGCTCGTCAACGATGCTTTTCCCCCAAGAGTATTGACCTGCAATGTCTCCATAGCTTTATGCACGTAGTCGTTCTCAACCCCAACCCAAGGAATCCAACATGAATACTTCCATTCGAACAGCAGAACAATTGGTTGTCGCAGCCTGCGACGCAGAACGCCCAATTCCTCGACTCATCAAGATCGACGAAGTGTGCAGAATCATCGGCTTCGGAAAGTCAGCGGTATACGAATATGCCGCGCAAGGAAAATTTCCGAGGCCCATCAAGCTGGGAACCAACCGACGAGGAGCAGTCCGCTGGGTGCTTAGTGAAGTGCTGGATTTTGTGGACAAACTTGCGAGCGAGCGCGTCCCGGTCACACCCCGTGTAGAAGTGGTTCCGGTTGTCACTAAACCTTTTGTTCCACAACCAGCACCATTGCCACCCAAACGCAAATCAACGCTGTTCCCGCGCAGAGGGCGATTCTGATCGTCCATTGAGCAAACCGGAGCAATGTGTCATCAGTCAACTGCGGCAACGTCGTCGCATTTTTCAAACGCGCAAAGCTTCGAAAATCCACTGATTTGAAACGTCGGCGTGAGGCGCAAACGGTGTCCACTAAGCAAAGTTTTCCCAGTTCGGCACAAAGTGACGAGTGCAAATTCGCACCGTCAAAAAGTGACCACTTTCTGACAGGTTACTCAAGACTGTTGGAAACATAGGGCCAATCATTTTTCAACACATACCAATATGTCAACACCACTTTCCAACACGGGCGCTGACGGTTCGCAGCGCGTATTCGCCTACGCAAGGGTGTCCACGGTCGAACAATTGACTGAGAACCAACGAGATCAGATCGCACGCGCGGGGTACACCATTCGGCCTAAGTTTTTCATTGAGGAGCAGATATCTGGTTCGGTGCCAGCGGCGCAGCGGCCAGGATTCCAGCGGCTGTTGGAACGCATGGATGATGGAGACACCTTGGTTGTGACCAAACTTGACCGGATTGGTCGCGACTCCATTGACGTGCAGCAGACCGTCGAGCGCTTTCAACGCGAGGGCATCCGGCTAGTGGTTTTGCAGCTTGGCAACCTTGACTTGACCTCGTCTGCGGGTGCCTTGATGGTCAAGATGCTGGCTGCCGTGGCCTACTTTGAACGCGACCTTATCATTGAACGCACACAAGCGGGTCAAGCCCGAGCCAGGAAAGCGGGTACGCACATGGGTCGGCCATCCAAGACCACGCCCGAACAGCGGGACGCAATTCGATCAGCACTGACAAATGGTACCTCCGTAAGCAGCACTGCAATGACCTATCAGGTTAGCCGGGCTACGATCATCGCCATTCGAGGTACGTGCAGTTAGTCACTACTGGAAACAGTGACTAGAGCGAACATTTGACCTTGGCGATAGCCAGAAACGTTTGATTTCTGGCACCTTTCAACCGTCTGAACAGAGGCCTCAAACAGACTCTTGAAGGTTAGCAGACGTTCCATGTAAGCGAATGAAGCTGTTCTTGAACCTCTGGATGAATGCGAATGACTCCGCCACAGTCCACGAAGACACACCCATAGGCGTTGCCGCTGTCGGTCAGCAGGCTTGCAACCGCGCCATATGGATTCTTTGATTGCGTGACGCTAGAGACTTGCAAAACGAGTTCGTCGCGATTGATCCCATCATGCGCTTGGGCAACCAGCCCGATGATCTTGTGCACGTTCAAGTCAGGCTTGCGCGACCACTCTGCAATCCGAACTGCAAGTACCCGGCGCTTCTCTTGGGATGTTCTGTCACTCGCAGATCGTGAAGGTGCAGAGACCGTATAGGGAGTCCTGGCGTTTAAGGTATCGGGCAGCGGCTGCCGCCAATTGGATGGATAGAACTCGGGTTTCACGGGTGGCTGCATGCCCTCTGGATACCATCCATACAGTTCAAACGCCCGGTACTGGAGCGCCTCTTGTACCTCGATGGCGTGGTCGGACAGGCCGGCCAATGCACGAGGTAACAAAACGATGTTGGCGACCGCTGTGTGATAGCGCTCGTCGTAACAAGTGCGAGGCCAGATATGGCAGACCTCAAACCCCTCCGCAGACTTACCGAGTCCGGCTGCACGCTTAATTGCACCATTGGCGTAGCTGTTGTCGTCAAACCGCACACCATCGACGATCTGACCTCGTTTCTCGCCCTGGCCCCGGGCTCGCCGAACACTTGGGAATATGGCTGCCGAACCGGTATCGCGCACAAGACGGTTGTGGAACTCAGGATTCACCCACAAGCCGGTGTCTGCAACCAGAAGTGACAGGTGAATGTTGTGCCGTTTTACGGCCTCAAGCAGCAACTCCGAGGCAACTAATTTGGGCCTGGTGGTGCTCATGGTTCGTTTCGGCTTCGTATGAATATTTCCCCCTACTACCAATCCAAATTCTATCCAGCGACTTGTTTCAGACCCTCCGCCGTCGCTTTCGCGCCATGTAAACGCAGCGCATCGACCAGTTCCGCTTTGGAGTACGGCGGTTTTGTCAGGTCACTGAGCGACTTTGCAATTGCACGACTGACTCTGGCTGGCGCGGTATCAAATAGGCGGTCAACGAACGCACCACCCTTGATGACCTCGATACCAAGTTTGCGGGTGTCGGCAACGGCCAGATGCTTGGTATTGTCGGAAACGATCATGATCTTGTGCAGTGCCGGGTCATCTTCTTCATTGAGTCCGTTAACCATGACCAAAGCGGCGGCGATCAGGTGCCGGTCATTGTCATGCACCCGAGCCGGGACATGGTCCATGAAAGCGTTGTTGTCATACCCAGTAATCACATGCCCATTGTTCGTTGCCCGTTGAAATGCCTTGAGCCGTTTAGCACCTGACTTCGATGCGTCGGGATGCACCTGCGGCCAGTTGCGCAGAAACTCGGCCTCAACGTCACCCGTCCAGTAGGCGAAGTAGAGGCCTTCGAGCATCAAGTCAAACAGAACATCCGACAGGCGCGAAGGCAACAGCACGCAGGCATCCAAAATGACCAGGGTGTTGCCACCGGGGGAAAGTGGGTGGTGGTCGATCACTTACGGTTACCGATTCTTGGCAAGCGCTTTGACGCGGCGTAGCACGTCCGCTTCAGCGCTTTTGTAGACCCCGTTTTTTTGCCCCTCCGTACGCAGGTCAGCGGCTTTGCCCGTCACTTGATGCTTAGTCTTCCAGTCCAGCACGGAGGCACGTGAAACCCGACGGTGACCACCAGCAGAAACCGTGGCACCCTTAAGCTTGTTCTGGTCGATCAGCATGGCTACATAGGGGCGGCTGTAACCCAGCAATTCCGCAGCCTGTGCAGTGCTGATGAGGTCATTGGCAGTGGCAACCGACTTCGGCATCTCGATACCAACCGATTGGCTCTCAATGTCCACCAAATGGCGGATCAACTGCAAGCGAGCGCTACGGCTTGCCGGGGTGGTGGCTTCAAGAACCTGGTGCAATGCGCTGGCAACCTTTTCGGACACGGTTCCAGTCATCGAACCAATGGCATCGGCTAGTGGCCCCAACGGATCGTAGCGGTGTGCAGGTGTTTTACCCTGTGTGGCAGCGGTAGGCATGATGCCCTCCAAGTGTTGATTCAGATGAAGTTCAGTATTAAACGAAACAAACGAATAATACGAAACTTTGACCGAAAGTGCAACTTAGCGCATTCGGTAGCTCGGGGAGGATGTAGACCTGGATCGATGCTTCATCATGAACAGGTGTGGAAGCCGAAGACTGAGATCAATATTCTGACGAAGTGCGTCGCTGACGACTGCTCAGGTGGTGGTGCTGACGACGCAAAAAGACGACCAGAGCGACAAATTAACGTCTATGTTGGTCACACAGAATTTCCGTCAAATCATGATGGAAATCACGTAACCATTTGATTTCATTAGGTTTTATTGAATTTAACTTAAGAGCATTAAGTTCACAGCCCCATCGAAATCGGCAGATTAGCGACAAAAAACAGTTGATTTTTGGCCTCTGCGAGCAGTTTGAGTAATCCTATGTCGTATCACTGACAACGGTCTGGCAGTGGCGAATCACAGATACAGGAGTGCCAACATGAACCCATTTGAGCAAGACGAGAACTATTGGGAATACTGCGGTCTGGAAGAGCTTTTCGAATTCGCATTTGCGGCGAAATCGGAGCCGGACGCCGAACCTTCCCCAGCGCCAATGAAAGAAACGGAAGAAGCACCGAGTCCCCCTTCTATTGAAACTTCACCAGATCGTCGTGAGCTGGTCGAGTTGACGGATGACGAACTAGACGATGAGGACAGGGCAAAACTCTGGGTTCCACCGACGGCAGCGGAAATTTTAAGTCAGCCACTTTCTAAACCAAATTACATCTTGCCAGGACTGGTCGTCGAAGCACGCAACACAGTTATCTCGGTCGGTAAGGGTGTCCGTTCAAACGTGTTTGCGCAAATTCTAGGCTACTCCCTTGCTGGAGGGATTCAATTCAGCCCTTTTGGGAAACCCGAACCCATGCCAACCTTGGTCGCATTTGGCGGATCCGAATGGCACATGGTGCAAGAACAACTCAGTTTGATTGCGAATCAAATTGAGAATCAAGATGACCGTTCAAGAGCCTTGTCTAACCTGCGTGTTTCTCACCCTCATCAGCGCTCTGTCGATGCTGAGGAATTGAACTGTGCTTGGGAACAACTCTATTTCAGAAACTCCATCCCAAAGGGTTGCAAGGTCGTCATCTTTCCAGACGGAGAGACCTGTCTCGCGCCAAAGCGCAAACTGGACTATCACAGTCCGTTCAAGAACCTACTGAGCTACCTCAACAAGATGGAAATCGCAACCGTAACGTTCTACCGCGAATGAAAGTGAGCACATTATGAAAGACGAATTCCAAACAGATCAACGCACGTACTACGCATACCTTTCCGTGGACGGGTCGGCACCGACTGACTATGGCGGCGGACTGATCTTTCAGCGCTCAAAAATCAGTGAGCAGGAGACTGTTCCCACAAAATTTCACTTCTGGTACACGGTGGTTGATGGGAAATTGCAATACGGGTGGGAGTGCCCCGATCCGGAAGTTAAGGCTACGGCGAAGAACATCGCGATAGCGGAACGTCAGAAGCGCGTGAAGGAACTACTGGACCTTGGCATGAAGCAGAAGGACATTGCCGCACACAGCAGCATTTGCGTCGATCCTGCGACGGTCTCGCGCGATGTTGCAAAAATAGAGGCAGATGAACAACGCCAAAAACCCCGAGCTAAGTTACTTACACCTCTGCCTCCAAAAGCCGAGGTTGAGGATGCTCAGGATAATGATGACGAGAATGATGGCAGCGGCATTTCCTCCTGTTCTGCCAATCCAAAAAAACATGTAGAAGATGATGCTTGGTAAGTTGCGTGGTATCGAATGCCAGGAAATTGCATGCATGCACCGATTGCAATGTTTGCTCTCGGTTGCAACCCTATCCAGCGGTCCACGCTTGGATATCGGACTGATCGTGAATCAAGGACAAACGTGATGGTCACCAAGAAAAACAAGCGCCTTGCAAAGAATAGGCCCGTGCCGAGGGGACTTGTTCCGTTGATTCCGCTCAATTCCGGGGGTGTCTATTCGACAGAGCCAACTACTTCCATTAGCCAGTTGGTGGCAGACTTTGTTGATAGCGCAACTGGCGAACCTCGCAGGCTCGAAATTCTCAATCAGATCATCGGTTTGGCAGAGCGTAGAGAGCAACCAACAATGTTGCAGCTCAAGAAGCTAATTCCTATCGGTGAGTACAAGGCGCTTCGCCGTAGCTTTGAAACCAGATTACTCGACCAGTCAAAAGTCCGGTGCCCGGTGGAACTTGTCCCATACATAAATCTCCTCAAGCAGGCGGATGGTTTGTATATGCAACCTCAGGAGTGTTGGCAGGACGCATTGTCAACTGGTCTATTGATTTCCCATGCGAGGAAATGTCAAGCTACTTACCAGGCGGCGCTTGAATGCCTTGTTAACACCTTCGCGCTGCACCCCGGCATTGGCAAGTTTCTTGATCGTCAAGTTGCTGAGTACTATCCCTCTGGGGACTGCTACTGGAACGTGATTGCACCGAGGTTGCTTCCTGCCCGTTCAAGGAGGGCAGTTGAGCGCGTTGCACAAGATGAGCGAGAGCGGCGCGAACTCATTGTTGCAACATTAAATGTCAGCGTGACCCGGTTGAAGTCGTCTTGAATCCTATTGGCACCGCCACATGATTGGCTCAAACTTTGGGTTGCCAACCTTGTATGTTCAGCCGGGTGGTTGTGGTCCGAACAACTACCACGGTTCCTCTTCCACCTTCTGGTCTTCTTTCGGTTGCCGATCAGCCGCGAGTGGTTCCCTGAATGGGCGTACCCGGATATCACCGGAGTCAAGTAGACGCACGTGAACGTAGTCCCCAACTTTGAGGCCTGCCGCCTCCATGAGCGTTGCTGCTATTCTGACCCCGGTGCTGTTGCCCCATCGCGTTAAACGGATCATATGCAACTCCTAGATAGTTGACGTATAGCCAATGTAGTGCAACCACCAAATTGCATTCAGCCGGTCGTTTTGGCATGAATAAAGCAATATTGAAGCGTTGAATCAACTACGGATACAGGGCTCTCGATGAGCCCTGTATGTTGCTTACGAATATCTCCGCAGGAAGCCTATCAGTTGATTCCCAAAGCGCTCCCCTGCGGCATGACCGACCCCCGGAATTGCAGCCAAATCAGTTAGTGTTGACGGGCGTTTGACAGTTATCCGATAAAGCGTGCGATCTGAAAAGATGTGGTGACCCGGAACCTCTTCTGCCTGGGCGATCTTCATACGCCACTCTCGCAGCGCAGCGAACAAGGGTTCGGTTACATCATGGGTCTGAAGCAGGGATGGGCTCTGTTGCGATGGACCAACCGAAACCTTGAACCTTGTTGACCGCCGCAGGCAGTTGTCACAGTTTCCGCATGCTTGGGCGCTTTCGCCAAAATAGTCCAACAGTAGCGCACGACGACATCCGGTCGTGCGACTCCACACAGCTAGGGCGTTCAGTTTTGATCTTTCGACATTTTTCCGATTGCGAGTCGAAGTGGCCTCATCAATGCGTTGACGGTGAACCATCACATCGTTAAGGCCATAGCACATCCATGCCTCAGCGGGCAGTCCATCCCGGCCAGCACGCCCAGTTTCTTGATAGTAGGCTTCCACAGATTTTGGTAGCCCTAGATGAGCGACAAATCGAACATCCGGTTTGTCGATCCCCATGCCGAAAGCATTGGTCGCCACCATAACAATGCCGTCTTCACGCAGAAATTGATGTTGATTCTTCTGCCGTATTCCATCATGCATTCCGGCGTGGTAAGGCAAAGCATTAATGCCCTTCCGTCTTAGCCAAAGGGCGGTTTCCTCTACTTCGTCACGTGTTAGGCAGTACACAATTCCCGCCTCATGTCTGTGTCCATCCAGTAGCTGGAGCAGTTGCTGTTGACGACTGCCCCGCTTCACCACCGAATAGCAGATGTTGGGGCGGTCAAAACTGGACATGAATGAGGGAGCGTCATCGAGACACAGTTGAGCCGTGATCTCCTGGCGCGTTCTCACATCTGCAGTGGCGGTCAGGGCAATGCGTGGCACGTCGGGATAGCGTTCTGGCAAAGCTGACAATCGCCGATAGTCTGGTCGGAAGTCGTGTCCCCATTGCGATATGCAGTGCGCCTCGTCTATGGCGAACAAGGCGATGCCACCCGTGCCATATAGCTTGTCAAGGACATTTGCAAAGCTCGCTTGCAGCACACGTTCTGGTGACACGTAGATCAGGTCCAACTCGCCCTGCAACATCTGTTGTTCTGTTTCGAGCGTAGTCTGCCTATCAAGTGTTGAATTCAGGTAGGCAGCGCACACCCCCAACTTTCGCAGTGCATCAACTTGATCCTGCATTAAGGCGATCAGAGGAGAAACGACTACACCCACTCCCTCTCGCAGCATTGCAGGAATCTGATAACACAGCGATTTGCCGCCGCCTGTTGGCATAAGTACGAGAGCACTACCGCCGCTCATGACCTGACGAATGATTCTTGCTTGCTCTCCCATAAATGCAGGGTAGCCAAAGACTTGACGCAGGGTTTGAAGAGGTGTCTTCATGCTGAAATCCCTTCACCGTGCTGACCGGCGTTTGGATCAAGAGGTGCATTGCTTATGCCGCCTTTGAATTCCCTTCTAGGCAAGTCCAACTGCTTTGGTGAAAAGTAGTGCTCCGTCGCAAACAACCAATCCGGAATGGGCAATACGTTTTCCGGGCTAAAAACAGTGGCGAGGTTGATGACTGGCAAGGGGTCCGGTCGTCGGTCGCCGTTCATATCAAAGCCAGTCTTTTCTTTGACGGCCTTTATGTACTTGTGGACAGATGATCGGCTGCGGAACTGGTCAGCAACAGACTTGCCGTGTAACCATAGTTCATAAACATTGCGCTCGGCAGTAGAGAGCACTGCCAGCGCTTCCGCAGTCAGCAAGGGCTGTATTGCATATTTGATCTTGTATTTTGCGAGGGCATCAAAGAACAGCGTGGCAACATCAGCGCCAATCCAATTGGCTCCATATTGCAGTTTGAGCGCTTTCAGTCCCATGCTGTAGAACTTGATTTCGCCGCGAATGGAATCCTTGGTAGCCTCGATCAACCTTTTCTGAAATGGACCTTGCCGTTTCCATTCCGTCTTCAGCTCATCAGGCTTGTAGTACAGAGTTGCCATTTGAAACTTGGATCGACGTTTTCCCGTGAACCCTAGAGTGATGCAAGTCGTCAATGAACGTTGCTTACCTGCTGGATTGTTTTCGTCAATCGCATTGATGATGGGCACAACGTCCCGCGACAAGCATCCGAAATTACCTGTCAGATGGACCTCCGTGAGCCAAAAGTGTCCGGCCCGCCACAATTCGCGATCATGGGCATCGACATAGAGGCCAAAGGCTTTGACGACGTGGTCAAAAACTGCGTAGACGTAGTCCACCAGTGACGAGTGTCCGAAAACATTGTGTTTTTGCAAGACCTTCGGCGGACAACAGTGAATTTCAAGCTCGTACGCATAACCGTCGTCTTCAAGCTTCTTGGACTTAACAAACGCTGAATCCGCGCCCCTTTTCAACTGTTTCTTGGTTAGTCGTGATCCAGCAGCAACATATCCGAAATCCTCATCATGTCCGAAGTAGACCTTGCCAATGGGTTTATGCCTGCACGGTCCCTTTACGTGTATCTTGTCAATATGGATATAGGCGTTCTTCGGTAGTTTGGTCGTACGCGTCTTAGACATGGTGCTTCCTTTAAGCAATTGATGACGCTTACAAATTGACAAACGGCGTACAAAAATGATGTTGTATATGCGGTATAGCCATTGGCGAATGGCATTGGCTGCACTGGTATGACGAGAGACGATTTGACCCGTTCAAGTCCGGTTTCGTGGCCGAAAAGCAGTGCAACGGCCTTTTCAACGAGATTGCAATGGTGCAAGCATGCAATTTTGCAATTCTCTGAACATTTGCATGCCCGGAAAACCGGCATTGTCATCAAGTCCTGAGCGCGGCTCTAGTTGCATTTCAGCGCTACCTGACGCCGTGTCTGCGCTCATCGTGTCGGCAAGTAATGGTGATTCCGAGAAAGTAAAAATGAAGCATCTGGTGCACGGACAGGTCGATGCGCTTTCTCCGAACCTTAGGACAATCTCGCTCTTGTGCCGTTGAACAGCCGTTCAGGAAGGTATTTGAGAACTCTTGAATTTCGAAAATCGTAGGCCTTGTTCACTTGCTTGACGCCGATTGCTCAGTCGGCGAAATGAGGAGGGCAATTCATTTGCGCTCTCGAACGACCTTACTTTCGGCTCTTTTTTTTGGTTGATTCAACTTGGAAAGGCGCGCGTGAATCCTCTCCATCTCTTCTGCCGTGGGGGGTGGTTCATTGGTACCCCAACCATCAGGGTCTGAAACTTCCGTTATTGGGAAGATTGCCGGGGTAGGGGCCGGGGGAGGGGCGACCATCGCTATTTTCGGCGGTACTTCCGATTTTTGAGGTGATGCCTTAGGCTTCTTGGATGCAGTTGGCGGGCGGCCAGGGCGCGCTTCCAGGCCGGTTTTTTCAAAAGTCTTTCGAGACTCCATCCACTTCACTATTTCAGATTCCAGCCATGCTACCGCTCGCTCACCGAGTGCCGTCTTCATGGGAAATGTACCGGCGTTCATCATGTTGTAGATCGTGGGCCGCGAAAGCCCGGTGCGCTCACATACTTGTTTGACGCGCAAATATTTATCGTCAGTCATGACGTTCCTCCTGTTTTGCGTTCTTCATCTCACAACCCTCAAGAAAATCGGACCAATATTGCATTAGCAATGCCCGCTCGGGCAGTAGCTCCGAGTGGTTATAGGCGCGACGCACAGAGTTTCTTTCAACGTGGGCAAGTTGAAGTTCTATCGCATCACCACGGAACCCTTTCTCGTTCAGCACTGTACTTGCAGTCGCACGCATGCCATGTGGCGTGAGCGTGTCCCCATAGCCAAGGCGCTTGAACATTACATTCAGCGTGCTGTGACCCATTGGTTTTTCAAGACTGCTATTGCTTGGAAACAAATAATCTGACCCTGAGCACAGTGGTTTGAGTTCCTTCAAAAGGGTGACGACTTGGGTGCTTAACGGCACGAGGTGGAAGTTGTGCCGATTCCCTTTTTCTTCCGTGGGCATCTTCATCCGCTCGGGTGGCACCGACCAAAGCGCATTCTCAAAAGAAAACTCACTCCACTTGGCATCCACCAGTTCTGACTTTCGAACAAACGTATGAAGGAGCAGTTTTGCCGCGAGCTTTGTTGTCAGATATCCGGGGTATGTTTCAACTGCTTTCAAGAATCCGGGCAACTCGTCAGCCTTGAGCCACGCACGGTGCTTTTTTGCTGGCATTTCTCCGTCAGTCCAATCAACCAGTTCACGGGCGACGTTTGAGGTCACCTTTAGCTTCCGTTTCGCGAAATCAAAAACCTGCACCGCTGTTTGACGTACGCGGTCGGCGGTACGAATTCCAGAACGCTCACGACACTTTTCTAATGCGGCCAGCAATGTTTTTGCTTTTATCTCGGCAACCGGTAGCAATCCCAGGGGAGGGGAGAGGTCGCGCTTTAGGTACAGGCTGTGCGTGTCACGCCAAACTTTAGACCGTCGCGCCTCTTTGCTGACGTACCACTTTTTGGATACTTCATCAAAGGTATTGCCAAGGACAACCTGACGCTCCAACTTTTCGATCTTCTTTTCCTGGGCTGGGTGACCACCATTGGCAATGGTTGTTCTGGCTTCGAGGTGTTTTTTTCGAGCGTTGGCGAGAGAGATATCGGGATATTTACCAAGGGTTAGGGTTGCCCGTTTGCCCCCAACCCGGTAGTCATAGCGCCACGATTTGGTGCCATGTTGGCTGACGTAGAGGTAAAGACCTCTCTCATCAGCAAATTTTTGAGCGACTCCAGTTGGAGCAATTGCACTGACGGATTTCTCCGTCAACTTGACGGTATTTTTCATGGCTCAATTGTGACTACCGTCACGGATACCGTCAAGTGTCAAAAAATCTATTATGTCTAATGGCGTCTAAAAAATCGTAAGCTATTGATTTATATGAACAAATATTTCAAGAGCTGACGGTATTGGAGTGCGAAAGCATGCGCTCTACATACCGCGCGATCAGGTCGACTTCAAGGTTCACACTGGAACCCACGGCAAGACGTGACAGGGCGGTGTTTTCCACGGTATGGGGAATCAGGTTGATGCTCACCTCGCAACCTTGGGCGATGTCGAGCACCCGGTTGACGGTCAGACTCACGCCATTGATGGTGATCGACCCTTTGTATGCCAGGTATTTGGCCATGTCCGTGGGTGCCACGACCCGTAAGTCCCAACTCTCGCCTAACTGGGCAAAGTGTGACACGTGCCCGATGCCGTCTACATGACCAGACACCAGATGGCCGCCCAGACGGTCATTTGCGCGCATGGCTTTTTCAAGATTGATGGTGCCTATTGCGTCAAGCCCAGCCGTTTTGCTGAGGGATTCGGCCGACACATCGACGGTGAACGTATTGGCAGCCGGGTTGAGGGTGGTGACCGTCATGCAGGCGCCGTTGAGCGCAATGCTGTCGCCCAAGCCCACGTCCGCCAGGTAGTTGGCGGGGCAGCAAATAGTCAGGCGCTTGCCAAACTGCGTTGTGCCGCCAAGCGCTTCCAGTGCGACGATGCTGCCGACTGCCGTGATGATTCCAGTAAACATAGGGGCGTATTTTCGCAGGGTTTCGTCCGGGCTCCCGGCGGTGAGCCGCTTTGCGACGACTAAAACTGGTCACGCCCCGGAATCCGCGCCACGATACGCAGGTCATCACCCACCATGACAGCCGATTGGTAGGCAAGCCCAACAGCATCGGACAGCGCAGCCAGCGGGCCAATATTTGCCATGCCCAGCCCTTGGCCGATGAGTTTTGGGGCTAGATAGATCAGGAACTCATCCACCAACCCTGCCGCAATGAGCGAACCATTGAGTTTGAAGCCAGCTTCCACATGCAACTCGTTGATTTCACGCACCGCGAGGTCGCGCAACATCGCGGCCAGATCCACTTTGGAACGCATTGCCTCAATGGGGCCGGAACCATAGACCACCGTTGCACCGCGCTGCTGCAAGGCAGCCCTGCGTGGCGCATCCTGCACAGCGGTGTAGATCAAGGTCGGTCGGCCATCGATCAGGATTGCAGCATCCAGCGGCGTTTCCAGGCGGCTATCCACAATAACCACCTGTGGCTGCCGAACTGCACCCACCAGTCGCACATCCAGCCGCGGGTTGTCCTGCAGCACGGTACCGATACCGGTCAGCACGGCGCAGGCACGCGCGCGCCAGGTGTGGCCGTCGGCGCGGGCCGCTTCCCCGGTGATCCATTGGCTGGTGCCGTCGGGCAGAGCCGTGCAGCCATCGAGCGACGCAGCTATCTTCATGCGCACCCAAGGCCTTTTGCGCACCATGCGGCTGAAGAACCCGATGTTGAGTTCGCGCGACTCTATTGCCAGCGGGTCGTCGGCAGCCAGCACATCGACTTCAACACCGGCGGCGCGCAGTCGCGCAAAGCCCTGGCCAGCCACCAGCGGATTGGGATCGTTGTTGGTCGCCACCACCTTCTTGATGCCGGCCGCAATCAACGCATCACAGCAGGGCCCGGTGCGGCCATGGTGAGAGCAGGGCTCCAGGGTGACATAGGCGGTGGCACCGACCACGCTGTTTCCTCGTGCCTGTGCATCGCGCAGCGCCATGATCTCAGCATGGGGGCCGCCAGTTTGCTGGGTGTAGCCGCAGCCGATTGGTGCGTCGTCATCAGACCCTGTCAGGACGCAGCCAACGGCCGGGTTTGGTGCGCATAGTGGCGGTGCAAGTCTGGCCTGCTCAAGCGCACCAAGACACCCGTGCGTGCCGGGGCGGGCCTGATATTCTTCTGGGTAAATAGTTTTACGCATACCACCCTCAGTGATTGCCATATTCGCGATCAATCAGCAACTCAAGACGCTGAATACTGGGAACCACTTTCCCCCGCCAGCGCGCTGCATTCAGTATGGTTTCATCAAGATGCGCGAGAGAATCGGACGCAATCGAGTCATTCGTGGAGTCGCCAATCAACTCCCATCGCTCAACTCGACCCGAAGCGGAGATCCAAACCTGCACGGTCACCACCGATTTCCTCCCCAGCGGCCACACATCCGTATTAACAACCCATTCACCCACCGGTTGCGCAGGCTGATCGACGTCATGGGTCGCCAAGTAGCCTGCGGGTGGCTCCGCTGGCATGGTTGGACTCTTGCTGCTCTCACGCACGTCTGGCTGGTGGTCTAAAGACTGCGAGTTAATTTTTTCAGGAGCGGGAGGTTCGAAAAATCGAATGAGAACCTGCTTCGGCGCAACCGGCGCGCGCTCGCCATAGGTTGGCGCGAGCAAACGCACCGCCAAATGCGCCATGGCAGCATGCAATAGTAGTGAGGCAAGCAGTGGTGCAGCCAGGCGATTCCATTGCACCGCTCAAATATCTCCCTGCACTACTTCCAGCAGGCGTCAATCGCGGCGAGTTTGCTTGCGAATTTGGAAGTGTTCCACGTGCCATCGACTATGCTCTTGCGTCCCAGGTGGTCAATGGTCAGGTTGCCGCACTTGTCGCTCGCCATTGACGATCCCGATTTCCTGGCTGCAGTGACAGTGAATGTCGAAGCAGTGGCAACTACGGTGATGTCGTACTTGGCGGATCCTTGGCCTGGCGCTGGTGAAGTGATGAAGCGCGCCGGAAATTGGGTGGCATCTGTGACGTCAGTGTTCGCGCTATTTTTTGCATAGCTGTAACTCTCAGTGTAGAAGCGCTCCATCCATTGCGAAGCCGCTAGCAGAACTGCTTTGGCTTCAGTTCGACTGCCCTTCGCAATCTGCTCGGTATAGGCAGGGTACGCAATGGAAGCCAGAATGCCGATGATTGCAACGGTGATCATCATTTCGATCAACGTGAAGCCACGTACAACCCGCTGCCTGGGCGTCATTTTCTGAGTCATCGATCGGTCCTTAGTCCTGGAATCTCGCGCCATTGAACACGTGCATTGGCGTTGTAGCACAAAGTGGCATCGGTACCTTGGCCAATCACACGCATGGACGATTGCCCTGGCAGGCACGTGGCGGTAGTTGCATAGGCCCAGCATGTCTCAACACCAGCGACAGTCGTGCACGTGCACCCCGGAGCGCCGCTTTGGCAAGAGACGGTCTTGTTGCAAATAGTACCTTCACAATGGCAATTTGCATCACCGCTGCGGCATTCGAGCGTGAAGTCGCGCATGGTCCGATCGTTCACGGTTCGAACCTTTTGGTCCAAAATCTCTTTCCCGGAGTTAAGCAACGTTTTCTCCACCGTGGTAGGTGACCCGTTCACGATCTCGGTGGTGGTGGTGACCGTGGTGCCCAGCAAGTTCTTCTCGGCTTTTCCGGTGATGGGATCAATCGCATACAAAGCTACGTTGGGCGTGTCGGAGCACACATCCAGGCCTGCGGCCTTGGGCCGTACAGATGTAAACGTCAGAACACCGGCGCGCATGACGGGGTCCGACAAGACCATTTCAGAGGAATCTGGCAAACTGAAATACCAGCCATCCTTGGTGGTCCAATCGATTGCGTCGGCAACGATCACATTGACAGCCCCGCTGGTTTGGCGTTGGTACGTTCTTGAAACCAGGGTCGTGAGGTCGGTTGGCAGCGCGCGACCGCCAGAGACCGCAAAATCGGGCCGATCCCATACACCATAGATCTTCTGAACCCGCCCCGCATTTGGGAAGTCGGTCGACTCAAACGCGTTGCCGGTACCAAATGCAATGACTTGTCCGTCAAAAGGTGGAAACATGATCTCTGGCGCCGTCGTGATGGCAAGCGCATTGGCGCCATCCTTCGCGGTTACCAGCGGTTTGTTGACGGTGCCACTCTTGTATGCAATGCCCCAATCGCCGGGCGTGTTACTCGAGACATCGAACTTCCACATATTGCCCTTCAGATCTCCCGCGTAGAGGTAGTCTGCGGTTCCGTTTCCGTCGGTGTCGATCCAGTTCGGTGCTGACAAACCGTTGTTGGGCCCCGCCTCTGCAATAATTTTTACGTACTGGCCGGTCCAGTTTGCAGAAATCGGGCCTTCGACAAATAGCAAAAATAAGGCGGCTTTGCCGTTGGTGGATTTCTGGCCATTGCCTACTGCAATGGCAAACTTTCCATTGTTGAGTTTGACAATCGGTGCGGCTTGCCCGGAGGCTGCATTGGTCGACACATCATTGACGATGTAGCCCAGATCACTGTCGTCGTCCGATGTGAATTGCCATTTGAAAATGCTCGAAGCGAGGCCATTGGTCTCCGCCACAGCCAGGTTGCTTACATTGGTAACGTCGAGTGCCACCAATGCCTTTGCGCCGCGCCCCAGAGACGTAAATGCGTAAGTTTTCCACGCTGGTGTACCGGTGCAGGGGTTGCAAACGTCCCCGGTGAACGGACTGCCATCGACATATGGCCACACGGTTCCTTGCGGCTGCGTTTCAGACGCATCAGAGGTAAAGTTCGCGTTGTTGAGTCGGGTGCGCCCGGTGGTACCGCGCTGCAACGGGATTTCCGCAAGCCGGTTGGCCAGCACGCCCGGTACAAACGCAAAGACCTCGGATCCACCGTCCGCGGCAGTGTCCGCTTTGGGGTTGAATGCATGCAGCATTCCGTCGTTGGCCGATACCCACAGCAATTTATCGCGTGCCTTGTTGGCGATCGCAAACGCCCGATATCCTGGAAAGTTTGACTCCGAGAAGTTGGCGATTGGTCGGTCCTGAATCCAGGGGGTCGCATTGATCACCGGGCCCATGAGATTGTCGCCACGCACTCGCAAGCCTGTTACAGCGGCCTCTTTGCGCTGGTCACCCCGCATATAGTCCACCACATAACCGGCATTCGTCGTGCTGAGCCGGTTGGTGCTGCTGGTAGTCATCTGCGTCTGGTAGCCCGATGGCAGCGAACTCCAGCGGAACGACACACCGCCAGTCGCGTTTCCGAAATTGGTGATGATCTGGCGTGACTCACCCCGATCACCATCCGGTATCCTGCTTGCCCTGGCTCTGAGCAATTGCCCGGCGCGCCACGACGGATTGGGCTCGAAATATCCCAGGCGATCAACTTTGTACGCCTCGATGTTGCCATCTACCGTGGTTGAGTCGAACTTGGCGACATATTTTAGGCCTTCCGAAATCAACTGGCTTGAGGACACCGCCGGTGCTGCGTTAGAATTCTTGGCAATCGCTTCCAGTGCCGTACGCAACTGCTCTTCCAGGATATTGGGTTTGCGTGCGAGAAAATAGCCATCCGGAATGCCATCACTGCCGTTCAATACACTTCCGTCAATGTTGTTGACAGCAAGCCTGTCCCACGCTTCGGTGCTCGCAGGCAGCGCCACTTCGGTATAGGTCCCATTTGCATTCTTGGTGGACGACGCAAAGCTTCCGTATTTGGCCGCATACCACAGCGGATCATTCAAGATGACGTTTTGCGCGCCCACCATCAGAAAGTGCGACTTCACAAGGTAAGCATCGGTTCTGGCCACATTCCAGGCCGACGACGTGTCGCAGTGTCTCAGGCCAGCAGCCACCGCGTGAATGCCGTTAAACAGCGTCGCTGTATTGTTCGCGGTGCCAAGGGTGTGGGTATAGCCACCAGCGCGGTAGTCGGTGTTGGCACATAAATAGCCTGTTGATCCGCTCATGATCGAGTCACTCGTAAGGTGACGATGTGTCAGGTAGCGCCCATTTGCATCGGTACCATCTTCCTTGGTGACGCCAATAATGCTAAAGCCATGGGAGCCTGTCCACCCGGCCCCTACATTCCAGATGTCGGTGGTTACTTTGAGTCTGAATGCCGTCTGTCCGGAAGGCGGAGCGATCACATCAAAGCGGATCAATCCTGTGATGTCCATGTCGTAGTCGCCACCAAACAGGCTGTCATTCCAGGTCACCACAAAGGTGCCGGTTTGCACCGTGGCATTGGCCGCGTAACCGGTGGTCGGGTAGGTTGTGTAGTTCGCAGTCGTCAGCGTCGAATAGATCGAGTTGAACGTGAGCAACGCACCTGGCATCTTCTTGGCGTTGCTGTTGGAAGCCCACAAGCCCTCGGGCGTGATGTAAACATACTTGGGCGCAGCCGGAGGCTTGGTGGGTATCCTGATCTCAATGCGTGAAGACCCGCCGGACAGGCTTGCCGCCATTGTCTTGACTTTCAAGGCATCCTGTACAGTGCCAAGGTCCAGCGGTGGCGTAGTGATGGTTCTGATCTTAGAGGTGTTGCCGTACAGGGCAGCGCCGGCCACCTGGTAAGTGCCGCCAACCCCTGGCGCATCCGGACAAATCCCAGACACATCCGACAGATTGCCAATGGTCTTGGCAGCGCAAGTTTCACCAAAGCCTCCGCTCACACTGCCGACCGACCGGGTGCTGCTATTGAGCCCCTCGGCTGCGCCTACGATGTTGGTATACGACGCCAGGGTTCCCGATGCGCGATTGGGCAGCGTGGCAAAGGGTGTGTCGGCCTGGCCGTCAAAGCTGGTGGCACTGCTCGAAAGCGCCATGACGTACATGGGGCGGCATATGGAATTGCCATACAGTCCCTTGCGCGTGGTGTTGCTGTTGGACAGCGGGTCGGTCCATGCCAATACCGGCAAGCCCTTGGCGCTGTCATTGGTGGTGCTGGTCGGATTGGAGGAAGCATTCCCTGCGTAATACTGGAGCGCCTGCACCACCATTTCCCCCACCGGGTTGCCCCAGGCGGACAGGGTGCCATCTGCCATCTCACTGGGCAACTGCACATTGGAGCCGGTATAGTTGCCGGAACTGGCGCCGTACAAAACGATGGAGTCGAAGGCCTTTATGGCGCCGTTTCCTGTCGTTCGACCGTCACTGGTGGTGCTGGAGCAGCCCGAAGAAGTGGCATGGCAAAAAACGCCCGTGCTGGTGTTTATCTCGTCGGCAAAATCACCCATGTTTTTGCGCAGGGCACCGGCGGTCAGGTTCTTGTCGTAGCTGCCGGTGATCACACCAAACTCGGCGCGTGCTGCTGAACCGGATGTTTGGGAAAAGCCAAACTCCTGAAATAGTCCATACGGTTTGTAGGCGGTGGTCGAGTCCGGCGGGAATGCCTGGCAACGCTCCTTGTCACTCAAAAAAGCGGGGTCGCAAACCTTCACCCGAACAATGAGGTCAGGCCCGTTGCCGCTGTAAGTTGCACCATGGGTCCCACTCGTCGGCGATCCACTTGGATGCACGAAGACACCCCGTCCCGCATCGGCGGCACTGAATTGGGTATTCGTTTTGTCGCCAAAATTGTTGCCAGACCAGTTACAAACTACCCCCTCGACAGTCGACCACAAGCGGAAATTTCCCTTGGCAAGGCGCATCATCGGGTTACCACCTTCACCTTTGGTGTCCGAGCGGTTGCAAATGGTGAGGCCTTTATTGCCCAGATCGGCTGCAGAAAAAGGCGTGTAGTTGCGAATGTCCGCGCCGGGGTAATACTTGGTGAAGGAATGGGAGTCTTGCGACAGGTTGGCCCGCTCCAGCACGGTGAGTCCGGCCTCGTCGGTGCTGCGTTTGCCCCCATAAAGCATTTTGCGGACTACGTCCAGTCGGCTCGTTGTGGCCCAGTTGAGGAAGTTGCCGCTCCACTGCCCCGATCCGCCACAGGTGTACTTGCTGCTCACCCCATAGATGGTAGCGCTGCTAACTTCGTCGACTTCTGTATTCAACCGATAGGTTCCAGCGCCACCCGCAGTCCCGCTGAGCTGCTCCACAATGTAAATATTTGTGGGGGCACCGTCCCACGTGATGGCCATGCCTTCAGTGAACGTGCCGGAGCCGTGTGACGTGACGGTAAACGTGGTTTCGTTGATACTGCCGCCGTTGACAGCGGTGGTTGCCGCGCCGGCAAACGTGGCGTAGGCCGAGGGCTCGAACCGGCTATTTTGGTACAGGTAGCATTTCTTGGGATCAAAGTAGCCGTAATACTCGAAACCCGGCGAAAAGGTGGTGTTGATATTGCCATCGCCCTCCAGATCTTCGTAGTCGGTGTACACGGGTCCAAACAACGTGTGATCCTTGCTGGCAGCCAGCATCAGCATCGGCCGGTTGGAGTTGGTGACAATATTTGGAGGCACACCAAACCTGGGCGTTGAAACATCCAATGGCGTGGCCTGCAAGATTGCGCCGAACAATGATACGTAGGCAGCGAAAACTGCTACGAGAAGTTTGAAATATTTCATCGTTATCTCCAAATACGGACTAACCTTTAATTCGCTAATACGGGTGTCTGGCCCATCAAGGCTCTTGCAAGGGTGCATAAAGCGTCTGTAGCACGACCTGTGTGCGCTGGGTATAGCCAAACCCGCGCGCCGTGATGCGGTAGTAATTGGTTTCCTTCAGACTGATCGGACTGACCCGGACAAAGATCTCGATCAGGTATTCTGGCTGCACGGCAACTCCCTGGATGGCAGCTGTGCCTGTGTATGTCCCGAAAGGCACAGCACCGGTAAACGTTGCGCAATTGGTGGTGGTCACCGGGTTGCGACCGGGTTTGTTGGCAAAAGTATTGTTCCATTTGCCGCCCTTGCCGGTAGGCCACCAGGGCTCCGCATCCGTTGTCCCGGAGTCCGAGGTTCTCCAATTTGAGTCGGCGTAATCGGCCTCGGCCAGGCTGCACAGACCCTGGTCACAGGCACTGGTGAAGTCGAACGCCTTTGGCGGCCGGTCACGCCCCCGGGTGCATGAAGCGTTGGTAATAAGGGCCGGGTTGAGGTTCATGATGTCGCGCTCGGCATCACGCAACGCCGCCTCGGCCGCCTGGCGGGCCACCTCAAGATCCATCTGGTTACGTGCCATACCTTCACCGAACATGGACTGGCGCACGGTCCAGATCGTGATGCCTGTAATGGCGATCAAAAATATCATCACGACGATCAGTGACATACCACGCTGGGCGCTGGCACCCTGGCTGCAACAAGATGATTCAGTGTTGAAAGGCGACGAGTGGTTCATTGCTTCGCCCCTAAAAACCCTGGTTCAGGCGGTTGCGAATGGCAAAAACCTGCACGTGGCGTTTGTAAATACTGGGGTCTGTGGCTGCTGGCGTAATGGTTTCGTCAGCACAGTTCAGATAGCTGCGCAATGCCCCCGCCTTGTCGGCAATTTTCGCGGGGCCGCTCAGCGTTTTGGTGATCAGGCAGATGCGCACAGCTACAACGCGGGCCCACGGTGCCATGGCAACCCCGTCGATCGTCTGCGTGGTGAGCAAGTTGACCTCAGTAGCCGTGTAGAAACGGTCAGGCGCACGCGTAGCATTGGAGTTAAAAAGGCCGTAGGTGAGTTGCAGGTCATTGATGCCAGCCAGCAGCGGCTGGTAGGCTGTGGTGTCGGCAGTCCCAAACTTGCTTTTTCCGTTGCCGCCGCAGGCCAGGCTTTGTGTAGCTACAGCTTGACCGTCTACTTGCATATCAGTCGCATTCAGCGCGTACCGGTTGGAAACAAATAGCGGACGCTGCGGCGGCAGATCGGCGTTGACCGCGGTGGGCGCAGAGGCGGGGGTGTTCATCCGACGAACCCGGTTGGTCGGATCGCCCTTGGTCAGGTCCGCAGGCCCCACATCCGACCCGGTACAGTCACGCCTTTGACCGACTGTGCCGCCGAACTCAATCGACTCGTTAGTGAAGTAATTGATCACAATGGAGTCTGGCGCTCCCGTGACGGCGGTCGGGCAGGTGGCGGTCACATGGTCAAACTTTGCACCCTCACAGCCGAAAACGGGCGTGGCATAGGCGGCGGGGACCGGGGTCGACACCAGGGGCGACCCCGTCGGGGGCGGCCAATCGGTGGCACGCGGCGGATTGCCTACCGCTGGTGGGTAGGTGTCTGCAGCGTGCATGCGCGGGAGGTTGACGGAGATCGATGGCATGGTTCCCGGGTAAAAACCGGCATTCATGACATCCCGGCCAATCAGTTGCAATGCGAACGCGCCGGTTTCTGCGCTGCTACTGCTGCTTTCAAGCGCCCTCTGGGTCTCGCGGGTTCCTAGGTAAACGTATCCCGCGGCGGTTACCATGACCATGGTGAGGCCGAGCGCTATCAGTAGCTCCAGCATCGACAGGCCCCGCTGCCGGTAATGTGTTCCAGTGAAGTGCATCATTATGGGATAAACGTGAAATTGGCACAACGCACACCTGCTGGAGCGCTGGCGACTGCAGGACAACAGCTTTGACGTGCCATTCCGGTCATGGAGGCGGTGCAGGTGGTAGTTGTGGCCAGCACGAGTTCGCTATTACTGTCCTTCTCAGTCATTTCCTTGTCGAACCACATCAAAGTGACCTGAAAACTATCACGCCGGTCGCCCGAAACCAGGGCGGCACCCTGAGGAAGTTTGGAGCGAATGAGTTGTCGCCACACCGCCATATCGTAAGTGGCCCGTTCTGTGGCGGTGCAAACCGCCGTTTCACAATTGGGCGATGGGGTGGCAGGGGTTGCACCTTGTTGCGCAGCCCAAGTGCTGTTCAATACATATTGCGACGTGCTGGTCACGCCGGTAATGAAGTTTGCACCGGCAACGTCGGTGTTCATTCGTACGCGGTCTGCAAAATCGGAGTAGAGCCCTGACACGGCAGCGCGCGCCCAGGAGTTGACTTTGTACTTTGCGACTCCGACCTGCAAGCCGGCAATACCGAGAAGGCCGATAGACAGAATGACCATCGATACCAGCACTTCAACCAATGTAAAGCCCGCCACCCTGCGCGTGGCGAACTTGCGCTTTGGCAGCCGTCTGTGTGTGGAAATGGTGTTTACTTGCATACAGCCCTGTGTTTCAACAACCTTCAGCGGGTTTGACGTTGCGGGTACGCCCCATAGCATCCAGACAAATATTGAATGCATATTTCAATGTCAATGGATCATTGCTGGCACGGTAAACAAGGTCAAACTCGTCAGCATCCGTAAGGCGTGGATTTCCGCGTGCATTAAAGAAAATCTTGCGCGTGCTGGCCTGTGCTTGGAGATAGTATTCACCCTGCACCGGGCGACGGATAAAGATCAAGTTTCCTGCCTTGTCTTCATCATCTGTGTCATCACCGTCACCGTTCATGTCCTCCGGCTCTGGCGTGTTGGGTGCGTCGCAAGACGGATTTAAAAACACAATCCATCCCACTTGCCAGTCTTGTCCGGTGGTACTGCAAACTGGCACGCTGCTTCCGACTCGGTCCACCGTGGTACTCATGCACATCGTGACACAAGTGTTCTTGCTGATGGCTTCATTGCGCGCGCGCAGCACGCTGGCCGAGAAATCGTTGCCAATGGACAAAAGCTGGTTACGAACGCCAAAATCACCCAGCGACGGTGCCGCAAGAGCCATAAGAATGCCCACCAGAGCGAGGGTTACCAGCAGTTCTATCAGTGAAAACCCACGGGCAGTGCGGGTGGATGCGTTTGGTTTCAGCATCTCTTCATTGTGCCAATGGCTGTAGCTTTTGCAACGCCGCTTGTCCGCTGTTTGAGCACGCACGTCGGACCAATCGTCTTGCCAAGGGCAGGTTGCTCTACCGCCGCACCTCATCCACCAGCGTCTTGAACTCGTCAATATCTTCAAAACTGCGGTAGACGCTGGCAAAGCGCACGTAGGCGACCTTGTCTAGCTTTTTTAGCTCGCGCATCACCAGTTCCCCTATCCGGGCTGATGGCACCTCACGCAGGCCAAGGTTCAATATCTTTTCTTCGATACGGTCGATGGCGGCGCCAACCTGCTCGGTGCTGACCGGCCGCTTGCGCAGTGCCAGGGCAAACGAGCCGCGCAGTTTGGCTGCAGCGTAGTCAATGCGCCGCCCGTCTTTCTTGACGATGGCCGGGAAGTTGACGTCCGGGCGCTCGTAGGTGGTGAAGCGCTTTTCGCATGCGCCGCATTGGCGTCGGCGCCGGATGAAGTCGCCGTCCTCCGAAACCCGTGTCTCAACGACCGGTGTTTCAGAGTGGCTGCAGAAAGGGCATTTCATGCCTGAACAACCCGCAGGTTGCAGGCGCGGGCTTGATGGCGGGCACCCGCGGAACCGGCTTTGCCGGGCCACAGGGTGCGTCCCCCCTGCCACCGAAGGATGGCGTTGAGGGGGGAAGGCGCGCAGCGCCTCAGGGGGGTACTCACCGGTACACCGGGAAACGCGCGGTGAGCGCATGTACCTTGGCGCGCACGGCCTCGATATTGGCTGCATCGCGCGGGTTATCAAGCACGTCGGCCACCAGATGGGCGGTGGCCCGAGCCTCCTCGTCCTTGAAGCCGCGGGTGGTCATGGCTGGTGTGCCAATGCGCACGCCACTGGTGACCATGGGTTTTTCGGGGTCATTGGGAATGGCATTCTTGTTGATGGTCATGTGGGCACTGCCCAACACTGCCTCGGCCTCCTTGCCAGTGATGCCATGTCTCCAAGTCGAACTTTCGCGCAGGTCCACCAGCATGACGTGGCTTTCGGTGCGACCACTCACAATGCGCAGCCCGCGCTCGGTCAGGGTCTGGGCCACGATCTGGGCGTTTTTCAGTACCTGTTGCTGGTAAATCTTGAATTCCGGTTGTAGTGCTTCCTTGAATGCCACCGCCTTGGCGGCGATCACGTGCATCAGCGGGCCACCCTGCAGGCCGGGGAAAATCGCACTGTTGATGGCTTTCTCGTGTTCGGACTTCATCAGGATGATGCCGCCACGCGGCCCGCGCAGGCTTTTGTGCGTGGTGCTGGTGACAACGTCGGCATAGGGCACCGGGTTGGGGTAGACGCCGGCGGCAATCAGGCCCGCGTAGTGCGCCATATCGACCATGAAGATGGCACCAACGGCCTTGGCAACCCTGGCAAAACGTTCAAAGTCAATGGCGAGCGAATAGGCGCTGGCACCGGCGATGATGAGTTTGGGTTTGTGCTCGTGGGCTTTGCGCTCCATCGCGTCGTAGTCAATGGCTTCGTTGGCGTCGAGCCCATAGCTCACCACGTTGAACCACTTGCCGCTCATATTGAGCGGCATGCCGTGCGTGAGGTGGCCGCCTTCGGCCAGGCTCATGCCCATGATGGTGTCGCCGGGCTTTAAGAAGGCCAGGAATACTGCTTCATTGGCGGAGGCACCGCAATGTGGCTGCACGTTGGCGGCCTGGGCACCAAAGATCTGCTTGATGCGGTCGATTGCCAATTGTTCGGCCACATCCACATGTTCGCAGCCACCGTAGTAACGCTTGCCCGGGTAGCCTTCCGCATACTTGTTGGTGAGCTGGCTGCCTTGCGCGGCCATGACAGCCGGTGAGGCATAGTTTTCACTGGCAATCAACTCAATATGGTGTTCCTGGCGAGCGTTTTCTGCCTGAATGGCGACGAAGAGTTCGGGGTCGGTTTGTTCGACAAGAATGTTGCGGTGGTACATGATGGCAGTCCTTCAAGACAAGGCACCTTGGTCATCCGCATGGTGAAACGCGATGAAACAAGGGCTGCCCAGGCGAACGGCGGAACACAAGCGTTGGGTCACGGCTTGCGGCACGCTTCCCAGTGGTGTCCCACGTCAGCGCCCCAATGGCATATCGGGGGCCTATCGCCAGTTGCGTGCGGGCGGATTTTACCCGACACCACTCGCACTGGGACTCTTAACTGTTGAAAAGCCCTGCGAGTTGCTCTTCACGTACAGCGGGTTCCGGAGGCTTGACCGGGCGTGCTACGGGGATTGCCTGCGGTGCGGTCAACGGCACGTTGCGCCCACTTACCACCAGTTGCAAGCGGCCGTGCTCTGCCAGGACCTTGGCGGTGTACCCGCCGTCATCGTCCAGATTGGCAGCGCCAACGTAAAACTTCAGGCCGCCTTCCACTGAACCAGCCCGCGCGATGCATTCCTGTAACACCTTGACGCCCACGCGCAAGTTACTGACCGGGTCAAAGGCGGCGAACTGGCCGCCAAACCCCTGGTACTTGTCGCTGTGGATCTTGGTCATTACCTGCATCAGGCCTTGGGCGCCAACGGCGCTCTGCGCAAAGGGGTTAAAGCCGGACTCTACGGCCATGACCGCAAGAATCAGCGTGGGCTCCACCTTGGCACGGGTGCCAGCATCAAATGCAGCCGCCACTAAAGCTCCTAATGGCTCAGGTGCAATGCCGTATTTCTTGCTTAGCCAGAAGGCTGCTGCCGCCTGCGGTTTGGGCAGTTCGCTCGGGTTGGTCGCGGTTGCGCGTTCGATGGCGCTCGCATCTTCCACAATCACGGCGTCGGACGCTTGCCGGGTTTGCAGCCAGCTCATGAGCTGGACTTCTCCGGCCTCCCGGATTTCGGGGCGCGCTGTGAGTGCAATCACGGCAAACACTACGGCCAGGCCCAGCAGGGCAAAACCGTTGTGTGTAATGGCAAAAAAAACTTGAGCAATGTTACTGAGAACAGTGCGTAAGCCTTGGGTGAATTTTTCGGTCGCTGTCATAGCTCTTCCTTCTTTGGCGTGGTAACTGAATACCGCGTTTGGGTTGGTACGCTATCAATATCCTGCGGCGTCGTTTCGACATGTGCAGCGATTTGAATATGCCGGGTTCGGCAGCGGGTTCGGGTTTATCCCATGTGAAAACGTGGGATGGCGGATTCTAGGTGGGTTGCATATACCAAGTCAACAATATTAAATAGAGTTATACGACTATTAAAGACATATCAATCTGGCGAGCTCGACATGTCTGGAGCCACCGGTGGGCGTTGTGCTGAATGTTCGCACGGCGTGCCGGGTGGGCCAAATGTCGGGGAAAACCACTCGCTGGACTATATATATAGTGGGTTGGTTGTCGTTCCAGTGCAAAAACGTAGGAACCGGCGTGGATTCGCGGCGAAAATACAGGGCTGCAGTTTTTGTATCAACATTTTTCCGAGCCCCACCGTGACGTCGACTCCTTCCGCCAAACACAATGATATTGCCCACCTAGACAGTCTGACTGGCGGCGCCTTCGCAGCTCCCACCTCGGGCGAGCGCTCGGCACGGCTGCGGGAATGGCTGCTGACGAACCCCCAGCCAGAACAACTGGCCGATGTTTTTCGGGAGCTGAGCGTCAAGGACAAGGGTGCCGCCAAACTGGTGCGCGAGCGCATCGATGAGGCCAAACGCGCCAAGGGCCAGGAAGTGCTGGCGGCGGAGTGGGCTGCCAAGGCCCAGACGCTCTTGGCCATCGCAAAACTCAATATCGCCGATGCCATGGCTTGGCAGCGCGATGCCGCCAAGGCGGGAGCACCCCTGAGCCGTGAACCGCTGGCATCCATCAAAGGCCAGTTGGCCGAGCGGGTGCGCGTGATTGAGGATCTGCAACGCCGGGTTCAGGTGCAGCGTGAAGCGGCCGTGCTGCTGGCACAACGCATTGAAGTCTTGTCCACCAAATCATGGCTGGACGCCAAAGCCGTAGTGGATGCATTGCAGGTCGACGTAGAGCATTGGCAGGCACAGGCTTCCGAACTTGTGGCCGATGCGAGCTGGTCGTCGGTGGATATCAAATTCCCCAATCTGCTGGAGGCGTCGCGCAGTCAATTGCTGTTGGTGTGGGAGGCTTTTCAGGCCGCTTTGGCGCAAGCGGTTGCTGCTGCAGAGGACCCCGCAGCAGCTTTGCCGCCCGTTCCTGTCTGGGCCGATGAGTTGCGTGCTGCGCGCGGCGTGGCCGTGGAACTGGCCGCAGCAAAGCAGCCCAAGCCCAAACTGGACCCCGAAGTGCGTGCCAAGGCCAATGAGGCTGTGCGGCAGGTGCTGACGACTTTGGAGGCGGAAATTGCTGAAGGTCACGGCAAGGCCAGTGCCGGTGCTGCCGGTGCGTTACGCCATGCGCTCAAGGAGTTTGGCAAGATCATTGACGACAAGCTGGAAAATCAGGCCCATGCGGCGCTGGCTGCAGCTGGCGAGTTGGAGGGTTGGCAGCGCTGGCGGGCCGACCAGTTGCGCGAAGGTCTCGTGGCCCAGGCCGAAGGACTACTCAAACGACCGGAGGGGCAGGCCATTGGGGGTCGCAAGATGCAGGAAACCCTGCGTACTTTGCGTGAACAGTGGAAACAGACGGATCAGGGTGGCGCGCCCAACCATGCCATGTGGAAGCGGTTCGATGAAGCGTGCAACGAAGCCCACAAAGTGGTTGAGGCCTGGCTGGAAAAACTCAAGGCTGAAACGGCCGAGCACAAGGCGCAGCGGCTGGCGCTGATTGAAGAGGTCAACGCCTGGGCGGCTGCCAACCGCACAGCGCTGGATGGAGACTGGAAAGGCTTCAACCGCATCCTGCACCAGTTCGGCGATCGCTGGCGCGATGCCGGACATCTGGGCGAAAAGACCTTCGCCGAGCTCCAACCGCTGTGGAAAGCTGCAATATCGAATGCCGCTGCACCTTTGCAGGCGACGCAGGAGCAGAGTTTGGTGGTGCGCCACGCGATGATTGAAGAAGCCAGGGTGCTGGGCGCGGCGCCGGTGTTGCGCGTGGACGCGGTGCGCGCCTTGCAGCAACGCTGGCAAGCGCAGGCGCATGAGGTGCCAATCGACCGGCGCCAGGAACAAAAGCTGTGGGATGCGTTCAGAAAACCGATCGACGACGCTTTCAACCGCAAGACGGCGGAGCGTGAGAAAGCCGACGCCGCCTTGGGCGCGCGGGACCGGGCGGTGTTGCAGGCCGCCAAGGCGGTGGAGGCGGCCAATGCCGCGGGCGATGCGCAAGCCATTCGGGCAGCGCTTGCCGCGCTCGAAGCTGCGTTGCATGGCCAGGCACAGGCGCAGCAGGATGTGAAAGCGGCAGGCGTACAGGAGGCACAGGCCTTGGCGGCTGCCCAGGCCACTGCGGCTGAGTCGGGTTCTTCTGTATCAAATGAAGCTGTAGCGCCCGCAGATAGTGCGTTGGCAGCTCCTGATAATGTAGCATCTGAAGCCCCGGATGATGAACCTCAAGCTCCCGCTGCACCCGTGAAACCGGCGCCCAAGCCAGTGGTCGCCATGCGTGGCGACGACCGACCCGGCATGCGCAAAGACGCACCGGCGCAGTCCAGCGGCAAGGGTGCCAAGTGGGGCGAGCGCAAAGGCGGCATGGGTGCATCGCGCGATGGTAAGCCCGGCGAGCGTTCGCGTGACCGCAACGATGCCGCGGGAGGCCGCGCGCCAGTAGCGGCCTGGCAGGAAGCACCGCGCCTGGGGGATACGGCATTTCGGGCACAGCGTGAGGCCATGGAGAATGCGCAGCATGCCTTGAAAAAACTGGCGGCGCAGGCCCATGGTGAGGCACTGACACAGCTACTCACAGCCTGGGAAAAGCGCGATGCCGCGCTGGTGCCCAGCGCCCATGATCTGGGCTCCCGTGCAACATCGGCAACCAGAGCGGCATGGATTCAGGCGGTAACCGGCAATTTGTCAACTACTGCCAAGGCGCCGTCGCCTCAGGAGGCCCTGTTGCGGCTGGAAATGGCCGCAGAAGTACCCACACCGGCCGAAGACATTGGCGCACGACGCAATTTGCAATTACAGTTGCTTACCCGCCGTAACGATCCGTCCCCGGCGCAAACCTGGGGCCAGGATGCTGCGGTAGTGTTGGCTGGTGCGTTCGATGCGCAGTTGGCGCGCCGGGTACAAAATGTGCTGAAAGTGTTGTTGAAGAAGTAATTTGGGAGGAATTGCCGTGGACTCCGTTGATGACCTGTTACGTCGGCTGGAGCAACTCAATACGATCGGGGCGGCACTGTCCAAAGAACGGGACATTGAACGGCTGCTCGAGAGTATTCTGATTGCGGCAAAGACCATCACTAATGCCGACGGGGGCACACTCTATCGTGTGACCAACGACCGCAAGGCTTTGCGTTTCGAAATACTGCGCACCGATTCCTTGAAAATTGCGATGGGCGGCAGTTCGGGCAATCCGATTAACTTCCCGAATCTGCCCCTGTTTGATGCAGACGACAAACCCAACGTATCGCTGGTGGCGGCCTACACCGCGCTGAATCACCTGACCGTCAACATCACAGACGCCTATATCGAGCCCAATTTCGATTTTTCCGGTACGCGCCAGTTCGATGAGCGCACCGGTTATCGGTCGCAGTCGTTCCTGTCAGTGCCCATGAAAGACCATGAGGGTGACGTTATTGGCGTCTTGCAGCTGATCAACGCCCAGAACCGGACCAATGGGGCCGTGGTGAGCTTTTCGAGTGCCGACCAAAGCCTGGCGGAGTCGCTGGCATCACAGGCCGCCATTGCGATCACCAACCGCAATTTGATGACACAGCTGGAAGAGTTGTTTGAGTCATTCATCAGTCTGATCAATCTGGCTATCGACGAAAAGTCGCACTACACGGGTGGCCACTGCCAGCGGGTGCCGGCGCTGACCATGATGCTTGCCGATGCGGCCAATGCAGCGCATGACGGACCGCTGGCGACTTTTAGCATGGACGACAGGGACCGTTACGAGCTCAAGATCGCCGGCCTGTTGCACGATTGCGGCAAAGTCACCACGCCCGTACACGTGGTAGACAAGGCGACCAAACTCCAGACTTTGTTTGACCGCATCGGGCTGATCGACACACGCTTTGAAGTCTTGAAGCGCGACCATGAAATTGAAACACTGCGTGCCCAGCTGGCGTTGCGGGATGTGAAAGATCCGGACGCTGAAGCAGAGCTTTGGTCGGATTGCCGCGACCACAACCATGCACTCGATTCCGACCGGGATTTCCTGCGCTTCACCAACACCGGCGGCGAAGCCATGAAAGAGGCTGACATGCAGCGTGTGCGGGACATCGGTCAGAAGCGCACCTGGCGTAATGTAGAGGGGGTGGAAACCAACTTCCTCAGTGCTGATGAAATCGAGAACCTGACCATTCGCGCCGGCACGCTGACGGCAGCCGAGCGCGAGACTATTAACCACCACATTGTTGCCACCATCCGCATGCTCGAGCAGTTGCCGTGGCCCAAACACCTGAAAAAGGTGCCTGAGTTTGCCGGTGGCCACCATGAACGCATGGACGGAAAAGGCTATCCCAAGGGGCTCACCCGGGATCAGATGTCGGTGCAGGCGCGGGTCATGGGCATTTCTGACATCTTTGAGGCACTCACGGCACGTGATCGACCCTACAAGATCGGCATGAAACTGTCTCAGGCGATGGGCATCATGCACAAGTTCAGCACCGGTGGTCATATCGACCCCGATCTGTTTGACATTTTCCTGCGCGAGGGCATTTACCGTCGCTATGCCGAGCAGTTCCTCGACCCGTGGCAAATCGACGAGGTCAATCCGCAGGAGTGGGTGGCACGCTGACCGGATGGACACGGTCCAGGACTACGTTGTTGCCTGCGGATCCGATCGTCAAACGCAAGACTTCAGCGCGCGGTGGGGCAGCGTCCATGTCCCAGTCACTGAGCACCACCCGTTGCAACCCTTGATCCAGTGCATGGGTTTGTGGTCGGTGGGTGTGGCCATGGAGCAAGGTGCACGTGTTGGTTTGGTTTAGCAACGCTACCGCAGCGGTGGTATCAACGTCGGCGTAAGTCACTGTGGTCTGTTTGCGGGCTTCGCTCTGGGTCCGGATACTTCTCGCAATGTCAATGCGCTCGCTCAGCGGCTTGGACAGGAAATCGGTCTGCCACTCTGCGGTGCGCACAGTTGCACGAAATGCCATGTACGTGGTGTCATCGATGCACAGGTCATCGGCGTGGCTAAGCAGCCAACGCTCGCCGCCAAAGACCAGCACAGTGGGGTCGTCCAGCAGTGTGCAATGCGCAGTGGCAGCCAGTGTCGGCCCCATCAGAAAGTCGCGGTTGCCTCGCATCAGATAGAGGGGCCGGCGCGCAGCGCTGGCACGCAGCACTTCAACGCACTGCTGCTCGAAACTTTCGGGAATTGCGGCAGTGTCGTCGCCTACCCACACCTCGAACAAATCGCCGAGTATAAATACCGCGTCTGCGTCAGTGTGCCTTAGGTAGGCTCGCCATGCGTCAAAGGTTCTTGGCCCTGACGCATGAAGGTGCAGGTCAGAAATAAAGTCTATGCAAATCCAATGGGATGGAGCCTGTATTTCCATCCTGCGACCACTGCGGAGCTACAACGCCACAGCTTTTTCAATCACAACATCTTCCTTGGGCACGTCGTCGTGGTAGCCCTTGCGCCCGGTCTTGACGCTCTTGATCTGGTCCACCACCGCGGTGCCATCAATGACTTTGCCAAACACCGCATATCCCCAGCCCTGGGTGGATGGTGCTGTGTGGTTCAAGAATGTGTTGTCGGCGACATTGATAAAGAACTGGGCAGTAGCCGAGTGCGGATCACCGGTGCGCGCCATCGCCACGGTGTACTCGAGATTCTTCAGCCCGTTGTTGGCTTCATTCTCGATCGGCGCATCACACGCCTTCTGATTCATACCCGGCTCCATGCCGCCACCTTGCACCATGAACCCCGGAATCACGCGGTGAAAAATGGTGTTGTCGTAGTGCCCTTTGGCCACATACGCCAGAAAATTGGCGGTCGACTTGGGGGCATTTTCCTGGTCCAGTTCCAGCGTGATGACGCCGTAGCCTGTGACATGCAGTTCGACTTGGGGATTGCTCATGATTTATTTCACCAAAGTGGCAGAGTTAATGAGGATGGGTGTTTTCGGTACATCGGTGGGAAACATGCCTCCGGCCCCGGTGGGTGTTTCCTTGATTTTCATGACCGTCTCCATCCCGGATACAACGCGGCCGAATACTGCGTACCCATCGGCCGGTCCTTTGGCGTTGAGGAACGGGTTGTCTTTGACGTTGATAAAGAACTGTGAGCGCGCTGAATTGGGGTCGTTGGTGCGGGCCATGGCGACGGTGCCCAGTTCGTTTTTCAATCCGTTACTGGCTTCCAGTGGTATCGAAGGACGCATGATTTTTTCTTCGTACTTCACGGTATAGCCGCCGCCTTGCACCATGAAATTCGGAATGACGCGATGGAAAATGAGGCCATCGTAATGTTTGGCTTTCACATATAGCAGGAAGTTTTCGACTGTCTTAGGCGCCTTGTCGGGGTACAACTCGATCACGAAGTTCCCCATGCTGGTCTCAAATTTGACCTGTGGAGCGGCGTCTGCCAAAGCCACCATGGGTACCAGCACCGTAGCCGTGGCGGCAATCAGTGCGCGCCTTGTCCAGTGTTTCATTGCCAACTGCATTACATGACTCCCTCAAAAAAGATTTTCCAACGATTGTCTTGCCGAATCCAATATTGTCGCTTGGTCCAGCCCGTGCGAATTCCTTCGGCCACCTCCCCAAAGGTTACCACCATGGTGTCCGCGGTGTCGATCCAACGCAGATAGGACAGGTCTTTCAACTGGATGGTGCGACCCTGCGTTTCCGCCAATTCGCCCTTAAGCGTTGGCAGCCACTGCGTCAGCGTCTTGCCGTTGCTCGCAAAATCGGCTGTGTAAAAGGAAAGCACCTGCTGCAGGTCGCCCGCAGTTTTCGCATTGCGCCACGCCAATAACGTGTCTTCAAACTGCTTGCTGTCGTTGCGCACGTTGCGCGTGGCTACCCATTGGAGCTGATTGGCAATAACGACCGGCGTGGTGCGCACCTCTACTGTCTGAATGATGTGCTCGAGGTCCGGATTGGCTAGAACTACGCAACCATCGGTGGCCTGCGGTGCGCGCGAGAACTGGTTGGGCGGCGTGCCGTGCAACCATATGCCACTGCCCGTTTTGCCGCGTCTGGTGTCCAGCACGTTGGGGTAGTTGATGGGCAGCGCACCAGACCCATAGAAGTCTTTCAACGTTTTGCGGTCCAGGTTGCTGCTGATGTAGTAGATGCCCAGGGGCGTGCGCTGATCACCTTCGGCCGTTTTCGCGGTGCCGGCTTTTCCGACGGAGATATAGTAGTCGGCCACCAGACGCAGGCCATCGGCGGTGTTCTCAAAAAGGTAGAGCCGCGATCGCGAAGAATCCACGGCAATGGCATGCCTGCTGCGCGGTGCCAGTGCAAGGAATTGGGTGGGCACCGTCCCCGGCTGGGGACGTTCGCGCAAGGCGCGCATGCGGCGTGATGACTCGTCTCGTAGTTCGTCTACGACCGCGCGACCGGTGTCATCGAGGAGGCTGCCAGGAATGTCTCCCACGGCACGCAGCGGGCGGGCCTGCGCCAGCAGCAAGTCGCCATAGACCAGTTGCGCCAATTGAAAATTGGGGAGTGCTTCTGCCAGGGCTTTTGCTTTGGGCAGGGCTTCACGGATTTGTGCCTTGCCAATCAGCGCGTAAATCTCAATAAGCCGGGCTTCAGCAACGCCATCATTTGTTTTGGCCAACGATGTCTCAGCAGGCGCGGGCTTGTTCCTGGGCGCCCGTTGGTTGGCCCAAAGCGACTCGGTGGCGCAAACCAATACCAATGATGCCGCAATCCCCGCGGCGATTCGACGGATCACTATGTCAACTGCCGACCGACTCTTTGACAATCAGCCACTGGTCGCCCTTTTTCACCAACGTCAATGTCTTCCTGCTCGACACAGAGAGTCCATCAGCTTTGTAGTTCTGGCGAAATTTGGCGGCTGCGCTGTTGCCATTCACAGACACACTGATGTCTTCGATCTTGACGCTGATCTGCGACTTTCCGACGATGCGCTTGCGCCTCTCCTCTTCCCAGGTCGCACGACTCTGCGAGCCTGCTGGATCAAACTCTTTTCCATACGCTGCCAGGTAGGTTTTCATATCCTTGGCAGACCAGGCAGTGGCCCAGCCGCGCACAGCAGACTCGACCTCCTTCGTAGAACTGCCGCCAGCTGCGGCAGCATTTGCTGGCGCAGTGGTGGTTGTTGACGGGGCCGCCACCGCAGTGCCTGCTGTCACCGGCGGCTTGCTATCGGGGCCTGTACCGCTGCTAGGTGCCTTCGGGGTGGTCGGTGCGGCGGCAACGGGCGCGGGCTGTGGCAACGTGGGCTTTTGGCCCTTCGCCGTCGGGTTGAATAGCTCACGGATCAGTGCCAGCTTGGGCGCAACGGCCTGGTTCGCTGTATCGAGTTGCAGTGCCTTGGTGTAAGCCTGGCTCGCAAGCTTGGCATAGACGTCACCCAGGTTTTCATGCGCTGTGGCGTAACTCGGGTTGGTGCGAATCGCCATCTCCAGGGCCGTGCGGGCTTTGTCAAACTGGCTTTGGCCTGCGTACAGTACGGCCAGATTATTGTAGGGCTCGGGCAACTCGGGGTAGTCTTCCGTGAGCTTCGTGAAGGTGGAGATGGCCTCGGCTGGCTTGCCGCTGTCGCGCTGAATGACGCCCTTGAGAAAGCGCATTTGCGGGTCGCGCGGCTTGTTCGCCAGGTATTGGTCGGCCTTGGTCATTGCATCGGCCAATTTGCCGGCGCGTACCAGCTGGGTCACATCAGCGTATTCATCGGCATGGGCTTGGGAAAACACCAAACCAACAAAAACGGCCAGAAGCCGCAGGGTGGGCAATGCAGAGTTACGGCGGTACGTCATGGTGTGATCGGGTCTCGCTGGGGGTAGTGCCCTTGGAATGGGGCTTTATACTGCGCTGAATTGTAGCGTTCACCAATTCTTTCCACATTCTCCAGCGTTGGCTGCAACAGCCCAGCCGTCTGCACTGCGCCACTGTATTGACCATGAGTTTGCACATTTTCAACACGCTCACGCGTGTCCAGGAACCGTTTACCCCGATCGAGCCAGGCCATGTGCGCATGTACGTATGCGGAATGACCATCTACGATTTGTGCCATATTGGTCATGCGCGCATGGCCATGGCTTTCGATATCGTGCAACGATGGCTCAAATGCAGTGGCTACCGGGTCACCTATGTGCGCAACATCACCGACATCGATGACAAGATCATCCGCCGCGCTCTGGAGCGAAACATCCCGATCCGTGCGCTTACCGACGAAATGATCGATGTCATGCACCAAGACATCGGCAAACTCGGCATTGAGTCGCCCACGATCGAGCCTCGCGCCACCCAGTATGTACCGCAAATGCTGGGCATGATCCGCCAACTGGAACAAAAGGGTCTGGCTTATCAAGTCCCTGGTGGCGATGTCAATTACGCAGTGCGTAAATTCCCTGGGTATGGCAAGTTGTCGGGCAAGTCGCTGGAGAGTCTGCGTGCCGGTGAACGCGTGGCAGTGGACGATGGCAAGGTGGATCCGCTGGACTTTGTATTGTGGAAAGCGGCCAAACAAAGCGAGCCTGAGGATGCCAAATGGGACGGCACAACCACGGACGCTGACTATGGCAAGGGGCGCCCGGGCTGGCACATTGAGTGCTCGGCGATGAGTTGCCACACGCTGGGGGAAACGTTTGACATCCATGGCGGCGGCATGGACTTGCAGTTTCCGCACCACGAAAACGAAATTGCGCAGACCGAAGGGGTCACCGGCAAGACCATGGCACAGGTCTGGATGCACAACGGCCTGGTGCAACTGGACAATGAAAAAATGTCCAAGAGCCTGGGCAATTTTTTCACCATTCGTGAGGTGCTGGCCAAGTACGATCCGCAGACTGTACGGTTCTTTCTGGTGCGCGGCCATTACCGCACGGCATTGGGTTACAGCGACGCCCACCTCGATGACGCCCGCAGTTCGCTCATGCGTTTGTACACCGCGTTGGCACTTGTGCCTGCAAGTTCTGCGGCGCGGGCAATTGACTGGACGCATCCTATGGCGAAGCGCTTCAAGGCGGCCATGGACGATGACTTTGGTACACCCGAGGCGGTTGCAGTGTTGTTTGAGCTTGCCTCGGAGGTCAATCGAACCGCATCGGGCGAACTTGCCGCATTGCTGAAGGCGCTGGGGGGCTGTCTGGGTTTGCTCCAGGGAGACCCCAAGGCGTTCTTGCAGGCCGGCGCTTCGCTGGACGATGCCGCCATTCAGGCCAGGATCGAAGAACGTGCTGCAGTCAAGGCCGCGCGGGACTTTCAAAGGGCCGATGCCATCCGCAAGGAGTTGCTGGAGCTGGGAATTGTTCTGAAGGACTCGGCTCAGGGGACGAGTTGGGAGGTTCGGCAGTAATGGTCACCACCAAGAATGCCAATTCGGCTGGCGCGGCGCCCTACTTCTGGGATGAGGCCTGCAAGCAGTTGATGAAGAAAGACCGCGTTATGAAGCGACTGATCCCTCAGTTTGGCGACGCCTGTCTGCAAACGCGAGGGGATGCATTCGTGACGCTGGCGCGCAGCGTGGTGGGACAGCAAATATCAGTGAAGGCGGCACAGACGGTGTGGGACCGTTTTACCCTGCTGCCACGCAAGATGACCCCTGGCAACGTTCTCAAGCTCAAGGTGGATGATATGCGTGCCGCAGGCTTGAGTGTGCGCAAGGTGGAGTATCTGGTCGATCTTGCCCTGAATTTTGACAATGGGGCCCTGCATGTGAGCGACTGGGAGGGCATGGGTGACGACGAGATCGTGGCCGAGCTCGTTTCCATACGCGGCATAGGTCGCTGGACAGCAGAGATGTTTCTGATTTTTCATTTGATGCGTCCCAATGTGTTGCCGCTCGATGATGTGGGACTGATCAACGGCATCAGCCGCAACTACTTCTCTGGGGAAGTGGTCAGTCGAAGTGATGCGCGGGAGGTGGCGGCGGCGTGGGCACCTTACTGCACTGTCGCAACTTGGTATATTTGGCGCTCGCTCGACCCGGTGCCGGTGGATTATTGAGACTGATAAGGACAAGTATGGCCAAAAGATCATTTCTCGACTTTGAGCAGCCTATTGCTGATCTGGAAACCAAGATCGAAGAGCTGCGCTATGTCCAGAACGAGTCTGCGGTGGACATTTCTTCGGAAATCGACCAGCTCAGCAAGAAAAGTCAGCAACTCACAAAAGATATTTACAGCGACCTCACGCCCTGGCAAATCACCAAGATTGCGCGCCACGCAGAACGCCCCTACACGCTGGACTATGTGGGTGAGTTGTTTACCCACTTCGTAGAGTTGCATGGAGACCGCCATTTTGCTGATGACCTTAGTATCGTGGGAGGTCTTGCGCGTTTTAATGGCACACCGTGTATGGTGCTGGGGCAGCAAAAGGGACGTGATACCAAAGAGCGTGGTCTGCGCAATTTCGGCATGAGCAAACCCGAGGGCTACCGTAAAGCCTTGCGCCTCATGAAGCTGGCGGAGAAGTTCAGTCTGCCGGTATTCACTTTTGTGGATACACCAGGTGCCTATCCTGGCATTGACGCCGAAGAACGCGGGCAGTCCGAGGCCATTGGTCGCAATATTTTCGAGATGGCCCAGTTGGAGGTGCCCATCATCACCACCATCATTGGTGAGGGCGGCTCGGGTGGCGCACTCGCGATTTCTGTGGCAGACCAGGTCATCATGCTGCAGTATTCCATTTACTCGGTCATTAGCCCGGAAGGTTGTGCGTCGATTCTCTGGAAAACATCCGATCGCGCTCAGGATGCAGCAGACGCATTGGGCATTACCGCGCACCGGCTCAAAGCGCTTGGTGTGGTCGACAAGATCGTTAATGAACCAGTGGGTGGCGCACACCGGGACATCAAGCAGGCCGCCGCCATGCTTAAACGCGGGCTGGCCGACGCCTACCGCCAGGTGGCCGATCTCAAAGTGAAAGAGCTGCTGGATCGCCGCTACGAGCGCCTGCAGAGCTATGGGCGCTTTACCGACACCAAGGCATCGTCGAAGTAGGGTGCGTCAAACACCATCGGGTGTAGGGGGCGGCGCTGTGCACCATGCAACAGTCGTTTGATGATGCGATCCGTGCGTTTGCGCCTGATTTGCCCCTGGCGGTAGCTTTCAGCGGTGGTGCCGACTCGACGGCGCTCCTGGTTGCATGTGCAGAAAAGTGGCCTGGTCACGTGGTCGCAGTGCATGTAAACCATGGCCTGCAGGCGGCTGCCACGCGCTTTGAGAAGCATTGTGAAGATTTTTGCGCTGGACTGACGCTTCCCCTTCGGATTTGCCGCGTCAACGCCGCACCGCAACGCGGTGAGAGCCCGGAGGCTGCTGCGCGCCACGCCCGTTACAAAGCTTTTGCTGCCCTGGCGCTTGCTGATAGTGCGCAGGCAGCTATTAAATCAGTAGCAATTGCGCAGCATGCGGACGACCAGGCGGAGACACTGTTGCTTGCCCTGTTGCGAGGTGGTGGAGTCGCCGGCCTGAGCGCCATGCCGGCACACTGGACGCGCGAAGCGTTGGACTTCCATCGCCCGCTGCTGCGTGTAGCGGGTGCGGAAGTGCGCCGCTGGCTGGCCAAGCGTGGATTGGGCTTTATCGAAGACCCCACCAATGCAAACGAGCGATATACCCGCAACCGCATTCGCCACCAGATCATGCCCGCCCTGACGACCGCATTTCCGCATGCATTGGAAGCACTGGGACGCAGCGCTGCGCATGCTGCACAGGCGCAGACGCTGCTTGACGAATTGGCGCGTGACGATTGGCTGCGCATTGGCCGCGACAGCGATGGGCTTCCAGGTGTGCGAGCCCTGCGGACGCTGAGCAGGCCACGTCAGGCCAATGTGTTGCGCTATTGGCTTAAACACAGTGTCGCCGTCATACCGAGCACCGCCCAGCTCAGCGAGTTGCTGGACCAGGTGGCTGCCTGCAGCACACGCGGGCACCGTATCCATATCAAAGTGGGGCAGGGGTTTGTCGAGCGCAAAGGTGACACCCTGCATTGGTACAATCCCTGAGTTTTTTGCTTCACCAATTGTTTCAATGGCACTGATCGTTCACAAATACGGCGGCACGTCGATGGGCTCCACCGAGCGCATCCGCAACGTTGCCAAGCGCGTTGCCAAATGGGCGCGTGCAGGTCACCAGATGGTGGTCGTTCCCAGCGCCATGAGTGGCGAAACCAACCGCCTGCTGGCTCTGGCCAAGGATCTTGCGCCACCGACGCCGACCGATGCCTATGGCCGCGAACTCGACATGCTGGCCGCCACGGGCGAGCAGGCCTCCAGCGCTCTGCTGGCGATCGCATTGCAGGCGGAGGGTATGGAGTCGGTGAGTTACGCTGGCTGGCAAGTGCCAATCCGCACCGACAGCTCGTACACCAAGGCGCGCATCGAGTCGATCGACGATGTCCGGGTGCGCGGTGATCTGACCGCCGGGCGTGTGGTCATCGTCACAGGTTTTCAGGGCATTGATGACGCTGGCAACATCACCACGCTGGGTCGCGGTGGTTCGGACACGTCAGCAGTGGCTGTAGCCGCAGCGATGAAGGCCGATGAATGCCTGATTTACACCGATGTGGATGGTGTCTACACCACAGACCCCCGCGTGGTGCCAGAAGCTCGGCGTCTGCACACGGTGAGTTTCGAAGAAATGCTGGAGATGGCCTCCATGGGCTCCAAGGTGCTGCAGATTCGCTCGGTGGAATTTGCGGGCAAGTACAAAGTGCCGCTGCGGGTGCTGTCCAGTTTCACACCCTGGGACATCGACATTGTGGAAGAAGCCAAATCTGGCACTCTAATTACTTTTGAGGAAGACGAGAACATGGAACAAGCCATTGTTTCGGGAATTGCATTCAACCGCGA
>JFJP01037066.1_pt1 | contig 51423 bp, 54 predicted proteins | sample 431651 | NCBI WGS metagenome assembly JFJP01 (sample SAMN02602958, study PRJNA72255) | Microbial mat metagenome, whole genome shotgun sequencing project. | biome: fresh water; feature: sink hole; material: water; isolation source: purple microbial (photo- and chemosynthetic) mats found in... | reverse complement strand
TTTACTGATATAAATGTTAAGCTTCAGAATAATAAGCAGTTCATAGTTAAGGCTAAAAACAGCAGCAGGGAAAACAAATATATCCAAAGTGCCACCCTCAGCGGAAAAGAGTGGAATAAACCCTGGTTCAGCTGGGAGGATATTAAAAACGGGGCAGAACTGGTACTGGTGATGGGATCGAGACCGAATTATAAATGGGGGGCTGGGCAGGAGGATGCTCCTCCTTCCGGACTGAGAGACTTAGGGACTTAGAGAGGGGGAGAAGAGGAGAATGGGAGACATAAGTTTGGATTTCTCCGTGGAAACTCCGTGTAATCCGTGGTAAAAAAATAACCGAAACGGATACTAAGAAAAGGGGAGAGGGGGAGACTTGGAGACGGTGACTTCACTGAACATTCAAATCCTATATTTGTTTTAATAGGTAATAATCTAACTTATTACCATATGCAAAGCAAAGCAAGAACAGTTGATGAGTATATAGAAGAGCTTCCTGATGACAGGAAGGAGGCAATAAAAACTCTCAGAAAAGTCATTCTTGAAAACCTTCCGGAAGGGTTCAGGGAGGAGATGAACTACGGAATGATTGGATATGTTGTACCGCATTCAATTTATCCTAAAGGTTACCATTGTACCCCGGAACTTCCGCTTCCTTTTATGAATATTGCCTCACAAAAGAATTTTATTGCTGTATATAATATGTGTGTTTATGGTGATAAACAATTATTAGATTGGTTTAAAGATAGTTATGCAATTCAATCGAAGACAAAGCTTGATATAGGAAAAAGCTGTATCCGGTTTAAAAAACCAGATCAGATTCCTTATAAACTAATTGGTGAACTGGCTTCAAAAGTAACTCCGGCGGAATGGATAAGGCTTTATGAGGAGAGGTATGTTTTAAAGAAGGGGTGAGGTGTGAGGGAAGAGGAGTGAGGGGTGAGTTGCAAGGTGCAAGGTGCAAGGTGTGGAAGGGAAGTAATGTTTAATGAAAAAGTATTAAGAATGAAACATGTTATTATTGTCCTGGTTTTGGCAGCAATCAGCCTAAGGCTTGCAGCACAGGCAGATACTCAGGTCTATGACTCAGTACTGGCAAGAAAACTTGGTGCTGATGATTACGGAATGAAGACCTATGTGCTTGTAATCCTAAAGGCCGGTCCAAATAAAATTGAAGCGGGTCCGCAACGCGATAAGCTTTTCAGCGGGCATATGGCAAATATCAACAAGTTAGCCGATGAAGGAAAGCTTGTTATTGCCGGTCCGATGGCAGAGGAAAATGAAAAGACTTATGAGGGAATCTTCATACTGAATGTCAAAACAATTAAGGAGGCAACGGAGCTATTGAAAGGTGATCCCACCATAAAAGAGAAAGTCCTTGATACTGAATTATTTCTCTGGTATGGCTCTGCAGCAATCAGCGAGTATCTGAAAGTTGCGAAAAGTATTGAAAAGAAGCATTTTTAACTGTTACGGACTAAAGTCCATAACTTACACATTATCAATAACCCCGGACTTAAGTCCGGGGTTATAACTTGCCCTTCATTAACGGGCTTTAGCCCTGACCTTTGCCTTAATTTTTAAGAGTAAAAGTACTGCAGAGTATAATTACCAACAATTCCCTTTGCGGTCTTTTGAGAACTTTGCGGTTAAAAGGTTTCTGATACTTGCAGTTTCTCAAATTTTACTACTTTTGTGCCACTATAAAAATATGGATTTAAAGAGCGAAATAAAGAAGCGGCGGACCTTTGCTATCATTAGTCACCCTGATGCCGGCAAAACCACCCTGACTGAGAAACTTCTTCTCTTTGGAGGCGCAATTCAGACAGCTGGTGCAGTAAGGAGTAATAAAATTCGAAAATCTACAACTTCCGATTTCATGGAGATTGAGAAGCAGCGGGGTATTTCTGTTTCAACATCAGTGATGGCTTTTGATTATAATAATGTGCGGGTTAATATTCTGGATACTCCCGGCCATAAGGATTTTGCAGAAGATACTTACCGGACACTCTCAGCAGTTGACAGTGTAATCCTGGTGGTAGATTCAGTAAAGGGTGTTGAGGAGCAGACCCGTAAGCTTATGGAAGTCTGCAGGATGCGTCATACTCCGGTAATGGTTTTCATTAATAAGATGGACCGGGAAGGATTGCATCCGTATGATGTTGTTGATGAGCTTGAAAAAGAACTGAAGATTGCGGTTTGTCCGTATACATGGCCAATTGGTCATGGTAAACAGTTTAAAGGAGTATATAATTTGTTTAAGAAAGAGGTGCAGATTTTTGCACCTGATAAGACCAGTGTATCTGAAAGCCTTATAAGCACAAAGGATATTAAAGATCCTAAACTTGTAAGTTTTGTTGGTGAGGATAATATAACCAAGCTTTGGGAAGAGCTTGAACTGGTTCATTCCATGTTCGAGACATTCAATATGGAGCTTTACCGTGATGGCTATTTGGCACCTCTCTTTTTCGGAAGTGCACTTAATAATTTCGGAGTACTGGAACTGTTGGAGACATTCCTTGAGATTGCTCCCTGCCCTGGTCCTATTCAGGCCTCTGAGCGGGAAGTAGATCCCGCTGAGAATCAGCTTACAGGATTTGTTTTTAAAATCCATGCCAATCTTGATCCCAATCACCGCGACAGGATTGCATTCCTTAGAATATGTTCGGGAAGGTTCGAGAGGAACAAGTTTTATTATCATACACGTTCTGAAAAAAAAATGAGGTTCTCATCGCCCACGAGCTTTATGGCAAACAGCAAAAGTATTGTAGATGAGGCATTCCCGGGAGACGTTGTTGGGTTATACGATAGTGGAAATTTCAAGATAGGAGATACCATGACTGAAGGAGAAGGTCTTCATTTTAAGGGAGTTCCCAGCTTTTCTCCGGAAATATTGCGTGAGGTTGTCAATCTCGATCCGATGAAAACCAAACAGCTTGATAAAGGAGTGTGGCAGATGACAGACGAAGGAGTTGCCCAGCTCTTTTTGCAGCAGCCGGGAAACAGAAAAATTATAGGAACAGTAGGTGAGCTTCAGTACGAGGTAATTAAATTCAGGCTTGAGCACGAATATGGGGCTAAATGTAATTTTGCACACCTGCCATTTGTAAAAGCATGTTGGCTTACAACTGATAACAAGACTGAACTTGAAGCATTTATAAGGAGAAAAGCAGGTGCTATTGCTTATGATAAAGAAGATAATGTTGTCTTTTTTGCTGAAAGCGAATGGATGCTTAAACTGGCCCGTGAAAACTTCCCTTCAATTACATTTCATGAAACTTCTGATTTTAAAATCAAAAGCTCAAAGAATTAACACCTCACACCTCATCCATCATATCTCTTCTTAATGATCTTGTCAGATATCAGATTATTTATTAAATTTGATATGTAAATACTTATTTGACAGATGATTTAGTACAATGAGGCTCTATATTAAAAATATGGTTTGTCTCCGTTGCAAAATGGTTGTAAAATCTGAGTTGACTAAACTAGGTTTACACTTTACTTCAGTTGAACTTGGCGAAGTTGAACTTAAGGAGGATGTTTCTGAAGAGGATTTGGAGAGGCTTGGAGTAATTCTTAAAATGAGTGGACTAGAATTGATGGATGATAAAAAAAGCATTTTGGTGGAAAGAATAAAAGCCATAATCATTGAACAGGTTCAGACTTCCGACAAGGAGCTAAAAGTAAATCTATCAGATTTTATTAGCGAAAAGCTTAACCACAATTACTCTTATCTTTCCAATCTCTTCTCAGAGGTAAAAGGAACAACAATTGAGAAGTTTTATCTTGCACATAAAATTGAAAAGGTAAAAGAATTACTTGTTTATGACGAGCTGACACTTACTCAGATTGCATGGAAACTTCATTATAGCAGCGTATCCCACCTTTCGGGTCAGTTTAAAAAAATGACAGGCCTTACACCATCTCACTTCAAAACGCTTAAACATAAAAGACGAATAGCACTTGGAAACATGTGAATTATGTAACTTATTACAATAGTTATATAACATTTCAAGCTTCTTTCTGACCACCTTTGTATTTATAATCAAATACATATTTAAATGTATTTCCATTTATTTGTTTTAATACCCGGTTACTTTCTGGCTCTCCCATTTTATTTCATCAAAAACGGGAGATTTTCCAATAATCAGTTTAAACACTTCTGCATTTGAAGTTGTATATTAAATATATGGTAAGTAATCGCTGCAAAATGGCAGTGAAAGAAGTTTTGAAGAATCTTGGCCTTCATTACATACTTGTCGATTTGGGCGAAGTTGATATTATGGAAACCATCTCAGCTGATCAAAGGGAGCAGATGAAAGTTGCACTGTTTAAATCTGGCCTTGAATTAATGGACGATAAAAGAGCCGTTTTGATTGAGAAAATTAAAAATGCAATTGTAGAAATGGTTCATCATACTGATGATCTTATTAAAGTAAATTTTTCCGATTTTTTAAGCAAGAAACTCGATCACGACTACACATATCTTTCAAATCTTTTTTCAGAAGTTCAGGGTACTACTATTGAACAATTTATGATAGCTCACAAAATTGAAAGAGTCAAGGAACTAATTATTTACGATGAGTTGAATCTTACAGAAATTGCATGGAAGATGCACTACAGCAGTGTCGCTCATTTGTCTAATCAGTTTAAAAAGGTAACAGGGTTGTCTCCTTCACATTTTAAGCAGCTTAAGAACAAAAGAAGAAGTCCGATTGAGGAAATCGGCGATTCGAATTTATAAAATCTGAATTGAAGTATAAAGATATTATGGAAAGAACAAAAATACATGAATCATTTTATGCCAGCAGTCTTATTGAAGCCAGCCTTGATCCATTAATTGTGATCAGTACGGCAGGTAAAATAACTGATATGAATCAGGCAAAGGTAAAAGTTACCGGAGTAGAGCGGGAGAATCTGGTTGGTACTAATTTCTTTGATTATTTCACAGAACCTGAACGAGCACATAAAGTTTACATGGAGGTGTTTGCTAAAGGATCTGTTGCTGATTTCCCGTTAACGTTTCGCCATGCAGACGGCAGCCTTACGAATGTTTTATTTAACGGTTCAGTTTATAAAGATTCAAACGGAAAAGTACTTGGCGCAGTTGTGGTAGCAAGAGATATTTCTGAGCAAAAATGGGCAACTGAGCTAAGAAATGCAAACAAGGAACTTGCTTTTCAGAATAATGAAAAAGAAAAAAGAGCAGATGAATTAATAATTGCAAATAACGAACTCGCTTTTCAGAACAAAGAGAAAGAAAAGAGGGCTGAGGAGCTGATTATCGCAAATAAGGAACTCGCTTTTCAGAATAAAGAAAAAGAAAAACGTGCCGATGAGTTAATTATTGCTAATAAGGAACTTGCCTTTCAGAATAAAGAAAAAGAAAAGCGTGCTGATGAGTTGATTATTGCAAACAAGGAGCTTGCTTTTCAGAATAAGGAAAAAGAAAATCGTGCTGATGAGTTAATTATAGCCAACAAAGAACTTGCTTTTCAGAACAATGAAAAAGAAAAAAGAGCTGCAGAGTTGATAATTGCCAACTATGCCCGAAGTCTTATTGAAGCAAGTCTTGACCCGTTGATTACAATTAATACTGCCGGAAAGATTACTGATATGAATCAGGCAACAGTTGATATAACAGGACTTTCCCGAAAGAAACTAACCGGCTCTGATTTTTTCGATTATTTTACTGAACCACAAAAAGCACGTGAGGTTTACCAGGAGGTTTTTGCAAAAGGATCAGTTGCTGACTTTCCACTTACCCTGCACCATAAAAAGGGTAAGCTTACTGATGTCTTCTTCAATGGTTCGGTTTACAAAGACGATCTTGGTAACGAACTGGGAGTTGTAGTAGTGGCAAGAGATATTACAGAACAAAAAAGAATTGCAACGGAACTCACAGAAGCAATTGTATTTGCCGAACTCGCAACAGGCTTTGCAGAAGAGGCAAAAATTAAAGCAGAAAATGCAACTGAGGTTGCTGAAAATGCTGTTAAGGCGAAACAGCAGTTTCTGTCTAATATGAGTCACGAGATACGAACCCCTATGAATGCAATAATAGGGTTTACAAAAGTTGTTCTGAAAACAGAACTTACTTCAAAACAGAAGGAATATTTAACAGCCATAAAAATGAGCGGTGATTCCCTGATAGTCCTTATCAACGACATACTCGATCTTGCAAAAGTAGATGCCGGAAAAATGACATTTCAGCAGATCCCGTTCAAGATGGCATTGTCGCTTTCAGCAATGCTTCATTTATTTGAGACAAAAATTCAGGAAAAAAATTTAAAGCTGGTTAGAGAATACGATTATAATATTCCTGATGTTCTGGTTGGCGATCCGGTAAGGTTACACCAGATAATTTTAAACCTTGTGAGCAATGCTGTGAAGTTTACATCAAAAGGAAAAATAATTGTAAGTGCAACATTGCTAAGTGAAGATAATGAGAAAGTTCAAATCGAATTTGCAGTTAAAGATACAGGTATCGGTATTGCAGGAAACAAACTGGAGAAGATATTCGAAAATTTCCAACAGGCATCCAGTGGTACATCAAGGTTATATGGTGGGACAGGATTAGGATTGGCTATTGTAAAACAACTTGTTGAAGCCCAGGGCGGAACCATAAGTGTAAAAAGTAAAATTGATGAGGGATCTGTTTTTAGTTTTATTTTGAGTTTTCTTAAAACTAAAGCCGATGCAGATTCAGGTACTGAAGTTGTGGAACTTGATGCAGAAATAAAGAATATCAAAATTCTGGTTGTTGAAGATATACCGCTCAATCAGCTCCTGATGAAAACCCTGCTTGATGATTTTGGATTTGAGAGGGATATAGCCGATAATGGTAAAATAGCAATAGAAAAACTGAAAAAGAATTCCTATGATATTATCCTGATGGATTTGCAAATGCCTGAAATGAATGGGTTTGAAGCTACGGAATACATCAGGAATATTTTGAAATCCGAGATACCAATCATTGCCCTGACTGCTGATGTAACAACAGTTGATCTGGCAAAATGCAAGGCCGTGGGTATGAATGATTATATCGCAAAGCCTGTTGATGAAAGATTGTTGTACAGTAAAATTTTAGGTGCTGTAAGGAAATCAATTGCAGCTAACACTTCTTCCGATACAGTTCAGGGCGAACCCAGAAAGTTAAGATGTACAGATATGGATTATCTGAACCGCCGTACAAAGTCAAATCCGACTTTAATGATGGAGATGATCTCACTATACCTCGAACAGACTCCCACTCTAATCAATACAATGAAACAGAGTCTGGAAATAAAGACTGGAAATCATTATACGGGGCAGTTCATAAAATGATACCTTCATTTGCCATTATGGGTATAAATACAGATTTTGAGAATATGGCTAAAAAAGTTCAGGAATATGCAAGTACACAACAACAAACAGATGGTATTCCTGACCTGGTATTACAGTTGGAAAATGTATGTACACAGGCTTGTCAGGAACTAAAAGAAGAGTATACGAGGATTAAAAACTCAAAAAAATGAGTAACGAAAACAGAATAAAACTTTTTCTTGTTGATGATGATTCAATGTATCTGAAACTGCTGGAGATTGAATTCCGTCAGCATGCAGATTTTGATGTAGAAACATTTGCTACAGGTGAACTGTGCGTACTGAATTTGTCGCACATACCGGATATAATTATATTGGATTATCATCTCGATGGAATTGAGAAGGGAGCTATGAACGGCATTGAGACACTGGATAAGATAAAAGCATTCAGTCCTGAAATTCCAGTTGTTATGCTTTCCTCCCAGGACAAAATTGAAGTTGCCATAAACTGTATGCATCACAAAGCATCCGATTATATTGTAAAAAGTGAAACTGCTTTTATCCGGTTGCAGAAAACACTTACAACCATTTTTCACACCCAGAAAATCGAAAAAGCTCTGAACTGGTATATGGAGAAGATGTAAGAAGTGCCTAAAGTACTTAAAGTTCGGTGTGCCTAAAGTTGAAAACTTTCAACCTTGAACTTCGAACATTGAACCTGTAGTCTTTGCAAAACAATAACTTTAAGTATTCTAAGGACTCCAGGTACTCCAAGTACTCCCTTTGTGTGAATCTTACAACTCTTTACCTTAATTATATAACACTGCCTGCATTCAGAGGCCTCACCTTTGTATTGTGAAAATTTCTTCACAATTAATACACGCAAAATGAAATTAATTAAAGTGTTAACAATCTCAGCAATGATGATGATTGTACTTATGACAGGTTGTAAAAAGGATGATAACGATTCAATTCCTTTTGGTACTTCCACAGACCCAATAAATAATTTAACTGGTGTTTCACGGAACAAGACCCTTGAATTTACATTTAACGAGGCAATGGATCCCACAACAATTAATGGATCAACATTCACCTTAATGAAAGGTACGGTTTCGATTCCAGGTAATGTAACATATTCAGGAATGACAGCAACATTCTCACCCACAAACATACTCGACGCCGGGACTTTATATACTGCTTCTGTATCAACTGGAGCAAAAAGCCTTAGTGGAAATCCACTGGCAGAAACAAAAGTTTGGAGTTTTACAACCGGCGGCTCTGTATCTGGTCAGTCAACAGTAATTCTTGGAGCAGCAGGAAACTATGTTATACTTGCAAAAACTGCAATCAATAATATATCAACTTCAGCAATTACGGGTGATCTTGGTCTTAGCCCCGCTGCAACATCATATATTACAGGTCTTGCCCTTACAGATGCAACCGGATATGCAACATCACCTCAGGTGACAGGACAGATATTTGCAGCTGACATGGCTGATCCTACTCCGATAAATCTTACTACCGCTGTAGAGAATATGATTACAGCATATAACGATGCAGCAGGACGTCCTTCTCCTGATTTCCTGGAACTTGCAACAGGAAGTATAGGTGGCAAAACATTAACTGCCGGGCTTTATAAATGGACAAACTCAGTTAACATGACATCTGATGTTACTATTTCAGGAAGTGCAACTGATGTATGGATCTTCCAGATAGCAGGTGACCTGACCATGAGTCCTGCAGTTAAGATAACCCTTAACGGTGGCGCCCTTGCAAAAAATATTTTCTGGCAGGTGGCCGGTCAGGCAACTTTAGGAACAACCACACATTTTGAAGGAGTAATATTGTCGATGACAGGTATTACATTTCAAACAGGCGCATCAATAAACGGCAGGGCACTTGCCCAGACTGCTGTTGTACTTGATGCCAATGCTGTTACAAAACCACAATAATATTTATAAACAGTATTGAAGGAGGCCCTAATCAGGGCCTCTTTTTTTATGCTGAATGATTTTATGTGGTCAAATTACTTTAATCAGCATGACAAGCCAGACAGTATATTTATCTCAATGTGTGAATGATGTAAGTTATTGAAAGAATTGTGTAATGGCTGAGGAGGTGTTGAATCATACCTTTGTCTGGAATCAGGTTAGTAAATAAATAATAATCAAATATTTATAAAAATCAAATAATTATAATCATGGGAAATCTACTTTATGTAATTGCAATCATCCTGATCATTGCCTGGGCAATTGGTTTTATAGGATACAGCGTTGGTGGCCTTATACATGTTCTACTTGTTATTGCACTTGTAGCGGTAATACTCAGGGTAATCCAGGGAAGAAAAGTTTTTTAAGTTATTTAAATGAAAAGCATCACAAAAAATACATAATTATGAGCACAGGAAAAATATTATTAGGCGTACTGGCCGGAGTTGCAGCCGGAGCATTACTGGGAGTGTTGTTTGCACCTGATAAAGGTTCTGTAACCAGAAAAAAAATCGTTAAAAAAAGTGATCATTATGCAGATGCATTGACTGAAAAATTCAATGAGTATATGGATACAATCTCTGAAAAGATTGATGACGGGGAAGAATATGCTCAGGATATGAAGGAAAAATTCAATGAGTTTCTCGAAAGTGTTTCGGATAAAGCTGAAGATATAAAAGAAGATGTCTCCGATTTTGCAGATCAGAAACATTCAAAATCCAATGAGACTAAAAAAGGATTCAGAACTGCTGCTGGTTGAAGATATCTAGTGGTGCTTCAATGGTGGAGATTACTTAACTATCCTCACAGGATCTTTAATACCAATTACGGATTAGTTAACGGGTATTCATATTATAAAGTTATAATCTATGTAAATGGAAGATAATAAAAAATTGCTTGAATCGCTTGTTGAAAGAGCTACTGACTATGGCAAAACAAGTTTTGAGCTTGTAAAACTTCAGGCAGTAGATAAGTCATCCGAGGTTGTCTCTTCAGTAATACCTCATACTGTTGTACTTATATTGTTCTCATCATTCATGCTTTTCTTAAATCTGGGAATTGCTTTATGGCTTGGTGAAATCATCGGCAAAGTATTTTACGGGTTCTTTATTGTTGCAGCCTTTTATGTATTAACGGGTATTGTAATACACCTCTTTATGCATAAGACTCTTAAAAAGATTATCCGGAATTATGTTATTCAACAGCTTCTTAAATAAACTCATATGCAAAAAGTAAATTCATATGCCGGACTTCAGGATGCTATACTGCAGCTGCGTATTGAGCAGACAGAAAAGAGTCAGCTGCTTAAAGAACAATTGAATATTTCATATGAAAGTCTGAAACCGCTTAATCTTCTCAGAGGTGCCCTGAAAGATATTTCTTCATCACCTGTTATCGGGGAAAATCTTTTGGGATCGGCTGTTGGTTTAGCATCAGGATATCTTACAAAAAAGATCTTTATTGGCACATCAGGAAGCCTGATCAGGAAGCTAATCGGTTCTGTTTTGCAGTATGGAATAACAAATGTTGTTGCCAAACATCCCGATGCTATTAAAACATTTGGTCGTTTTGTAATGGATAATCTGATTAAAAACAAGGAACCAAAATATGCAAAACGCGGACGGTGACGTTGTAAAATTACCATTTTATGCCAGGGCAACTATCTTTCTGGTAGGTATATCTGCTTTGATTGCACTCCTGTATATAGCCAAGAGCATTATCATACCAATAGTTTTTGCAACTATTGTTGCCGTAATGCTAAGTCCGCTTGTTGATTTAATGGTACGTATTAAGTTCAACAGGGTACTCGCTATCACAATTGTTATGGTCCTTACATTTATCTTCATATTTGCATTTATTTCCCTTATTATTTCACAGGTCAGCCATTTTGGAGATTCGTGGCCTGCTCTGGTTGAAAAATTCACAGGTATTATAAACCAAACCATTTCAGAAGCTGCTGATTATTTCAATAAAGACCCTCAGAAAATTCATGAATGGTTTTCTAAAACCCAGAGTGAAATAATTAATTCAAGTACTGCCGCAATAGGTCAGACCCTTGTAATTGTCGGCAGCGGACTGGTAGTATTGTTTCTGCTTCCCGTGTATATCTTTTTGATAATGTTCTATCAGCCTTTGCTGCTTGATTTTATACACAAGCTGTTTGGTTCTGATAATAAAAATAAGATTAGTGAAATAGTAAGTCAGATAAAAACTGTTATTCAGCGATACCTCTTCGGCCTGCTTATAGAAGCAGTTATTATTGCAGCACTCGATACTGCAGCTCTATTGGTACTTGGAATTGAATACGCTTTGCTTCTTGGAATCATAGGTGCCTTGCTAAACATGATACCTTATCTTGGAGGACTGGTGGCAGTGGCTATGCCTATGATGGTTGCTCTTGTAACCAAATCATCTCCGGTCTTTGCCATCTATGTGCTGATAGCTTATTATATTATTCAATTGATTGACAATAACTATATTGTGCCTTATATCGTTGCTTCCAAAGTAAAAATTAATGCTCTCTTCTCAATAATAGTTGTGATTGCAGGAAATATGCTCTGGGGAATCCCAGGAATGTTTTTGTCTATTCCGATGCTGGCAATAGTTAAGCTTGTTTGTGATCACATTGATCCATTGAAACCATGGGGCTTTTTATTGGGCGATACTATGCCTCCGCTGATTAAAATGGATTCGATCTTAAAGAAAATAAAGATTAAACCTGCAGTAAAGGAATAATATTGTTCATTTTTATTATTTATATTATTAACCTCGCCTAACTAGAATTATTATGGAACTCTATTCACAGAAGGCACACTGGGATGTACTTAAAGAGAAATTAAGGAAAAAATATCCCCAATTAACCGACACTGATTTCCATCACGAAGCAGGTATGGAGGAAAATATGCGGCGAATGATTGAGTACAAACTGTCAAAGACCCGGCAGGAATTTAAGGAAATTATTGGCGGGTTATAAATCTCCATCCGGAATCAATAAGGATCCTCTTTTTATAGCGAGGGTCCTTATTTTTCAGATATGTGAATCATATAACTTATTCAAATAGTTGTGTAACACATTATAACATCAAAGTTATCAACTTTGAATGTTCATCCATTCTGCCAGACATATACTCAAAATCTCATTATGAGAAACTTTATTCCAATTGTAAAGGTCCGTAAAATGGCTTCTGATCAGTCTCTGAAGATCAGTGAAAAGGCAATTGCCAAAACGGCTGAGGCAAACAGGTTTCTGTTAAATATTGCAGATGTTATATTGTTCATAAACAGGATTATTAAAGAAACATTCACCCGTGATTTCGAATTTAAGGAGTTTTTTCGCCAGTGTTTCCAGATCGGATATAAATCATTGCCGCTGATATCGGTTACCGGACTTATTATGGGTTTGGTACTGACAATTCAGTCACGACCCGTTCTGGTGGATTTCGGAGCTGTCAATGCACTTCCAGGGATGGTTTCCGTATCTCTGATAAGAGAGATGGGGCCGGTGATAACTGCCCTTATCTGTGCCGGAAAGATCGGTTCCGGAATGGGAGCAGAGCTTGGATCGATGAGAGTCACAGAACAGATCGATGCAATGGAGGTTTCCTCAACCAATCCAATGCGGTTTTTAGTTGTTACAAGAGTCTGGGCTGCAACTCTGATGATACCTTTGTTAGTTCTGTATGCTGACGCTCTGGGTATTTTAGGAAGCTGGGCGGGGGCTAACATAAAAGGGCAGGTAACTTTTGTACTGTTTTTTTCCCAGGCCTTTGCAAGTATTGAATTCATCGATTTTCTGCCTGCTGTAATCAAAACATTTTTCTTCGGAGCAGTAATAGGATTGGTAGGCTGCTATAAGGGATACAATGCAGGCCGCGGAACTGAAAGTGTAGGTATTGCAGCAAATTCTGCTGTTGTTCTGGCATCGCTTCTAGTTATAATCGTTGATGTTATTGCAGTACAAATTACTGATATGCTGATAGTTTAATTTGGAAATTTGAAAATTGATGAGTTCACCAGTAACTGAAAATATTATTACATCAGTAGCAGAAAACAGTAAAATAGCTATTGAAATAAATAATCTGAAGAAATCATTTGGTAAACAGGAGGTATTGACTGATGTTTCCATAAAACTTTTAACCGGTGAAAACCTGGTTGTGATAGGGAAATCCGGTACGGGGAAATCAGTATTGATTAAATGTATTGTAGGTCTGTTAAGCTGCGATTCAGGGTCAATAAATGTTTTTGAAAAAGATGTTACCAAACTTAACAGGCAGGAATTCGGAGATATCCGGAAAAAAATTGGTTTCCTGTTCCAGAGTGGAGCCCTGTATGACTCTATGACGGTAAAAGATAATCTGGAATTTCCTCTGCGAAGAATTAAGAAAGATCTTACACGGAAACAGATTGATGATAAAGTAAACGAGGTATTGGAAAATGTTGGCTTGTCAGATTCATTGAATAAAATGCCATCGCAGCTTTCGGGCGGAATGAGAAAGAGGATAAGTCTGGCACGATCAATAGTTGTTGACCCGATGATAATGTTATACGATGAACCCACAACAGGGCTCGATCCTGTTACATCGGATGAGATAAGCACTCTGATTAATGAGGTTCAGAAAAAGTACAAAACATCATCTATTATTATAACACACGATATCAAATGTGCCCTTAGCACAGCCAACCGGATTGTTATGCTGCATGATGGAAAGGTTTATAAGGAAGGATCTGTAAAGGACTTTGAATCCTCATCTGATCCGTTGATAAAATCATTCTTTAATTGACATAAAATGGACACATACACTCAGAAATTCAAAATAAGATTAGGACTCTTTGTAGCAGTGGGGTTAGCAATCTTTGTATTTGCAATCTTTATTATCGGGAAGCAGAAAAACCTGTTTAATCCTGTTTTCAGGCTTACAACAACTTTTTATAATGTAAGCGGACTTCAGGTTGGAAATAATATCAGGTTTTCCGGTATAAATGTCGGAACGGTAGACAATATTAGTATCATAAACGACTCAACGGTACTGGTTGTGATGATGATCAAGGAGGAGGTTAAGAAGTATATCAGATCAGACTCGGAAGCTGCTATAGGATCAGAAGGACTCATTGGTGATAAGCTTGTAATAATTACCCAGGGAAGCAATGATTCTCAGGCTGTTAAAGAGGGACAGTATCTGTTATCAGAAGAACCTGTTGAAATGGATGCTATTATGGCAAGCCTAAAAGTAACAGCAGATAATGCTGCAATAATTTCCTACGAGCTGGCTGATATTATGGTAAAGGTAAATAGCGGAACAGGAACTCTCGGAAGACTGATACGCGATTCAACAATTGCAGGAAATTTAAATCAGACAATGCAGAACCTTAAAAGCAGTTCCAAAGGTCTCGATGAAAATATGAATGCTGCCAAGGAGAATTTTCTATTCAAAGGGTATTTTAACAGGAAAGCCAAAGCAGCACGGAAAGTAAAGGATGATGCTGCTGAGAAAAAGAAAGAAAAACAGGATTCAATTAATAAAATCAGGAGTAAATAACAGATAGAAATGATTCATCTTGAAAGTACTAAAAAAAATGTACCTCAGAAAGATAATACTGCTGTTTTTCTTATCCCCTTTTATAGGAGATTTTATTTCTGCGCAGCAAATTCTTGAAAAAAAAGATTCAACGGTCATTTATAAAAGTATAGAAACCTATTCGAAACGGAGCAAGTTTACAGATTTTATGTACAGCCTGATTTTTAAACCGACTGTCGTAAAACCGAAAAAAAAAGAATTAAACAGAAAAGGTTTCATAAGACCTGTGCCAAAAGCCTATAGCACTTTTGAGGGAAAGATTATTCGTAATATTGAAATCATAACTCTCGATCCATTTGGCTATTCAGCAACCGACACAACTGTTGCAAAGCAAAACTTTCTTTACAAAACAGGTAATGGATTGCATATTAAAACCCGGGGGTTAGCTGTCCGTAATTTGTTGCTGATAAGGAAAAATACACCATTTAATTCATTGTTGGTTAAAGAATCTGAACGCCTGGTGAGATTACAGAATTATGTTCAGGATGTTTCCTTTAGTGTTGTTTTATCTGCTCCCGGATCCGATTCAGTTGATATATTCATTCGCGAAAAGGATAAATGGAGCCTTATTCCTTATGCTGCAATTTCATCCAATGGCATTCGAATCAGAATATCAGATAGAAATTTTGCAGGTCTGGGGCATGAGTTTCATAATTACTACTCGGCAAATTTTAATACCGGTGTTGACAAATATTCTGTATATTATACAGTTCCAAATATCCGTAATACATACATCAGAACCACATTGCACTATGAAGTTAACACCTACGGGAATTTCAGAAAGGCAATTTCAGTGGAACGTCCTTTTTATTCACCCTACACAAAGTGGGCTGCCGGGATCTCTTTAATGTCAGTCTCTGATAAAGACACTCTTAAATATGAGAATTCTGTTTATGCTTCTCAAAACCTTCAGTTTAAAACGCTTGACATGTGGGCAGGAAAGGCAATACAGATTTTTAAAGGCAATACTGAAGATGAACGGGCTACGAATCTGATTTTATCAGCAAGGTATCTGCGTATAAGATATATAGAAAAGCCGGCCCCAATCTATGATCCGCTTACAATATACTCCAACGAAGATTTTTATCTCGCATCAATCGGAATCTCAACAAGGAAATATGTTCAGGATACCTATGTTTTCAAATATGGGTTTATTGAAGATGTGCCGGTAGGAAAGGTATATGGATTAACCGGCGGATATCAGATTAAAAACGGAACAGGCAGGTACTATCTGGGTACAAGAGTGTCTTTCGGTGACTATTTCAGATTTGGATACCTGAGCACCAATTTTGAATATGGGACATTTTTTCATGACTCACATACCGAGCAGGGGGTAATAAGTGCGGGCGTAAATTATTTTTCCGGATTGTTCGTATCCGGCAGATGGAAATTCAGACAATTTATTAAGCCGGAGCTTACTTACGGCATTAACAGGTTCTCATACGACAGCCTTACACTGAATGAAGGTTATGGTATTGATGGATTTTACAGTCCCTCATTATCCGGTATCACAAGGCTCACAGTAAACTTTCAGACTCAATCATACCCCCCATGGACTTTCGCCGGGTTCCGGTTCGGACCATTTTTAAACTATACTTTCGGAATGATTCCTGATGCTGGTATCCGGTTCAGGGAAAGCAGAATGTATTCCCAGATAAGTATCGGAGTATTAATTAAAAACCAGAACCTTGTATTCACCACGTTTCAGATCTCACTTACCTATTATCCCATGATACCTGGTATTGGAGAGAATATCTTCAGAATGAACTCATTGAGGACCACCGATTTCGGATACCGCGATTTTGTTCTCGGAAAACCTTCTCCTGTGGTGTATGAATGAGAGTACAGTATTCTTTCGCATTGGAGTCCAGAAATGCATAAGATTGCTCAATGAGAGGCTTATGAAAACATTTTATTATACACATTTTATGATACTTGTGCAGATATCATAAAAAACTATTTTCCCTTATATTTATTTTAGATACTTTATGACAGTTTCTCTTGTAAAGAACCGTAATGTGATTTGGGGATCCCTCGCTGCGCTTCGGGATGACAGGTTCTTTTTTTCGGGAGGGAGGGAAGCAGGGGCGTTTCGAATGAGTTCTTATTAAAACTGCAATTTTTATTCGAAACGCCCCTGCTTCCCTCCCTAAAACCTGACCAGACAAAACAATGTCATCCCGAACGAAGTGAGGGATCTCATGAGGTACAATAGAAAATTATCATAATACCTGGAGTGCCAAAGTGTTTGGTAGCTCAGTTTAACATGCATTTAGTGAATTAGAGGAATGGGTAGTTATCATTCTGAGCGAAAAGTAGTTAATCGAAAAAACTGCCTGATTTATTTTATCCCCCTATTATTAGATTCTTTAATAATAATTATTGAATTTATCCGTAAATTATGTAACGATTTACAATAGTTATGTAACTCCTGAAACCTCATAATATCTTAACTTTCTCAATAATCCGGATGAAGCTAAATGTGATCCGAATTCATATTTGAAATTATAAATTAAATACACCCGATATGAAAAAAGTCCTTATTGCACTGGATTACGATCCATCTGCACAGAAAGTTTTAGATTCAGGCTTCTCCCTGGCTAAAGCCATGAAAGCTGAGATTGTTATGTTGCATGTTATTGCATCCCCGACCTATTACTCATCACTTGAATATTCACCTATAACCGGTTTTGCCGGTTATATTGATATGACTAATAGTCAGTTAAACAGTATTGAAGGACTGAAGGCCGCAACCTCTGCATATCTTGATAAACTGAAGCACCATATGGGTGATAAGTCTGCTGAAACAGTCGTGATGGAAGGAGATTCTGCAGATTCAATTTTAGCAGTAGCAAAAGAATATCATTGTGACATAATTGTTTTAGGTTCTCATAGCCGGAACTGGCTGGAAAACATCGTAATGGGAAGTGTCACAGAAAAAGTACTGAGGCATACTTCAATACCGATGTTTATAATTCCGGTTAAAAAGTAATAGTTGGACAATAGTTATATAATTATTACTTAATATGAATGTCGGGAACGAAAAACAATTGAATTGGAATTAAATCTAAATATTAATATAGGTGAGGGAGATTCCTCGCTGCCGCTCGGAATGATATGGGTTTATGAGGTATTGAAGAGGTGGCGGTTCGCGTGGCGAACCGCCACCTCTTCCCCCCCCCCTTGACCAGAAACGTCTTGTCATCCCGAAGCGCAGCGAGGGATCCCCGAGGTTCAGTAGAAAACTGCTATAATACCTGGTTTGCAAAATTGTATGGGGACTCGGAATGTATAAACTAAATTTAAACATAATACAATGAAAACACTTAAACTGAAAAAAGTACTGATTGCACTCGATTATGATCCAACCGCAAAGAAAGTTGCTGAGACAGGCTATGCAATGGCAAAAGCAATGGGAGCAGAGGTGTTATTGCTGCACGTGGTGTCTGACCCTCTTCACTATAATACCTATGATCACTTTACAGTTATGGGTTTTTCGGGCTATAAGGATACAGTTCCCCTGATTGTTGACAGTTTGAAAGAACTGAAAGAGGAATCACAAAAATTTCTTGATAAATCAAAACTCCATCTCGGTGATACTGAAATCAAGACTATTGTTACTGAGGGAGATATTGCCGAATCAATCCTTGAGACTGCTGCTAAAAAGCATGCAGGTATTATAATATTAGGATCACACAGCCGTAAATGGCTTGAAAATATTGTGATGGGCAGTGTTACTGAAAAGATCCTAAAAAGTACTTCGTTACCTCTTTTTATAATTCCAACCAAAAAGAAAAAGTAACTTGTATTTTAAATTTCTAGCTTTCAATAATATGATTCTGAAGATCTAAGATATTGAAACTCCGGAAGCATATTCTCATCATAAAACTAAAGTAATGTGTTTTTCTCAACCATTAGAGGAGATTCTAAAGGATTTTAGTGTTGATCCGTCACTGGGCCTTACCAATGAGGAGGCTAAGATCAGACTGGATAAAAACGGCCCAAATAAACTCCGCCGGCAAAAGCGGAAAAGTATTATGGCATTATTTATTTCTCAGCTTAATGACTGGTTGATATTTATCCTATTAGCTGCAGTTGTTATCACGTTTTTTATGCGTGAGTACGCAGATGTAATAATCATTTCTCTTGTTATTATTATCAATGCTGTACTTGGAGTGGTTCAGGAAGTCAAAGCCGGAAAAGCAATTGATGCCCTCAGGAAATTATCATACCCCAGGGCAATTGTACTCAGGAACGGCAATAATATGAATACCGATTCGGAAAAAGTTGTGCCGGGTGATATAGTAATTCTTACAACAGGACAGTTCATTCCAGCAGATATTCGCTTAATTGAATCAGTAAATCTTAAGATAGATGAATCGGCTCTTACGGGAGAATCAATTCCTTCAGATAAGGATGCATCTTATGTTGTCACCGATCCGAATACTCCTCTGGGCGACCGGATGAATGCTGCCTTTATGTCAACCGTTGTAACCTCCGGAAGAGGTGCCGGAGTAGTAGTTAAGACAGGTATGGATACTGAGATAGGGAAAATTGCAGACCTTATTAACACTGAAGTTAAATCAAAGACACCTCTTGAAATACGATTGGATGAACTTGGAAAAACAATCGGGAAATTTGCCATTGGGATCTGTGTTTTGATTTTTGTTATTGCCTTGTTGCAGGGAAGAGACCTTGCCGATATGTTTCTAATGTCAGTATCTCTGGCAGTTGCTGCAATACCTGAGGGACTAGCAGCTATTGTTGCAGTAGTTCTTTCCGTGGGAGTAACAATTATGGCGAAGAAAAATGCCATAATAAAAAAATTACCGGCTGTTGAAACCCTCGGTTCGGTTAATATAATCTGTTCTGATAAGACAGGTACCCTTACTCAAAACAAGATGACCGTAACTAAATATTTCAATCTGGCAGGCGAAATGTCAGTTGAAAAAGGGAAGAATGAAAATAATACTGAAGATGCTGAATTCCTGGCCAAAGCAATGATTTTATGTTCTGATGCCACATTCGGAAATAAAGGGGGAACAGGTGATCCTACAGAAATAGCCTTATTGATTTTTGGTGATAATCTTGGCCTCGACCGGAATCTTTTGAAATCTGAAAATAAGCGTCTGAATGAATTCCCTTTTGACTCTGACCGTAAATTAATGTCAGTTCTTTCAGCCGAAAAAGGAAAGCTGAATGTGTATACTAAAGGTGCAATCGGAAACTTGCTGAAAATATCCACATTTGTTTTAGAGAACGGAAAAGAAATTCCAATCACAGAAGATCATATTAGAAGGTACACTGAGGCTGCTTCGAAAATGTCAACGCAGGCTCTTCGTACTCTGGGAGCTGCTTTTAAAACGGTAGATACCATACCTGATTCTTCAGAAATGGAGAATAGCCTTGTTTTTATTGGTATAGTTGGGATGATCGACCCGCCCAGACCTGAAGTAAAAACATCAATACAGAATGCAAAGTTGGCAGGAATAATATCTATAATGATAACCGGCGACCATAAGGATACAGCTTTTGCAATAGCTCAGGAACTTGGTATGGCCGAAAATATTGGTCAGGCAATAACCGGTCATGAAATAGATGAGTTAACAGATGAAGAGTTTATAGCAAAGGTTATGTCGTATCGTGTTTTTGCACGTGTTTCACCTGAGCATAAGGTGAAAATCGTCAGAGCACTTAAATTTCACGGAAACATTGTATCAATGACCGGCGATGGTGTGAACGATGCCCCTGCATTGCATGCAGCTGACATTGGTGTTGCTATGGGGATCACGGGAACAGATGTTGCTAAAGGAGCATCAGATCTGATACTTACAGATGATAATTATTCAACAATTGTATCAGCAATTGAAGAGGGGAGGAATATCTATAACAATATAAAAAAATCGGTCATTTTTCTGCTTACCTGTAATCTGGGGGAGGTTATAACCGTCTTTTTCACTTTGCTGATAGGCTGGAAGGCACCATTAATAGCCACTCAGCTCCTGTGGATTAACCTTATTACCGATTCGTTTCCGGCAATTGCCCTCGGTATGGACCGTGGAAATCCTGATGTTATGAAAGAAAAGCCCCGCAATTCAAAAGAGAGCTTTTTTGCAGGAGGCTCCGGTTTGCATGTTATACTCGGAGGATGTCTTATTGGTGCACTTACAATTTTTGCCTTCTGGTTTGGTTATTATGAGCACGGGAGCAACCCGTTTGACGAATCCGTATCTGCGGGAACTGTAGAATACGCAAGAACAATGGCTTTTATGGTACTCATTATTTCACAGTTATTTTTTGCCCTGGCATTAAGAAGTAAAACAAAGTCGGTTTTCAGAGGAGGAATCTTTTCAAATCTGTATCTGACTGCGTCAATTGTTTTAGGGATACTGCTTCAGTTAATTATTATCGGAATACCTGTAATGCAAAAGGCATTCAATCTTCAGATGCTTGATCTGAGAGGCTGGACGGTAGCTATTCTCTTAGGGCTTATACCACTCTTCGCAGATGAGATTTTTAAGTTTTTTATTCGTGCTCGCCAGAGAAAAAAAGTTTCAATTACTTCCTGAGTCTTTTAAGATGCTTGATTTCATTCCGGAAAGAAAAGACCTGGCAAAATAACTGAAAAGAAACTTTTCCGGATCTCTCTGATAGTTTATAATTCCAATTCTTACCTCCTCGTCTTTTGACGGATTTGCATCCAGAACTTTCCGGTTTACAACATATGAAATGATTCTCTCTCGTATAGCTATTGTATCATCAGTCTTTTTATTCTTTACCGCAATTTTCAAACCATTATACAGCATAGTCAAACTTCCTTTTGATAAACTGTCGTTTGCTGTAAAATTAAAATCGATAGCTTTAATCCTGCCTGATGTTGCATAAAGTAAGGCACTTTTTTCAAGAAAGGGATTCATGTCGCTTATCTCCATCTCTGAAAGTCTGCCACTTACTGTAAATGTATTCATAACATCGAAAATTTTGCTTTTTAACTGGATTTTCAGTTTGCTCTTGCCCATTAGCAGAGCATTGCACTTTAATTCCAGATATGCTTCTTTAGTTTTGAATAGGGTATCGTTTGATATATTATAAATTTCAGCAGATATATTGTTAAAAACTATTTGGCCCGGATCGTTTGCTTTTTCTGCATGTTCCTTATAAATGATATTGCCGCTTATAATAGCGATTGTATCAATACTGATGATTCCATCATAACTGTAAATAAGTTCCTGAAATACTGGCCTTTTAGTATGATTGAATTCTTTTCTTTTGTCACGAAACACAATAAGATCCAGATTCCCGACTTCAGCATAAGTACTTGACAACCTTCCTGACCTGATATAATCCCCAGCATCTAAATCTTTAATTTTTATATCACTTATTACAGCTCCTATGCGATCTTTCTGGTACTTATATCGTGATGTAAAATTATAGTCATTATAGTTGGGATGGATGAAAAAGCTGTCGGCGGATAACATATTTGAATTTGAGTTGTAGTCAAAGTTGTAAAGGCTGAACGAATACATGCTGTCTGCTGTTACGGAAGCGAGTTCCATTGCTTTAAAATCTATCCGGTTTATTACACTTGTTGATAGTGTATCATTTTTGATTAAGTGTAAATTGTACACTTTAATTTCCCCGTCTTTAATTGAATATGCAACTGAATTGGATAATGCTGAAACTGAAAGGTTAGTTTTATCAAACATTAGTCTGTCTGCCTTAATATCGAGTGGGATAATTACAGAATGAATGCCCTCTTTATTAAAGGGAAGTATACCAGTTAAACAGCTGTTATAAAATGAAATGCTTTTTATGGTAATCTTCTTTCTTAAAACAAGTCTGAGAATGTTTATTCCTTTGATTTTTATCGATTCAATTTGCCCCTTGACCTTAAGTGATTTATCATTTTCCCTCTTTGATAATATTGATATGCTATCCAGTTGAATTGCAGAAGAAAGCAAATGAATGTGAATCTTTTCAATGCTGATAAGGTACTTTTCGTTCTGGTTCAGTTTAGTTCGTATTTTGCCTGCTATCCACGGATCAATAATCGCAGGCAATATTAATATGAATATCAACCCTAAAATGATTACAATCAGAGTAATATTTGAGTGTTTTGTCCTTTTCAAGTTGTCAGGTTGTGTCTCAATTTTTCGGCCGGAGTTCTGAGAAAATAATGTTCCCTGACCTTTGAGACTAAAATGTAAATAATTCCCCAGAAGACGCTTAGGATGAATGCAGTCATAAGTCCTGTAATAAAAATTCCACCGACGATTTGAAGCATCTCTTTCATGATTTCATTTTATTAGTGAATAAGAGAATTTGTTACAACAAAGATCGGTGTATATCTTCTGAGACTTGTTACACTATTACTGAAAAGAGTTATATCATTCACATACTTTATTGTAAAATGAACCGGATGAAACATGTAAATCATGTAACTTCTTCAAATAGTTGTGTAATGATAAGGCTGTTTAATCGAATTACCTTTGACAAATATTCAGTTAAAATAGAAATTAAATTGTCCTGAATTTTATGAATCACAGTTAATACATATTTTATGGAAACAGCCGAAAGCCTCAAAACAGAAATCTGCCCCTATACCTTACCGGTAAATGTTTTAAATCTTCTTAATGCCGTACTGGACGATAAAGATTATAAGAAGATGCACAATGCCAGGCTCTCATTGATAAAAATGGGAAATACTATAATCCCCCAGTTACATAAACTTGTAAAGTCGGAAAACAGCCTTATAAGACAGGAAGCAGCAAAACTGGTTCAGATGGCTTCCGACCGGAGATCTATTCCGGTATTGATAATTCTTCTTGATGATAAAGAATATGATATAAGATGGATTGCTGCCGAAGGACTTATCAGAATAGGCAGAAAAAGTATTGTTCCCCTGTTAAAAGCAGTAATGGGAGGTAAAACTACTTTATTCTCAAATAAACGGGTACATCAGGTTCTTTCAGTTCTGTTTTATGAAGAAGAGAAAAGACAATATATCTCATTGATGCAGAGCCTGGAAGACTATCATGGTCTTAATGAGGTAGCACCTGTTGAGGCCCTTAAGGTTTTGAAAATATTTAACAGGATACAATAAGATTCTATAAGTCATTGGCTTTATACTTTTTATAAATAGAAATATGAAACAGCACAAGTTATTCACACCCGTATCTTTAGGATCTGTTGAACTTAAAAACCGTATAGTAATGGCACCTATGACCAGATGCAGGGCCATTGGGAATGTGTCTAATAATCTGATGGCTGAGTATTACAGGCAAAGGTCGGGGGCCGGACTCATCATTACCGAAGGGACCTCACCTTCGCCTAACGGACTTGGCTATGCCCGTATTCCGGGAATCTATAATAAAAAGCAGACTATAGCCTGGAAGAAGATTACCAAAGCTGTTCATTCTGAGGATGGAAAAATATTTGTTCAGCTTATGCATACAGGCCGGATAAGTCACCCTTTAAATATGCCGGTCAGGTCAAAGATACTTGCACCTTCGGCAGTTAAGGCAGCAGGACAAATGTGGACCGATGCAGAACAGTTACAGGATTTTCAGGTGCCGGCTGAGATGACTAAGGATGAACTTAAAAAAACAAAAGCAGAATTTGTTTCTGCCTCAAAAAACGCTGTCGAAGCACAATTTGACGGTGTGGAACTTCACGCCGCAAACGGATATCTGCTTGAGCAGTTTATTTCACCTGTAAGTAATGTCCGTTCCGATACATACGGAGGAAGCATTGAAAACCGCTGCAGGTTTGTGCTGGAAGTTGTTTCTGCTGTGGCTTATGAAATAGGAAAAGAGAAAACCGGTATAAGGTTGTCGCCATATGGTGTTGCAAGCGATATGCCTAATTATCCTGAGATTGATGAAACTTACAAATATCTGGCGGAACAACTTAACATAATTGGAATTGCATATATCCATTTAGTAGATCATTCAGCAATGGGAGCTCCTCCGGTTTCTGCAGATCTAAAGAAGCTGATTCGTAAGATTTTCAAAAATACAATCATACTTTCAGGCGGCTACAATCTTGTGAAGGCCGAAGCTGACCTGAAAAGCGGTCTTGGCGACCTTATAGCTTTCGGACGTCCGTTCATCAATAATCCTGATCTGACAGACAGATTACGAAAGAACTGGAACCTCTCACCACAGCTTAAAATGGACCTGTTTTACACAGCCGACGAAAAAGGATATACTGATTATCCTTTGTTTTAAATCTCATTTGATAACTCAGGAGAGCAATGGACTTTGTAGACTACTATAAATTATTGGGTATTGATAAAAAGGCATCGGATAAAGAGATTAAGTCCGCTTACCGTAAGATGGCCCGTAAGTTCCATCCCGATTTAAACCCAAATGATAAAAATGCAAAAAAGAATTTTCAGCAAATAAATGAAGCCAACGAGGTACTAAGCGATCCGGTAAAACGGAAGAAATACGATGAACATGGTAAAGACTGGAAGAATGCTGATCAATACCAGCAACAGCGGCAACAGCAGCAACAGAACCGGCAGCAATATTCAGGACGTCAAAGCGGCGGGTTTTCGGGTCAGCAATCGGAAGGAGATTTTTCAGATTTTTTTGCATCGATGTTTGGTGGCGGAGGAAACAATAGCCGGGGCAGACAGTCTAAATTCCGGGGAGAAGATTATAATGCTGAATTGAACCTGGATCTTACCGAGGCATATAAAACACATAAACAGACTCTAATAGTAAACGGGAAAAAGCTTAGAATTACAATACCTGCAGGAATTGAAAATGAACAAACAATAAAGCTTACAGGGCACGGAGGGGAAGGAGTAAACGGAGGACCAAACGGTGACCTGTATATCAAATTCTCAATAGCCAACCATGAGGTATTTAAAAGATTAGGTAACAATCTGTACTTAAATGTCGAGCTTAATTTGTATACAGCTGTTCTGGGAGGGGAGATAACAATAGAGACTTTAAGCGGCAAGGTAAAGCTTAAAGTAAAACCCGAAACACAGAATGGAAGCAAAGTGAAACTAACAGGGAAAGGATTCCCGGTTTATAAGGAAGAGGGAAAGTTTGGTGATTTACATATTACATATACTGCTAAGATCCCTGTAAATCTGACTGAAAAGCAAAAGAAGTTATTCCTTGAATTATCTGAACTGTAATTTAATATAAAAGGTTATGCAAACAGATTATCTGATTGGGGTTGATAAGTTTTGTGCCAACCACAATATTGAAGTTTCATTTATCAGTTCTCTTCAGCAGAACGGACTGATTGAGATCCAGACTATTAAGGAGTCGGGGTTTATTGAACCTGAGCAGTTGTACCAGCTTGAGAAAATGGTTCGGTTATACTATGAGCTTGATATTAATCTTGAAGGAATTGAAACAATCAATTATCTGCTGGAACGCTTAAGCCGGATGCAGGATGAAAATATAGCTCTCAGGAACAGGCTTCGTCTCTATGAATCAGAAGAATAATACTAAAATAAATATATGCAGCATGAAAAAGGATAAAAAAATGGGTATCTGGATGGATCATTCCAGTGCGACTATGATGGAACTGGCCAATGATAAAATCATCACAAGTTTTGTCGAATCAGATGCATCAAAACCTGAAATTGATTTTAATCCGAAAAAGAGCGAAAAGCTTGTTCATAAAAAGGAAAATCATCTGCAAGCCGGGTATTACAAAAAACTTGGAGAGATTATGGTCAATTTCTCTAAAGTTGTTCTTTTCGGACCTACTGAAGCAAAGAGAGAATTACTTAACATCCTTAGAGCAGATCATCTGTTCAATGATACCCAGATTGACCTGATTGATTCTGAAAAACTATCGGAAGGGCAAATGGAGGCATTTGTACGGGAACATTTCAAGCAATACTAACTGGTTGCTGGTTCCTGGTTCCTTGTTTCTGGTTAATACTGCCTATTGCCTACTGCCCACTGCCTACTAATATGTGAATTATATAAATCTTGCAGATAATTATATAACAATCATTTAGTCGTATCATTCTACTTTTATACTATCGGAATTGTATCCGGTTAAATACGAAAATTATGGACAGCACGGCAATTGGTTTCTGGAATAACAAGAAGGAAAAACTCAAACTGAAATTTCCAATTCTTACCAATGCAGATGTGAGTTTTAATGAAGGTAAGGAAAAGGAAATGATTGAGATAATCGGTAATAAGATGGGCAAGACGAAGCTTGAAATGCTTTATATTATTGCTGGTTTGTGAAAGTTTCTATAGTCAAAATTCATTCCAAAAAATTGAAATAATGAATACAATGAAAAAAACCGGAGTTGTGTTAATCATAATCGGAATTGCCTTAAGCATTTTTACGGCATTCACATTCTTTACCCGAGAGAAAGTTGTTGATATAGGCAGTCTTGAGATTACTTCTAATAAACCTCACAAAATTGCATGGTCACCGCTTGTAGGTATTATAGTTATTGCAGCCGGAGGGATTATCTACTTTATACCTCAGAATAAATAGGATAACCGACCCGATACTTACCTGTTAAACCTTTGTTTATGACATCATTGGAATTTAATTCACAGTTGATAGGACTCGAAAGCACTTTGTTAAAATTTGCTTACAGTTTAAGTCTGAAAAGAGCAGACGCGAAAGATCTGGTTCAGGAGACTTACCTGAGAGTTTTGATTAATCAGCATAAATATGTTGACAGCCAGAAGTTTAAATCGTGGGCCATGACCATAATGAGAAATACATTTATCGATAACTACAGGAGAAATTCGCGTAACACTTGTTACTCTATCCAGGCAAATGAATTACTGTTCTTAAATAAGTCTGAACCGGTAGCAGCCGATAGTCCCGATTCAACATATTCAGCAATGGAAATTTCTCAGAAAATTGATAAGCTGAACGATAAGCTTAAGACCCCTTTCAAAATGTATATTAGTGGTTATAAATATTCAGAAATTGCTGAGCATCTTGAGCTTAATATCGGTACTGTCAAAAACAGAATCTTCTTATCAAGGAAACAGTTGATGACACAACTGAACTTTTAGGTGTAACAGTCTATTGGTAGTTTGATATTAATCCATTTATCTATCCCTTGAATCCCTTAGAATTTAAGCCATAGCTTGATTGCTTTTGCGATAAGAGCATTGAAGTCCTTCCTCTTACCGTTTTAAAACTGATTGGTACACTTAACTGATCCTTGCGATGACCTGGCTGATGTTATCGTAATTGATATTGAAAATAATAACAATGAGAACATAAAAACCGCCTCTGTTTCCGGAGACGGTTTTTCTTAACCCAAACCTTATCCTTAAATCTAAAACCTGTAACCTAATGAAAGTCCGAAACCTGTATGTTTAACAGAAGCTTCATCATTTGAAAACCAAGCGTTTTCAGGATTTATCTTCAGCATACCCAGCTGAGTATTAAACTGGAAAAATAATCCTCCTGCCATTTCATATCCTGCGAAAATATTGCCTCCGGCATCAAAGGATTTAACATATGTATCAAGAATAGGATCGGAAAGCTCTACTGAATTTTGGAATACAACATCGCCATTATATGATAAATCGCCTCCTGTAACTGTTACTTTTCCGCCAACTCCATAACCTATATACGGACCGAAACCTAATAAAACATAGCCGTTTCCGAGCTTTCCCTTATATACAAAATTCAATGGCATTTCAAAATAAGAGATCCTGGTTGTACTTGTCACAGAGCCACTAGTGTTTTTTGCTCCTTTTGTGGAGAACAATAGTCCGGGCTGAAAAAAGAACTGTCGCACAAGAGGTATCTGAATATTGATTCCAGCATGATAACCTACAAGCAAGTCATTTGAAAGTTTGTCTCCACTGTGATCTTTGCCTGTCAGATTCATAAAATTCGCTCCACCAAGTATTCCTAATGATGTCCTGCTTTTCTCGGCAGTCTGGCCGATTGCCATTGGTGCAGTAAGCAGGAGAATTATTGCTAATGATAGTAATTTTGTTTTCATAGTTATTTAATTAAGTATATTGATGTTAATTGATTTATTTTTTAGCTTGAAGTCCGAAGTTTGCCAACTGCCAATTGCCAACTGCCAACTGCCTGCGGAGCGTAGCCGAAGCATGCCTACTACTTCACTGCAGTGTTTGCTGCATCAGCCTTCATCTTCTCATTTGCCGTTATCAGGAATTCAACCCTGCGGTTCTGTGAGCGACCTGATTCTGTGTCATTATCATATTTTGGAGCAGTTTCACCAAAACCTTTTATTGTTACCCTGGTTGTGTTTATACCAGCACCTGTAAGATAGCCCGATACTCCATATGCCCTGTCCTCTGAGAGCGACTGGTTATAAGCCACACTGCCTTTACTGTCAGTATGTCCCTGTAATTCAATGTCGGTATCTTTGTATACATTAAGTACTGAAACAAGTTTGTTCAGGTTTGTCTTAGCATCCGAAGAAAGTTCTGATTTGTCAAATCCGAACAGAACATTACTGTTGAATTCAACAACGATTCCTTCACCTATACGTTCAACTTTGGCATCTGGAACTGTGTTTTTGATTTCTTCTGCCTGTTTGTCCATAGAATGGCCAATTACTGCTCCGGTAGCTCCCCCGACTGCTGCTCCTATAATTGCGCCCAGAGCTGTATTGCCTGATGCTTTCCCGATAACAGCACCCATTCCGCCACCTGCTGCGGTACCTACTACGGCCCCTTTTTGTGTTTTGTTCCACGATGCACATCCTGCTGATATCAGAACTGCACTTAAAACCATAATCAAACTGTTTCTTAACTTTTTCATAATTGATTTATTTAATTGTATGATATTTCATTAATTGATATTCAAGATATTTTTTTGCCTCATTTCTACATTACAAAAGTAGATCAGGCTTTTCCCAGAACTGTTATACAACTTTGGATAAGAGTTACAAGATTCACACATCTTAGGGGTACCGTTTTGTGGAGTGTTGCATGTGGGTTCTGATAAGGGTACAATCATATACCTATACCAGCTGCCGGATACCTTTTGCCTGTAAATGATGTATGTTTTATTGAGTGAAAGGAAAAGGAGGTGTTTGAGATTCTGGGATTTAAAGCTGGCAATCCAATAATGGAGCATATTTCAATTATCATAGCTCTCTGTAAAGGTAAATAAATGGTTGTTTCTACATAATTTTTCTTACATGGTATCTTCAAGTTAAGTTCACTCCACCCGTCATTTTACCATTCTTCAATATGTAAATCATGTAACTAGTAAGTTTAATTGTGTAACAGATAGCAGATTATATGGCTGCACTTTTGTATTGCAATTATTAATTGATTATTAACACACATAAATTATGAAGAATACTACTCAATTAAAAGGGAACTGGAATGAAATTAAGGGGAAACTTAAACAAAAATTTGCCATTCTTACTGAAAGTGATTTGTTGTTAATTGAAGGTAAACAGGATGAATTGTTTGGACGGCTTCAGATTAAACTTGGCAAATCAAAGCAAGATATTCAGAAGCTTATTTCTGAATTATAATTAATGTTCAAGTAACCCACTTTAATAAACAATACAATGAAAAATACAGGTATCGCACTAATTTTTACAGGATTGTTATTAACCCTTATAACAGCTTTCACATTTTTCACTAGAGAAAAAATTGTAGATATAGGATCTCTGAAAATTACTGCCAGCAAGCCCTACCACATTTCCTGGTCGCCCCTGGTTGGAATTGCAGTGATAGGAGCAGGAGGCTTAGTATTCTTCCTGTCTTCTAATAAAACCAGAGTTTGAGGGCTCAATCCTCAGTAAATGTGTGAATTATATAAACCACAGCAGGAATTGTATAACGAATTAAATTTCACCTGTATCTACCTTTGATACAGATGATTTAAAAAAATAATAAATAAAAAAATGAAAAAATTACTATTAACACTTCTTATTGTTTTTGGAGTAATGTCGGTAATAAATGCTCAGGATTACAATACCGGTATTGGAGTTCGTGGTGGCTTTACAAATGGTCTTACAATCAAACATTTTACAGGTGATCAGGCAGCTTTTGAATTTCTGCTTGGAAGCAGATGGAGGGGTTTTGATATAACAGGACTTTATGAAATGCATAATCGTGCTTTTGACACTGATGGATTGAAATGGTACTACGGTGGAGGTGCACATATCGGATTCTGGAATGGTGATAATACTTATAAAGACTGGGGATACCAGGGCTCAAACTATACCGTTGCCGGTATTGACGGGATTCTTGGACTGGAGTACAGTTTCAGAGAAGTTCCGATAAATTTAAGTCTCGATTGGAAACCTGCTTTCAACTTTGTAGGTTACTCAGGCTTTTGGGCCGATGGCGGCGCTCTGTCGATACGATATATCTTTTAAGGTGAGAGCCTTCCTCCCACAGCTTAGGCCGGGGAGGGATCCAAAGAGCAACAAAATTATCTTTTTAGATTTCTTTTTGAAATAATCAGTTAATTAAAAAATATCATGAAAATATCTGTAATTGTTAATTCTGCAAGAAGATTCCGGTCGCGAATCATACTTAGGAACTGTATCCTTATCTTCTCATTGGGAATATTTTCCATCGGAGCTTATGCAGGTCCAAAACTGGCAACTAAAGAGCAGATCGGGATGTTCAAAAATTCAAAGACATGTGTTGTGCTGGAAGGCGGAATAACTTTTTATAATGCATATGTTAAAGATGCTGTTCAGAAATACTGGAAATGTACCGAGTATGAATTTATTGATAATCTGGAATTCGAAAAACGCAGGTCAAATTCAAAATACTCTTTTTTAGTCCTGATGGATGGGGTTTATGATAAAGATCCGGGAGGTGTGAGTTACAGTTATATGAACCTGGTACTTGGCGATGCTAACAGTAATCTTACAAACATGCCGGAAATCTGCAGTATTCCTATTGCCTATACCGGAGACAAAAGTGCAGACTATGAGTATGCAATACCTGCCATAGTAAAATTTATGCAGTTACATGCTAAGAAGCTCGAGACAGAACGGTTCTTTATTTCAATAAAAGGTCTTGGATTTTATAACGGAAAATCAGAGTTTAAGGATAAAGTATTACTTCTGAACAAAGAAGGTATGGCTTTATATGTAGATACACCAGACAGGATTAAAACTGTCTATCCGTATTATGTAAAATTACTATCTGCATCGGAGATTCAGGCGGAAATGAATTTGAATCCAACAAATGCCCTGTTTGTTTTTCATGTAGGTCCTGGTGAAGCAACTGGTTCAGGAAAATGCTTCGAGATGATTTTTGATTCAGAAGGGCAATTGTATTATTATAATTCACGGAAAATTACAAATGATAATGGTGATGGTTTTAATATGGATGATTTTGAAAGGATAAGGTAACTGAAATGCTGTAAATCTGAAAATTATATAACTTTTTATTAAATTTATATAACGCCTGTTTTATTGGAATTGATTAAATTGATTTCAAATTAGTTCAGGGTATTTTTGAAGAATATCTGCCCACAGGTGTTCGGGAGGTAATGGATTACAATAATTAATTACAGAAAAAATGTTTAATTTAATGGTTGTGCACGAAGCACTAAAGAAAAGCAGGACACCAGATGTTCCGAAGAGCGATGAGGACAGTTTAGTATCTCTATTGGTGCATGACATTTTTGGAGGAGAGATTCTGAAGACAAAGAAGAAAAGAGGCTGGCATTTTTATAACAGAATTGACGGCCTGCGCGTTGACTTTACCAGAACGGAAATGGATAAATCCGATAATGAGAAAAAATTTCAGGATATTCCCGCAACCCCTGATGAAACATATTGTTATTATGAGAATGAGGAATACTCTTCATTTCTGCTGAGGTTTACAAGAGCATTTGAGGAAACTGTAGGCCTGGAGAGGTTTCATCCAGGGTATACATCCTGATGTTTTTGTTGCCATTTTCAGAACATAAATGTCAATCTTATAATTAACTCTTCGCAGGTAAAAATCTTAATTTTTATTGTTCTGAGTAATTATTGCTTATTTTTGCAGGCTTTTTAAAGCAGTATTTATTAATTTCATAATCAATAAGTTATTTTTACCTATGATAACAGCCTCAAATCTAAGCATCCAGTTTGGAAAACGTATATTATTTCAGGATGTTAACCTGGTTTTCACTCCGGGTAACTGTTACGGTATTATTGGAGCCAACGGAGCCGGGAAATCAACTTTTCTTAAAATGCTCTACGGCGGTGTTGATACACGCACAGGAACTGTTTCATTCGGACAGGGAGAAAGATTATCGGTTCTTAAACAGGATCACTTTGAGTTTGATGAGTGTACTGTGTTGGATACAGTTATGATGGGGCACTCTGTTTTGTGGGGCATAACCAAAGAAAAAGAGACTCTTTATTCAAAATCAGATTTTTCAGAAAAAGATGGTTTAAGGGCATCTGAACTTGAAGAGAAATTCAATGAACTAGACGGGTGGAATGCCGAAAGCAATGCAGCAAGCCTTTTGAGTGGACTGGGGATAAAAGAAGAAAATCATTATAAACTTTTAAAAGAGCTTTCCGGCAAAGATAAAGTTAAAGTCCTTCTGGCTCAGGCCCTTTTCGGAAAACCGGATAACCTCCTTCTCGATGAGCCTACGAACGACCTCGACCTTGAGACAGTAAACTGGCTGGAGAATTATCTCTCAGAGTTTGAAAATACTGTTTTGGTAGTGTCTCACGACCGTCACTTCCTCGATTCAATATGTACTCATATTATAGACATTGATTTCAGCAAGGTTCAGATGTTCTCAGGAAACTATACCTTCTGGTATGAGTCTAGTCAGCTTGCGCTCAGGCAGCAGCAGACCCAGAATAAAAAAGCTGAAGAGAAGAAAAAGGAGTTACAGGAGTTTATAGCCCGTTTCCGTGCAAATGTTAAGAAATCTAAGCAGACCACAAGCAGAAAGAAAATGATAGAGAAGCTGAATATTGAAGAAATTCAGCCATCAACCAGAAAATACCCCGGAATAATTTTTACTCCCGGTCGTGAACCCGGCAATAATGTTCTGTCTGTTAAAGGGCTTAGTAAATCAGTTGAAGGAAAAACTCTGTTTAAAGATCTTCATTTTACGGTTAACAAAAATGATAAGATAGCCTTCCTTTCCAGAGATACCAGGGCAATGACATACCTGTTCGAGATTCTTAAAGGTCACGAGAAGCCAGATCACGGAACTTTCGAATGGGGGCAGACAATCATTAAAGCTTATCTTCCTCTCGAGAATGAGAAATTCTTCGAAAAAGATATAACACTGGTCGACTGGCTTGCCTATTATTCTGATGATACAAGCGAACTTTACCTTAGGGGATTTTTAGGAAAGATGCTCTTCTCAGGCGAAGAGATCTACAAAAAAGTCAATGTTCTTTCCGGAGGGGAAAGAGTCCGTTGCATGATAGCCCGTATGATGATACGGAATGCAAACGTAATGCTTCTCGATAGCCCTACAAACCATTTGGATCTAGAATCGATCCAGGCATTTAACAATACCCTTATCAAATTCAAGGGGAACATCCTCATGTCGTCGCACGACCACGAATTCATAGAAACTGTTTGTAACCGAATTATCGAAATCGGTCCGAAAGGTATGATCGACAAGCAGATAGAGTACGATGAATATATCTCTGATGAGAAGCTGATGGAGAGGAGGAATAGTATCTATTAGATATTTGAATTAGTTTTCAGGTCTATATTAAAATTGGATTTTATTTGAAATTCAAATATATTCGCAAAAGCTGTAAATTGTTGTCTTTGTGCTGAATGTATTTGATCTAAAATCCAATATCCAAGATGGAAACAGATAAATTCAGGAATAAATACCGTATTCCATCTGCACGGAAACCAAATTGGGATTACCGTAATCAGGCAATTTATTATGTGACAATCTGCACACAAAAACGGGTTCATTATTTCGGATATGTCAAAAACGGCAAAATGATTTTATCCGAAACCGGAAAAATTGCATCGGATCATTGGTTTGAAATACCAAATCATTTCCCGTTTATTGAATTGATAAATTTTGTGGTGATGCCCGACCATATTCATGGTTTGTTGGAAATCCATGATATAAACGATAATATCCGGGATGATTCGTCGCAATCGGGGGAATCGTTGCCATCGGGGGATTCGTCGCCATTGGTGGAATCGTTGCAATCGGTTGATCCGTCGTCATCGGTGGAATCGTTGCAATCGGTGGATTCGTCGCCATTGATAGAGACGTTGCATGCAACGTCTCTACAACCGGTTGGTCAAAATTCGATAATTTGCATTCCCCCCGATATTAACCAATCCATGGCCAAAATTTCCCCCAAACGGGGTTCATTATCATCGGTTATGCGATCGTATAAATCGGCGGTATCAAAAACGGCCCATGAAAATGGATATGAAATCGGATGGCAACCACGATATCATGACCATATTGTACGAAACCATGACGAATTCCTCCGGATTTATGAATACATTTCAAATAATCCCCGTAATTGGATTGGTTTCATATGAAAATAATATAATATTCATATGAAATTAATTTGTATTTAATATGAAGATTTGTATCTTTGTTACATGATCTTCAATATTCAACGGTTTTCGACTCACGATGGTCAGGGTATCAGGACAATGATCTTCTATAAAGGTTGTCCGCTGAGTTGTAAATGGTGCTGTAATCCCGAAAGCCAGTCATTTGAAAAGACATTATTGTACGATCCCAAATTATGTAAAAACTTCAGGGATTGTCTTAAGGTAGGCGATGGTGCAATTATCCCTGGCAAAAACGGAATTGAAATTAACAAGTCTGCAATTCAGAATCCTGAGATTTTCAGAGATGTTTGTCTTTCAAGAGCCATAACAGTCTCGGGTGAGAAGAAAAGCGTAAAGGAAATTCTTAGGGAGATAGAAAAGGATCTTCCATTCTATAATCAGAGCGGCGGGGGTGTTACTTTATCCGGTGGTGAACCTCTATCGCAGGATAATGAATTGGTGAACCTCTTGCATGAATTAAAAAAAAGAAATATAAATGTTGCTATTGAAACTTCTCTTCATGTTGCCTGGGATAATATTGAGAGATGTATAGGGCTGACAGATACTTTTCTTGTTGACCTAAAGCATACTGACAAAGAAAAATTTACCTCTTTTACCGGTGGCGATTCTGACCTGGTTCTTGATAACCTCACGAGACTTTCAGCTTGTCATAATAATATAATTGTGAGGGTTCCTGTAATACCGGGTTTTAATCATACTACGACAGAGATTAAAGGAATAATCGATTTCACAGTGTCATTAAAAACTATAAGCGAAATTCATTTTCTTCCTTTTCATAATCTCGGAGAGGGTAAGTATGAGATGAACGGATCGGAGTATTTATATAAGGGTGTACCACGTGTTGATGGTGTTGAATTAACTGCATATATTGATTATGCAAAATCAGTTGGTCTAAATGTAAGTGTCGGAGGATAATATGTTACAAATGGTTAAGTCTAATGTTGTATCTGAAAGGATCGCATTGTTAAGGGAAAAGGTTCTGAGTACAAAGCCTTCTGTCTGTACCGAAAGGGCAAGGTTTTATACAGAAGCTTACAGGGATAATGAGGCACAGCCTGTGATAATAAGAAGAGCTATTGCCCTTAAGAAAACGCTTGAGGGAATGTCGATATTTATCGATGAGGGAGAACTGATTGTCGGTAATCAGTCATCGCAAAACAGGGCAGCGCCGATTTTCCCGGAGTATGCCGTTGACTGGCTTCCTGCTGAGATGGACGGACTGGATAAGCGTCAGGGTGATGCATTCTTCATTACCGATGATCACAAGAAGGAGCTTGTTGAAATAGCCGCCTGGTGGAAAGGCAAAGTGCTCTACGATAAGGGCAGGGCTCTTATGTCGCAGGAGTTACGGGATATTCAGGATGCTTCGATTATAAAAGCAACCGGTAATCTTACCTCAGGCGACGCACATATTGCAGTCGATTTCTACAAAATTCTCTCAACAGGATTAAACGGATATCTCGAGGAAATTAATCATTATCATAGCCAGGTAAATAGATCTGAGCAGGATGGGGTGCGCAAGGACAACTTCTATGATGCCTTAACCATAAGCATTAAAGCGTTTCAGACTTTCATCCGCAGGTTTCAGTTACTGGCACTCAGTCTCAGCAAAAAAGCGGAGAGCGCAGAGCGTAAAGAGGAGCTTATTGCAATCAGTCGCAACTGCAAATTTATTTCTGAGCATGCTCCTGAAAATTTCTACCAGGCATTGCAGCTTGTATGGTTTGTTCAACTGGTTCTTCAGATAGAGAGCAACGGCCATTCAGTCTCGCTGGGTAGGTTGGATCAATATCTTTATCCCTTTTACAGGAAAGATATCCTTACAGGCAAAACAACCGACGAATTTGTGTCGGAGCTTCTTGAAAATACATGGATTAAGCTATTGTCGGTTAATAAGATCCGTCCCTGGGCCCATACAAGGTTTTCAGCCGGCGGACCTCTTTATCAGAATGTTACAATAGGCGGACAGAAAGAGGATGGAAGTGATGCTGTAAATGACCTTAGTTTTTTGATTCTCAGTTCTGTTGGAAAAATGAAACTTACCCAGCCAAATCTCTCGGTAAGGTTTCATAAAAACATTAGTGAGTCATTTATGAAAGAATGCATAAATGTAATAGGATTGGGATTCGGGATGCCTGCCTTCAATAATGATGAAATTGTTATACCTGAACTTATAAAACTGGGAGTCGAAAAGGACGATGCATACAATTATTCTGCAATAGGCTGTATTGAGATAGCTGTTCCCGGAAAATGGGGTTACCGCTGCACAGGTATGAGTTTCCTGAACCTTATGCGTGTTTTCCTTGCTTCAATGTACGATGGACTCGATAAGCCTTCGGGAAAGACATTTCAAAAAGGAACAGGGAATTTTATTGACTTCAGTTCATTCGACGATGTAAAAGAAGCATGGAAGAAGCAGATAAAATACTTCACAGGTAAAACTGTTGAAATTGATACTGCAATTGATACGGCTATTGAAGAGCATGTGCCTGATATACTTTGTTCTGCCTTTGTTGATAGTTGTATAAGCCGGGGAAAAACAATCAAGGAGGGAGGATCGAAGTACGACTTTGTTTCAGGGTTACAGGTGGGTATTGCTAACCTTGGCAATTCGCTTGCTGCGATAAAAAAACTTGTTTTTGAGGAGAAAAAGATCACAAAAGAGCAGTTGCTGAAAGCAATAGAATCTGATTTCGAAGGAGATGAGGGGGAGAAGATCCGTTATCTGCTTCTAAATTTTGCTCCAAAGTACGGTAATGATGACGATTATGTGGATCTGCTTCTGACAGATGCCTACATGGAATTTATTTCTGAACTGGATAAATACCATACCACCAGATATAACAGAGGACCAATAGGTTGCAAATACTACGCAGGTACTTCAAGTATTTCGGCTAATGTGCCGAATGGCTCAGTTGTTCCGGCAACACCAGATGGAAGGAAGGCCTTTACACCTGTTGCCGAGGGAAGTTCTCCTTCTTCAGGAACTGACATTCTCGGGCCAACTGCAGTTTTTAAATCGGTTTCCAAACTCCCGACTGATAAAATTATGGGGGGAGTGTTGCTTAATCAGAAGCTTTCACCCTCGGCGCTTTCGAATGATAATGATAAGTTAAAGCTTGTTTCTATGCTAAGAGCCTTTTTCACAGACCTCAAAGGCTGGCATGTTCAGTATAACATTGTCTCGCGCGATACCCTTCTGGCAGCGAAAAAAGATCCTGAAAACTATCGCGATCTTATTGTACGTGTTGCAGGATATTGTGCCTTTTTTACTACATTGTCTCCAGATACGCAGGATGATATTATAGCCCGTACCGAGCAATCTTTTAACTAATTACGTATGAAAAAAGTTCTCTGTGGTGTCGATATTGGAGGTACAAAACTCTCTGTAGCACTGGTTACAACCGAAGGTGAGATTATTGATAAATGCATCGACTGCGGCCATGTTGACAAACCGGAATGCGGACTTGTTGATCAGGTTAAGTATACTATCAACAAAATGCTGAGGGATAATAAAATGACAGAGACAGATCTCCTTGGTATAGGAATCGGTTGCGCCGGGCATATCCGTTTCAGAGACGGAGTAATTATAACAACCTCCAATCTTAAAGGTTATAAGAATTATCCTCTTCGAGATGCTGTTCAGACTGGTTTTAAAGTCCCGGTAATACTTGATAATGATGCAAATGCAATGGCATTCGGAGAGTTCAAATTCGGCGCGGGGAAAGGATATAACGATATGGTATTTCTGACAATCAGCACAGGTATTGGAGCCGGAATTATTATTAATAAAAAGATGTACAGGGGCGTTACCGGTACTGCCGGTGAATTTGGCCATACTATAATTGAGCCAGACAGTGAACTGGTTTGTACCTGCGGTAACAGAGGATGCCTGATGGCAGTTGCCTGCGGCATGGCACTGCCCCATCTTTATAAGAAAAAGCTTGAACAGGGAATGACAACAAACCTGCATCTTTCTGCTGATTTTGATATTAAAAAAGTTGATGGTAAGTTACTTAAGCTGGGTCTGGATATTAACGACCCAATGTCACAGGCCATTGTTCTTGACAGTGCCCGCTACCTGGGTATAGGGTTATATAATATTTTCCAGGCACTTAATCCGCCGCTGATAGTTCTTGGCGGAGGACTTCTCAGCTGGGGTGATTTTTATATTGATCATATCAGGAAAACATTCACTGAGCTGGCGCGCGATATGGTGTTCGACCCGATTGAAATAAAAGTTTCTGATATTGGTCCCGATTCAGGGGTAATCGGTGCAGCTTCATTAGCACTTGAATTATGCTGAACGATCGACAGACAAAAATACTGAAGCTTCTAAGCCGCGATGTTCTCACTACTGTCAGTGAATTGGCATCCAGCCTGAAGGTGTCATCAGTTACTATCAGGCAGGATCTGAACTTTCTTGAGGCTGAGGGTTTGCTTAAGCGTGTTCACGGAGGAGCTGTTCTGGAAGATGACGACGATCTTACTAACAGGCTCGGCTTTAACTACGATAAGAAACTCCGGATTGCAAAGAAGCTTGCTGGTCTTGTTAATGAAGGCGAAACAATTCTGATTGAGTCAGGTTCTGCAAACGTCCTTTTAGCTCGTGAACTTGTAAAAAAGAAAAACATAACTCTCGTTACTACAAATGTTTATATAGCAAGACAGTTTCGCAAGAATGAACAGGCGAATATTATTCTTCTTGGAGGGCTATATCAGCAGAAAAGTGAAAGTCTGGTTGGGAAATTTACCAAAAACAACATCGATCAGATAAACTTTGATAAAGCTTTTATTGGAATTGACGGTTATACAGAAAAGTCAGGATTTACGCTCAGGGATATGTTCAGGGCTGAGATTTCTAGCTATATTATTAAAAAATCCTTTGATTCATTTATAGTTACCGATTCTAGTAAATTTGGGAAAACCGAACTGACTAATATTTGTTATCCGGCAGATATACAGCATATTGCCACCGATAGTGATCTAAATAAGCAGTATACAGAAGGGTTTTTAAAAGCAGGTATTGATCTGATCCTTGCCTGACAGGATCTTCAATTTAACTCATTCAGCAAGCCAGATCATTTCATTCGGCGTATTACGATTCAGAACAGATATTTGCTGTTTATCACTAAATAAAATACCTTTTTCCCTGAATGTATTTAGAAGTGTTTCAAGTGCTTTTTCAGGTGTGTTATTGTTTTTACTCAGATGGGCGAGAAATATGTGGCTGATAGAGTCATTGAAATTATCTGCCAGAAAAACAGATGTTTGATGATTCCCTAGATGACCGTTTTCTGATCTGATCCTTTCTTTCAGAAAATATGGATACCTGCCGTTCTCCAGCATCTGCTCATCATAATTTGATTCTATAACAAGCAGGTTAGAGTCTTTTATATAAGAGGCAGCGGTCTGGCAGATATGCCCCAGATCGGTAGCAATAGTAATCTTCTTTCCGCTGGCACTTATCCGGAATCCTATTGTTTCAGGTGCATCATGATTAACCCGAAAGGCCTCTATATCAAAATTGGCAATGTTGAATTTTTCCTGATGTGGAATTTCACGGATACAGTCGCGCGAGATATTCTTATGCCTTGTAAGAATGCTGTCCCAGATTTTTAGGGTTGTGAAAGCAGGGATGTGATTTTTTTTTGTAAGTGCTTCAAGTCCCCTGATATGATCTATATGATTGTGTGTTATTAGGATACCCATAATGGAGTCTATAGGAATACTCAGATTTCTGAGGAATTTCCGTATTGAGGTTGCTGAAATTCCTGCGTCGATCAATATACCGTGAAACTCATTACCGATGTAATAACAGTTTCCGCTGCTGCCACTGCTAAGACTGCAAAAATTCAGTTTCATTCATGAATAAGATTAATCAGGATCAAAGGTATAATTTAAAATAAATTTATTGGATATGTCAGCCCTACGGGCTTTGGTTATAGTTGGTAATTGAAGTTTTGGTAAAGGCCAGAGGGCTGAAATATCGGTAGCTACGAAGAGGATGAGAAATTCTTAAAGCCCGTAGGGCTGACATAAAAATAAAAAAACCCTCCATTGTAATTTCATATTACTTTGGAGGGCTTTGTCGGGGTGGCCAGGCTCGAACTGACGACCCTCTGGTCCCAAACCAGATACGCTACCAACTGCGCCACACCCCGTTTCACCCGCCGTAGCTTTAGCGAAGGCGGGATTTTGAGAGTCGCAAAAGTATAACTAGTTTTTCATAAATCATAGCATATTGGCAAATTTATTTGATTTTAATTTTTTCTGAAGGAATCCAAATATAAATCAGATGTTGTATGAAAACTTTTTATGATCTTTATTAAATGATTTTTACTAATAAATACCTATACCTATGAAAAAAATATTTTTGAATGCTGTTGTGTTAATTCTTGCTCTGGCAATTTGCCAAACTGCTGATTCACAGAAGAAAGCTGATAAAAAATCTTCTAAAAAAGCTGCAAAAGAAACTGCTAAAGTCCCTGCAAAAGACGTTCCGACATTATCCTATAAATTTGTTGAAGGTAAGGATGTTAAGTATCTGAATACTGTTAAGATGGTTCAGTTGCTTGATATTAACGGACAAGCTATGGAAATAAATGTTAACAATGTTTTTGGTTTTTCAGTAAAGTCCAAAGGAATCAAAGAAGGGAATATTTTACTTGAAGTACGAATAGATACAATGGCGCAGACAATGGATTCTCCACAAGGGAGCGCAGGTGGTAACATAGCTGAAGCGGCAGGTAAGGTATTCAATATGGTTCTGTCTCCATCAGGCAATGAAGTTGATTTGACTGAAGCAAAACAGATTGTATTAAGCACTGAAGGATTCGGACCAACCGATGCATCACAGCCATTTGTTAAATTCTTTCCGGATCTTCCCGTTGGTTCTGTAGATCCTGGCTACACATGGACAACTATTGACTCATCAGATAACCGGACAGCAACCAGTGGTGAAAAAATAACTGTTATTTCAGAAAATAAATTTGAAGGTTTTGAAATTGTCGACGGAGTAAACTGTGCAAAGATCTCTTCAGTTCTTTCGGGGAAAAGAATTCAAAATGTACAGACTCAGGGCATGGATCTGGTAATAAACGGAACGTACACTGCAACAGGTGTTATGTATTTCCTTGTTAATGAAGGATCTCTTCTGAAGGAAACTGTTATAACTAAACTTTCCGGAATGATTGATATTACATCACAGGGCATGTCGTTTCCCATTACTATAGATAATACAGAAATAAAAGAGGTAATTAAATAAACTGCTACACATATTTTGTTTTTATTTTTAAATGTAAAGCTCTCATATTTAATAAAGTGGTTTATTGAATAATAAGTGTAGCTTTGGATATGATTGGTAAGAGGATAAGGGCTGCAATCGGTTATATTTTTGCTGAGAAGGAGGATTTCTCCCTTGAACATAGGTTGCTTCTGTCAGCTATAGTTGTTGGAGTCGTTATCGCATTGATGGGTTCAATTATTAATCTTGTACTTTCTACTTCCCTGGTTGCTGTAATACTTCCACTTTTATTATCTGTTCTGGTTTTGATCCTTTATTATTTTGTCAGATTCAAACGATTAGTCGAACCTGTCATTCTTCCTGTTATTACTGTTTCAATTCTGGGTATTTCGGCAATCTGGATTTTTAATGGCGGCATAAACGGGTCCAATATAATGCCTGCTTTTGTAATTTTAATCCTGGGACTGGTAACTGTTAAGGATAAGATTAAGAAGTATGTTATCATTCTTTTTATAGCAGTAAATATTCTTATTCTCCTCATACAGTTCCACAGACCTGACCTGATAACTGCTTTTCCGTCAGAAAAAGACAGATGGATTGATAATCTTCTTACATTAATATACTCTTCACTCCTTATATATTTTATTATAACTTTTGTCCACAAGAACTATAATATCGAAAGACACAGGGCAGAAGAGAGCGAGAAAAATATGAAACAGCTTAATGTAGATAAGGATCGTTTTATGGCAATTCTTGCACACGATCTAAAGAGCCCTTTTAACGCTCTTCTTGGTCTGTCAGAGGAGTTGAAAGATAATGTCAGAAAGCTGAATATTGATCAGATTGAGAGTTATGTAACCAGCATTAACAGCTCTGCTCAGAATTCCTTTAACTTACTTGAAGACTTATTAATATGGGCAAGGGTGCAGCAGGGGCAGATGCCTTACAGACCACAAAAATTAAATTTTGTTGAGGTATACAGAAATGTTGCATCTGTTCTCAGGTCTACCTCAGAAGCAAAAAATATTAATGTAAATTGTTTTACCGCAGAAGGCATTACTGCTTTTGCCGATCCTGATATGTTAAAAACAGTACTTAGAAATCTTTTATCAAATGCGATAAAATTTACAAATAGAGGCGGGACAATTAATCTTTCAGCTACACTGACATTTTCAAATACAACAATTGTTATTTCGGACAATGGCATAGGAATATTACCTGATGATTTGGTAAAACTGTTTGATATTTCAAAAATTTATACAACAAGAGGGACTGAAAAGGAGAAGGGAACAGGACTGGGATTGCTACTCTGTAAAGAATTAGTGGAAAAGCATGGAGGGAAAATATGGGTAGAGAGCCAGCCAGGAATAGGCACAGATGTTAAATTTACACTGCCTATTGCTATATAAAACCTTATTAATTATAATAATAAGAATTACCTATTCTGATACCTTAATAACTATTCCGCTATAAGGAGTCTTCCCTTTTGTATCAAGGGAAACGGGCTTTTTTATTTCCTTTTTATCGGTATATATATGGATATAGTACAACCCTGGAGGCGAAAATTTAAGAGGGATTTGATATAAAGTTCCATTTCTGTAACGTGAAAGATCCCATGCAGATAGTTTGCTATATTCTTTCTCTGTAAAATCATTGTAGCTTCCTTTTCTGATAATCTGAGCAGGTTTTAGCGGAGAAGGAAACTTCTCATAGTAAACAATAAGAAAATACAAAAAATTCTTTCCGTCAGTTTTTACAGTTATATTGAATGGTTCGCCGGCTTTCACTTCAGCAGGTATGTTTTCAAATTCAAAATACCTGTCGATAAACTCTTCATAATACCTGAATTGTTTACCGATAAGATAGAATCCTATACCAACATAATTATGCGACTTTTCTATAATTGTTTTCTTATGTCCGTCATTGGGAGCTCTCTCAGCCATGAAGGAAGCATGTCCTGATTTCATAAGCGAACTTATCTTTTCGTCGGAAACCTGATAGTTTTCAGATGACCATTCGCCATATGCATTTTCTGAAACATGATCATACCCACCTGCCAGGCCATATCTGTGATAGGGCTTTTCTCCGGCCATATTCCAGTGGCCGGTATAGTTGTTTTCAGCAGCCTCCCTGCTCATCTTATTCGCCACTCTCGATGCCAGAATATCAAGCTTTACAGGGTTTGCATTGTATTTTTTCCTACTTTTGTTTATTATATCAAGTTGCTGAAGTTTCAGTTTCAATGCATCAGGTGAATCTTTGTATTCAGAAAGCCGAACCTCACTGTCATTCTGTTTCAAATACAATTCCAGCTCATCCTGTGTGCTATCTTCCGCTGCATGAGGAAAAATTGAATGAGGTAAGCAGATAAGTATTACTGCCAGAATTATAAAATATTTAAGGGTCTTCCAGATTTTTCTGAACATAATGGTGAAAATATTGTTTAAAGGTGTAAAAGTAAATTATATCGTATGAAAACAAAGAAACTAAGCTTACTATTTTTTTTATCAGCTTTTACATTAGCTGGTTTTGCGCAGACTTCAGGTTTTTATGATTTTAAGGTGAAAACTCTTGAAGGTTCTGATTTTGATTTCAGCTCACTGAAAGGCAAGAAAGTTATGGTTGTTAATACTGCTTCAAAATGCGGGTATACACCACAATATAAAGAACTTGAAGAGGTTTTTGTACAAAATCAGGGTAATCTGGTTATAATCGGTTTTCCTGCAAATAATTTTGCAAACCAGGAACCGGGCTCAGCTGCAGATATCAGAAAATTCTGCTCAGAAAATTATGGTGTTACATTTCCGCTGATGGAGAAGATCTCTGTTAAAGGCGATGATATGCATCCGATATATAAGTGGCTTACTTCGAAGGAAAAGAACGGAGTAATGGATTCAGAAGTTAAATGGAATTTCCAGAAGTATCTTATTGATGAAAAGGGAAATCTTGTTGATGTTGTATATTCAAAAGAGAAACCAAATTCGGATAAAATAACTGCGTGGATATCTTCTAAATAGGATTTATTTTTCTTGCCAAGTTGAAAAGGGGTTGTCTTAAAAACTTGAGACAACCTTTTTTTATTTATTAATCAATTTTTATTCCCATTATAAGTATATCATCGACCTGAGCGAGATTTCCCTTCCAGTTTTCAATCTCGTCATTCAGAAGAATCCTTTGTTTTTCTAAAGGCTGTTTGTGAATAGAAATAAGAAATTCTCTAAGCATCTGCGATTTATATTTTTTCTTCAGCGGTCCCCCAAACTGATCGGCAAATCCATCTGTAAAGAGGTAGATAAGGTCGCCCTTCCGGCATTGAATTATGTGGTTGGTAAATTCTGCCTTTTCAATGGAAAAACGTCCGATATCAATTTTGTCTGCCGTAATTATCTGAATTTCACCATCCCTGATCATGTATAGTGAATTATGGGCTGCAGCAAACTGAATAATCAGAGTAACAGGATCAAATATACATAAGCCTATATCCATACCATCGTAGGTTACCATTTCGCGATCATTATCCTGATGCAATGATTGCTGTATCCTGGTTCTCAGCAAATCAAGTATTTTTGAGGCGGTACAAATTTGCAAAGACTTCACAATATCGTTAAGAGCACTTATCCCAAGCATACTCATAAATGCCCCGGGTACTCCATGCCCGGTACAGTCGCCGACAGAAAAGTAAATATGAGAGTTATCCTGAGCTACCCAATAAAAATCACCACTTACAATATCCCTGGGTTTATTTAAAATGAAATAATCCTTTAATATTGCATCCAGTTGTTTTTTAGGAGTTAGTGCAGCAGTCTGAATCCTGTAAGCATACCTTATACTGGATTGAATCTCTTCCTTATTTGCTTCGATCAGGTCTCTTTGTTCCTCAGCAAAATCTCTTTGTAGGGCGATTTCCAACTTTTGTTCTTCGAGAATCTTATTCTGTTGTCTTATTTCTTCGGTACGTTTCTGCACCTCTTTCTCAAGTTGCTCTTTAGCCTTCTCAAGGTTATATACCCTCCTTTTAATATACCAGTAAACTCCGCTTATTGCGCTAATCAACAGACTTGCTATAAACCACCAGGTTTTCCAGAAAGGTGTTCGTATTTTGAATGAATAGACAGAATCATTGTAGCTGAACCACTTTTTGCCATCCAGGCTTACTTCTGCCCTGAATGAATATTGTCCATCGGGAAGTTTGGAATATGTAAGGTTTTGGTTTCGTTTGGAATAAGTCCACTTAAGATCGAATCCTTCCAGCATATATCTGTAATTCAGGCCCTCCGGATTCGTAAACCAGATGCCTGTGTATCCGAAAGTGAAATTGTTCTCGTTATATCTGAATCTGTTTTTTCCTGATTTAACTGGATCAGAAAACAGAATAATTGCAGAAAGAAATATTTTTGGATTCTGACCTAGGACCTTCAAATACTCAGGATTATATTTTATTATCCCGGTTTCGGAGCCAATCCAGATATGATCGTCCTTGTCAGTATACACAGAATTAAGAATGGGGTATTGATATGACAATCCTGAGTTCTCACCGAATTCAATTATATCCCCCGACTTGGGATTATAAAAGATTAGTCCGTAATCCGAAATTACAAGCAGGTTGTTCAATCTGTCAAAAATAATTGATTGGATTTTTTCAAATCCTATTCCTTCCTTTTTTCCAACTGAGTCTATATTATTTCCGCTTATCCTGATAATACCTTTATCAACTGTATTAAACCACACATCTCCCGATGAATCAATAGCTACACTGTAAAGTTGTGAGTACCGGTAGCCGGTCTCCCTCAAAAAGTACAGGCTATCGCGAAAAATGTAGGCAGGGTATTTAAGCGAACCGGCTATCCATGTTTTGTTATTCCTGTCAGATTTTGTTGCATAGATATATGATTCTTTTAGTTCGGTGTTGGTAAAGGTTTTAAAAATGTTTTCAGTTAAATTATAACATGTTACACCTCCTCCTGCTGTAGAAAACCAGACATGATTTTCACTGCCGGAAATTGAGATAATGTTATCGTCGCTCAATCCTTCCCTGCTTGTATATCTTTTAAACTTCAGATTGGAGGGGTTGATGCGGTAAACACCCTCTCCATATGTTCCGGCCCAAACCTGTCCTTCATTATCATTGAAAAGTGAAATAAAATTGGTTTTGCCGAAGTTCAGTTTCTCACTTATATTACTCCATTCATACTGACCGTTATTATCCGGAGTGCCCAGGTAAATTCCCGTTTCAGAGCAAACCCACAAATTATCGAGATTATCCTTAATAAGACTGTATATCATCTCAAATGGAGTGCCATTTGTTTTATTAAGGAATTCGAAGAGAGGCGGAAGAGCCTGTATAACACCCTGTTTTCCTCCGATCCAGATGTTTTCCTCATGATCCTTAAGAACAGTTTTTAATCTATTTGAAATCAACCCCTGTTTCTCAGTTATTTTCCTGTAGACCGGATTTGCAAAATCTGTAATCTGTAGTTGTATTATTCCCTCATTTCCGGTACTGATAAATATATTATCCTCCAGACTCATTGTAAAATCAGTGACAGAACCGTAATGCCAACCGCTAACTGGTGTAAATGATTTATCTTCAGGATTGTATATTGTTATGCCCTTTTCGTCTGTACCAATCCATAATCTTCCGTCTTTCGATGCTTTCAGAACTTTTACAAGATTGTCATTTAAGCCATCTTTCATCGAAATTGCCACGCATTTATCATTCGCGTATCTGGTTATCCCATTATCGGTAGCGAACCAGATAATGCCATTCCTGTCTATCTCTATATCATAAACAATATTATCTGAGATGCCATCATCAGTATTGATATTGTTAAGATACCGGCCATCATACTTGAAAACGCCTTCCCCGTTGGTAGAGTAGAATATCGTTCCAGTACTATCTATCTCAATATCTGTTATTTCTATTTTCCCAAGGCTTTCCTCAGGAGAGAAAATTGTGAAATCACGCCCGGTGAAATGTGTTATTTCGCCATTTCCGTGACCAATCCATAATATGCCATTGATATCACTGTTAAGTGCGGTTATATTATCAGATGCAAGTCCCTCATTAGTTGTATACCTTATATTAGTAATTCCGTCATACTTGAATAATCCTCGATCAGTACCAAACCAGATTAAACCTTTTGGATCCTGGTGTATAACATTTACGGTGTACTCTTCCTTTCCCCTGAAGAGATGATGGGGTTTCAGGAAAGGTGTTTGTGCCAAAAGGATTGTGGTACCAAGAAGGAGTTGGATGAAAACAACCAGGTATGCAACTCTTTTCATGTTAATTGGCAGTTGAAGAAAGTGTGAACATGATTTCAAGTTTTATCTCTTCTGCAATTTTTTTATTTACAATGGTGGGAATGGTTATTTTATGATCGTCGAGGAAAACTGTAAAACTTGCTTTTACATCTATTTTATTTTCACTTACTGTAAGATCGCATCTTATTATGCGGTCATTTTCAACTCCATGGATATTCATTTTCCCCTTCGCTCTAATTTTATATTCCCCAGGTTGAGAAAGATCTATCTCTTCAATAATCCTGCCTTTAAAAGTGGAATTTGGATAAACCTCTGTTTCCATGTAATCCTCATTAAAATGTGTCTTTTGAAGAGTGCTGTTGAAACCTTCAAAAGTTTTTGTAGGAATAATAAATGAAAATGAGCGGTCGCTTAAGTTTATTGCTCCCGATAGATTATTGGTTGTGGCTTTTATTAATTCGAGGGGTGCATCGGATATAAAATTAGCCTGCCCGTTTTTGCATGTGTAAATCAGAGGCTTATTCTGGAATGAACTGGTTATTAAAAGCCAGATTGCGATTGCCGGAATGAAGATTATCTTATTTTTTTGTATCTCCATTTTAATTGCTGTTTTTTACCTTTTTCTTATGTGGAAATACCCTGTATATATTGAACCCCAGATATACATCACCTTCGGCCCATTCACCCAATGTTTCTGTAATAAAACCTCTGGAAAACATTGGTTGAGAATTGGTAACATGAACCTGAAATACATGTCCGGCAGCTTCAATATCGAAGCCGAAAGAGAGGGAATTGGAATAGTCGTCAGCAGTTTTTCCGGGTAATACATAAAAATACTCACCGTTCAGAGAATACTTTTTACCCAGCTTATACCTGCCTCCCATGCCAACAGAAAATATATTATTTTGATCCTCAGGGGTTGGTACAAGGTTCTTATGAATGAAGCTAGGGCTAATCTGCAATGAAAATTTATTGTTGAATTTTCTGGCTATAAGCAGCTGGCTCACATATGATATTCTCGAGGAGAAAAGGTTCTCTCGTTCAGGTATTTCCCATTTGATAGTTTTTACAAAAACAGATGTATATGCTGAAATAGTGACAGGAATATTTCTTATTCCTGTCTGTTGTCTTATAGCGACAATTTTAAGTCCTCCATCATAAATTTTGTCAATATTATTTCTGGCTATAGAAACTGAGATTCTGTCAGTTATTCCATGCTCGAAACCGAATCTGGTGGTTCCCTGATCAAGTCCGAAAAATGTATAGATACCCTGGTTTATCTGGCCAAACCTGTGTGAAACGAAGAATTGCAGTTCTGTTTTACCAGTTACTTCTACTGACTGTCCATTAATTATCGTGGTCCCTTTAAAAGTACCATAGGTATAGTCAGGTGTTTTGTCATCAGAAAGTCCTTTCAGGATTTCGTCCAGATCCTGTGCAAATAATCCAGGATTAACGAATATGAGGGACATTATTGCAATGGTAAAGATGTTCTTCATAGCAGTTAGTTTTCCGGTGCACCTTTGTCGAGCCAGAAGTTTATTGTTTTTAACTCACATTCCGGCAACTTTCCAAGATCTTTAGGCATCCTGGCGAAACCATCAAGATGGTTAACAACTCCCCGTAACCTGCCATCATTTACGACGATCATCTCGGCTTCATAACTGTCGTGTCTTACATTATTATAGGAAAGTTCTTCACCATGGCATCTGACGCAGTTTTTTGCCATAATTGCCGAGACTTTTGAATCCCATGTAATATCAGTTGTGTCACATGACTGTGTGCCATAAAGATCCTGTTCATTATTGTTCTCACAGGATAATAAAAAATATAAAAGCAATCCTGTAAAAACAAAGAATAAAAACAAAGATTTCCCTGCCATTTAAACTGTATTACTGATATGTAAATATATGAAAATTTACATATCAGTTCCAATAGCAGGTAGCGTAAAATATTAAGTTCGATGTATCCCTGATCCTAGGCAGTAATAGTAAGAATATTATTCTCGAGTGTAGTTTTATACTTCTTAAGGGGAGCTTCTGCCGGACCGGTTAATACTCCACCGGCTGTATTAAATTTAGAACCATGACAAGGACAAACAATGTTATTCGAAGGGGAATCAAAACCAACAGTGCAGCCCTCATGTGTACATAAGGCTGACAGAGCTACATATCCGGCTGCAGTATTAATAACTAAGACTCCAGACACAACTTTGGAATTACCCAAAGTAGCTAATGATTCATTAACAGGCAGTGTGAGATCTATTGTAAGCGGGCCGCCTCCACTCGTGGGAGGATTGTTTCCGGGATCTGTTGATGAATCTTTTGAACAACTCTGTAACACTGATGGAACTACAAGAAGTACTGTGCTTCCAACCAAAACTTTTTGAATTAACTCTCTTCTGTTCATGACTGTTTTATTTAATCTTGTTATTTAGATTAGAAACAATCTAAATACGAAATTGTTTAACAGGAAAAATGGCACAACGGCTTAACGGCGCATCGGCGCAACGGCAAAAATGTGAAGAGGAGA